>UMCX01007418.1_pt1 | contig 176664 bp, 169 predicted proteins | sample 1964341 | NCBI WGS metagenome assembly UMCX01 (sample SAMEA4835979, study PRJEB28245) | human gut metagenome | biome: gut microbiome; material: fecal sample | place: Denmark | collected 2008
TGTCACCAAAAAGTGGTGACACTGGTGACAGTGGTGACACCTCTGTGACAAAATACTAAATAAATCTTCCAAAACCCTTAATTTATCAAGCTTTGCACGTGTCACCATTTTCTGGTGACAGACTCTGTTTTTGTCTCAATTTCATGATTTGTCACCATTTTTCCAACAAAGTGTCACCACTTTGTCACCACTTTTGGTGACAGTCAAAATATACAAAATACACAATACTAAGTACAATTTTAAAATATTTATTGCACTATATTACCTGTTTTAAAATTGTCAAGCGTTGCAAATTTCATGACTTGAAATAACCAAATAGTATATACTGACAGTATATAGAAATGACAGAAAATGACACACGAAAATATCTCAAATTTATCCATAGAAAACCGTATTGAAATCATACGAAATTATATGAAACAAATCGAACCAGACAAAATCACAATCTTAACAGGTTCTAATAGCTCCGGTAAATCTTTAATCCAACAGCAGCTTGCTTTCAAATTAGCAAAGGAGCTTGACAGTTCTCCACGTAAATTAACCATTGATGTCAGCATGGCAAAACGAACTACATCCAATCCAGACCTCGATGTATTGACATCTTTTATAGCTGATGACCCAACAGAACCTACAAGTCTTGCTTCTTATTTAAAGAAAAATAAAGACACAATCTTACACAATTCAAAAAGCATGTGCATCATCACACTCCGAATTTCTTGTAAAAGAATTAGAATCCATCTCTACATTCTTAAATATGGACGAATATGAAACCGTCGATAAATGGATAAACAGAACAATTATCCCGACAGATTTCAATGTATTGCAAGAAAAATCATCCGAACTTCTTCAACGTTTAATCAAAAACAAACACCACTAAATATATGTGTGAGAAATACAACTACATACACACAACCCGTTTAAATAAACGGGTTCTTTTTTTTTTACAAAAAAATACAAATACCGAGTGTGAATGTGTGAATAATACACTCATACATACGCCAATATAATACATATATCAGTATGTTTTAACCATTATAAAAAAATTATATAAAAATTATGATTGACTTATTAGGACAAGTAGTATATACTTGCAGTATACACTAAAAGAAAGGAATTTATATGTAATGCGTAAGAAAAACAAAAACGAAACCTTATATATAAAAGTAAAAGAACTGCGAGACCGGACAGGCTTATCTCAGGCAAAATTCGGAGAAATGTTTGGCATTCCTGCAGCTAACATTCAGAAATGGGAACAGCAGACAGCAACACCACCTGATTATATTATTGGTATGATGGAACGCATTTTAGATATGCAAGATGAAATCTACAATTTGCAAACAAACAATATAACAAACGACTAATCAATCAGATACCCGAATATCTGAAACAATAAAAATAGAAAGGAACAACAGAGTATGGCTCACGCACTCAATCAAGTTATTCGTGACGTAACTCTGAATTACCTTGACAGCATAGATGTAGATAATCCACCAACAGAACAAACAATAGAAGTTGACATTTTAGAAGCATTAGCAACAGAAATTAGAACAATCAATGCTACAAGAGAACCCGGCACAAAATGGAAAATTCCACAAAAGTTGAATTTCAGTCAGATTGCTGATATCATGGCTCACTTGTATGAAATTTGTTGTATCAAAACTGCTGGACCCGGAGCATCCGCTGACTTTGACTTATTAGCTATTTATATAAGTGACGGTGCAGACGAAGGTATCTATGTGACTGATGCTGAGGTATTCAGACGCATTGTAAAAAAATATAATTATACAATCACACAGAAAGAATTTAATGAATGTATGGCTGCGTTAAGGGACTTAGTTCCTCACAAAAACCGAACATTAGACAAAGATTTAATTCCAGTAAATAATGGTATTTTTGATTATAAACAGAAAAAATTATTACCATTCGACCCCGAATTCATTTATCTGCAGAAATGCCGTGTTCCATATAACCCATTTGCAACAAATCCAATTATTACAAATCCTGACGGAACCTTATGGAATGTTGAAACATGGGTACATGACCTTACAGACGATGACGGTATTACTAACCTTTTATGGCAGGTTGCTGGCGCAGTTGTTAGACCGTTCGTATCATGGAATAAATCCATTTGGTTTTATTCACAGAAAGGTAACAATGGTAAAGGTACATTTTGTCTGTTATTAAAACAGTTAGTTGGCGAAGGTGCATACATTTCATTAAAATTAGATGAAATGGGCAAAGAATTTGCTCTTGAACCATTAATTCATGCACAAGCAATCATTACTGATGAGAATGATGTTGGTATATTTGTCGATAAGTGTGCAAACATAAAAGCCATTATTACAAGTGATACTGTTCAGATTAACCGTAAATATAAAACATCCATTCCATTCAAACCACACGTTGTCATGGTACAGTGTATCAATGAAATGCCACGTATCAAAGATAAATCAGATTCTTTTTTCAGACGACAGATATTTATTCCATTCAATAAATGTTTCACTGGAAAAGAACGCAAATACATCAAAGATGATTATCTGAGACGACCAGAGGTTTTGGAATATGTACTATACAAAGTATTAAACATGGATTATGAGGAATTTGACGTTCCTGAATCATGTAAAAATGCATTGGATGAATACAAAGAGTTTAATGACCCTATCCGACAGTTTTTCAACGACGTTGTAGAACGTGCGTCTTGGGATATCATGCCATTTGCATTATTATACGAAATGTACTTGAAATGGTTTAAAGCAAACAACCCATCCGGTACACCACAGAATCGAAATACATTCATTAACGACATTGTTGTTGTTGCCAATCAAAGTGAAGAATGGATATGTGAAAATCAACGAAAACAAATTCGTATTGGTAACAAAATGTCATGTTGTGAACCATTACTTGATGAATTTGAATGTAAAACATGGTATAACAAGCAAAAATCATCACCATCTTATTCCATTGAAGACCGCTGTACACCAGTGCCGGGACAATACCCTGATAGACAGCGAGGTATTTATCGTATTGGTGCAGATGATGATGATAACATCATTCCGATTGTCATCGCAAGTGACGATTAATATCAAATTCCACAACAACAAAAAAGAAAGGTACATATGCCATGAACTCTTATATTGACCCAAAAATCACCATTTGGTGCGACATGGACGGCGTAATTGCCGTCTATGAGCCAGAAGGCTTCAAAGGCGATAATCCGCCATTCTTAATACCAAACAGTCATTATTTTCGTCATTGTAAACCTGACGATAGAATCATTCAGGCATTAAAACTTTTACATGAAATTTATCATGTAAAGATAAAAATCATATCTAACGTTTTACCAACGTTAAAAAATGAACATACAAATGATAAAGAAAAATGGTTAAAACAGCATTTACCATTTCTCAACACAAATGATGACTTCAAAGCCATCATTGTACCAAAAGTAGACTATGTAATGAAAATCAGAAAAACAAAAAATTTAACACCAAAAGATGTGTTAATCAGTGATTTCAACAATGATTTAAAACCATGGTCTGATGCTGGTGGTACAGCAATCAAGTATGCAAATGGAATTAACAATCCACATTCACACGATGGATGTCACATTTCAGAGACATCTACAGCAAAACAGATTGCCAATCAGTTGATTGATATGTTATATGAAATCAGTAAAAACAATTAAAATAAAAAGGAAGTAAAACTCATGAACATGAACTTTTATGATATCGAATCCTTGGAAAACGTCTTTACGTTAGCCAATTTCGATGAAAAGCGAAACCACATCGACATTTATTACTTAATTGACGATGACGCCTTACGTGACCAATTCCGTCAGAACTTCCATGAAGCAAAAGACCGAATTTATCGCCACAACTTAAACTTCACAGGAACCATTGACTTTATACCGTTAAATAAAGACTTTGATGTACACCGTGGCATGACAGAACAGCAATACATGCGATTAAACGACAAACAGAAACACGATATCGGACCATTTATGTGTGGTCAGGAAGGTGTCGCCAAATTATCACGTACCTTTGGTTGCTGGGATTCACCAAAAATCAACGATAATACCTTGGATAGTATCTATCCTGATGAATTTCGACTTGTCTGTGACACTGATGCAAATTACAACAATGACGAACATCCATATCTGGCTGGTTACAACAGCTTTAATTATGATACTACCATGTTAGCAGAATTTTTCGAACGAGCATGGATATGCTACAAAGACGATGTAAATACTAACAATCCATCCCAGCTTGGTTTAGCTGGCAATGATAATTGCATTTTCAAAGGTGTGACAGCCAAAGAAATGCGTGAATTCAATGATAGACTGTTCACACCACAGTTCAAGAATGCAATGCCATCAGCATTATATACAGGACTTGATAATACTAGAGATTTTGACGGAGCTGGATTTAAAATTCGTCGTAACATGATGTTATCAGGTAGACATCTGGATATCGCACGTTTGAACGAAAAACAGTCCAAAGTTGCATTGAAACGATTGCTTGGCATGTTAGGTTATCAGATTTTAGAATCTGATAAATTAAAACCAACCGTAAGTAAACTTACAACGCTTGATGAAATCTTAGACCTCATTGCCTACAACGTTTCAGATATCGTAAACTTACGTATGCTGTTTTATCATAAATCTTATCAGGCTCAGTTTGAATTAAAATTAGGTCTGTTACACACCTATCCAGAATTAATTTACGAGAGAATGAAAGCATCAAAACCGGGCGAAGAAGCACCATATAAGCCGGACATCCGTCCATGTAAAGTACGAAAAGACCGATTAAACATTGATGCATCATCTGCTCAGTTTGCTACAAAAAGCCTTTGTCCATACGGTCATATCACAGATATTCCCGTTGTCAGCTTTTTATATCCAGCAAAAGAGAAAGCAGATGAACTCGGAATTAAACAGGTTAATATCTTAGAGGAAACAAAGAAATTCTTCTATGGCTTATATCCTGATGCAAAACACAAACCACTTCGTGATAAATTTGATGTGATTTATAACTACTATAAATCCATTGAAGGTAAAAACTTCAACAATTCAAAAAGTTACAACGAAGATTATTGTGGTGACCCAAATTTTAAACAGGCAGAATCATTGACAAATATTCCAAAACCGACAGAAGGTGACGGTACTTTCATGCCATATTACGATGCTGACGGCAATCCAACATCTTGCTATGTTATCTTTTCTACAGGTGGTGTTCATGGTGCAGAATACAACAAAACCGCTTATGACTTTGACTGTGCATTATATGAACAGAGCATACTGGATTTAGATGAAGTAAAATCTATATATCCAAACCCAGTAGATTTACGTAAAGCTAAAACCGTTACATTATCCGACGGTCGTACCTTCAAATACTCTGTATTTTTGGTTAGTGGTAAAAAGGTTGCTGAATCTGAATACAAAAAAGAAATAATGCCAAAACCAATTCTGGCAGGTATCAATAAAAAAGGTATGACAGAATTGACAAAGAAGTATAACTTTACATCTGCTGACGAAGCAAATCATGAAGATTTTACTTCATATTATCCGAACCTGCTTCGTATGATGATGGCATTCTTCAACAAAGGATTAGGCTATGACCGCTACGCTGAAATCTTCGACCAGAAACAGGAATATGGTAAGAAGATGAAAGACAAATCTTATTCAGAAAAGGAACGTGATAGTTTCCGAATCCGTCGTGAAGGAGTCAAATTGATTTTGAACTCTGCATCAGGCGCAGCAGATGCTGCTTTTGAAAATAACATTCGTGCAAACAATCAGATTATCTCTATGAGAATCATCGGTCAGTTATTCTCATGGCGTATTGGACAGGCACAGGCATACCGTGGTTCAAAAGTTATTTCAACCAATACAGATGGTTTATATTCTGTCATGGAAGCAACATTAAACAATAAAATTCTTGAAGAAGAATCCAAAAATATTGGTGTTGAAATCGAACCAGAACCGATGTTTCTGATTTCAAAAGATACGAATAACCGTATCGAATTGACAAAAGCCAATGGTGAAATCCTTGGTGCATCTGGCGGTACTCTTGGCTGTAGAAAGGGTCCAAATCCAAACAAAGCATTGGCTCATCCCGCTATTTTAGACTGGGCATTAACAGAGTATTTGACCGTAGCTGCTACAGGTTATAAAGGATTAGGTTTGGACAAAGACTTTGACAGAGAAATTGGTCGCAACATTTTAGAACGTTCAAAAACAGCATTTGAACCATTACAGTTCCTGTTAATGTATCAGAACATTGTTGCATCTTCACCGTCGTCTATTACCTATATTTATGGCTTAACAGACGAAGACCCAGACAATCCAATTATCTTACAACATTATAATCGTATGTTCATTATGAAAGACGGTACAGCCGATACACTTCATTTATGGGCATCTGCAGCAGCAAAAGTAAAACCTGCTCAGAAAAAGAAACGTGAAAAAGACGGTGATAAACCTGCAATGTTTGAACCAAGAGCAACCTTCGTATTAAAGGAAAATGGTATCGACATTGACAGCATCAAACACAATAACGACGATGTACGTGATATCATCAGCAAAAAGGTTACAAATATCGAACCTGACTGGTATATAAAAATCATCAACAATGATTTGCATTACCTCACTCAGACTGATTTTGATTTCATCAAAAATAATCTGGATTATGAAAAATATCTCGATAAACTTGCTACCACTTATGAAAACAGCTGGAGAAATCATGTGCCAGACATTGCTGAAACAACAGCTACAAAATAAAAAGACGAACCTCAGTGAATCACTCACTGGGGTTCATATTTTTATTTTTTACAAATCATACAAAATATCGGGATGATATTTTGATAATAAGTATATCGCAAAAGGAGAAAATATTATGGGTAAACCAGAAGGTATCATTGAAGATTATCTTATCAAACAAGCAGAAAATCACGACAGCGTTTGTTATAAATTTACATCGCCCGGAAAACGTGGTGTTCCTGACAGAATTGTAATTGGACACGGCTATACAGTTTTTGTAGAATGTAAAAGTCCAACAGGTACTACCAGAAAACAGCAGGATTTCCGCATTAAAGAAATGCGTGACCACGGTGCTTTGGTCTATGTACTCAAAACAAAACCAGCTATTGATGATTTCTTTGAGAAACTCATCAAACATGAACTATAAGCCAGAAAGGAGATAATATCATGCCAACAACATTATTCCAAACACAGCCTGACATCCAAAAAGATGACAGGGATGCACTCATCCACTATTTGAAAAATCATACCCGATATTATACCATGAACAGTTGGAATCGAGCAACATCCTACGCACATAACGTAAAACTGTACAATCTAAATTTAGATAACGATGCATATGAAAAAGCATCCGCTTTTCTCTTCACCGATGAAATTGATACATCCGAATATCAGATGGAACAGGAACAGCTTATACGCAATTTCCGTGAAGACACAAATTATGACATTACATTTAACGGCAGAAGTGGCGGTTACCTTGTTTTACTTGATACAGAATACAATATCAATACAGGCAAATTGCATGTCTATCCGGGGCGCAGCATTGATGCTGATGAAGATTTTGAAGACTGGGACATCAATGCTTTGTATGACAGATACGTGCTTGTAAACAAATTCGATAAGTTATGTGATGACTTACGCGATTTGCTGATTGACTATGCAACAAACGGCACTATCAAAGAAACAACTTATTATGTACCAAAAACAATCAGACAACTGATACGCAAAGCTTAATATCAAAAAGGTGTATCGTATTTCGATACACCTTTTCTCTACCATAATACATCGTTTCGAGTGCATTTTATGTTTATAACACAAAAACACCCCTATCATAAAAATAGGAGTGTCTCTGACCCGAAAAATTAACAAACTAAATAGAATGACAATATAGCATTCACACCATCTTCAAGAAATAATATATCATAAAAACGTTGATAAATCAAGTAAAAACAATAAAAAGATACAAGAAAGGACACAATTATGAGACAAAATGGGACATTTATTGTACCTGTTTCTGTGTCGATAAACTTAGAATCATTCTTTGAATATCTTACAGAAACATTAAAAGATATCGTTCTTGATTATCTGAATGAACACGCTGATAATGCATCCGAAAACAGTTGTGACATCGATATAGAAGATTACAATATCCAAATCAACAACCTTGACATTGAAGGCACATATGAAAGCAAAAGCTTTCCAGCTACACGCACAGACCCACCTGAATACGATTTGACAGTCATACCGGATGACGATGACTTTTCAGAAAAAGAATTGATGCAATACATCAAAAATCGTGTACCCAACTGGTTACAACCATACATTTCCTCTGTAAGCATTACAATTCATGACAACCAGCGTGAACTGCAAGCATCAGAACCTGATTGGGATTCCATGCCCGGTGGCTATGATGACATCAGATATGAAGATGTATAATAAAACATAAGAAAGGACAATCCCATGTCAGCAAAACAATTAACATTTCAAATCCAAGGTGAATTTATCACCAAATTTGCAAGAGAAAAATTAAACAAAGAAAATGATTTGCCAAAAGCATTAAAAATATTAAGCGACTGTCTATTATCAAACGAAACAGACCATCCACATGAAAAACGATTATTAAGATGTCTGTTAATCTTAAATGAAAAAGCAGAAATCAGAGGTACTTATCCTAATGACGACTATCGACTGGTTGTCCTTGACGAAGACAAAGATTATAATATTTTCGATGAACTCATCGAATGTTTACGTAGATGTCAATCTGATACATCTAATATTCAGTCCGACTATAATGATTTACTACAGCGTTATACCTTTATATTGGATTATCTGAACCTACCACTCTATAAACAACGAGAAATGAACATCGAATACAAATCCGAATATGGTGAATCACTCTTTAATTGTCCTGATGATAACCAGAAAAATATCTTAAATGATATGTTACAATCTTACATCGACCGTCAGAAAAACAGAACAGATGAAGAGGATTACGGCTGGTTATCACCATCCGGTATATTTTATCCGGTAGAATGGGGCAAACATGAAGAATGGGCAATGAAATACTTAATGGAACATTATCCTTATGCTGAAAATAAAGACATATACAAACGTAAACAGGAACACCTAAGAAACGGTGATGTGCTTGTATACAGCCTTCATTGGGTTCTCTTACACAATCCTGCACAGGGCGTTGCAACGCCATTATATGACCATACACGACGGCTTACAAAGCAACAGAAATCATTTCTGTATGATTATTATATCAAACGGAATGAACACGACCGTGCAAATCAAATATGGTCTGAAGACAATTAGAAAGGAGACTATAACTATGTCAACATCGACACCAGCATCTTTTGATGCTAACTTTCAAAAATATTATTTTACCTTTGGCTCTGATGAAGACTTTCCATACTATGGTGGATGGATTATCATTGAAGCAGCCAACGAGATAATGGCTAGAGATTTATTTCAGGCTATCTTTCCAAACAAAGACCATGACATATTAAATTGTGCATGGGTATACACAGAAGAAAGATTCAAACAGACTGACATGTACAAAAAGAATGACAATTTGGGTTCTGCATGTCATGGACACTTCAAACTCATGGCATTTGACTACGAACAGCCAAAAAACATTTAACAAGAATACAGCGATACACACAATACAAAACATCGAGTGTATCGCTGTAAACAAAAAAAATTAATACATACACGAAAAGGAGATATTTTCATGAACACAACAGCAATTACAAACTCATTAGTACCTTATGTCATTGAACAGACAAGTCGTGGAGAACGTTCTTACGACATCTTTTCTCGATTATTAAAAGACCGTATCATTCTTCTTACAGGTGAAGTAAATGATACTATGGCATCTGTAATTACAGCACAGTTACTCTTCTTAGAAGCTGAAGACCCAACAAAAGACATCAACGTTTATATCATGTCTCCGGGCGGTTCCGTAACTGCAGGTATGGCAATTTACGATACCATGACTTATATCAAACCGGATGTCAACACAATCTGTATGGGTATGGCTGCAAGTATGGGTGCTTTCCTCTTAGCAGGTGGAACAAAAGGAAAACGTTTCTGCTTACCAAATGCTGAGGTTATGATTCATCAGCCACTTGGTGGAACACAGGGACAGGCGACTGACATGATTTTAGCCGCAGACCACATCAAACGTACAAAAGAACGTATGACACATATGTTATGTGATTTCACCGGACAGGATTATGATACAATGGTCAAAGCCTGCGACAGAGATAACTGGATGACAGCTGAAGAAGCATTGAAATTCGGTCTCATCGACAAAATAGTACAGCGTTAATCACATCACACAGAAAGGATGTGAATAACATGACAAATGAAACATTACCAGATGATATATCAACCAATAATTCTGGTTTTGAAAAAACCGGACGTAGGTTATTCACATATGACGAACGCACTGCCATCTTAAAATCAACAGGTGGCAAATGCGCTTGTTGTGGTTGTAAACTCACAACGAAAACACTTACTGTTGAACATATCATTCCCATTTCCAGAGGTGGAAAAAACGATATGGAAAATTTAACAGCATTATGTGAAACCTGCAATAAAGACAAAAGTAACCTACTTTACCTACCTCGAAGCTTTTACATGGCATTAATTGGCTCACCAAATGTAAAACGTATGGACGACATGGTACGCCAATGGTTTAAAAACAATCCAGAAATCATTGACATTGAAAAGCGACCATTAATTGCACCAAAGCATAACTGTATGCTACATCCAACATCAATATCATATAAACGCAAAATACCATATAATAGACAGCTTATTGTCACATGGTCACAGATATACTTAAAAGAAGAGTATGATGAGATTGAAGCTATCACAGGTGCAGACTTAAAAACAGTACGTATTCTTCTGGAACGTACACGTGAAGACATTGATGAATACAATATTCCAAAAGACAAAACACATCAGGAAATCTATAAACCATTGGCATTTTATGTTTTGCGTAAACTAAGCAACGAAAAGATACTTGCCGTTGCAGCGATACGTTACGACGAAATCCAACACGACTTATTAGTATATCTTATATGGACTGATATGACAAAAAGCGCACTGTCTATGGTCCTAGATAACTTACTGGGTTGTGCGTCAGATGCTATCGAGAATATTGCTGAAAAATCAATTGACAGGATTGCAGTATTGACGCCATACAGTCATGCATTTGATTATTACAGACGTGGATTCACAATCTGTTACAGAAATTGGCATAAGGCTGACGTTGAAACTTATATGGACACCATTTCAAACACACTATTATATGTGATGTATTTATATCCTCTTAATAATACTGAAACAATCCAACAACTCAGTCAATACATAAACGTACCAAAATGGTTAAAACTTTTACCAGCAACAACAAATAATGAATAAGATAAGCGTGATGGTACATCCTACTATCACGCTTAATTTTTTAATACTGAAAATTCGTTGAAAAATACGCAATAATATGCTAAAATATATTCATAAATCAGATATATTTTTAATATCAAGAAAGGAAAAAAAAAAACATGTTACAACCAAAAATTCCATTGCATGATTATCAAATTTTTGCAAAAAATTTCATGTTACAACATCCGTATGCTGGATTATTTTTAAAAATGGGACTTGGTAAAACAAGCATTGTACTAGAAGGATTATATGAACTCAATCCAAAAGGACATGTACTCATTATTGCACCAAAAACCATTGCACGTTGTACATGGATAAATGAAATCAAAAAATGGAACATTCCATTTCGAACACAATCTTTAATTGTAAACAAAAAAGGAAAAAATCTTTCTAAGAAAAAAAGAGAAGAAATTTTTGATACCATACCAACTGCACCACCAACGGTTTATTTCATTAACCGAGATTTAGTTTCAAAATTAGTAGATTACTTTCCGGGCAACAAATGGTGCTTTCCTATCGTTGTAATTGATGAATCTCAATCGTTTAAATCTTATAGTTCCATGCGATTTAAGAAACTGGCAAGTGTACGACCGTACATGTTTCGACTGATTGAATTGACAGGTTCTCCAGCACCAAATGGACTCATGGATTTATGGTCACAAATTTATCTTTTAGATATGGGTACACGTTTAGGTCACAACATTACACAATATCGTGATGTTTACTTCAATCCCGGCTTGAAATCACCAGCAGGATATCCAATCACATGGAATCTTAAATTTGGTGCAAAAGAAGCTATTTATGAACGCATTGGCGATATTACCATTTCAATGGAAAACAAATATATCAAACTGCCAGAACTCACATTCAACGATATCTATGTTGAATTAGAGGATGATGAGAAGAAACGATATCGAGAATTTGCAAAAACATATATTTTGGACCTTAAGAATGGCGACCAAATTGAAGCTGCCAATGCTGCTGTCCTGCAGGCAAAACTTTCACAAATAGCATCCGGTGCAATTTATACTCAGAAAAACTCACATGAATATGAAAAAATTCATGAACACAAACTGGAAATGTGTGAATACATCGTCAATAATACAGATGACAACGTTTTAATTGCCTATCATTTTCAGAGTGACAAAGACATGTTATTGAACTATTTCAAAGAACATGATTTGGAAGCTGTCACCTTTGACGGCACACCTGAGATGGAACAAGCATGGAACCGTAAGGAAATACCAATTATGCTTGTACAGCCAGCATCTTGCGGATTTGGTTTAAATTTACAAGACGGTGGTGCGACACTCATATGGTACACCATCCCATGGAGTCTGGAACACTATGAACAGATGAATGCACGTATTTACAGACAAGGACAGACACAGCCATGTGTTATTCATCACTTAATGACAAGACATACCGTTGATGATAAAATCTTAAAAGCCATTCATAAAAAAGATATCAGTCAAAGTGAACTTATGGATGCAATTGCAGCCACATTTGACGATATTGACAATTTGTAAATACAAAACAACACCCCAAATATAATTTTGGGGTGTTTATATGAAAGGACAAACCATGCATGACTTATTCTGATATTAAATATATGCTTAACTCATGACATCATTCATTCCACGGTCTAAAGACCATGGGTTTTCTGACTGATTTTTTATAAAAAGGGGATTTACAACATGCTTACAATCGAACAAAAAATTGCACGTGGTGACATCATAGAAGAATCAAAATACCACCCAAACAAAATAAAACATATCGCAGGTCAAATTGAATTTGACCATGCACACCTTATCGCAAACAATATGCCAATAAACATTTGCATCATTGGTTCTTTATCTCAAGCCAATCTTATCAAAAAATTGGCAAAACAACTCGAAAAAGAAAACTTGCATTTTAATGTCAAATACGTACACAAGAAAAAAGAACCGATAGAAACCATTATACACGATTGCTTTGACACAATTGCATCCAGTCATCACATCATTGCTGTAAAAAAACCGGACAACTCTTTCGGACGAGGAACATTATACGAAATTGAATTTGCAAAACGTATAGACAAGCAAATATATTTTGTAAATCCAAAAGATATACTTGAAAAATGAGTCAAAATCGCGCTATAATAAAAAGCGTATTAACAAACAGAAAGGACAAGAATAAAATGAAAATCACAATGATGCCTATCGTCTATGATGACGAAAACAACGAATGTCGAATTGGTGATACAATTCTTGTAAGAACAACAAGAATTACAGATTTATCACCTGCAAAAATCAAACATATTGCAACCACATTTTTAACTTTAGAGTTTGATGACCCATTAATTGGATTTGCACCAATCAACATCAGAACAAATGAAATCTTGGAATGCAAATCCTACGCATAAACGTGTGAGTAAAAAAATTTACACACATGAAAACGGACACCATACGGTGTCCGTTTTTTCTGTACATAAATAAACAGAAACAAATACATCATTAACCCAAACCAAGCGGATAATCTACTGTATTTGGTCCATCTTTTGGAAATACTATTCTTTCCCCAACATGAATAATATTCGGATTGTCAATGTGATTATACGCAACAACTTCATTCAATGCAAACCCTGTACGAGCACAAATATCATTCAAACAATCACCCTTCTGAACCACATAAACATAATCACCATCATCCTGCTGTGTAAGCCAATCCATACCACTAGCCCATGATGTATTTGTTTCGGGTTCCATTAATGTGGATTCTAATGATTCCGAAGAATCAGAATTTGCAGTGATAGTAGGGTCTGTTACAACATTCCCATCTTCATCAACAGGTTGACCATTCTCATTATATGTAATGTGATTTTCCTGCATCCATTTCACCTGCGCATCTGACCATTTCGTATCATCAGGCTTATCCGTATTTGATTGTTCTGTAGTGTTACTCTTTACAGCATCTTCTGACGTTTCTTCAGATTCTGATGTTGTAATTTTACTTGGCTGTGACTGCTGTGACTGTGGCTTAAACTGCCGTGACTGCTGTGCTAACACAATTGTATCTGTTGCATCACGATTAATTGCATTAATTGCAAATTTTGCACCGGACGCAGAAAAGACACCAACTGCAGCGACAAACAAACAGCCAAATGATGTTAAAATTTGATTTTGCGTATGATTACGCTTTTTACGGTCATCTTTAGACATCTTTGAAACTGACATTAAATTATTCTCCTTTCTTGACTTTTGCAACTAATCATAAATATCAGTTGACAAGACATTACTACTGTTATTATATATTAGACATATTCATAAATCAAGAAATTTCGCAATCAAACAATCAAATTAAGATATATTTTTCCACAAATATGTTGACAATTCAACATATATATAGTATAATAAATACATAAACAAAGAAGGGATGTGATTCCAATGCACAAATAACCAACTGATTGATTAAAGTACACCATCAATCAGTATAAACAGATTTTCTCATCTATAAAATGGGATTCTTTGATAAATTGCAATTTACCAAATTATTGGTACTTAGTAAACATAAACAAATAATCCACAAAAAGTAAACAAAAACAAGTAATCCATTAAAAGTAAACAAAAAATAAGTAAACAAAAAATCATGAGGTAAAAAATTATGAACAACAATTATAAGATTCAGACGAATCAGCTGACAGTAAATGCAAAAATCTATGTAGAAGGTATTACAACTTACTCTCGTCTTGCAAAGCGTATCGAAGGTGAAGAACTGGAGAAAGATAAGAAGAGAAAACAGCAGCGTGGCATGGTAATCATTGATAAGCCATATACAACAATCAGCATTGAAGACGCAAAGATTCGTCCACAGAATCCGGCAGCACTTTCTTTAGAGGAACAGTACGTACAGGAAAGATTTTACATGAAGTCTAAAATCGATGCAGCTACTAACACACCTGTTGGTAACACTTACGTATATAACATCAATAACAAGTCACCATTCCTTCCACCTGTATCTCAGTTCGACCCAACAACAAAGGTTGCACAGCAGGTAAACTTAAATGGTAAAGAACTTGCAACAGGCTTAAAAGTACTTCTCTGCTTGAGCGTATATCAGTCTAAGACATGGGGCGGTAAAGGTATCAGCCTTGACGGTGTTATCGTAATGGAGCCTATCAGATACTACACAAGTTCAGCACAGGATTACAGTGCATTAGGTATCACTTATGTAGGACTTCCAGAGGAAGAAGCAAGAGAAGCTGCAATGCCAGAAAATCAGGAAACAGCACAGGCTCAGGCATCTGCTCCAACAGCACCTGTTGGTAATGCATTTGCATCTGCACAGCAGGCACAGTCAGCAGCACCAGTTGCAAACGGACCTACACCTGTTGGTGGCACAGTTCAGATGCAGACACCAGTTACTCCAACAGCACCTGTAAATCAGCAGGCACAGCAGACTACTCCGGCAAACAACTTTGCAAATAGCATGAATGCGCCAGTTCCACCAACAACTGACCCTGAGACACCATGGATTTGTCCATCTTGTCAGACAACAAACCCTGCATCCATGAAATTCTGCGGTAACTGTGGTTCCCCAAAGACTGCTGTAAATAATGGTAATCCATATGCAAACAATGCAGGAACAGCTGCTGCAGCTACACCGGGCATCGTATATGAGCCAAACCCAACAGATAGAAATTACTAATTTGTAATTTATATCATATGTTCATCCACCTATGATTCATTCTCATAGGTGGATGTTTTTTTTTATCAATAATTATGAGCAATCCATTCTCGTGTCTATGACTATTTTTAATGTCATTGCTGTAATACTGTTATCATAGTACCTATCAGCGTAACCAATAATGTACACAAAACAACAGGTAAACATTTAAACTAACAAAGATATAAATTATATGAAAACATGATAGATAGAATACAACCTGTAAATAAAATTAACTATACTCACAATCATAAACCCAAAGAACAACCAAAATCATCCAAACCAAATCCAAAACCCACAACCGATTTTGCAACCATTTTACAGCAAATGAAATCAAAAATATAAAAACATGAGGGCAAAAAGTGACGGGTGAAAAAATGTTCATTAATGAGATAAAAAACAGTGGACAAAGCAATGTTTTACTGTTATAATAGATTTTGTTGACGACACAAAATTATATTGACATGTAGCTCAGTAGGTAGAGCGACCGACTGTTAATCGGTTTGTCGTGGGTTCGAGTCCCACCTTGTCAGCTATAGCAGGGTGGTAGCAGTCTGGAAGCTCGTCGGGGTCATAGCCCGAAGGTCGGCGGTTCAAATCCGTCCCCTGCAACTCATTTTTTCTTGTAAACATATATAAAAAAATAACTTTCATAGGTGTGGAGCATGAATGGCTATGCAACGGTCTCCAAAACCGTCTCATACAGGTTCGAATCCTGTCATGCCTGTTCAAAACTGATACAGCAAAACTCGTTTGAGTCCGAGGGTAGCCTTGGCAGGACTGCTGTAAAAGCAACAACATAGTCGCGTGGTGAGGGGGCAGGTAGTGCTGTCTAGCGATGGGTTTGAAAATGAAAAATAACAAGCCTTAGCTTATCAAACCAAGTCCACGTTATGATGGGTGAATAACGAGATAAAGCCCTGAACGGTGTTAGTTGCGTGTAAGGTTGTCAGTTGTCCTTACGATTTTCCGTCAGTTCTATTGTGGGAAAGCACAATGTGTAGCTACGTTGTGTAAGATAGGTTCGATACCCTTCTGACGGGCTTGTTTTAGAATTGTAAGACGCTTTCTTGTGACGAAAGAAAGACTAAATATCAACAGTAAAGTCATTAAAAACCGTGGATATTCTACAATTCTCAAAACATAATATGGCTCCGTGGTCTAACGGTTAGTGACTCAGCCCTTTCACGGCTGAAATGCAGGGTTCGATTCCCGCCGGAGTCATTTTTCATACAGGGTGATGCAATGTTTGATAAACGATTTCCTATGATTGAATATCAACACAGCATGAAGGAGCATCTGAGAAAAGGTCAAAGAGTATCTCCAGTAAGGTTTGTGATAATTTAAGCCGAAATAGGAATAAGCTGAAAACACAAATTCTGAACACAGAAAGGGTATGACTATTAGGTTGGTTCGAATCCAATCCCCTGTGCTTCCTGTACTAACATGTTTAGATACAGAATCCGACTTTGGTATTATCATTGTTGGCTTTTCATGCGAGTGTGGTGGAACTGGCAGACACGCAAGACTCAAAATCTTGTTCGATTTTTCGAGTGTGGGTTCGATTCCCACCATTCGCATTATGCTTCTATCGTTCAGCGGTTAGGACACTGCCCTGTCACGGCAGAGACACGGGTTCGATTCCCGTTGGAAGCGTTGACCTCATAGCAGGTCAAGATACCCCTAATCCGAGGGTTAAAGGCATTAATCAAGTACAATTATTGTCAATATCGGAGAGTGTACTACGGCTGGTTTCGGGTCGATAAATAAGCGTAGCGATACGTATAAAGTCTTTTCGGAATAAAGGCGACTGTTAGAAATAACAGCTTGACGGAAAACAAGTATCGGTTACATCCAATCTAAAGTCAGAGGACAACTGTTAATGACCAAGAACAAAATATCTCAAACATGAGGTATTTTGTCGATAGGATGAGCATTATGGAAAAAGTGCTATAAAATAACCGCAGAAATGCGTGCATACCGAGCTTCCATATGGTGCAAATTTAGCAAAAAATAAGTGCTGTATGTATTTTAACAAACATGTCTTAAATCGAAAGATAGGTGTGTTGTTAAAAAGTAAGTCAATAGCAAGACGAACAGGGTTGCGATGAATGGGCTGTACTCAAAAGGTACAGATGTTCAAACGTGTACCTCGTAATCCAATTGAAAAGTATACGTAAATGGAATTGTATGTTAAACAATCAGCCAAACTTACAACAAGCAAAAGCGTATGCGACCGTAAATCTGAAAAACGACTTATTGTTCTGAAATATGAACATGCATGAAACTCGCAAGGTGACATGTAAAAGAGTAAAAGTAGGTGCAACCGTAAGAGACCGCAATCTCTGAACCTCGCAAGGGACGATGTACTGAACTGAAATTTATAACGATTACGGTAAGAGTTTGCCAGCTTTTACAAAACTGGTGTCGTTATCATCTACAATTCAACAGATTGTGTGACAACCTATTTCCAACGATAGGAGACGATGATAGTATAGGTCAAATGTCTCAGCCTATAATCACATAATAAAAAGTTCCGCCCTTAACGCATCAGGCGTATCATAAGGACGGACTTTTTGCCGATATAGCACAACGGCAGTGCATTCGCATCGTAAGCGACAGGTTGTGGGTTCGAATCCCTCTATCGGCTTTTTACAACAAATCATTCGAGAGGAAGGGCGACTCGACATTACAGAGAAATCTCAAACGTGATAAAAACGGCGTCTAAAGTCATGACAACAAACGCCATCTATAATGTGACGGATGGTACAAAAGTTGATTTGTTGTAAATTATTTTTACCATTTTGCCATTTTGCACAGTTATGTCACTGTGCCATATCTCAACCTCAGGTTAGAGAGAAATCAAAGGAGTCGCCATTGCAGATGGCAAGTTCGCAATAATCTGCTATTTTCGGAATGTAGTTCAGTTTGGCTAGAATGCGTGGTTTGGGACCACAAGGTCGCACGTTCGAATCGTGTCATTCCGACGACGGGTATTTTCTTACTACTTTCTTTACTGTCCGTTTAAGACAAAAGTAAATAGCGTACCGCGTAGCAACGAAACAGCTACGCAACATATTATGGGCTTGTCAAGGTTTCGACGGGCATCAGAAGCTGAATTTTACAATCAGGACGGCAACCGTAACAGCCAACTTAAAATTAAACGCTAAGTTTAATCGTACTCCTGTAGCACTTGCAGCCTAGTCTGTAAGCGAGTAATTAACGCTACACCAAAAAGATTGTAGTGTGACTATGCAATCTGAGGTTCAAAAAATGTCACGTCATGTTGATGAACAGATTCTCATAGAAAACGTTCGATGTCGCTAAAGAGGAATCTATCAGAAATCTTTGCGAGGAAGAAAGAAATTGAGATAGTGATGATTGTAATGACGAAAATCAAGGGACGATGTTCGGAAATGGGTTCGACTCCCATCAGGTCCACTTTGCCACAAAAAAGGCAAGACCTCTTTCGTATCAAAATGGATGTTCTCTAAAAGAGAGCATCTATTTTTTTACAAAACAATACACATCATATATTCTGCACAATAACAAAACTACTCTGAACAAAAACAGTACACATGAATATAAATCTATTCATCATTCCCCGCATTTACGGGGACTTTTTTTGAGTAATCCAAAATCTTTATGCAGAATACATGTCATATCAAATACTCAATAATATGTTATAATAGAGATATACATGTAATCTATTACTCATCAAACAACTCAAAAGAAAGGAATATCACATTATGAATGACTACACTGTAAATCCATTTTATCAGGATTTCATTAAACATCCATTTATTCAGACGATTGCAGATAAAAAATGCTGGACAGTCTCTGACAACAAAAAACGACCAATTGATATGATTGAATTTCGTGACAATCATATTGTAAAAGGTGCAATCTTTTCTAACGAAAAATCATTAGTTGATTTGTATGAATTAAATACAATTCTTCCAAACGCAGCCAATTATGCTTTTTACTTAGAAGCAGATGAAGACAATTTTGTTGTATTGGATATCGAACCATCATGCCCTGATAATATCAAATCAGAATTTCTAAAAATGAACCCACTCTACATGGAGACATCTATGTCAGGAAAAGGTATTCATATGATTTTTGAATATCCAAAGCATATCATGGAAAAATATCCAAATGCATTAAGTAAAAGTGTATTCCGTGGTGAAAATCATGAATACGAAATCCTGATTGACCATCATTATGTTACATTCACAGGACGACAGATTCCATTCACACCGAATGAAAACCCGACATCATTTGAAGACTTATTTGAAAGATTGGCAAAAGACCAGAAACCAACAGCTGAAAAAGCAGAATTAGATATCAAAGAAATGCAGCCTGTGGAAACAGAACAGTTACCATTTCTCATGACACTGCTCCGCACAGCCATGGACGATTACAAAAAGACACCAAATGACTTCAAAAAGAAAAATGGAATTGATAATGACACATCTTTATGGGAATATGCTGTTATTGGTTACATGTACAGTCGTCTACAGGACATTTTGAAAGTACAAGCTATCGCAAATGAGCATAAATACACCATTGAAGAACAAATCTGGATTATGTATCAGCTAATTTACGACTACATTGACTACAGACCAAAGCATGACGGACTCCGCAACGGACGAGCATTTATTATCTATATGATGGAATCTATCATTGCAAGCTACAAAGAAGATTAACAACAAACAAGAAAGGATGATTATAATGAATTTGGATAATCTTATCCCAAAACAGCCTGATAATCTGCATCTGAAGTTTCCTGATGAAGTAAGTTTCTTCAACTACTTAATGCAGAATGACCTTTACAACACAAAAACAAACGAATATGCATTTGCATATAACGATGCCAATTCCATTTGTGTCTATAACTTGCCACCACACATTGCCGTAAACATTCATCATGACGCAATTTATAATCACACAACATGGTCTGAAGTGTTAAGTGCTGGTGGTCAGATTCACGATTTTCCAGACAATAAACACTGGTGTAAAGACAGTTATGCATCTGACTATTGGATAAAAACCAAGGATTTTGATACATGGTATCAGACAACTGTAAAGGAGAATTAAATCATGAACATACATCTCATAGAAGAATTGCTGGAACCCATTTTCAGCCATGTATATTTGCCAATTCTGATGACTTGTACAGCTATTTTAACCATCATCATGACGATTGGTTTATATCTCATTACAATACATTGGGTATCAAATGATACACCAACATTATCAACAGATTATGTAAATAAAATTTACACAAATCCATATGCAAAACGTCATCATTCGAAAAAAGAATGGACATTCAAATTCCTGTACAGCGTAGCATACTTTATTGTACTATCCTATGCAACAATCAGTTTCGCATTATTCCACATAGCTTATCAGCATGGCTATCGTGAATATATGAAACAAGACATTAAGGACATCATTTATTCTGTAAAGCATTCACCTATAGAAGACATCTTACCCGATAACTTAACAAATACAACTATCATTTATTATCGATTTGGATGTCACGATTGCAATAAGATTGATAATCAGTTACAAGAAAAATTTAAAAATTCACCCAATACTTATTGGGTTGCCACACGGTCAGAACAAGGAAAAAAATTACGCAAAGATTATCCTGTAGAAAGCGTACCATCTGCTATTTACATAGATAATCAAAAAATAGGAATTGTATTTGACCTCAAAACACAACAAACAATTAACGGAAAAATCAGTACATCCGTAAATGAACAAAATGTCAATGAACTCATTCATATACAGAACGCTCATGACATATCAGCCAATTAACCAACATATCAAATCACACAAAAAGGAGAATCAAAATTATGGCAGGACAAAAATTCAACGTATCAGTAAATCCAGACAGGGAAGCATTATTCTATGTCGATTATTCACACATGGACGTATATGTAAATGTAAATGATTCCAATGATGTTAAAACAAACAACGACCCGGCAATTGCTCAGAACCCTGACGTATACAGGTTCGATGACACATTAACACAGGCTCGTTTTGACAGCTTCAAGAAACAGTTTGTCAAGAAAATGCAGGATAAATTCAAAAGCTTGAAACCGCATGATATAACCACAAAAGGCAAGCATCAGCTGCTTATGAACGACATGTTCATCATTGCTTTTGAAGACAACGACTGGTCTGTTGCTGTTGAATTATTAGAAAATCCAAAGTCTAAGAATCCAAATTTGCGCCCAAATCTGTTTCCAAACTTCCAGAAAGGAATGCGCGACATCTTGTTAGACCTTGTTGGCGAAATTCACATTCGTACAGGCTCATGGTCTACACAGAAGATGACAAAGGCTGACGCTGCAGCCAAAGACGCTGCAATCGCTGCGGCAAAAGCTGCTGAAAAAGCAGAAGAAGATACTATCGCCGCAAATGGCATCCCTGATATAGACGATATACCAGCTATAAATGCCACAAACGATACCACCGCAAAGAATACAGCGGAATCAGCTGCAACAGATACAGAAAATACTACAACAGATACAACAGCATCAGCCCCTACAGCAGACATACCAGCAACAGACACACCAGCAACAGACACCAATGCTGAATCGAGGTAATCTCATATGACCACATTGACAACCAATTATAGACCTACTATGTTTTCCGACATGGTAGGTCAGCAACACATCGTTGGTCCGAATGGTATTCTCACACGAATGTTACAAACAAACAACATTCAATCATGTATCTTTTATGGACCACCCGGCACAGGCAAGACAACCGCAGCCATGATTCTGGCAAATCAATGTAATATGCCGTTTCAAACATTTAATGCAACATCCGCATCCCTTACAGATATTCGTAAAGCGATTGATAAAGCACCAGAGCCATTTTTGTTATATATGGATGAAATCCAATATTTCAACAAAAAACAGCAACAGTCACTTTTGCCATACATTGAATCCGGTAAAATCATTCTAATTGCAGCAACCACTGACAATCCATATTACTGCTGTTACGATGCTCTGCTTTCACGATGTCATATCATCGAATTCAAACCAGTAAGCGTTGATGACATTGATACAGAACTGCATCACCTTGCCACATTCGAAAATCGTCAAATTACAGACGATGCCATTCGTACCATTGCAGAAAACGCCGCTGGTGATGTCAGACGAGCCATTCATCAACTCGAACTAAACTTCATGCAATATGATACATCGCATGAAATCACCAATAACGACGTAAAAACTATCATGCCAACCACACGTATGTCCGGCTTTGATACAGACGGTGATACACACTATGCTTTAATCTCAGGCTTACAAAAATCGATTCGTGGTTCCGACCCGAATGCTGCAATCTTCTATCTAGCTCGCCTGTTAGAAGGCGGTGATTTATTATCACCATGCAGACGATTGCTTGTCATTGCTCATGAAGATATCGGTCTTGCACAGCCGGATGCAGCTGCATACGTATATGCTTGTGTAGAAGCCGCAAAAGAACTGGGATTACCAGAAGCAAATAAGCCCCTCACAAATGCTGTATTATACCTAGCCATTTCACCAAAATGTTCTACCTGCGAAACGACCTATAATCGTGCCGTAGAAGACATCAAAAATGGCAAGGGTAAAGTAATACCAAACTATTTACGTCATGCCTGCAGTAAAGGTTATAAATACCCACATGACTATCCAAATCATTGGTGTCCACAACAATATTTACCTGATGATTTAGTTGGACATATTTACTACGAACCACAGCAGAATCAATTTGAACAGCAAGCCGCAAATTACTGGTCATATATTATGACGCAAGCAAATAAAAGTTAATACCAAAAGGATAACGACCATGAACACAATTAAAACACTTATGGACGCTCTCAAAACAGGGCGTCCTTTTACTGACGAAGAACATAAAGAAACTTACAACCTCTTAAAACACATAAACGAATCGAATACAATCGAGATATCAACAAAAGACGGCACTATCAAAGCGTACAAAAACGATGTATCTGATTATCCAACAATCAATGTCACATGGCAGCCAAAAAATATAGATGCCGAAATTGACCTTGTTGCCGTAACAAGAGACTTATCTGATGCAGATTCCAAAGACTTAAAACTGTCCATGTGGGGTGATATGTCAAACGACGATATCACCGAATCAAAAACCATGAATACAAACGAAATCGCAAAGATTATAAAAGACAACATGTAAAGGAGACAAATTATGCATACACATACCTTAAAAATCAAAACCATTCTTTTCTCGCTCATTTTGACATGCACTGCCCTAACAGGTTGTTCTGAATCAGACATCAACACATACATCAATGATATTGCATCTATGACATCTGAAATCACATCTGAATCAGATACAACAGCTACAACAAGTACGTCAAATGCTGATATACCTAAATATACAGGTAATACTTATGTAGAAATCAACAACAATAAACCAACATTTACAAAAGAAGAGATTACAACAATCAGCTTTGAATCTTACAGTGATTTGGACGAATTAGGACGCTGTGGCGTTGCCGAAGCATGTATTGGTACTGATATTATGCCGACAGAAAAACGTGGGCAAATTGGTCAAGTAAAGCCCTCAGGATGGCATACTGTAAAATACCCTGAATATATTTCTGACAATTATTTATACAATCGTTGTCACTTAATCGGATATCAGCTGACTGGCGAAAATGCCAACGAGAAAAACCTCATTACAGGTACACGATATTTAAACGTTACAGGAATGTTACCATTTGAAAATGAAGTTGCGGATTATATAAAAGAAACAAATAATCATGTGATGTATCGTGTTACACCCTTATTTGTAAACGATGAATTAGTAGCTCGTGGAGTTTACATCGAAGCTTATTCCGTTGAAGACGATGGTTCAGGTGTATCTTATAACGTCTATTGCTTTAATATTCAGCCACATATTACGATTGATTATGCCACAGGAGACAGCTATGTAACAAAAGAACAATAATCAAAAAAAGAGGAACACCATATCATGCTTTTCCTAAATTACCATGACAAAAACAAATTTGTCACAAACATAAATCCAGATGATTTCAAAACAGGAATCATCAAAAGCTTTCGTATCAAAAATTGCTTTCACATTTATTACTTTGACAACCAAGGTACTTTTAGAAAATACATTATAAACGACGCAGACATATACAAGTATATTAAACCAATAAAACAAGAAATATCCCGTAAAAAATATAAAAATTATGACGAATACAAATATTATGCTTGCTATGCTAAAGACCTAATGCGATTAAAATGGACAGATGACAAAACAGGTGAAAAATTATCATATAAAATCCATTTCAAACAAATATATCCAAATGGTAATCAAAATAGTTATTATGTAATTAAGCCTGCTTTTCCACTACCATACAACTCAAATATAAATCAAACATTCTTAAGGTCAGCAATTGAACGATTAATTATAAATAAATCAACGTTACAAGACATGATTACTATTTATAATTACATTGTCAAAACATCACCTGACAACCGTTGTATAGCATCTATCGTTGATACAAAATATCCAACAAAAATACAACGATACGAATCAAAAACAGATATATGTCTAAACTCAATATCCTCTGTAAATGATGATGTAAAAAGTTTTATTTACAAAATAGAAAGACCTATCATTGAACGACAGGTTGACAACCTAAAAACAAATACATTTGACTTTATACGAATACGAGCAACTATTCCATCCAAAACAAAAATGCCAAATCGCAAAATGTTTATTAAACAAAACATGAAAGACATTGTTGATGTTTACATACACCACTTAGAAACATACAAGTCATACAAAAAATACAACGTACCAACATCGTATTTAAAACTATCAAAAGCAATCATCACCAAAGCCGATGAACTCGAATTACTATTCGAACTCAAAGACTTTAACTAATATTGATAATTAATACACCAAATACAACGTACGGGTGTCAAATTGTATTTATCATTTGACACCCACAATCGAAAGGAGAAATAATTATGTCAGGTTATTGGTCAGCCATGACGGGAACAGCACTCATACTATCCCCAGAAGAATATGACAATATGTTATTAAATTACTTAAAAACAGCATTCAAACCGGATGCCAACAAAAAAGACGCCAGTCACTACATGGATAGCTGCGAAGAATTCTCAGATGAAGTACCAGTTATTAAAGTATCTTGTCTGGATGTCATCAAACCACTCTATTCAACAATGGATGCATTTTTAGATAAATGGCAGAATAACGCATATAATTCAAACGATGATATATCCATTGCAAAAAATCTTGTATATTTCAACAGGTATAATACAGATGAATACAGCGGTGGCGTCTTTTATCCGATTGATACATCAGCTAACGAAGAATTTAACGGTCAAAGAATACCATATTTTGATGTAGCTAACGATTCAGAACTCATGTATACAAGATTTTCTACACTGTCTATTGACTTGTTAAAAGACAAACACTACACATCTAATGATGACATTATAAATGAATTCAAAGATGCTATTGGAGCATACTTACCGGATGACTTTGATTGGGAGAAACATGTTGGTGAATTCAGGTGTGCAGCTTATGCATAATCTTTGAACGCACGGACTACACCTGTGCGTTCTTTTTTCAAAAAAGAGGTGACTTGTTATAATAACAGAAGAGGAACATAAAAAGTATTTTGAGGAAATAGAACAGTACACAGACAAATATTTTAAGAAATGTAAAGGTGATTATATGAAAAAATATATAGTAATTTGCTATGCGGTTCATAACAAGAAAATTGAAAGTTATAATGTATTCAATAATAATGACGATGCTTATACATTTATCGAAAAGGATGTACATAATACTTATGAAGACGAAATGAATAATACAAGTGAAGAAGATAAGGATTCGATTGATTTTAGAATCAGTGATGATGGTTCAGCACATCTTTCATCCTACGATAAAAAATATGAATGGACTTGGGAAGTGATTAAACTGTAAAAAATTCGCATTTTATTAGAAAGGATAATAAATATGGAAAGAGTAAAAATGGTTAAAAATTCACCTAAATATGGCTTTAAGAAAGGTGATGAGTTTGTAGTAAAGAGAAATATAATGGGTAAATGTGTGATTATTATGACAGACGAGAATATACCAAATTTGATTTGGAGCGAAAATAAAGTAAAGAGCTATGGTATTCTTACAGGTAAACCACAATTATGTTTTTCATAGGAAACCAAGATTTCTTAGACAACTTTAAAAAACAGAGGAAATTTTTATGACAACGCAAACCTATATCATCCGCAGAAACCACGAAAAACATATGATATACTTCGATGCAAAAGAACTTGTTGATTTATGTCTACAACATAACATTTTACAAGGTGAAGCTGGAAAATGGATTGCCATTTATCATGAAGCATCGAAAACACATCCTGAAGAATACCCAAAAGGTTGGTACAAAGATGATTACGAAATAACAGTACAAGCCGTTATGCGTGACGATAATGCGATAAACCTATTATTACAAGCATTGTCCGAAAAAGACATCTTATTTGTGCCATCTTTGGACACAAATTTAGTAAATTAAAATTCATTGGTAGAAAGGATAGGTAAAAATATGACAGTAGATATTACATGGGCAAAAGACAAGAGAGATATTACAACTCATAATACACAGACAAAAACATTCAACTCAGAAGAACAGGCTATTGAATGGATTAGAAGAAACGCAAAACATATTGTATCAATAAATCATCGTGGATTTTTTATGAGTGAACAGATTTCTCACTTTGACATTATGGATTGTTTGATGAATGGATATTAAATCGCATTTCATTAGAAAATTGGAGGAAAATATAAATGGAAAGAGCAATTATAAAATCGGAAGATAGAAAACAGTATTTCTTTTATGATAACCCAGAATGGGAAGTTGATTATAAGAAATCTGAAGTTGAAGGTATATTAGATATTAACGAAGAAACAGGTTTTCATGCCTGTGAAAAATCTGGACTGTATGAAAATATGGAAGGATATATTGATAAAATACAGAATAAAAATGAATTACCAAATGGAAAATATATTGTAACTTATTTTAAGCTTTGCGATGATGCAAGTGGACTTGAACAGCTTGTTGATTATGGAATTACAAAGGAACAGATTATTGAAAATGTAAATGCACAGAAATATGTAGAAGGTGCTGATTACTTCTTAATGGAACAGCTAAGGACGATTTTTTAAGCACAGTAAACTAAGATTTCATTAAAATATATATGCTTAACTCATGACATCATTCATTCCACAGTCTAAAGACCATGGGTTTTCTGACTGATTTTTTATAAAAAATATCCAGAAGTAAGAAATAAAATAGATGCATATCCAGAAAAAATCTATTTAAAAGACATGATTACAAATGGATATAACCCACATTGATTTCTTAAAAAATGATTGTAAATGGAGAAAAATATCATGATACAAACAATAAAAATATCAAACTCAGAAATGAGTTTAATCAATGATTTACTCAACCTTACAGGAGATAAAATTTATCAGAAATATGGATATAAGCGAGATGAAACAATTACGCACACTGCAAAATTTCCAAACGGAATCGAAGCAGATATTAAGTTAGTAATTTGCGAAGACGACACTCCATATACAGAAGGTGTATTATTCCATAATGGATGTGAACTGACATGCACAGAACCAGATTGCACCTATGACGGTGAATGGAACTTTGAATATGATGGAACTAAATACACTGTTCTCGTAGAAGTAGAAAATTAAAAAACCAAAATTTCTCAACTCATTAATACCCATCGGATTACCGATGGGTATTATAAAAAATTCGTGTCATCTTTAGACACGAACCTAACAAACAAAAATTCATTATCGAAAGGAGCATCAATATGAATCCATTATTAACAATTAACTTTGACGCACTCAAATCCTTTTATCATATCACCGATGAAACATTAAATAACAGCACTATCAATGAAATCATAAAAATGAACAATGATATGCTAAAGACCAAAGAGAAAGAACGATTTGAAACCACAGCGCAGGACACAGAATTCAAAAATGCTGTGATAAAATATTTCACACCATTTAAAATGTTATCCAAATACTGGACAACAGATGAAATCGTCACAGCATGTGCCAAACATGCATCACTTAGTTCTATCCGAGAAATAACAAGCATTCCTGTCGAAAATTTAAGTAATCCACAACAGTTTGCAGATAACAATCATTATGAATATATCGGTATCGACTGGGGCAACATCAGACAGTTTACGAAAAAAGGTGAAGAATTGCTACATCCAAAACGTTGTAAATGTCATAATTTTTACAAATCATCAAAATATCAGTCTACCAAACATGGCAACATCATTCTTGAACTCTTATATGCTAAATATCCAGAACTCAAGGAATTCCAATTTGCAGCATATGGTGTTGAACCATATGAATGTTCATATGAAATCTATCCGCACACCGTAAACTGCTACACACCATTTGAAGCATTATTAGCTGGCGACATTACCGCAATTATCGAACGCAACAAAAATTATTGCAAGTCCTACAATTGCGGTGAATACACATTAGAAAAATGGAATGAACGTGTAAAATCACCAGAAATGCAACATTATTTTGATGTTATCAAATCAATCACAAAAGGAGAGTAAAATTTATGGAAAATCCACAGATGAAACGAATGCAGGAACTTGTACAAGTTTTAAATCATGCATCCAAAGTCTATTATTCAGATAAAGACGAAATTATGTCAAATTATGAATACGACCAATTATATGACGAACTAACAGCATTAGAACAAAATACAGGTGTTGTATTGCCAAACTCACCAACCGCAATTGCAGGTGCTGATGTAAACAAAGATGCAACAACCATTACACATGAATATCCGGCATTATCTCTTGAAAAAACAAAAGATATTTCTCTCTTTCCAAAACTCTTTAATACTCGTGATAAAAAAGCAGTTACCATGTGGAAAGAAGATGGTTGTACAATTGTAGCCACATATGATGACGGAACACTCACTACATTGGCTACGCGCGGAAATGGTAGAATCGGAGAAGACATTACACACAATGCAAAATATATCAAAGGATTACCAAAAACAGTACCATTTAAAACACATTTTGTGGTACGTGGCGAAGCATTGATGAGTTATGCTGAATACGAAAGAATTAATGCGTCATTGGATGATGACGATGAATTATACAAAAATCCACGAAATCTTGCATCCAGCACCATTCGATTAGCACCAGAAAAGGAAATGGAACATCGTGAAATCTGGTTCCATGCATTCAAATTAGTCCACACAGAAGAAGAACTGGACGAAATTACATTCGAAAATCAGATGCTATTTCTGGAAAAAGCAGGATTTACAACCACAAAACATGTATTATGTGATGTCAAAGACTTACTAACAGTCATAAACAACTTTTCTAATGACACAGTAAATTATGAATTTCCAGTTGATGGACTTGTTGTTGCAGCCAACGATGTTATCTATGCAGAATCTTTACCGATAACCGGACATAATCCTCATAGACTGGTTGGTTACGCTTTGAAATGGCAAGATACAACCATAGAAACAACGCTCCGTGAAATTGAATGGTCACCAAGCCGTACAGGTCGTATCAACCCTATTGCTGTCTTTGACCCTGTAGAACTGGAAGGTACAACAGTAACCAAAGCAAGCATTCACAACGTATCCATCCTCAAAAAATTGCATCTACACATTGGCGATAAAATATCTGTATACAAAGCAAATAAAATCATACCACAGATAGCTGAAAATCTTTCGGAATTTAAGCCAATGACCTACGAAGATGCACATCCTGTAAAGTGTCCATGTTGTAATGCAACAACAAGCTCACTTATCACAACAAACAATGATGTTGATGTAGAAATAGCCATCTGTCCAAATCCTGATTGTCCGGCAAAACACATTGGAAAATTTACACACTTCATTGAACGTGACTGTATGAATATCAATGGCTTATCAAAAGCAACGATGACAACGTTCATCAAACAAGGCTGGATAACATCATTTGCAGATATCTACCATCTTGACCGTTACAAAGACGTCATCATATCGACACCGGGCTTTGGTCAGAAATCATACACAAATATGATTTCAGCCGTAAATAAAAGCCGTAAAACATCATTCATTCCATTCATCCATGCACTGGGTATTCCAAGCATTGGTAAAGGTCAGGCTGAATTGTTTGCAAAAGCATATAATTATGATGTATCTCGATTTTTGAAAGCTGTCCATGACCATGATGATTTCACACACATCAACGGTATTGGTCCAATCTTAAACAACCAGTTACATTCATGGGGCGATAAATACTTAGTTTACATGGATGATAACACAGCCACAACAGAAATCAAAGATTTGTTAAATGAACTTACGTTCATAAAACCTGAGATATCAACAAAATCTCAGAAATTCAAAGGTCTCACATTCGTCATTACAGGTGATGTACATCATTTCAAAAACAGAAATGAACTCAAAGCGAAAATTGTTGAACTAGGAGGTAAAGTAACAGGTTCTGTTTCAAAGAACACCAGTTATCTGGTCAACAACGACGTTACATCATCTTCTAATAAAAACAAAACAGCAAAACAGCTTGGTATTCCAATCATTTCTGAAGATGATATCATAAACATGATAAACAATGATTAAGAGAGGGGAAGAAGCGTATGATTAATGCAGACGAAACAGGCAGATACAAGAAACGTACAGATTCAAATATATCAAAAATTAAGAATAAATCAAAGCACAAACACCAGTATGCAGACGTGCTTATATCAGTAGGACCATCAAATTCACTGTACACTGGCGAAATATGCACCATATGCGGAAAAATAAAAAACCTTAGACTCGCCACAGGCAAAATTGAAATTAATGGAAAAATAGGCTGCCGGATGCTTACGAATGAAGAGACCAAAGAAAAATACAAAAAACTAAAAGAGTATCATATTGATAATCTCTTTCAGAAATATGTGAAATTGGAGAAAAATGATGGAACAGTTGATTAGTGCAGCAACAATACCTTACCGGGCAACAATAATACTTTTTATTTTAGGCGGAGCATTTTGGGGTGTAAACACAAGAATGCAAAAGCCGAATCCATAAGAAAGGAAAAAATATCATGATACAATTAAACACTGACGATTTTTCAGAAGAATACAAAGATATAGCACCGAAAGAAGCAGCTATATACTTATCCGCTTGTTTCTCTGATGAAGAATTACAAGTTATCAAAGATAACTGGAATAAAGAAGGCGGATACAAAGTAACACCATGGTGGAAATACCTTTTACAGCATTTGACAGTCACATATGAACCATAATACTAAATTCATAAATGTTGATTATTATTCAAAAACGTAGTATAATATACTTAATGGTATTATTTACCATTAAGTATATTAAAACTGAAAGGAAAATTGCTATGAAAACATTAATTGTTGGACGAACAGCCCATGGTAAAGATTATTTACGAAAAATCTTAGAAGATTCATTCGGATGGAAATTCGTAAAATCAAGAACAACAAGACCACCAAGATACGAAGGTGAAAACACACACATTTTCATCACCAATGAAGAAGCTGATAACACACCTGAATCTGAAATCATTGCAAAAACACAAATCGGAGATATCCGTTACTTTGCAACGAAAGAAGACTTAGACAACGCAGATGGCTACATCATTGACCCAAATGGTGTCGATTATCTGTGTGAGAAATACAAAGATGAATGGTTTCAGGTCATTTATATTGACGCTGACAAAAATATCGTCGATGAAAAAGCAAAAGAACGAGCAAAATTATCATCTGACCCAGAGAAAGAAATGGCAGTTTACGCAAAGCGTTGTGAAGATGAAGACGAACAGTTTACACAGTTCGAAGCTATGATTGAAAACAAGTCATTTTCAAAATCAAACGCTCAGGGCATCATCTCTATCAAAAACAACTTTGATGAAAAAGAGATGTTCGAAATCGCACGTGGCATTGAAATGCGTCGTCGTTTCAACCAGAACATCAGACCAATCATTAACGTCTTAATCGACAACGGCAATCTCAGCGGAGATAAAGACAACGATACCATCAGACTGTATCGTAAAGACACAGACGAACCAATCCTCGTAAAAACAGACCATTTAATTCAGGCATTAATGGACGAACCAAAAAACAGTCTGTTTTCCGAACTCATGGAAGGATATCTGTTCCGTGAACCGGACAAATAATTAAAATAACGCCATGTTATAGAACCAGTGGCGAAAAACCCACAGGCTTACCTGTGGAATGAAAGCCACATATGTTTACACTTAACAATTTACCATAGGGAGATTGACTATACTTCCTTATCATAAGATAAAAATTTACCGTTAATGTAGTAACAGGACTGCTTGGTAATAGAAGTTCTTACATAAACAGACTTATACTTGTAAGCCAAAGTCTGAAAATGATGTACGTTTACAAGCTAAACTTAATAGTAAGAACCTCATAGACTTGTCTGTGAGAGTAGTCAGAAACATAGTGTTATCTTCTACATACCAATACAGCATCGGGTGTGAGTGTGAAACATCACCCGATGCAAAGGTATATCTATTTTAAAAACATAAGAAAGGACATTTGTATGAAATATACAACAAATATCGTCATTAACGATGAGGACAAGATATGTATTCCACGTATTCCATACGACAAGCCACATATTAACATATGTTGCGATAAACGAATACACAATAGTCCATACATTAAACACATCTTAGAATCAGCCAAATATCTCAATCCAACAGTAGAACTAGCATTATACTGTCATATGATGCCGGATTTACACCTCATATTACCTCACGTAAATGAACTTCATATTACGCTTGACTCTAACCAAGACTTTAACGATTTCTTAGATTTCGACAATCATTTAAGTATAAATGATACGAATAACAAAAAATTACATCTGTATGTTACGGATGACATTTCCATAGATGACTGTAAACCAAATGATTTACCGACAATCTGGACCGTACACACATACAAAACAAGTTTGTGTAAAACAAAACCTGCAGTTATTGCTACAGCATAAATCAATACCATAAATGAATACCATAAATGAATGAATTATGATATAATAGTAATATACAGATAAGACCTGTAAATAAAATGAAAGGACACTATTTTTATGAACCGAAACAAGGCTTTGTATGACGACTATCGAACGTCAGACATTTACATCATGAAGCGTTCAGGTGAACGTGTTCCATTCGATAAAACAAAAATCATTGTTGCAATCAGTAAAGCAAACGCTGAAGTTGGTATTAAATCACAACAGGTATCAGATGATACCATTAAAATGATTGCAAACCACATTGAACAGGCAGCCATTGATACGAACAGAGACTACTCCGTAGAAGAGATTCAGGATATGGTCGAAGACGAACTCATGGACACAGGTAAACATATGGTTGCAAGACGATACATTACTTATCGTTACAGACATAATCAGAAACGTGACAATAACGGTCTGGATAAACGTATTTTGGCAATCTTGCAGAACAAAAGTGATGATGCCAAGGAAGAAAACAGCAATAAAAACACAACCATCATATCTGTACAAAGAGATTACATGGCTGGTGAATGGTCAAGATATTATACAGAAGAATATCTTCTTCCAAAAGAAATCACAGAAGCACACAAGCTTGGTATCATTCATTTCCATGACTCTGACTATGCAGCTATGTCACTTCATAACTGTTGCTTAATCAATCTGGACGATATGTTACAAAACGGTACACAAATATCAGGAACAGCCATTGATAGACCAAAATCATTCCTTACAACGTGTACAGTAGCATCACAAGTTATCGCTCAGGTTGCATCTATGCAGTATGGTGGACAGACAATTTCACTTGCACATATTGCGCCATTTGTTGATGTCAGCCGTCGTAAAATCAGAAAGAGATATCGTGATGAATGGACTGCTATTGGTATTCCATTTACAGAAGAAAAGCTGGAAGCTTTTGTTGCAAAGGAACTGTTAAAAGAAGTAGAAGCTGGTTGTCAGACCATCCAGTATCAGCTGATTACATTACAGACAACAAATGGACAGGCTCCATTTGTATCTATCTTTATGTATTTGAATGAAGTACCGGAAGGACAGACTCGTGACGACCTTGCCCTCATTATCGAAACTATGCTGAAACAGCGTATTAAGGGTATCAAAGACAAAACAGGTCATTACATCACACCGGCATTTCCAAAACTGTTGTATGTTTTACAGGAAGATAACATTACAGAAGACGGTAAATACTGGTACTTAACACATCTTGCTGCACAGTGTACAGCAAAACGTATGGTTCCAGATTATATCTCTGAAAAAATCATGCTTGAATTAAAAGGTGATGTGTACCCGTGTATGGGATGTCGTTCCTTCCTTACACCTGACAGATTCACAGACAAAGGTCTTGGAAACATCGCAAATGCTGGCAACTGGGATGAACACAAACATAAATACTATGGTCGTTTTAACATAGGCGTTGTCACAATCAACCTTGTTGACGTTGCATGTTCATCTGCAAAAGATGAAACTGAATTCTGGAAACTCTTAGACGAAAGATTGGAACTTTGTCACAAAGCCCTTCGTATCAGATATGAACATTTACTTGGTACACCGTCTGACGTTGCACCAATTCAGTGGCAGGACGGAGCATTAGCAAGACTGGCTCCGGGCGAAACAATCGATAAATTATTACAGAACGGTTATGCAACTATCAGTCTTGGCTATGCCGGACTCGCTGAATGTACAGAATACATGAAAGGTTGCTGGCATACACACAAGGACGGACATGACTTTGCTATTGCTGTCATGAAACGTTTGAATGAAAAATGCGAAGAATGGAAAAATGCAGAAAACATAGACTACTCTGTATATGGCACACCACTTGAATCAACCACATATAAGTTTGCCAAATGCTTACAGCGTCGTTTCGGTGTTATTCCGAACGTTACTGACCACAACTACATCACGAACTCTTATCATGTAAATGTTCGTGAAGATATCGACGCCTTTACAAAACTGACTATGGAATCTGAATTCCAGAAGTTATCACCGGGTGGTGCTATCAGCTACGTAGAAGTACCAAATATGCAGGACAATCTGGAAGCACTTGAAGCAATCATCAAACATATCTACAATACAATCATGTATGCAGAAATCAACACAAAAAGTGATTTGTGCATGAAATGTGGATATGACGGTGAAATTCAGATTGTAAACATCGACGGTAAACTTGGTTGGGAGTGTCCAAAGTGTCACAATCATGACCAGTCAACCATGCATGTTGCCCGCCGTACCTGCGGGTATATCGGCACACAGTACTGGAATCAGGGTAGAACACAGGAAATCAAAGACAGAGTCATGCACGTATCTGTCGAAAAAACAAATGATGACACATCAGATACCGAAAATTAATTAGGATTCCAGAGAGGGTAGTCAATACTACCCTCTCATCTTTGAAAGGGGATAACATAATATCATGCATTACGGAAAAATCATTTATTGCGATGTTGCCAATGGCATTGGTTGCAGAACCAGCCTGTTTGTTTCAGGCTGCAGACATCACTGTAAAAACTGCTTTAATCAAATAACATGGAACTTTGATTACGGCGACCCATATACCGAAGACACAAAAAAACATATCATCAAATCCATCGATATGCCACATATTCAAGGATTGACCATCTTAGGTGGTGAACCACTAGAACCGGAAAACCAAACAGCAGTATTAGATTTATGCAAAACAATCAAAGAGCGTTTACCGGAAAAAACAATATGGATATATTCAGGATATACATTTGAACAAATTACAGGAACTGATGATACATTTAAACATATTGCAACACCAGAATCTATTGCAAATTGCAAAGAAATCTTAAACAATATTGATGTATTAGTTGATGGTCCATTTGTTCAAGACTTATACGATATTACACTGAAATATCGTGGCAGCTCTAACCAACGCATCATTGATGTAAAAAAGACATTAACAGAACATTCTGTTTGCTTTTATTTAGAATAATCACTATTCAGAAAGGAAACTATAAAATCTCATGTTAAACACAGAAAAACAGACCATTGTTTTTGCCACACACAATGAAAACAAAGTAAAAGAAATCCATGACATCATGAAAGATATACCAATTTACGACAAGATTAACATCATATCTTTACGCGATGCTGGTATTTATGATGACATTGAAGAAACTGGCGAAACATATGAACAGAATGCAATCATCAAAGCAAAATTCGCTACTGAAAAGACAGGATTACCAGCCTTCGCCGATGACTCAGGCTTAGAAATCCGTGCATTAAACAACAAACCCGGAATTTATTCCGCAAGATATTTAGGTGAAGATACACCATATGATATAAAAATGGAACACATCTTAGCTGAGTTAAAAAACAAAGACCGTTTTGCCTGCTACAAATGTGCAATTGCATTTGTAACTCCAATAGGAAACGTCACAACATCTATGGGTATTCTTAACGGCAATATTGCTTTTGAACGTTCTAACGGACCTTATGGTTTTGCTTATGATAAAATATTCTATATACCTGATTATCAGAAAACATTTGCAGACCTTCCGCCGGAAATCAAAAACAAAATAAGCCATAGAGCTATGGCTTTACGCAATTTGTTTAATCATTATGTGACAATTTAACAACAAAAATACCACCCATATTCGGGTGGTATTTCTTTTTATTTATCATATACGATTGCATCTGTCTTCGCAAATTCTTTTGCTTTCGCAAAAATTTCTGATAAATGTTCCTTACAACGGTCATACAATAACATATTGCGACAAATAAGTTTCAATGCATTTTCAAAATCAGATTCTGTTTCTGCTTCCATACCACACATTAAAACACGATACATTAACATTCCTGTATGCCATGTAAAATTTACATCACAAGACTTCACATGAATTAACTGATACAGCCACAAGCCCCATGCATCATCTTTCAATGATTCAAGAACTTCATCCTCTGTCTCTTTCGGAATCAAATCACGCAACTCGCTCGATTTCTTCAATGTTTCCTGTAACTGTCGTTCTAACTCTTCCTGTCGTAACTGTTTCTTCTGTTCATAAGTCAGCTTCTTTGGCTTACGTACACCACAAGTCAGTGCATCTTTCGCAGTAGTCGATGCATCAACAGGTGGGTTCATCGCATCATCTACAATCTGTACAGCAGATGTATATTCTACGCTACAGCGTCTGACAGGGACTACACGCTTTCTTATTCAAACGTTCCATTGATGCTGTTGCTATATCATCAAGTGTAGGTGTTGCTGTCTTATTTGATACAACAGGTGCTGTATCATTCGATACAACCGATGGCACATCATTTGATGTAGCTGGTGCTGCAGCTTTCGCACTAGAATCCGGTGCAGGCTGTGCCTTTCTTGTACGCTTTCTAGGTTTCGTAGCCTTTTTGCCTTCTTCTAAAATATGAATCTTATCTTCATATCCTGCAGGAATTGTCATCGGAATATGAACCAGTGTACATTCTTCATTATTGAAAACAAATCCACCAACAACAAAAGCAAGGGATTCTTTTGATGTTACATTCAGCAAATCCACTGAAAACTCTGATGCTACAGAAAGTAAAGTCTGAACGTCTGATGCCGTAAATACAGGTTTTGCTTCATCTTTCACGCAAATCTTAATGGCATCATCCTGTGCTAATTTTATAGTACCATCTTTTAATAAGCCAACTTCTTTTTCGTCAACAACATAAATCATATAAATATGTCTCCTTCTCTTTAATTTATAATATAATTATACTACAAAATTATATAATAATCAACATAATAATGGAAAAATGTGAGGAAATTATTGACAGGAAAACATGAATAAGATAAAATACAAATGAATACAATAAATGTGTGAGACGCTGCGCTCTGCGGGAGAGTGAGTGAAAAAAGCGTGAGAAAAAACGTTTAAATAGTTTAAATATAAATATTAGTATGAAAGGTTAAATATAGGTGAAAACAATGAAAAAGATTATCTATCAGATTGAAAAATTCGTATTATTGAAAGTATTTTTCAGCTAAAGAATAAGTACTGCATCGAGTGGTACTTATTTTTTTTTAATATTTCAGTCTATAACATTTTATTATCAAATTTTTTTACAAAAAATAAAATATTACGAGTGCAACTTTCGTAACACAATTTGCACTCAATCAGAAACCAGAAAGAAGGAAAATAATGCACTTAAATTTTATAGCAATTGGTATTATAGCTGGATTAATTTTAACACTTTTGGTCGGAATATTTTATTATAGAGCTTATGATAATAAACATTGGATTGCAAAAACAATCATCTCTGGATTAATACTTACCACTATATCAGTTTATGCAGGAACACTGGTATAGAAAAATCAATCAAAAACACAATCACTAAAACCAGAAAGGAGACATTATTCACCAAAAATATTATATCATATATTTTGGCGAAAGACAATATTTAATACTTATAGAAAGGAAAACGCATTGCTAAAACGGGCATTCCACCCTCCACGACTTACAAAAGTCAGAACTTCCTGCCCTGCAAAGCTAATGAATAACAATGGCTATCGAAAAAGAAATTACACTTACATTTTCTGACCATTTAAAATTACATGAAACAACCAATGAGTTAAAAGACCTCATAAAAGAATATAATTTCAAACTCATCGACCACGGACTTGCTGTCAAACGCAGTCAACTACGTAAAAACGATACAATTAACGTCCAAAACATCTGCAATTACATTTATGACGATGAATGGTCATTACCAGAAATTCCATTTAACAAATTTGACATCGAAAAAACAATTTGCGAAATGCCGGATTTATGGCATTATTTAATACCTTGTTTCAAAACAGGTATTTTACAACTGAATAAAGCACGTTATATTTACTTCGACGTCATCGACACAAATACCGAAAATAAATCAATTACAGTCGAACTTATCGACTATTCACATGATAATGCCATATGGCAGAGAGGTATCAGTGAAACGGTTACATTTAAACTCAAAGATTTCAATCAAGATACATTTCAAAAGAAAATGAGTAGTTACAGTACTCAGTTGCTCTTGAAACAGAAAAGTAACACATCACGAAATGAAGTCTTTACCAAAATTTGCATTGCTGTACTTAGTAATTTCATCAGGGATGTGATAACCGAAACAAATCAAATGACATATGCTGATATCTATAAGTTACTGTCAATTGATGATTTGAAGTGGACAAAATATCAGTATGATATGTGGGAAAAAATCATCATCAAATACAGTCAAAAATTCTTAGACCTAACAGAACGACAGCGTTCCTTCGATTCATTACTTCTACAATACACAGCCTTTATCATTGCTTCAAACATTGCGATTGAACAAACAAAGGCATATCCAGATAAGATTCAGGAACAGTATGTCAAGTCCAAAACAACGGAACCGGACAAAATCATCACAACCATCCAAAATATCAAATTTACATCAAAAGAACCTGTAAAATTGATAAAAGATGAAACCGTCACAAAACACGTTGTAACACAACAACCATCAAGCACAGACAATACGACAAATACGATACGTAAAACAAAATTAGCAGACAGTATCTATCGTCGTAAATCTATTACAAAAATCAAAAAGGAGACTTAATTATGAAATACAGCCAATTTGACCCATATCAGATGAAAAATCACAGAATCATCTGGAGTTGCAACTTTGAGCCTACCAATGCAAAAGAAGCTGCAAAATATTCTTGTACACCGATAAAAGGTATGCTTACCATCAATGACGACCTTGAAACTGAACAGGGTGACAATCCAACACATGACGGATTCTACACAACGCCAAGATACTTCGTACCATTCAAGAAAAATGCCAAAGGTTGCGACCTTGAAGACCTCGCATGGTCAAAAGCCGTTAATCTTCGCTCCCGTCGCTATGCTGACACAGAAGATGAATGTATTGAAATATACAATGACCTCATCATGCGAAATGCCAAACATCTGATTATTCTTGCAAAAGAATATACCAGCAACATCACAGGCAATGTCACAGACGCTGACAAAACATTTATTGAAAAACTAAATAACATGTAAACATAAACAGAAAGGAAACACACATATATGAAAATTTTAAAAGTAGCATTACAATGTCTTGCAACACATAACGCTTATATCACAGTAGATGACGACTGTGATTTAGAACATGCCATAGAAATCGCACAGAATCAAATGGATAACATACCTGCAGACAATCTGCGTTACGTTGAAGATTCCGACCAGATTTGTGAGGATGAATGTACATTTGTAACAGAGGAAGAAAAAGATATTCAAAACCAGCTATATCGTGATAAAATTTATCGCGAAGTCTGGAAAGAGCATGTTATGGAAGACATCCGTGAATTCTTAAAAGATAACGACATGGAGCTGGATGAAGACGGTATCGACAAAGCTGCTGCACTATACGCAATGCATGGTCAGTATGATTGCAACTTATCGTATTGGTCAAACATTGAAAACGTAATCAAAAGTATCATGTAAAACAATACACATCACCAACAAAAAAGGAAGTAAAAACTATGAAACCATTTTACGCAGTTATAGAAGATATTTATATTTGCTTATATGACAACAAAGATGATGCTGTTGCCTACGCTAACTCTAATGACCCATGTGGCGATGACGGTAGCATTGACGTCGTTTATAACGCTAAAACATGTAATGATTATTTGAAAGCCAATAACGGTTACATTGCAGAAATCTTTGAAGCTCACACACTGTGCTAATTGCAGCATAAAGAATAACAAGAAAGAGACAGCCACTTTTCCATTAGAAAAGGGCTGTCATCTTTTTTCTTAAATCTTACCTGTCTTATTGTATTTGTTAATATATTCTTCCAATGCTTTTTCCACCGTAGCGGTCTTAGAAAGTTTGGTATCAGCAATGAATTTCTCAAGTTTATCTGATACCGACTTATCAATCTTACAGTTCAGGTTCTTATATGCTTTATTTGCCATAATCGTTACTCCTACATTCTTTCAAAATTTGAAATATCATACTGAATACAATCAGTTCTTGGAAATCTTATATCTAAAATTACAAGGTCTGGATAATCATAATGTGTTTGCATCCATCCAAGGCTTATGTGATTGATAGCATCTATTTCATTATCCAAAAACATAATATTTCTCTTGTAAATAGGACTGAACCATCCATATTCAGAACAGTCCAGCCTATACTCATTTTACTTCAACAACTCATACTGAAACATCTTGTCTGTAATATGGCTCTTATAATAAGCTTTCAAGTTAGTACGCAGCGTCTCCAGATACCCATTTAATGTCGGATAATCGTAAACAGTCTGCTGTGACCTGCCAGTACCAGTCTTATGTGATGTATTCAGTTCCTTTGTAATCTGATAAACGCCATATGTAAGTCTGCTATCATAATTTGCAGTTCTCTTTGCTTCTACAAGAATATCTTCCCAGAGCTTCATAAGAGCCTTCTCATCTGCATCTAAGGTCATCTTCGCAAGGTCAGCAGATGCAACAGTGTCTCCATTTGTAGTGTCGAAACAAAGTTCGTTGCGGTAGTATCTGCCGTCTGAACCATCGAAAGATAAGCACTTATTCTGATTTGAAAGACAAGTATAAATCAGACATGATTTTAAGAAATCAGAGTCATGTGTATAGGCATCACCACCATCAGCACAACTGTAATAAATATCTTTATCATACCATTCATCTTGCGAATACATTTTTGCACACCAAATTGTAATTTTATGTAAATAATTATCTTTACGAAGATGATACCCAAACGACTGTTCTAGTCCTTTTTTAAGATTTGTTCTTACGAGCAATACATTTTTCGCATCAATAGCATAATTTATAGTTTCAATATATCCAATAATATTATTATTATAAAGAGGCTTTCTGCCTGATGTATATGTATATCCACTCAAAGGATAACCATTTGATTGACATACCACAGTCGTTTCTATATCCTTATTGTCTTTTCTTAAATCATTATAACTTGATATATTTTTAGATACTTCTTTGACTACAATATCTTTTATGAATGAAATATTGTTATCAACAATATCATAACAGTGTAATACCCAAGAAGAAATTATACTATTAATTTCATTCGCCCATAAACAACATGATATTACACTATCTGTTGCATGAAAATACTTTCTATTAAAAGCATAGCCGTCAATAAATTTCAATTTCATCAAACCTATACTTTTGAAATATTTTACAGGTGAAAAAACAATAATACTATCCGTAGGTTGTCTTAAATAATAGTGTAAACCAGACCAAATGAACAAATTGGAGCTTTCTCTTGCAGAGCCACGTTGCTCTTTTAATGTCGGTAAACAAATAGACTTAAATTCTTCAACAACATATTTGCCTTTTTTGTTTGTTTTTGCTCTTTTTGATAAATCATTATTTTCTGTAAAAGTAATGGCGGAGCTATCACTATACGGCGGATTTTCAAACAGAATAATCGTACACTTATCATCATCCACATACTGCTTAATCAATGGATTTTCAATAAAATCTTTACTCATGGCATCCGCATTAGAAACCTTACCATTTTCATAGATAACATTCGCTTCTGTCGGTGGAATGATATTTCGTACCTTATCGCCAATTCTCTCTGACAAGACTTTATATTCATAATACTCATATGTAGATACGACACAATGAGAAATCAGTTCGTCCCCGTTTTTATCGAATTTACCGATAAGAGCAGCTTCAAGATTTCCTGTTCCGGCACATCTATCTATGATAACATAATCATTGCCATCCGGTACACGCTCCACGGCTTTCATAACAAGTTCAGATGCTTTCTCGCAATAAGCCTTTGGCGTATAAAACGCACCTAAATCTTTTTTATTTAAACGGTCATTCAGACAGTCCATGAGATACTTGAACTTTTCATTAGTAGGCTCTGTGTATGGATTGATAAGACCTTTGAAATGTCGTGGGTCACGGATTTCTCCATTTGTATTGATTTTACCTGTACCGTCTCCAAGAAAATCACCTTTTGTTGCTGTAGGTACTTCTCTGTAATATCTCTCAGCCCATCCGACAATACAGTTCTCATCAAGGTCAACAGGAATATACCAGTCTGTTTCATCTGGTACACGATTGATAAGAAGTTTCTGTACCTCTGCCGAGTCAACCATATCCATATAATCATATTCTGCAACAGGCGTTACATTTGAATTGAACGCATTGTTTCCAACGGACGCTGCTCCGATGTAAACTTTCTGAATATCGTCAATATAATCAATGGAATTGTAGACATAAACCTTTGTTGCGTTTAAATCAATGAGTAAAATCCTTGCAGGAACCGACTCTCCTTTAATACGCATCTTTGACAGATACTTAATTGCCTGAAATAATACCTTTCCTGTATTATTGATGTTCAGTTTAAATTCTAAAATGTTTCCGTGGTACACACCGTCTGTATTATCCACAAGTACAGACGCATCATCATTATATGGAACACGATAGTTGTCAAAGAAATCCATTTGACCAACGCGTTCCACAGTATATTGCTTTTTAGCGGGCATAATATACGTATATCTCCTTTCTGACATTTAAGTAACAATACATAGTTACTATTGTTACTGCCAACATATATTATACAGTTTTTATCGTCATTTTTCAATATTAATAACGAATTATCATTATTTTTATCAACGTATATCGAACTATATGATACATCCATGCATTATCTTTTTTCTGATTGATACATGCTATGATTTTTGGTATAATAATTTTGTATAAACAAATACACAAATACATTTATTTGAAAGGAGATTCTTCACTATGCAGATTCCTATGATGCGAACTGATAGATTATATCATGTCACTGCAAATTGGTTGACCAATACACAAAAGAGATACACCCGTGATTTTTTAATCTGTGCTGAAAACAAACAGGACGCAGAAAAAATTACACGTAATCATATACCGAATCAATTCCTTACAACGAACAATCCGACAGACACAACAGATATTCATATCCGTGTACGTGACTTAGGTTTGTCACAGAAAAACAGAACATATTATGTTTCACCAATTCAAGAGACAACCAGAGTCATTGCTGATGAACCATCTATCTTAGAAGAAACAGCAACTTATTTTGCACGCTTATTCGGTTACGAACAGGGTGCATTAGCATCAAAATCAGAATTGACAGATGCACAATCAACTAGACTGACAAGTTTGAATACATTATGCAAAGATACACAAATGTTCTGGAAATTGGCTGGAGAATTTCTGTATTTAAAAAATTCAGACCCAACAGATTTCTGTCGTAAAAAAATCGAAGAATTAACAAACACAGTCAATCTTGACGAACTTGCAAATGAATCTAACGCTTCATCTGCACCAAAAATTGCACCGACTTCTATTGATACATCCGCAATTCTTGACGCAGCAAAAAAGCAGGCTGATTTCATTATTGCACAGGCAAAAGAAACAGCTGAGATTATCATTAACAATGCAAAACAGACTGCAAATATCATTGCAACAAATGCAACGAACATCAGTGCAAATGCAGGTGCGATGATGTCAATACCAAAAACACCACAAGAACCTACAACAACATATATAGATATGCCTGCAAATATCAATGAAGAATTACCATTTGCAGAACCGGATGAATCTATTGTTTCAAAAAAATCAAGTGAAAAACCAGAACCAAAAGAAGAACCTACAGAACCTACATCAGAACCCGTAAAAAAACCTGTTGATGAAAACGATTCTGCAACTGAACCTACACCTGAAGCAACATCAGATGTCACAAATGACAACACAGATAACACAACAGAAGTTACAACGAAATCTACAACAGAACCAACCACAAATGAAGAAACAGCTATATCATCTGACGATGTACAATCTAATACTGATACAGACGATACATCAATCGAGAATAACATTCCAATGATTGAAGACCACATGAGAGAACGAGTATCAACAGATATTCAGTCAATCCAAAACATGTCGGATGAAACTTTAATGGGAAAAACATTAAGTGCCTTACAAGATATGTCAGATAATGAATTTTTGACAACCATCGCTGATACAGAATTTGCATTCGACTCAAATATCACACCAACAGAATATTTTGAATCCGAATTAAACAAAAATACAGATTTCAACGATGAAGCAAAAACATCAACAAAAGCCAGTATTTTAGCAAGTATCAAAGGTGAAACAGACGATTCTATGCTGATAGACTATGCAATAGCACTCACAGTTGCATCAAAAAACGAAGATACACCTGAAGATGATAATGAATTTTATACAGATAATACAGATGACGGTTTTTATACAGATGATGACGAATCCTATGATGATGAACCATCTTATGACGACGATGAACCAGAATACGCAGAGGATGACGAGGGTAATTCTGATATCTAAATCTTTAATATAATCCGAAAGGAGAAGGTGCTTATGTATAGAGGAAAACGAGACCCTGAAATCAGAATCGTAGTGATGCAGAAACATTGCGCCGAATATAAATCCAAACAGAATTTAAAATTCATCGAAATTTTTATTCCGCCGGAAGATATTCATGATTATAACTCACAATGGGGCAGCATCATGGTCAAACCGGAACAGGTATTTTATATTCCAAATACCAATGCCAACCTTGTAAATGTTAATAACGGTGCTGACATCGTTTGTTCTATCAAAGATAATACGCATAAAGTAATATCCAGTGAAATATTACAACCAACAGCAATTATTGGTCGTATTTTGAAATATCACAGTAAACGTGCAGCCGATTACAAACATTCACCAAACTTCTTAGATGTTCCATCTAAGGTCTATTATGACAATTTTGAAGACTCACGAATGTACATGTATGATTACATCATGAACATGTATGCATAAGAAAATCCCACTTGAATACACACATATTCAAGTGGGTTCTTTTTGTTATACCCAAAAAAGGTATAACCCTAAAACGCCGTATTTGACGATTTAAGACATTTTATAATTAACACTAAGAAGTTATCGCAAATACAATTCTAACGCCAATATGACTCAGATACGCCTACTGACGACCAATCTATGCCAGTCTTTATCATAATTCCAAAACAAATCAGTACAATCAGCCACGTAAACACGATTTCAGACTTTGCACCAGCCTGATACAATTTACACTTATAGTTTTTCGCCACAAATGCTTTATTTAGATAATAACAATATTGTTGTATCAGATAATAATGTTCCGAAAAGCATCGATACAAATAATACAACAGTCCACGGGAGCCGCAATACCGAATCTGACATTATTCTGTGAAAGTATTGATGTAACTGATTCGGTATATTCGGTGTGATAACTGACTGAAATTGGCAATCTCTTGCATATTCACAAAGGACATACATAAATGTTAAAATAAAACCATTGACAATTTTCATATCACAAATGTAAATCACCAAATCTTATTACAAAAATACACAAAATCCGATTTGATAAAATCGGATTTCGAGTGTTTTGATGTGTGGTATAAGACGAAAAATACTATTCAGAAAGGAGAAATATTGTATCATGAAAGACACAAAAAAACATAGAAAGCTGAAAAAGATTACAGTCTTTACGCAACGTCTTAGTGCAAAAACACATCTTATCATTTCAATCATATCAGGCAAATCTTATATATGCAATTATCCAGACCCTGACGATTGCCCGCGTTATGACAGAGAAACAAAACTTTGCACAGACCACAACGTACGATGCAGTTATCGAACAAAATATTAGTTTGATATCTAACATAATAAATTCATAAACCAAAAAATTAAAGGAGAATACTTAAATGAAATTTAATGACGTATTTCAGGACACAGTAGAAAAAATTATCAATAACTCAAAGCAGGTTCCAATGCTCTTAGGTGAGCCGGGAATTGGTAAGTCTTCATGGATTGAGGACTTAGGCAGAAAACTCCATACAAAAGTATTTACATTAGCATGTAACCAGTTAGCAGATAAAGCAGATTTAACAGGTGCAAGACTTGTACCAGTAGAAACATCCACAGGTGAGACAACCTATGAGCAGGTATTCTACCCTCATGCCATTATCAGACGTGCCATTGCTTATGCAATCGAAAATCCACATGAGACACCAATCCTGTTCCTTGATGAGTTAAACAGAACAACACCGGATGTAACTTCTGCACTGCTATCTATTCCTACACTTCGTACCATCGGTAACACAGACCTTCCAGATAACTTACGTGTTATTATTGCAGGAAACGACAAGGGTAACATCACAACACTTGATGAAGCATCTGTTTCTCGTTTCGTTCTCTTCCCTGTTGAGCCGGATGTTGAAACATTCATTCAGGTAAATACACAGTTAAATCCATTCGTAAAGACTGTTCTTATGCAGCATCCTGAATCTTTGTTCTGCAAGATGGTGCAGACTGTCACATCACAGAGTGATGATGACGACGATGATGACGGAATGACAAGCATCGATGAAATTCTGGATGACGGTGAGGATATGAATCAGATTACAACACCAAGAACTATCACAGGTGTAAGTAACTGGTTAAACTGCTATGATAACGCAGCTCTGATGACATTATTACAGGAAACCCATAATCGTGACGGTGAAGAAGTATCACTGTTACAGGAAATCATAGAGGGATTCACAGGTAGAACAAACTTCACGAAATTCCTGATGGCAGAAATCGCCACAAACCTTATGACTGTAAATAATCAGTCTAACGTAACATCTGTACCGAAGCCACAGTGCTATGATAAGATGAAACAGTGCCCTGACATCACAGCATTGAACCAGTTCATTTCTACAATGTCTGACCACGATAAGTCAGGTTGTCTTGTATATGCATTATATGAGAAAACTGATAATAAAGCATACATCAATGCAATCTTAGCATCCGGCATTACAACATTAGAGTCTAACGACATGAAGAGTTTAATGTCTCTGTTCGGTTCAGACCAGCTGGACGACGCAAATGTTGCCACATTCATCAGCAACAATGCACCACTTGCTGTTACATTGTCAAGCATCTTAAGCTAACAATCAAGTGAGTTATTACCCATCGCCATTTGGTGGTGGGTATCTTTTAAAAAATTTATGTTATACAAAAATTCAAGAAAGGACAAAAAATCCTATGAAAGTAACAAACCAGAAACCGATAGTATTATCACCAATTTACAATGATACTATCGCAAATACGTTTGACCCAATCGGTTGTATGGAAGACATCATTGCGAAACCGATGTTTACACCATTGGTTGCAGGTAATTCAGTTTCTATTAAAGCAAACAATCAAACGTTGTCATCTGCTGATATTACAAATCATATGCTGGCTTGTTGTCAGGACGCTGCGAATCCAACAGAAGAAGCCTTCATGAAAGATTTGTTCCAGCAGACATTAATCTCATACAACAATAACACAACTATCGGTGCAAACGAAATCTTTGTAATTCAGTCAGCTGCCGCAGAAAAAATGCCGGAACCAACAGACAAGATTATCTACACACCATCTGCAGATATTATTCCATCTGCAAGAAAGTTCATTGGTGGTCAGTGTAGCTATGATACGTTCTTTGCATCACTTGCGTTTTATGCAAGACCTGATACACTCGGATTTTATTTCTGCAATGAAATCGCATTTGACGATTTCAAAACATGGCTTGCACAACAGATGACCATGCTCGGTAATGTATTGCCACCTGATACAACCAAACTAATGACAGACTTTCAGACATTAAAACTGTCTGACCTTACAGAATCTTTACAGTTACGTGCCAAAGACGATGACAACAATGACCCATATTCCTTTGCAAGAACCATCGTTTCTCAGCTGATGATTTATACAAATACGGTGTCAAACGCTGAATTTGGTATCTTACCATTTTCAGTTACAGAACTCTTATGTCCAAAGACCATTGTCTTTGTCAACGTGGAACGTCATGCAAAAGCAACAGCTCGTGAAATTGCAGAAGAATGGAAATTAATCAAAAATTCCATTTCAACCAAACCGAATGTCATTTCCATGAAAAAGCTAAGTCGTCTGACAGCCGCATCTCGTACTCTGAAGAAAATTGCATCCGCTGCAGTTACAGCTGCAAATAACACAAATTCAGCCACATGTAAAGCTGCAGTCTTCCGTTTCAAAGAAACAAGACCAACAACAGTAGACGTTGTAAAACTTATCAAAAAGGTCATGAACAAAATGTCCTTTGTAAACAAGTCTATGAACGTTTACAAACAGTCTAAAGTATCTTATGCAAGACCAAATAGACGTGACCCTGATGATTACAATAAACCGGGCAAAATGGTCAGCACAAAGTACAGACCTGATATCCACTTGTACATCGATACCTCAGGTTCTATTTCAGAACGTGACTATGAAGATGCTGTAAAAGCCTGCATCACAATGGCTCAGAAAATGAACATTAATCTGTACTTTAACAGTTTCAGTCATGTGCTGTCACAGACAACACGTTTACATTTGCAGAACAAATCAAAAACACAGATTTACCGCGAATTTCAGAAAGTGGATAAAGTTGAGGGCGGAACCGACTATGCTCAGATTTGGAAGTTCATCAACTCCAACAAGAAACGTACACGTGAATTGAGTATTATCATTTCAGACTTTGAATTTACAGCTCCGCGTGAGTATATCAAACATCCAAAGAACCTGTATTACATTCCATGTACGACAATCAATTATGACAACATCAAATACTGGGCTGAACAGTTTGCAAAATCCATGGTTCACAACGACCCACAGATTCGTAAACACATTCTGTTTTAAATAACATACAAACTTACGGGGGCAATTCTGTCTCCGTAAGGTTTGACAGAAATTCCTAAAATAAAAAATTCAAATCCAAGAAAGGACATGTAAACATGGGACTTAATAATTTTACAGGTAAACCCACAGGCGGTGGTAATGCACCAACAGGTGGCAATAACGGTATATTAGGTGGTATGCCATCCCTGCCACCAGCACCACCCGCACAAGGCAACGACCCAACGGACATGCTTATCAATTACAACGAACAGTTTGCCCAGTCAGGTACCATACTGTATCGTGATGAAGTGATTCAGCAGACACTTAGCGTACTGATTGGCAAGAATAAGCCAAATGCATTACTTGTTGGTCCAGCAGGTGTTGGTAAAACAAAAATCGTAGAAGATATCGCATATCGTTTACAGAATGACGACCCTTTAATTCCAAATGCATTAAAAGGTTATACCATTTACGAACTTCCGTTACAGAATGTCGTAGCTGGTGCATCCTTGCTCGGTGAGTTCGAGGAAAACGTAAAAGCTGTTGTGGATTTTATTTCTAATCCAAAAGAAAAAGCAATTTTGTTCATTGATGAAATTCATCAGTTGACAGAAGAATCATCCACAACAACATATAAGAAAATTGCTCAGTTTTTAAAGCCAGCACTGGCTCGTGGCAATATGAAGTGTATCGGTGCAACAACTACACAGGAAGCAAAATCGCTCTTATCTGACCCAGCTTTCAATCGAAGATTTTCACAGTTGACTGTCGATGAATTGACATCAGAACAGACACTTGAAATCCTTATCAATTCAAAAGCTGGATTTTTCAAGCATTACAACAACAAAGTTACAATTGATGATGATACATTAAAGACAATTGTAACATTTGCGAATGAATACAAGAAAGCAGGTAATCACCGTCCAGATAATGCGTTGACACTTCTCGACAGAAGTATCAGTGATGCCATTATAGACAGAAAAGTAAAAGAATTACAGGCTCAGGCATCTGGTGACCAAAACTTAATTCAGGCATTCAAAGCTATGCCGATTATTCCACTCACAGAACGTCAGATTAAAAAGACGGCTATCAACTTAGCAACAGGTAACAGCAAACCAACAGACTTCGAAGAAGATGCCATCAACGATGCATTATCCCGTATCAAAGGTCAGGACGAAGCTATCACCAGCCTTGTACGTGCATTAAAAGAGCATAACAGTCCATTTTACAAATACACTGCTGCAAATGATGAGAAAAACAAACCGGAAACCTTCCTGTTTGTCGGACCATCAGGTGTCGGTAAAACTGAAGTTACTAAGATTATCTCAAAATACATTACAGGTACCGACCCAATTGTACTTAATATGACAGAGTACAACAGTCCAGCATCCATCAACAGAATCATCGGCGCACCGCCGGGATATGTTGGCTACTCAAGCAATACCGAATTACCATTCGACATCTTGTCAACAAATCCATATCAGATTATACTTCTTGATGAGTTCGAAAAATGTGACGCCGCTGTGAAAACCTTGTTTATGCAGGCATTCGATGAGGGATTTATTACAACAAGCAAAGGAACAATCGTTGATTTCAGTAGAGCAATCATTATTGCAACTACAAATGCAGGAAATCAGGATTTCAAAAAATCGTTAGGTTTCAATGCTATTGACGGTACAGATGCATCCGTTGCTGATTTGTCGAAATTCTTCGACGTTGCTCTGTTAAACAGATTTAATCATATCCTTACGTTCAATCCAATCAGCAAAGAAACGTATCGAGAGATTATACAGGAAACATACAAACGTGACGTTACTCGAATCCTCACAGATTATCCGAGAACAACCATCTTACCTGAAATTCCTGATGACGACCTTGATGAAATCGTCGAGAGTACGTATGAAAAGAATTTCGGTGCAAGACCTGCGGCAAAAGCCGTAAAGAAATACGTGTTAAATCAGGTTCTCTAATTAGAGAACCTGAATAACAATAAATTCATTATCCTAATAGAAAGGAAAAAAAATTCATGCCAATTATTTTAGACGACGTCCAGCAGAACACTGGCGCAGTACAAACATTCAATCCAAAGTTATTCTTCCACGATAAACTGACAGGTCGTGGTGGCACAACTGCTGGTCTGTTATCAGCAAGAAATAATCCAAACACAATTGACCAGAATGTTGTAACATCAAGTTCCCATTACTCTTCATCAAAAAGAGATTATCATAATGGAACAACACAGACATCAATCATTCCAATGCTGCCAATTGCACAGGATTGTCTTAATTACATGACCGAAATTACAAGACCTGACATTTCGGAATTATTGTGTATTGGTCAAAGCCGTACCACAGCTACCAACAACAGCAAACTGTACATGGATATGCAGATTGCATGTATCACAATCAATGACAGCAAGATTACAACACAGAACGGTTTTGGACCAACAACCACAAAGAGAGAACTCATTCAATGCTACTACACGCGTGTATTTGTTGTAAAGGATGCAAATGACAAGAAAGCAGTATTAACAGATATGCCAAGCTTCAATGCATACGAAAATTTATATGCTTACGTCATGACATCAAATCCTCTAGTAGAATTGCCAAACATCATTACACAGGCATTATCCAGCAGGTTTGACATCGACACAAAAGCCATCTTAGACTACGTAACAAATATCGACATTTACGATATGGTTGTAAGAGCGTGTGAAGTATGGCAGACAACAATCGACAAGGTTATGAATGAACTCTTAAGCAATATGTCTTCGCAGAAGCAGGCATTTGCAAATTCATCAAGAGAAATCATGTTGAAATATCAGTTGAAATATCTGATGACATATAACATTCCACTTGATTTGTACAGAAACATCTACAAATCCGTTGCAAAATACTTCACACCACAGGAAGCAAATGACCTCTGTAAACAGAATCTGAATCTGCTGCTCTCTGACACCATGAATAACTTACAGAACAACAAGAGTTTAATTCAGTCATTCACACCACCACAGCCAACTGTACAGTTGCCACAGAGTGTAGTGAAATTATCTGCAGAACAGACAAACGCAGTTATGTCAACAGAGCCATTAATTCTTGTACAGGCTGGTGCTGGTACAGGTAAGTCAACACTGATTCTTGGACGAATCGATTATCTTATGACATGTGGTGTTAATCCAAATGACATCATGGTACTGTCATTCACCAACGCAGCTGCTGACAACATCAAGGAGAAAAATCCGAATGTACACAGCATGACAATTGCAAGCATGATTCATGAAATTTATTCCGCAAATTTCTCAGGTCATGAATTGTCATCCCTTGACACGATTATCAACTCACTGGATATTTATTATCCGACAACAGTTGGTACACAGTCACCTCAGCAGAAAGTCGCTGAGACATTCAAGAGAAGATGTTCACGCATCATCAGAAACGATGCCAATGCATTCACCGATATGAACAACTTTATCGAAGAGAATTACGACGACGTTATTGCAATCCTTGATACCATTCATCAGACTTCCCTTGAATTAGAAATCATTATTTGTTATCAGAAAATCGATACATTAATCGAACCACCTTCTGTTACAAGTAAGTTCCTCATCATGGATGAAGTACAGGATAACTCCATCTTCGAGTTTGTATACACGTTAAAATATATCGACAAACATAAAGAGTCTCTGTTCATCGTTGGTGATTGTTCACAAACGCTGTACGAGTTCCGTGCATCAAACCCAAGAGCATTAAACATCCTTGAGGGTTCCGGCACATTTACAACGTATCAATTACATGTAAACTATCGTTCCAATCAGGAAATCTTAGATTTCGCAAATATCATTTTGCGTAATATCGAAGCCAACCAGTATGCAAATATTCAGTTGCAGGCTAATTCACTTGCACAGGTTACAGAACAGTCTTTCTTGGACAAAGTTCATTTCAACTATCATCAGTTGAATAAGATTACACAGTGGAAAGACGCTTTACCAAGCATCTTTGCAAATGAAATCAAACCATATATTGATGATTGTATCGCTCGTGGAGAACAGGTTGCTGTCCTTGCATTTACACGTAGGGATGTATACCAGATTCAGAATATCTTGACAAATCAGTACCCAAATCTTACAACAACAAGTTTGGTACCGGACAAGATGTTCAATTCAACCATTATGTCGAACTTCATCAAGAACTACTGGGGCGATATCAAGTTCGTACCAAAAGCAAGCATCATGAACACCATTTGCAGTGAAATCATGTATAGACTTGATAAATTGGTATATGACCCTGTTGCAGCACAACCAAAAGTTGCTAAGATTCTTTCCAACTGGAAAAATGAACAGGGTGCCATTATCTCAACATGGCTTGCACAGGTAAACAACGGTCAGTTGACATCTGATGCATTCATGGAACTGTTAAAAGAAAATATGCTTCAGCATGAAATCAAGAGCAATGCTATGAAGCAGGCATTACTCTCAAATAAGAATCAGCAGGCTAAGAAAGAAGCCGCTATCAAAGGCTCAAACTTCTTAATTTCTACTATCCATTCTGCAAAAGGTCTGGAATTTGACAACGTTGTTGTCTTATACAGAAATGAGAACGCTTTGGCTGAAGACAAGAAACGTATGTACTATGTTGCATTTACACGTGCTATGAAGTCCGAATACATTCTTGCATATGATACAGTTGCTTCACCTCAGGTACAGGCAGATTACATCACTGTTCTGGAAGGACTGCATAAAACAGCACCAGCTGCAAACAGTCCGTTAAATACACGACCTAAAAATCGTCGTATTAAAATTTAATAAAGCTATCATTCCAACGGGGCAATGCATGAGCGTTGCTTCGTTTGGATAATGCTTACTCAAAAATTCAAAAATAAAGGAGACATCACATTTGAACGAAAAAAGTATTAAACGTGGTGACATTTTCTATATTATTGGTGACCCTGAAAATCCACCGATTGGTGCAGAAATCTGGTCTGACCGAGCAGGACTCATCGTTTCTAACGATGCCATTTGCAAATCAAGTGACGCACTCGAAATTGTGTACGTATCAACATCACAACATAAAAGGCTCTCACCATCACACATTAGAGTGACATCAGGTAATAAAAAAGCAATCGCACTTTGCGAACAAGTACACACAGTAGATAAATCAAGACTTACCGATTATTTCGGACATGCAGCTGACGAAGAAATGCAAGATGTGGATGCAGGCATTCTATTCGGTCTAGGTATCAACCGTGGATGCAATCCACAGGGTATTTTCCGTAAATGGGAAAACTACATCCGAAAATATAAACTACCAACCACATTCAAAACAACACTATGATATAAAGACGAAAACACTGAGATAGGCTTACAAATAAGCCTATCTCTTTTTATACAGATATACACATACGAGTGCATATAAAAAATACAAATAGAAAGGGGCAAATTATTATGTATGTATTTTGTTTTTACGACATTAATGACTGCCAACAGCACTTTGAAACATTTGAATCTGAACAGAAATTTTCAGAAAAACACCCCGGCATTACACCGACATACGTATTTGAACTCAATTCTGACCTAAATTTATCAGATGCGATTCAAAAATCAGAATTTGACAAATACGCAAAGAAGTACGGCTTTGATGAGAATGATTATAAGGCAAAACTCTTAACCGATGGCGTACATCAGGAAACATGTACACTGATTGGATTTTTGCCAAGGAACACCAAATTCAAATGCCAATGCATCGGTGAAGATGGTCATCATTACAAAATGACACCAAAATATGTCAAAGAAGGTATCATTCGATACAACAATGCTCAGAAAATAACATTCTAAAATCAAAATATAAAAAAGGAAAATCACATAACATGAACGAAATTCAATTAGACACTTGTACCAAAAACATCTTATGCGTAGATTGCAGAGATACCACATGTTTACATGCTGGTAAGATTATGGCAGATTGTCCAAAATACAAATGCGACAACGATGTTTTGTTAGACTGTGAACACTGTAAATTCCTTAAACAGCTGACAAAAACCATTCGCAGAAATGCCAAGTACGAAGATGCTTTATCCAAACACATTGAAGATGCTTTAAAAGAATACAGTGCAGATAACATTGATATCGCAAAAGACGAAATGACCGGAAACATTAGTATTATATATCATTCCGACAACAATTCATTTGCCATTGTACCGAACATTTGCAAATCAAATGATATTGACATCGATATCATCAAGAAACTCAGTAAAAAATACAATATCGGATATTGCCTATAAACGAAAGGAGACTGACTTATGGCTAAATTTCATAAAAATTTACAATATCATGAAGATACAACAGAAAAACATGATATCACAAAAGACGAACTGAATTTTCTAAGTGATTTACAACATGAACTTAATACACAAGACCACGTGAGTCAGGCAGACCCAAGATTCTGGGTTATCATGGGACAAGAAAAACAAGTCGTACCAAGTGGTTATGAAGACGATATCATATTATATGACAATGACGCTGCAGAAGAACTTGCAGACGGCATTGATAACATCATTAAATTCCTCAACGAAAAATTCAAAGATGACGGTGAACCGTGGACCATTACAAAACAATACAGCGGTTATACCATCAAATCGAATGGAGATGACGACTATGACGAATATTTATGCGACATTGAAGAACTTGAAACATGGTTGTATAAACACAATTACAAACACTATATATTTCATTATTACAGTTATAAACCAAAGGTTTATCCTGATACAATGTTCTTAACAGAAAAATCAGCAGCTAATCATCTTAAGGAAAATTATTACCATTATGATGACACGGCTCACACCTATGCCATGACAGCTTGGCGAAGTCCTGAAGTAGAAAAACTTATCAAAATCTTACAAACCGTTGATTTTTCAAACATCATATCAAACATTATAGCAAACAAAGAATAATACAAAAGGAAGAAAATACTATAATTGCTTTACAGGCTAGTCGCTTTTTAGTATCATGTGAAGATTACACCACCAAAGTATTTATCAATACTGGAAAAGAATATAAAGAGGTTACAGATACTCTTTCCGATAGTGATAAGGATGAACTGATAAGCGATTTGATATATGCTGTTAGCAAATTAGTAAAAGACAAAGGGTGACTCACATGTATTATCGTTACGAAGCACGCATCACAGACGCTACTGAATGTTCATCCCAACGGAAACTAGAATTCAGAAACTGGACAGGAATTTTCCAATGTTTCGACCCTGACATGCGACGTAAATGGTACTGTCTTACTGTTCCAAAATGGTATGACAACAATCAGACAGTACCATCCAAAGCATGGTTCACACAACATGGTTTTGAAAAATGGCATCCAAAAATGTTAGAAACAATTCGCAGCTTCCTTGAACGCTATCCATACTTTGAAATTAGAATACTAACATGTACCAAGCCAGATAACCTTGTCATGCATGGCAAAACACAATGCATTTCAGCAAACTATGACTTTCAGCCGGACAATACAAAAACCGATGTATTACAATACATCACAACTGAAAATATATAAACAAAAAGGATATGAAATATGAAATATGATTACATAAACATTCGAAAAAAAGAAAATTTGCACAAAATTGTATGGGCTTGTGCTTATGAACATACAAGTTCCAAAAATGAGAAACACTTTTATTGTAAACCGATAAAAGGTATGCTTACTACAACATCATACGACATTGAAAGTGAAAGATACAATCTCACTCACTACAAACTGAATTATCCAACATACTTTGTACCATTCCGTAAAAATGCAAAGGATTTGACACTAGAAAATCTAGCATGGTCAAAAGCGGTGCATTTAACAGCTAGATATTATGCTGATACTGAAGCCGAATCAATAGAACAGTACAACGAGTTGGTCTTAACAACTATCAAAGAAATATTACCTATCATACAGAAAGATACAAATGAATTAATACTTGATAACTTAACACCTGAACAAATAGCAAACATAAATGCGATAAAGAATCTTACAATTTGACATCGAAAGGAATAATTTATGAAACAGATTACAGATACTAACAAAAACGAAAATACAACAATTGATAATAATCCAGCACTGGTTATTGACGATGAAGTATATTTACGTGGACCATTGTCAATGAACCAAATAGAAACATTGCTGGCATATACTGACTACTCCCACGGGCTTGCCCGTGGGGTTCTTACTGTCAAGTTTAGCTTGTAATCGTGCATCATTCTCAGACTTTGGAATACAAGTATAAGTCTATTTGAGTAAGAACTTTTATTACCAAGCAGTCCTACGACCACATTAGCGGTAAACTTCTATCTTTCGATAAGGAAGTATAGTCAATCTCCCTATATTATTTATTTTATGCTATTTTAATTCCACTATTTAATACTTTAATCTTATTAGTTTTAATCCATTCAATTAAGGCTTTTTCTTTATTGTGACAGTCTTCAAATTCATTAATACATTTACCTTTATCTATATCTTTGGTTTTATAATTGTAGCAATACAGTAAAAATGAAGAATACCAATCTCTTTGTACTAAAGTGCCATCAGCAAGGTTATACATCCTATCAGACAACTTCTTTTTAATATAATCATCTATTGTATGGTCATATTGACTTGCTCTGTAATTATTAGGTACTTCTATATATGTGCCTCCTGATACTTTAAACTTCTTTTCTACAGTTGTTTGAAATCCAGATGGACACCTATTCTTTATGGACTTACCAAAACGCTTTTTCTTGTTAAACTTGTCCTTGCTGTTAACTGTGGTTTCTTTGGCTCGTTTCATAAGTTTACTGGCGTTTTTAGATTCTGTGATAAATACATCTCCAAGACTTCGTAAATGGTTAGCATCTTCATTTATTGCAAGCTGTCGGTTTATAGCATTGATACGACATAATTCAGAATGTTTAGCTTTTAATTTCTTATAGTGATTAGAATATTTCCAAGACTTGCGACCTTTTTTAACAGTTCCATCTTTATTATAATTTTGAAAATTAGTTGCTCGTCTTGACCTATCCATAGCACGATAATATAGTCTTTCTAATCGTTCTGATTTTTGAATACTATTACCTCGTTCAGCAAGGTTTTTAAGTCCTATCTCTATATCAGATGTGTAAGCAACCGTTTGTGTGCCTATATCAGCTCCAATAATACCTCTACCAAATCTATGCCTTGGATTACCAAATCTATCATATTTAGGTTTTGTCTTACCTTCGATAGTTAGATGTAAATACACTCTGTATTTACCACGAATTAGTTTTGGTACAAGAGTGGCATAGCAAGGTCTGTAAGTATCAATACAGTATGCTTCATCTAAAAGTGTTTGGATTGCTTTATTGTCTATAATCTCTGGTTCGGAAAGATAGTTTAATATTGCATTAACCTCATCTGTTTGAAAGCCATCATTGATTTTTATACCAAACGCAGATTTACCAAGCTTAAATTGTAACTTATTATCTTTAACAGACATCGGAATACCACGGTTTATCTGTTTTGCTCTAATACAAGGCAAATCTCCATATTTGGAGAAATGAATGGTATTACCATTATCATATAAGCACTTTTCTATACCTCGCCATATATCTTCAGCTTTAGTAAGAGCAAATACAGCATCAATACCATATTTCTTACCAATAGGTATCATAGCTGTCCTACAATAGTCCCAAGTAACATTATATTGTTTCTGCATCTCATTAAGCTGAATTGTTAAATCCTTGCGTTTCTTTTTGTCGATAGTAGCACCATATAGTTTAAGCAATTTGCGATACCTTTTAGTACGCATAAGCTGGTCGTAATTCTTTCTTATAAGACCAACAAGTTCATTACCTGCCTTTCTAATCTTATTAGATAGAACTACGACTTTTTGTATATCAGAAGAAGACATATTGGTTTCAACAACCAAGATATGTCTATCAGAAAGTTTATGAAATTGTTTTAGAAGTTTTTTATATTCTTCATCACTTATCATTTTTCTGCTCCTCAATATACTTAATTACTGTAGCTTCGCTTATGTGACCGACGGTTGATACAAAATATCCTCTCGACCATAAAGCTCCGCATTTCGCATAAAATTGTTTAAGCTGCGGATATACCTTGAATAATTCAATAGCACTAATACTTTTAAGCGTTCTAACCACATCGCAAGGTGCAACCGTTTGTGGTACATCTACGAATATATGGATATGGTCAGGCATTACTTCAAGTGCTTTGATTTTATATCCGTAATCATCACATATCTTTTGCAATATTTGCTTTAGAGTGTTGTCTACATTTCCCTGTAATACAGAAAATCTAAATTTAGGACACCAGATAATGTGATATTGTATTAGATATTTACAATGCGAAGCACTATGATATTGTTCTTCACTCATTTTCTTGTTCTCCAAGTTGATATTTTTCCTGAATGCCTCTACGCATCAAATCAAGGAAAGTAATAGTTTCTCCTTCTTCAACAGAATAGATACGAGCAAGATTTTCAAGTTCTATTTTCCATTCCATAGGAATAGAAATGTTTATTTGTACATTATTTGATTTTGGTCTACCCATAATTACCTATCTCTCCATGCTTTTAATAATTCACTTGCTGTAAAGTCTGGTTTAAGTTCAAAATTTGAAAGCATTTCTTTTACTAAAGAAGCATCAAATTTATCATTAGGTCCCCAAGTACCTTTTGCTATTTCAAAAGCAGTATCGTCCATAGCCTTGACAAAAGATTTATGTTCTTTCATCCATTGTTGAATGTGTCTTTTCTTTTCTTGTTTCTTTTTATCTTTGCTTTTATCTCTAGTTTTATATGCATAAGCAGAGTATGCTTTTTGTGCAGTCTTATATCCATACCCTTGAGCGTCATCAAGCACCTCTCCAGTATCAGTTGATACAATGCAGTATCGCATTTCAAAAGTATCATATGCAGGAGTATTGTTCCAAGGTTCGTCCTTGTCTACAACAGCTTCGTGATGTGTTGTTACTTTATATTGAATAGCTTTATAGTTTTTCTCCATATTATCTCCTCTATATTTTATACATAGATTATATATCTAATCTATGCAAAAGTCAAGTCAAAAAAAAGTGGCTTTCATCCCATAGGCAAGCCTATGGGTTTTCGCCACAAATTTATAACTACGTCGGTTATGAATATAAGACAGCATTCATATATCCTAATGAACTAGGTCAAAAAATTATAGATGCGATGAACAAAAAAGTTTCAGCAATCGCATGATACTGTACAAAAAAGCACTTATCCTATTGATAAGTGCTTCTTTTTATACGACCTGCATGTACTTTTCAGGATGAGCTTCCATCATATCTACAATACGACGTAATTCCATATCAAGATATCGATAAATCTCACTGGATGTCATATTATAATCTTCAGATAGATGCTTGCGTTCACCTTTTGCAAGCATTACTGTATATTTATCATCCAAACGATTTTTCACACCATTGGCAACATGACGTAATTTCTCATCATCCTGATTTTGTCGTTTCACATAAAACTGAACTCTCACTTCCATATCAGTCATGAGCAACGGTACAGGAAAAATCTCCCATGCCTTATCTGCCACATAATTCATATTTCTTTTTGACATTTCCTATGTATTTCCTTTCTTCTATTTTGCACGGTGATGATGACGCTTTGGTAAATATACCGAACGATTGGCTTCCCTTGCTGCCTTTTTCAAACGAGCATCCAACTCATCAACGCCAGCCTGACGTTCTTTATTACGTTTTGCACGTAAACGACCTTCCTGCATCTTTGCAATCTGCTCAGGTGTCAATGTTCTCTTCGTCTTTTTCTTTGCCATAACACATCACTTCCTTACTTTTAGTCTACAATCATAATACCACAAATCTGCTCATATATCAACAGATTTCATAGTAAAAAGACAAGAAAAAACACCTATTGATAATATCAATAGGTGTCTATCTTTTTTATACTTATACGAATTCAGCTTCGCTTGACTTCTCAGATGTCTTAACATTACTTGCCATTGCTTCAGCTCTAGCAATACGGTCGTCCTGTTTTGTCTTAGAAACTGAGTCTTTTACATCAGCCCTGATTGCTTTTGTAACAGCTTTATCAGATGCTGTTGCTGTTCTGGACTCAACAACATTTGTTCCAAGATTTGTTGGAACTTTACGTACAGCACCTACAATACCATTTGCAAGCGTACCGCCAACATGACCAACTGCTTTTCCAACCGTATGACCAAGCACACTACCTTTAAGTACACCAACACCAGCGCCTACAACAGTACCAACGCCCGGAGCAACGGCACTACCAACAGCAGCACCTGCTGCACCTGCAGCTAATGCACCACCTGCACCGCCAAGAACACCAAAAAGCTTTCTATCGCCAGCTACAGCACCTTTGACATCTTCCGTAATATTCTCACGAGAAATCATGCCTTTTGCTTTATGTACACCAGATACAGCTTTTTCATCAGCATACTCATTCAATGTATGTAAAGAATCTTTTGCATCTTTCTCATGCTTTGATTCCATATCACCCATAAGTTCCTTATTTTTCGGTGTATTAAAACCAAGAACGGTAGACTTTGTCTTTTCCGGTGGTGTATACTCCTGCATATTCAGTTTAATTAAACCGGTCTTATCATCCACTTCGATATCCGGCACAACATATGGATGGTCTTTCGTAGCCAACTGCTTTCCATAAAGATTTGCAGATGCTACATTCGCCATGAACTCCCTACGGTCATCTAAAGAACCTGTCTCCATTACCTTTGAATTAATACCATCCTGAACAGCCTGCATATTTGTTGCATAAGTAGACTCCATTAATTTTCTTTTTAACTTAATTACGTCTTCAGACGTTGGAACATCTTTTTCTTTATCAACAAGTGGAACACATTTCCGAATATCTTTTTCATCAGATTTAATCATAATCATTCTCCTTTCATTTCTTTGTTATTCTAATAAAATACTATCACACATTTTTCAGAATGGAAGTAGATTTACAAATTTTTTTTACACACATTAAAATACATACATAGCCAACAAACCAATAACAAACAAATGTACAGGATAAAACAAATAAAAACTATATTTCTGTAAAGCCGAGGTCTTTACATAACGTTTATTATCATACAAGCATAATAACAAAACAGCAGGAAACGTCCAAATTGTCACACTGCATAATCCATCAATAAATGCAACAACAACACCTAACAATGCATAAGAACACTTAAACTTTGTTCTATATCCGACTAAAAAGATTAAAAACATCGAAAAAATACCAATCGATATATAATCCACACGACATACATATGCAACAATACAAAAAACCAAACAGACACCAAAAGATGCTAAACCACAAACAGTTTCACTGATATCAGAATCGTCAATACTTATATCCAGAAATTTTCTTGAAATCAAACATACCAATAATCCCAAGAACCACGTAAACATTACGTTTTGATTATGTAAATCAAAATATTTACCGGAACATACCATATCAAATGGTACTTCTGACAAAAATGCAAAAATCAAACAATCACGTAAATGAACGAATGGTCGTTTCGTATAATAAATGCCCTCAATAAACAATACACAAAAAATCGGAAACGCAGAACGACCCAAAACATAACGTAAAACATACCACACAATCGTTCCCTGCTCAAAAAAAGCCAAACCAATATGGTCACAAAGCATTAACAACATCGCAATATATTTCAACTGATTACGATTTAATACCTTTAATCTATTCATCACTTACACCTCATATTTAGTCAATAACAATATCATCATCAGCATCATTATTATTATTATCATTTTCATCTGACCGATTATCATTTCCTGTATTACCTGACTCAATATTTGTTTGATTCTGATTTGTATTATCCATCGTATTCGATGAATCATTCTGTGTTGAATCCATAACAATATCATCAGAATCATCAGATGTGCCATCTGACGCATCAGACGCCGAAAGAACGCAATAATACGTTGTGCCCCTATAAACAATAGCCAATCGATTTTCACCAACGTATAAAGGCTGATACCATGCATCTGTCAAAGATACATCTGCTGCAGATATAGTCTTTGTACTGCCATCACTAAATAAAAACGTAAACTCAGATGCTTTCGGAATATCACCAGCTTTATATGATGTTGTATCATTTAACACAACTGATTTTACACCGATTAAATCAGGATTTAATACCGCAGTACCATAATCAGTTTCAATAACAGCACCTGACTTACCAAAATAAGAATTTGCAATCTTAAAATCATCTATCTGCTTTGTACGTCCATCTACCCATTTACATGTAACTGTAATTTTCGATGCATCAATAGAATCACCAACATAAATCTTGTCTGTATCTGCATATTCAGCTGATACATCATCTACTAAAATTGGTTTTAACATAACATCTGTAGTTTGATATTCAGACACACCATGCAAGACAACCTTATTAGAATTTACATGAACATTTGATGTATCACATGTAACCTCATCATCTGACAATTTACGCATATATCCATCTTCAAAAACAAGATACCATTTCAAATGGCTGGCATCAAATGGGTCATACTGATACAATTTTGCATTATATTTTGCTGATAAACTTGTACTCATAATCGGTTTGATAGAAACATAGACTCGATTAAATTGCTCTACATTGATACACATTTGTACCTCATGCATAATTTTACCTTCAGGCAATGTAAAATCATAATCTTTATTCATTTCATAGCCATCTTTAAACCGAATAAATGTACGTACATTTGATTTATCTAATGTATCACCCTCATAAACTTTCTTTGTATATTCCGCAGAAATACAATCCTGTGCAATCGGAACCACACGTATCACATCATGATACAAACCAAACAAAGATGCTCTTACATCAAGCTGGTCATTCAAACCAAAAGCAACATCCACACGTGATAATGATGTCTGGTATTCTTTCCCAAAAATAGGCTTTACATATACAGCATAATGCTTTGCACTATTATCACCAATTGCATACACACGCTCTATCGGTTCAATCCGTATTGTATTTGGTAACTTCGGAAAGAAATATAAACCACAACCAAACAAAATTAACATAAAAAACAGACCAATTACTTTATAAACACAATGTCGTTTACAAACTCTATAATTCGGCAAAATAATAAGGTCATCATCCGTAACATATTTGCCAAAAGCTTTTACATCAGCTTCTCGCCGCAATCGAATTTTCACAAGATACAACCTCACTTTCTCTCAAATTTATTAGATAACATCTAACCAGATTATAACAAATTTACGTTCATATATCAATACATTTTTCAACATAAAACATCCCGTTCAATACAAGAACGGGATGTATATTTTAACCAATCAACTTTGCCAACTGCACCATAATCTGAGTAACACCGAAATCAAATCCGCTAATCACACCTGCAGAAATCACAGATATGACAACCGTTCGAATGGTTGCAACAGCAAGCTCTTTCGGTTTCGGTTTAGAAACGGATTTCCACTCCATACGTAGCATTTTGAAAAAAGACTGCTTTGATTTCTTATTCTTTTTATGCTTTCTCTTCTTTTTCTTCGATTTCTCGTCTGCTTTATTTGCTGATTTTGCTTCTGTTGCCTGCTCAACTTCAGGTTCCTTCGTCACCATCTTTGCTACGACTTCCTCAGACTGCTGTAAAACTTCATCTGCCGCAGTCACATTAGAATCAATATGTTTCTGTACACGCTTCATCATAACTGTGACACCCTCTTTCTTCTATTTTTACGTCCAAATTTACCTGTACGATACACATGTCCATACTTTTCAGTCTGATATTTACGATAAGTTTCTTCTACAACAGATACCACAATGATGATAGATGTTCCTGCGAAACTCAAGTTCGTCACACCAACTGTCACAGAAAGAACAATCGGAATAAACGCAACGATACATAATCCAATACCACCTAAAAACGTCATACACTTCATGTTTTTATGTAAATATACTTCTGTATCATGACCCGGACGTACACCGATAATAGAACTTCCTGAACGTTTCAAATTATCAGCAATCTCACGTTCGTTCAAATTCAGACTCTGATAATAATAACTAAATCCAATAATCATTAAGAAATAGATACCAACACCAGCACTAGCCCACCATTCATCAGGCTTTAACCAACAACTTGTATTGAAAATATCAAACCATTTTGCATTTACCTTTCCAAACAACTGAATATAAGACGGAACTGTCAAAATTGTTGATGCAAAAATAACCGGAACAACACTTCCGCCAATCAGTTTCAACGGAATCACACTTACTGATTTCGCGCAACCCATGCTGACTTTTGCTGAATTATTTACACGAATCTTTTTCTCACAGGTATTAAGCCATACAGTAAACGCAAACAGCACAATAATAATAAGAACAGCAATCGTACAAGCAATAATCTGATATTGAAGTTTATGCTTATGTGTAAGTACAGAATATAACACCTGACCGTCTGACAAATAACTACAAAGAATACCTGTTACCAATAACAACGATACACCGTTACCAAATAAATGGTCTGTGATATACTGTCCAATAAAAGATAAAGCAAATACACTCACTGTCATAATGACAGTAGGAATTAATACAGAATACCATGTATATGGCTTCAAAATACCAGACTTACCATAACCATACATCATAACACCTGACTGTAACAAACCAAGAATAACAGCTAACACAATATTAATCCTTTTGAATTTCTCCTGTCCGGTAGAACCGTCACGCTGCATTTCAGCAAGACTCGGTATCAATACGCCCATCAACTGTAACACAATGGATGCCGTAATGTACGGTGTGATACCCAAAGCAACAATGGACATATTTGCAAGGTTACCACCAGTCAATGTGTTTAATAATCCCAACGAACCATTCATGCCGATAAGTGCTTTGACATAATCACTATCGACAAACGGCAGCGGGATATGGGAACATAAACGATACAATAACAGTAACGCTACTGTAAATATAAGTCGTTTTTTAAACGACATCTGCTTACTTTTACTCATGTCTTAAATCCTCTTACTTTTTCTTATTTTTCTTACTTTCACTTTCTTTATTTTCATCTGATTTTGAATTTGCTGATACACGACTTGTCTGTATCTTATTCAAAGCTGCATGTATATCACCGTCTACAATCAAATGTCCATCAAATGCAACCTGATATGTTGCTGAACCATTTACAGTCTTTACAGATATGGTGAAATAACCATTTTTCTTCGCATTTTTAGTATCAACATTAAATTCATCATACTTGCCGTCAAATATATTTTTATCTGATTTCAACGTCTCTACATCAGAAATCTGCTGTAAAACATTTGATAAATATGCACCAATCTGAGCCTGTGAATTCAGATTTGCCAATGATTTAATCTGTAAAATAGAATCGGTAAACAAAGTATTTACATCCTGATTGATACCTGCATACATTGTCATATCATTATCTGACCAAGGGTCATGTAATAGCATATCAGAAACATCAATGATATCAACATCATATGTTGATGTTTTTCCATTAGCTCTAAACGTTAAAGTACCACGCTTATATGCACCCATAATATCAATAGCATCCTCATCTACAGAAAAATTTTTCAATGACTTTTCAAACGATTTTGACTGCTTATCCGTAAGCATTGAAGTATCATACATATATTTACCTTTGCCATCCGAATATGACTGCACAGCATAATAATGATTTGACTTATCCCTTGATACAGTTACAGTCATAAGAGACCCATCTGTATGCTGTTCTTTATAAACATAAGAACCAAACAAATCTACAGCATTTTTTGCTTTTGGTACAGTACTAATATGTCCGACAATAAGAAACATAATTGCCAAAACAACTATCATAACAACAGCTATGATAATACTTCGTTTTTGAGATATCTTTTTCACGTTACTCCACCTTCTTCCTTTCTGATAATCTACGACGAGCATGTGTGTCAACATCAGACACACCAGCACTCTTTACAGATAATGCTGTATCAATTGGCATATCGAGAACATCATCACTTAACTCTATGTCTGCCTGCTGTAAACTCTTTTCAAACACTTTTGCTTTCATCTTATTTGGCAACGTCAACGTTAATACACCAACTTTTAAGTTCATATTACACTCAACATCACCAACAAATTTATAAGATAAATCTTCTCTATACACATTCTTGATACGAGAAAACACAATATAAATATGTGTACGCTTGTCAACATTTACAACAAAACCATTATCAGCAACACCAACATCAACACCCTTCACATGCTTTGCATATTCACAATCAACATCACAAGTTAAGTTGTAAACAATATCCTTAATCAGTGCTGCACCAGACATAACAGCTTTACCTGCCGGATATTCTTTACGATATGTTGTCTCCACATCATCCTTTGCAAAAATCAAACCATTACCAAGAAATACTGTACAGCCAAGACCCATCAGACCAATTCCAATGGCTAACAATCCGGCACCATGTACGCCATGATATAAAAAATAACCACCAAATCCGAAAAATGCAATCAACATCAGACAAATGACACCATACAATATTTTTAAAAACTTTGAATCATTCATTTTACTTACCAAACCTTTCTAAATTATTGTTACTGTGCTGCTTCCGCATTCTCAGCAGGTTGCTCTGCCGATGGTGTTTCTGCGTTCTCTGTCGTTTCCGCAGACTCCATAGTATCTGCTTTGGTATCTGCTTTGGCATCTGACTTAGACTCCGATTCTTTCGTATTCTCAGATTTTGATGTATCTTCTGTTGTTTCCGTCGTGTCACCTGATACATCAACAGTCTTTGACTGTTTCTTACCATTATCATCCCAACGATATTCCTCAAGTACAGACTGCTGTACACGTGTTTCATCACGATATCTCATAATACCAATGACAGTCAATACAACACCTGCGATAATAAGTAACACTGCTAAAACATTAAATAACTGTTTTTTCTGCATGATTTCCTTACGATTGTAACCACAACCGTATCTCCTTTCTTATGATTTTCTTTATGTATTTATCGCAATTTCCTATAGAAATCACAATAAATATATTAACATAGACATATGCAAAAATCAACTCATATATCAGTATATTTTTAATATCCAAATAACTGATTCATATAAATCGAAATCAAATTTTCACCTGCACGACTATCTGAAGGACTTGTACTAATAGACATCTGATAACGATTATCGCCATGATATCTTACTTTAAAATGACCACTACCAGCCTTTATCACTTCAAAATCCAATCGTTCCAAAGCATGTATACCATCTGAATCTAATGTACCATCCTGAGCCACTTTATCAAATACAGACTGAATTTTCGATGGAAAATCAGACATGGTATTATGCTCTAAAATAGATGACAGAACATGATATTTACGACTCTGCATTAAGTTTCCGTCACCTGTCATAGCATTGTACTCTTTTTCCAATACACGAAGAATTACATCTTCAATTTCATGTTCATACAATGCATTTTCAGATACTGACATATCAACATCATTTAAACCATTCGAATTTGCCTTACTCTTATTCAAATTAGATAATAAAGCATCTGATTTATGCTTTAACGTAAATACCTGCTGCTGGGCATCTTCTAACATTGCTGTCAAATTTGCAATCTTATCATCTTTTTCTTTTATTTCATCTTCATACAAAGACTCTAAATCAGCATCTGATTTCTCAGCATCCTTTTTTGCATCTACCATATCAGCTACTTTACGCTGTTCTTCCAACAAACAATTCTTCAAGAATTGGCATCTAATATGCTCAAATTGAAATTCAGAAGGAACAACTGTATTACATACCAACTCATGAACCCAATCAGAAATGGTTTCAATAGAATCTGAATCATCATCAAAAAATTTGATATCATGATTTGGTAACACCATACTCAAATGACTTGACACATTACGAAGTTTGACAGGAAGTTTATCCGTCATAATTTTCAACATATAGTCACTACGAACTGTCACAACATGTGCTGTTCCGAACAATTCTTTTGCCAAAGCGTTTACATCAAATGCCTTTTCATCATCATCTGAAAAAACAGGCACATATACTACAGGTAGCATATGTTTTGATTTTGCTGTAAACAAATTTATAAACAGTTCGATATCATTACGATGTAAAACAATCGGTTGATTATCAACTGTCAAACCTTCATCATCACCACCAAACTCACAAGCAAAAAATTCCTGTAGAAAACGTGGCATTTGAAATTCAAACTCAACATCACTCTGAAGCGTCATCATAGCTTGATTAACCTGTAAAAATATCGCAAATTTTCCATTATATTGACCATAAACATATTGAACAACCGTCAACATGTCATTTTCATGCCTTTGATAACAAGCTGCAACCTGTCCATCCATTTGATATACAGATAGACTTTCATTCTCAACAGACAAATCTAAACTATCCTCTGTAAAATCAGTTGTAGCTAAACATAGCTTGTCCACATTAGAACGTGAGATAACATCTATCTTTAACAACTCAAAAAAATCTTCTTTTGTAAAATCAGATGCTACCGGAATCATAGTACGAAATAATATCATATATGTAACCTACCTTTCTTATTGATTTATCTACATTATAACACAATATACACATAATAGCAATCAACAACAGAAAAAATACACTGATATATGGAAATATTTACCATATATCAGTGCAATATCACATCAATATATAATCACAGGAACACCTGACTTTGCACTAGAATGCAAAGTATCATACAACAACTTTACTTTATCGTATGGCGTATTAATACAACCGTGTGAGCCATGATTAATATATTCCTCACCGCCATATTTTGAACGCCATGATGAATCATGAATTCCAATACCAGTTGGTGTCAATCGAATAAAATAATGTGAAAACGCAGTACCATAAGAACCTCGCATCGTGTATTCTGTATTCCAATCCATTGTCATAAACATACCTGTCGGTGTTCTTCGATTTGGAACAGAATACGTTCCTGTTGTGACATCCGTATCAAATAATAAATTACCATCCACATAACACCACATATGCTGGTCTTTGATACTAAGTTCTAAATACGTATTACCAAAATCATTTGCTACATCATGAGATTTACCTTTAGATACCCATACTGCAGACACATTTGTTGACTGATTTGCCAAAGCATCACAAATTGCTGCTGTCGTATCAAGTGAGTTCAACTCCCAACCAAAAAATGTATCACCATCAGAAGGTGACAACTGAATATCAGAACCTAATGAAGTATGAAACGTACGTGTCGTTCCAACAGTATCATATAATCGTGATAAGTGTTCCACATACTGATAAACACTTGAATAACGAATATAAGTCTTCCCCTTTAATTCATAAACGCAATTTTTCAACACTTCCTCAGGAATTTGCTCACTTACATTCCCACCAACATTGATATTCACCGACAATTTTTCAATCGCAAATTTTGACAATGATATTTCCACATCTAAATTACGCATCGGAATTAAATCTTCTTTGTAAACACCTGCTGACTCTAAATCTAACACATGTTTTCCCTGCAATATTGAATTACAAATTGCAAATACTAATTTCCCTTTATCAATCTCATTTCCAGATGAATCAGAAACGACTTCATAAGAACCGTCCTCTAACAGCTTTACATAGCCCTGTACAGGCTTTTTTACATAATCATCAGACAAACATTCAAGCTTGTCCACATTTGCCAATACAACATCTTCTGACAGCTCTAAAGACATATCTAAATGATAATCTGTACGATGAAACAACTGTGTAAACCATAAAAAACTATTCTGACTAAAATCAGCAATCAAAGGTTGATGTTTTAATAAAACCCCCAAATTCTCATATGAAATTTTTTCTGATGTTCCATCACGACGTTTAAGCGTCAACATCTGACATTGAACGGATTTATTGATATCCAATACAATCTCATCAGCAGACATCATAAAAACAGATTTGCCATTTACATATGTTCGAAAACCACAATGACCAGAAAAAATAATAACACCTAATAAATATGTACCAAGCAACACACAACCACAAACCGATACCCATAAGAATTTACGACTCATTCTTTCTAACTCCTCATTCTATCGTATTTATCGTATTACGAATTTTTTTAATTGATTCTACATTCATATAGCCTGTCTGCAAATCACCGAATTCACCACATGGTTCAATCGATAATGCAGCTTGAATCAAACGCTGTGTCATTTCTCTGCCACAAGGCTTAATACATCCTGTCTCATCAAAAACAACATCATATGCCTGCAAAAATTCCTGATATTTCATACTTATTACCATCCTTTCTGAAAATAATTTTATACTAAAAAGAACGGAGTAAAACATCAAGTGTCATACTCCGCTCTCTAGAATACAAATTCCTTATACACTAATCCTCAGATTCATCGTTTCTTACACGTTTTTTAAGAATATTTGACGGTGCAAATTTCAAAACGTTATAATCATCAACAACATCAGACCCACCAGAAAACTGTACCGGATGTCCTTTATGTTTCTGAATGAAAAAATTACCGAAACCAGTAAGTAAGAGCTGCCGCTCTTCACGCATAATCACAATAAACTCTTCTACCATGCCATTATAAACTTCTATTACTACACGTCTCGGTACACCAATTCTTTTTGCTACTCTAGCCAAATACTCTGACCTGTTTACTTTTTCAACTTGTTTTAATTCCTTTGCCATAATGAAATACCACTACTACGAAATAAATTTTCGCAAATAGATTATCCTTTCTAAATTTTACACTCAATACATTACTCTCATTATGAACAAATGACTTACACATAGAATACCATGATTCACTTAAAAATTCAAGCATATATGGCAAGAAATTTGACATACCAATTATTTACAAACTCATATCACAACCATCTGATGCAACAGGCATATTAAGCGTTGGCAATGGTCTTGCTGCACGATTTAATGCCTTATTATTCTGTACAGCCGTTGCAACACCACGCATACCAGCCTGCTGAAGACGCTGTACAGTCATATGGTCCTGACCGCCAAGCAATCGAGCCAAACAATAACTCATACTCTCACCAAATGATGCACAAAGTTCATCTTTCTTATCCTTTGTCTTCTTACCCAAAGCAACAGTACCAGACATCATGCCTAACACACCGATACCAGCTACTGCAGCTGTAATTTTCACAGCCTTTTTTGCAACATTACCAGCCTTATTGCCAACCGATGATGTTCTTACGCTAAAATTAAATAGCTTATGTCCAGCACTACTTGCATTACTCTCAATAGGTCCACTCAAAGCTCTACTCATAAAAATACCTCACTTTCACATTACAATGACGGTTCATTATCGCCAACAACATAATTTTTCAATGCTTCTACATATTCATCCGGTTTTACACTTTCATTATATAAAACCACATTATCATCCGTAATCATACGAGCCAATTGGTCGTCAGTCAAAGTTTCAGTCAATGCAGCAGCTTCAATTGCACGACGTACTGCTTTGCCATGTAACTCTCGTTTCTGCATTTCTTCACGCTTCTTTACATCAGCTGCAGATTCACCCTTACGTTGCTCTTTCACCTCTGGATTTTCAGACGCATCATCATATGCCTTTGTAACCAAATTCTCATTATGTTCTTCCAATGCATCATGAAATGTATCATCATCTTTCTCAGGATTATTTGCCTGTAAATCATCAACATATTCACCATACTCTGCAGAACCCTGTTCCAGACTAATCTGTTCTTTACTGCCATCTTGCCATGTTTCAGAAGAATGATGAAAAATACGAGAAAATCGTTTCATACTTTCTTGTGTACGTTTTTCATCCATCTGGTCTTTATATGGATTCTCCTGTAATTCATTTACTTCTTCTAAATCTTCAACTTCCATTTTATGACCACAAAATGGACAAGACCATTCTTTATCTGTTGACTTATGAATAAATGTCTTCATACAAATATCACATGTACACTCAACATCATGTGAATCTTTATCAGCTGACGTGTCCGAAACAACATCGCTTTCGCGTCTGTTTCGGACATTCGCAGCTATTTGTGAAAGTTTTTGACGACGAACAACGGATGCATTATCGGACGACATAGACCCGCCTATAGAAGACACCTCTGTTAAATCCTCGTCAATCATATCTACATCATCATCCAAAGATATATTCTTAGAAACAGAACCTATACGTTTACGAAACATCGTCATTCACCTCACTTTCTACTAATTATTATACACAAAAAATCATAGAATAAAACCCCATTTCAAAAACTATTTTTATCCAAAAAGTAGTCATATATAAGTGAAAAATACACATCAATACACACATCGGGTGTATTGGAAAAATTTAATGCATCGAATGTATCAAATGCATAGAAAGGATATGAAATTATGCATGTCACAAATTACACAAACGAAGATACCATCAAAAAATTGACAGACATTAACGTAATTTTAGAATCATGGGAAATGTTTTACAAAAATTTCAGTTGTAAACCGGATGAAAAAGAATTTCCAAAATACAACCGTGGGGATATCATCGATGAAGACAAATCAGTAAAATGGAATCGTGAAGAAATCGAAAGACGCATAAACGTACGTGCAGAAGAAGTAAAACGGCTCCACACATTACGCAATAAAATAGACAATCTCTATGAAAAAACAGCCATTAAAGTGCTGGCAAAGCAATACAAAATCTCAATCAAAGAAGCAGGTATTCTTTGGGGAAAAGCATACGAAGACGACCATTCATTTGGTATTAAACCAGTATACGATACATTTGTCGAATTAGCAAATATGTACGAAGAATTACGTAAAGCAGCAAACGAAAAATCAAAATAAAAAAACGGCAGTCCCGGTACTTCGAGACTGCCATATTTTTTTAGAAATCCATACCATCATATTCCGGCGGCAATGTGACATTATCACGCTGTGCCTGAAACATATCCGATAATGCATTCAATCGTGAAATTGACAAATCATCACGTTTCTTAGAAACAGTTTCTGCCTGCTTTGGTGTCACAGTCAAATCTGTAACAGGGCACAATTCCACAAATGTATGTTGTGTTAAAAGCCGATGCCAAAATTTAGCAACAGAATCTCTCTTGACAAATAAATCTGTTACATTTTTACGAATCGCTTCACGATTATCTGCATCCACATCTAAGAATAAATCATTCGCACAACCCTGATAATATGCTGGTGAAAAATCAATATGTCGATTTACCCAACGACCAACTGCAGACAACAATGGACGACAATTACATGTAATATAATTCGTATCACATGATTTCGGACCAACAGATAAGAAATCATTTACATTCTGACTACAGCCATCTAATACAAATGGATTTGCACCATGAAAATCATCAGTTACAGATGTATCTTCTACAACACCAATACGAAACTTATCGTCTGTATTATAATGCTCAAAATCATACTGCATATCACATGCAGCCGAAGAAAACGCAACACGTTCTACATCAACCGGAGAAGCAGCTGTTTCAAATAAGGAATCCCATACCATAGACATACGTTTATTCAAATCATGATAATTTTCCGGCTGTCTTGGCGTAAAGAAACAGTTAAAACTATCACCATTCTTATAATTACAAGAACCTGTTGGCTGCAAAACAGCATCACCATATGCTAACTCACTAAAATACTTCTTATCATCAGGATTTTCCATTAACATATTGTGAACCATACGTCTGGAATATACATCTAACACATTACGACTAATTCCATTCTTTGCAGCAATCTTATACAACGACTCTTCATCATTATGATAAGACGTCAAAATTGCAGAAATATTAGAATCCGGTTCACGCATATCTTCATATGCCTGTTTACACAATGCTATTTTCATCATAGCAATGCTATCAGGTGTTAATGTTAAATGACCATTTGAGTCATCACGTTCTACACGTACTTTTCGCTTTCTCCACACAGAATCGTCTACAGATGCATATCGTTCTACATCACCACCGAACATGTCTGTCACAGCATCTTTAACATCACAACGAAACGATTTCGAAAACAAACAACAAGCTGCATAAAAACCAAGTGTTTTCAAAATAGAATCATGTGATGCACCTTTCTTTGCTGGATGAAACATAAACATCATAAGTCCAAGATTATAAGACTGATTTGCCTGCGCCAACTGAGCATTCAAACACTCATTCTCTTTTCGTATAGATAACTGCGACTGCATCATATCTATCTGACTACGCTGTAAATGTCTGATACGTTCTTCCATCTGAGCTAAAGCTGCAGATGATTCATCCATCGATGACGATGATTTTAACTCACTATTCATATACTACATACCCTTTCTAAATTTTAATACTTATACATAATATACCAAAAATATAGCCATATATCAATACAATTTACAAATCATCATCAAATCCATAACCATCATCTATCAAATTACCATGTTCATCTTCTTCAAAATCTTTTGAATAATCACGATTTGGTTTTAACATTGACTTTTTCTTTGCATCGTCAGCTTTTTGCATTTCATATGCTTCCTGTTCCATCATTGCTTTATCATATGTGTCAAATGAAAAGCTATCAGCATTCAATTCAGCTTTTACATCCTCTGACAAATAAGAATCGAAACCATCTTTTCTGACAGCATCATAAAACTCAGATAAATAACTTCTACGCTGGTCTTCAATCATCATACAATCAGCCATATCAAGTTCTGAAATATCAGGTATCAACTGATTTAATACATAAGCCGGAATACCATCATCTGGATTAATATTTTCACGGTCTAATACAGCCTGATTTGCAGATTTAATTGCATCCTGCTGTGACTGCAATAATTCAGCAGACTCATTTGCTGAAACATCCTGAATATAATGATATGCATCCAATACTTCGGAATTTAAACGCTGCTCCGTTCCACGACGCAAATAACCAAGATTTGCTTTTTCACGAATGAACGTGTCAATAAAACTAAAATTACCACCACAATGACTGGTCCAGTTTGCAGTTCCCGTTGTACGTAAACTCATACTAACATTCTCCTTTCTAATATAAAAAATCCACACCACAACACTGTGGTGTGGATTTTATAAATGACTATTCGCCTAAACCACCATGACCATCATTTCCATCATTTTCAAGAATGCCAGAAACATCAGGTAATGAATTCCTCTTAGAAACAGGTTCTTTTGCAGGTTCTGGCGTTTTTTCAGGTGTCTTTTCAACAGCCTTATCAAACGCAAAGCTAATAGGTTTTGGCTGCTCAGACTGCTGTGCAGTTTCTGCAACAGGTTCAGATACAGGTTCAGCAACTGATTCTGATACAAGCTCTACTGCAGGTTCCTCAGCTGGTTCATTTGCCATATCCTCAACAGGTACGGTAGAATCTGTCACATCAACTGGTTCTGCAACTGTATCTTCAATAACATCTTCCTGTACAGGTGCAGGAGCAGGTACCTCAATACCTTTTGCTGCTGCCAGTTCCACGCTTTCAGAATCCAAACCAATTACAGCTTTTGATACATCAATCTTAGCATGAACATCATAATCAGCACGTGTATCACTCTTGATAATCGGACGCATACCCTGATGTAATTCATCAGCAGTAATCTCACCACGTTCAAGTTTTGCTTCATTCTCTGCCAAAATCTCTAAGTTCTTAGAAATATTCTTTGGCATAAACAATGAAGTACGACTACCTTCAAAAATGTTTACATGCTCATCAGCCATATTGCACAAGGTCTCAAACGCATTGTTTGGTCCATATGCCAAGATATCCATTGTTGATGCAAGACGGTCAATTGTCTTATCATCTTCAATATCATACATACGTCCTGTATCTGGATTATGCAATGCATCAGCAACCTGTTTTACATGGTCAAGATTGATAGCACCACCAAGGTCAAGACCACTAGGGTCAGTATGAAGATTCATAAATGACTCAATCCACTGCTCTTTTGTAGCCTGAATTGGTTTCATATTACCGTCTGCATCCATCTGCTTTATTGTTGTCCAAACAGGTTTACCATCCACATCTTTACGCTCCAATGCATGACCACGCCATACCTCACGGATTGGACCCTTTACACTATCATAAAGAATCTGAGCCTGTACAGGGTCATGTTTTGCCTGCAAAATACCCTGTGTAGAAAGGTATGTCAACTGCAGTGCGGATGACAATGTACTCTGATGTGTTACTTCATTTGTATTTGTCTGTTCAGCTTCAGGTGTGTTACGAAGAACACGTACAATTCTCTGAGAAACTGTACCTGCAAGACCAGTACCATGTGACTTAATCGCTGTAGCTTTTTCAGTATCAGCAATATCCTGCTCAGTAACCAACTTATGGTCTGCAAAACGAGCAGTTTCAGCTAACAAATTACCATTCTCATCTGTATCACATTCTACACCCATATACTTAAGATAATGCTTCATCTTACCCATAGAACCTTTTGCTCCATGGTCTACAACATCCAGCATAGACTGTACATGTTCCTGTAAATTATTGTAAGAAATAATTTCAGTACCACAGGTATCGCAAAGTGCATCATGTGCCCAATCAGAAAGACCATCCAAAACCTTACGATTGGCTTCCAATCTTTCTTCCGGTGACATATTAGAACGATAAATCTCATTTGCTTCATGCTCTAATGCAAGACGACGTTCCTCTAATGTCGGACCATAATCCTCACCACGAGCCTGTGCTTCTTTCGCTCTTTCATTATCCCAATACTCAGCAGAACGAACATCCATACCTGTATTGAAAATCAAAGCAAAATCACCATTCTCACGTTTCTGTGTGAAATCAAGCATCGTAGCTTCCAATGAATACTGCTCCATAGCTTCCTGCTGAGATGATTTCCAACTAGGCTTCCACATACCAGCAGAGTCACCATCGAAGTCACCATCAAATGCAACAGCAACCAAAGGATGTATTGCAATACCACAAAGATTATCATCACGTTTTACTTCCATGTAACGTGTACCATAATCACGAAGAATTGGGTCACGCCAAACCATGACATAGTCGCCTTCTTTTACACCCATGTTCTTCATCATTTCTGAATTCATGGCAACCTGATTCAATTTCAAGTTCGTTGCAGGCGTCCAAACAGCTGTTGCTGAATGCGGCATACGTCTTGACATAAATTCATCACGCATCATATTATGCTTCGTTTCGAATTTACGAGATATCAAGCTATTTGAAATATCAGCATAAGAAGCACGAGCATCTTTAACAGCATCTTCCATACCTTTGGTATTCTGTTTTTCTTCTGCTTTCAAATAACGCAATGCACTTGTAAAAATCTTTGCATACTGATTTGTGTAATCATGTACCTTTGAAGTTCCATCTTCAAATGTCTGACCACTACGCAAATGTGATGATAATACAGGCAACTGATACATCGGTCTATCAGGACGTGAAGACTTATCAGCCGGAATCTCTGGTGTTACTTCACCGGAACTCAATGTTAAAGGAAATGGAATTTCCAAAAATCCGCCCTTGCTATCTACAGCATCTCTAAACAGATTAATCAAATCTTTATCCGATGTATTTGCAAGTGTTTCTTCATCAGGTAAATGGAATACATGACGGTCTTCGTCATTATGTGGCTGATATCCTTTACGTAAAGTTCCAACCTCATCCATATCAAGACCTAATACGTTAATAACTTCACGGAAGTTCGTAGTTGCTGAATTGTTTGATGAGTAAATTTCTGCCATCAAATTCTTTGAATTCTTTGCAGATAATACCCAACCTAACTGAGCTGAAATCTTACGACCTTTCACTTCTTTCGAAGTCACATCCTGCTCATTATCATACATCTTTGTATGGTCATTTGCTGTATGCTTCGTAATAATCATTGGTGCAAAACCAAGACAACCGTCATGAACTGTACCATCAGGTAATATCAATGGTTTTGGATTTCTCATTGCAAGCAATGCAGATGCAGCATTGAAACGAGACTGTCCAGAATAAGGTGCCTGTACAACATCCAAATCAGGATTGGCTTTGAATAACTCAACAGCAACATCAATTCCCTGTTTCTTTGCTTCCTCAGGGTCCAAATCAGGGTCAATGACCTTTGCTACAATACTCTTATTTCCAGATAAATCACAAACCTTATCGCCAATAACAAGAGAACGTAATTCGCCACCCTCAATAACAACCTGATGTTCATCAGCAAATTTCTTTGACACTAATGCACCATCATCAAATGTAAGTCCCTGCAATGTAAGCTGTGCAACACCGACACCCTGTACTTTTGAACCATCAGACAATTCACGTTCTGTCCATCCAGCTACACCAGATGCAGACTGTAAGTTTGACGTAACCATCTGAGCACGGTCAGCAGGTTTTGCATCTACTGTATCACCTAATTCATCTATCAATAACTGACGAAGTGGTGAATGAACTTCCGCCAGTTTCTCATTACCGTTTTCATCTTTTACAGTAACAGGAATAATTTCACCAGTGACAGGATTTACATCTACACCAACACCCAAATATCTAACAATACCCTGATTCTTACCAGAACCAGTCTGAACATCATCGGTATAACCTAAAGAACCAGACTGCGTAACAGCAAGGTTTGTATGATTTGTCATGTTATAATAATTCATGACATTGTCATTTGTAAACTCATAAACATCACTATATTCATTATTTCCATGGTCACTAAATCGTGAATATCTGGCTTCAGCATCTACCGTTGAATTATCACGATATTCATTTGGGAAACGGAATGCTTTTGCATTTGTTTCAAAAATGGCTTTCTGCACACTTCTATCCAAACCAGTCATATCACACTGACGAACAAAGGCATCTTTCAAAGATTCTCCTTCCTCACGTTCAATCATGACACGATAACCTGTTGAATACAGTTTACGATAGGTATTGTTAATACTCGTCGTCGTACCAATAGATACGCCAATCGCATCACCTTCCTGATTATAAAGTATTGTTTCATCACCATTTGTAACATCAGCACGAATTGTCATTGCAATGTTCTCAGCCATGACCTGTGAAAGACCACGTAAACGAACACGACTCATAAAGTTCTCTGAAGGTGATGAATTAGAATCTGGTCTTGTAACAAAAGCATTATAACCCGGTGAAAATAACTTATTTTCTGAACCATTATAACGTGTTTCCACAATACCATCAGCATCAGGCTCAAAAATCTGACCAATCGTACCTTCGATTTTACGTTCTGTACCAACATCCTTACCGAATGTCTGATAAGCAACATATTTTACAACACCATTTTCATCAATCAGAATATCCTCTGGATTTACACGACAAGCTGTTGTCTCAAGTGTTGTTTTCACCTGCTCATACATTGCTTTCATAAATGGACTTTCTAAAGAATCCATACGAACCGCAGTATCATTATCAAAACGAAGAAGACGGTCTTTCATTGCGCCTGTCTGAAAATCATTACCACGAAGCTCATCGCCTGTAAACTCAAGTTTATACATTGCAGCAACAATATTATCGTTATTACGATAAACACTGTTCGGTGAATCCATAAAAGACGCAATCAATGCAGGATTGAAACGTTTTCCACTAGAATCAGGCTCATAAGAACCAAACAACACATCCAAACTTTCTTTTAAATGTGCTTTGACATTTTCTTCCGGTGTACCATTATAGGCTTCTTTACCATTTATCTCATCGGTATGTGAAACTTCTTCCATTTCATCATCATTATCAGGGTCTGTCAAATTCAAAGCATCGAATAAGAAGCCATACACATCATCATCAACTTTTTCTGTTGGACGATACAATACACTCTTTCCAGTAAGCGTTTCCCAATAAATCTGCTGAATTGGTGCAATAGATTCATCAGAACTGAATTCAGGTGCATAATCAGGGTCATCCTGATGTTCTTTTGCTTCTTTCAACAACATATCGACATTTACCAAATCGATAAAATGCTGTTTTGCAGAATCGATAGAATCTTTCAAAAATGCTTCAGCAGATTCATTATCCTCAAAATTGATATGAGGTGATGAATGGTCATTTCCTGTGTTAATCGTCAATGGCACATTACCAAGTGTCTGTAATTGGCTACTGCTATATCCAGCAAGTGTATGAAACGTAACACCCTTCTTATCTGTCTTAGATACATAGGTACTATTCTTTCTCATACTCCATTTTGATGAAGAACCAATCTTACTATCAATCAAGCTGCTATCCACATGTGGACGTTCCGGTGATTCGCCTAACATATAACGAACCAAAAGTTCCGTATCAGCCAGAGTCATAACATAAGCATTATTCTTTGCTCTGTCAGTACTTGATGGAGACATATACATAGAAACACCATCACGATAACCACGACCGATATACTGCTCATTTTTATGCAAATCTGTCAAACGAATGTCCTGTTTCGTATTTGAAATTTCAGCTTTCAACTGACCGATATTCATATCAGGTTTTACGGTATAAGGAACACCATTATCAGACAAAAACTGTAAAATAAAAACCGCACGGTCCATACCCTGTGGAGACATACGTTCTGATTCCGGTACATTCATCATAGACGTACAAGCAACTTTATATTCAGCATCAGTCATATATGGTTTCAAACGTGCCAAACCAAGTGCATCATCATTGACATACAAAGTACCAGCGCTTCGATATGAAATATCATCCTCACTCTGATAATCCAGACTTGTATCATTTAACGAACGTACTTCTTTTCTGCCGTTAATATATTTCTGTCTTGTATACAGAACTACATCCTTTTCTGTCTTTTCGTCAATATGTACATCTTTCAACTCCTGATTCTCATACTTCACCATATCTGATGTACTTGCAAACAAGATACGAGTACCAGCATTCAAAACATTCGTACGATATGCATAATTGTTGTCAAACGGTGAGATAGGAATATATCCATTAAAAGATACCTGTAACTGAGCCTGACTAGACAATACATAGCTACCGTTATTTTCAGATAACGGAATACCACTTAATTTCTGATACTCATTAGCATAACCCTTTGCTCTGTTCTCAAAAATCTTAGTAGACCGCAGAGAACTACCATAAGACTCTTTTATTGCACGAATAAAATAATCTTCAAACACAGGTCTTGCATCGTTTGCATCTTTTACAAAACGAACTGTCTCAGGTGTTACACCATCAGCTTCCATGAAACTTAATACACGGTCATGAAGTGCTCGACCATGCGAAGCCATAATCAGGTTATTTCGTCTGCCAGCATTAAATAAAACGATATTCGTATCTTCAACCATACGAGCAAAGTTATATTCAAAAACCGATGCATTCAAATTAAACTTCTTTTTCATATAACATGTTGTCCTTTCTGTATAATGTTTTTTTACAAAGAAATACGGTGCAATCAACACATTTTACAAAAACGTATAAATCACACCGTATGTCCATTATCAGAAAGGGCTTTATTAAATCACACTTCCCAAAATAGATACGACATGACAAACCGCTGCTTGCCGCTGTGTATGATTTCCATATCCAAGTTAAGTATAATATGAAAAATACAATAATGCAATGCCCTTTAAACAAAAAAAAAAAATAGCCACGATTGCGTGGCTATTTTTCTGGAGTAAAGTATTGAGTTCTACTTTTAAATTGCAATGACATTAAGTCACATGAGATATAATATCATACAATATTTAGTGTGTCAAATTATTTCTGATATATGCATATATTTGCAAATAGATTATTTATAACTTTCTCGCCGCTTCTGACGCATTATCTGTGCATACGCTGGAACATTATCATAATTACCAACGCAATATAATACTTTTAGCATACCATCCTCTGCCTTATACATAGTGATATCAGGTGCATCACAGCCAGTATCATTTCTATGCTTCTCAAAATCCAATTCTTCATCCAGTTTAAAAATGAATTCCGGCTTTGCGTTTTCAAGGTTGTCCTCATCGAAATCATTTGTATAATAAACCGAATTATACGGTACAATAACATACAAATCGTGCTGATAGCCCCATCCGCCACCTATAACTGTAAAAGCATATTTTGCATTCAAAGCAATATTTTCAAGCACTGGCACCGTGGTAACAATTTTCCAAACATGCACGCTTGTCTTATTACAATAAAGAAGTGCATCATTTTCGCCACAATATGACATATTTTCACATTCTGCATCAAACGTGCATGGCTTTGTCTCCTCATAAGCCTTTTTCAACGCAAACCTAGCATCATCAAGCGTTTTATATGACATGTCAACGTCAATACTGGTTCCATTTGTGTGAATAAGTAGTATTTTCATAGTTTTCATATCACCTATCTAAAAAATTATTGTCCAATTACAATATCATTATCACTTGATACAGATGTATCAGCTGTATCAAACGTTTTTCCTGTGATTTTCTGATATGCAATTTCGGTATAACCATATAACACAGAGGTATTATCTGATAAATATCCGTAATAATGATACGTTGTACCATCAGTCTTTGTAACCATATCACCATCTTTATACGAAGACCTGTCAGAAACAAACTGACGTTCATCTACATATAACGGTAATGCACGATGACCCTGCATTAACACATCACGTACAACATAAGATGCTGTTGTATTTACATCACGGTCTTTCATATAATCCGAACTATCAGCGCCCCAATACTTCGACGATATCATATAATTTAACAACGCATCACCAGACGTATCAGAAGAAGAACCATAAAGTTCATAACGATTTGCCAATAACGATGCTTCTGCAGCAACCATATTCAAATCATCCGATGCCAGTCTCTGACATAAGATTGAAATCTGATTTATCTGCTCATCTGTCAAATCATACGTCTTTACATCAGTCGGAATATCTTTTCCTGTTTTACGCAAGTCTATAACACTCTGAGGTATTGCTGAAATATCAAAACTAAAATACATCTGCTGATATTTAAACCAAACCTTCATAGCACCTGCAGGCAAACCTTTTGATAAATTAGTCAGCTGATAATCCGATGATGATAATGTGCGTGAGGTATCATCATCAAAAGTTAATGTAATTGACTTAATATTTGGCTTCTCACCTTCCAATAATTCACCCTCAATTTCAGGCTTGATATCTTTTACACCAACAGGATTAATATCCAACACAGCATTTCCATACTTACTGTTGACCAAAATTTGTGTGTGAGATTTTATAATACCTATACCGTCATCAATACGTAAATTATTACCAGATAAATCAGTATCACCAACATGTAAATGTATCTTTGACACACGAATTTCATCACCAACATATACTGTATCATCATATGATACGGAAATATCTGCAGCATTATCAGGTGTGATATGCAGTGTAGTGTTTCCATAATCCGTACAAACAGTAATATCATTAGTATTTGCAATATACTTCGGCGCATCCGGTATCAAAAAATCATCAACCTGATACGTCGTATCATCAGGATAAACCAATGTAACCGTCACATTTTTACGATTAAAAACATCGCCCATTTTACATGATGCATATTCTGCTTTGATTTCTTTTGGTGCAATAGCTTTCACCGCAAGTTTTGTCGTACCATAAGCAGTCTGTACTGGAATCGATACATCAGACGATAAAGGTATTTTATCATCTGAAATCTTAAACCACGTTACATCACGTGTTAAAGTATCATCGTAAACAGCTGATACATGAATCTTTGTTTTATCCACAGACTGACCAACATAAACACCATCCCCGTCATACGATACAATTGTATCTTTTGGTACAACAAATGATTTCTTTGTCTTATACGATAAGTCTTTCGACCAAACCATAATTTCACCATTTACATTCTGCTTACCATAAACATCAAATGCAGGTAAATGAACACCAAACAACGATACAGTCTTCACTGTTGTATTTTTACTATCCAAATGAATATCAGCATACAAAGGACTCGGCAATTTTGTAATAGTCAATCGAATGGGAACAAATAAACCAAACAGGATAAATCCAATACATAAACTACACGCCAAAACAAAAAAAGGCATGGTACGCTTCGTCAAATACATTCGCAATTTTTGTATCATTCTAATCGCCCCCTTTTACAACTGTAATCTGAGACAACATAGAATTTGCATAGCCATCTGTTAAAACAACATTAACGCCGGGGTCAACCATAGAACTTATGACTACTTTTGCAAATGATGATTCAGATAACATAATATACGCAAAATAATTCGTATTTACAAATCCATTTTCGGAATCCGTATACTGAGCGTGATATACATACATAGGACAACCATCAATAGCTGTCTGTAATACATCAGGCGATACATATAATTCACTAAGACCTAATGAATTATAAAAATCAAGAATAACATCCTTATCAGAAACAGCAGTCAAATATGCATCACCATTGTCTATGAGACTTACACTCATAGATGGCTGTCCATCCAAATTCGTATCGGATGATACCGATATCATATTTTTATCTGCATCGTATTTTACTGTATTAAACACATCACTTTTTGTTACATTCACATACATATCATGTAAACGTAATCCCTCTTTCTCATCAATCTCTGCAGAATCAGTCATCAAAATTTGATTTGTAGGTTCTACCAAATCCAAAGATGCAATATCTTTTGGAATTGATACATCAGATGCTTCATCATCAGAAAACAATAATCGAAAATGAAACACTGATAATTTATTCGATACGTCATCATCCGAAATCATAATCTGTGAACCCGTATCAGATGCTGAAATCTCCACATCAACAGGCATACCAGACCATTTATTCACATACGCATTTACATGTAAATCCGATGTTGATGCAGAAACATTCTGTCGAATTCCCAAATGCTGCATCAAAGATACAGCATCATCACCTGAATACGTTGCTTCAAGCAAATAACAAGATTTATCATTTGATGATTTTGCCTTTCCACCATATTTGAACGCAGTATTTTCTTTTAACTGGTTCTGCCACCAAGCAATATCCATAACGGATGAACCGTTAGAATAACCTATCCATTTTGTTTCAGTCTGCTTTTCATAATATGCATTATTTTTTGTATCACGATACCATTCTATATCATTCGATACGACATCATCTGACACAGTGATATTATCACTCTTATTTACAGCAACTTCCCAATCAGAATCCTTCTTACTTGTCGCAGATGCTTTTTCAATATGCATTTTACCAGACAATACATCCAATATATCACCAGATAAAGAACCTTTATATGTTACCTGATAACCCTTTGTATCTGTTCCATACAACATAATACCGTCTACACTTACGTTTAAAGACGATAAATCTTTTACAACAGATGATGATAAAGATAATACATTTTCATCATCGGGTATAATCACGGGAACATGCATCGCGCATCCCGATAACATAAAAACAGAAGATAAGACACAAAGCATTGTAGCAAATCGCTTTTGCTTCATTTCAAAACCTCACTTTCTATCAAACTAGAACCATTATAACATATATATACACATTTTTCAACATGAATACATTAAAATATGTCTGATATATGGACCGATTTTTCATTGACATGAAACAAATGGAGCATTATAATGAATGTACAAAGTTGTATAAACTTGTATAGACTTGTATAAGGTTTGGACAACAGAATTTAACAAGAAAGGAGCTAACGATGAATCCAAAACAGCAATATCTTACCATTCAAGAATTTGCACAGGCTATTGGCGTTTGTACACAAACTGTCCGTAGATGGGACAAGCAGGGAAAATTATCCCCACACCATAAAACACCAAACGGTTATCGTATGTACACACAAGAACAGATAGAAAACTATCTCAAAAAATAAAGTATGGTTTCAAAACCACATAGAAAGGAGTGTACAAACATGGCAAGAACAAAAGACGAAACCATACGTGAAGTCACCACAGAATATCTTGAAAACATTGATGTAGATAATCCACCAACACCAGCAATCATTCAAGCTGATATTCTGGAAAATTTACATACAGCCTTTGAAATAGAAAATGCCAACAAAAACAAAGGCGAAAAATGGGCGTATATGACAAAACTCATTCCGGCTCAAATTGCAGACATTCTATTACGACTCTACAATATCGTCAATATTGCATGTGCTGGTGTCAATGCCGACAGAGAATATGACATTTTAGCAATGTATCAAACCGAAGGTGAAAACAAAGGCATTTACGTTGACAGCGAACACGTATTCTACTTACTTGCACAAGAATACTGCTACTCTATTACGAAAAAAGATGTGCAAGAAGTTATCAGCCTGATTAAAGCCAAAGCACCACGTAAAATAAGATGTGAAGACCCAGACCTCATTGCAGTCAACAATGGTATATTTGACTATCAGACCAAAAAATTATTGCCATTTGACCCTGAATTTGTTTTCATGGCAAAATCAAAAGTGAATTACAATCCAATGGCATACAATATCGTTTTACACAATCCTGATGACGGAACAGATTGGGATGTAGAAAGCTGGATGAAAGAACTGTTCGATGACCCGGAAATTGAACAGCTTATTTGGGAAATCTTAGGAGCAATCATAAGACCAAACGTTTCATGGAACAAATCGGCATGGTTTTATTCCAATACAGGTAATAATGGTAAAGGCACATTATGTGAGCTGATGAGACAGCTATCAGGAGAAGGTTCTTATGCCAGTATTCCATTATCCGATTTTGGAAAGGATTTCATGCTGGAACCATTGATTCGTGCCACCTGTATCATTGTTGATGAGAATGATGTTGGTGTTTACATCGACAAAGCAGCCATTTTAAAAGCAATTATCACAAATGATATCATCCAAATGAACCGTAAATTCAAACAACCGATTGCCTATCGCTTCAGAGGATTTATGGTACAATGTTTAAATGAAATGCCACGTATCAAAGATAAAAGTGACAGTTTTTACCGAAGACAGTTATTTGTACCGTTTACAAAATGCTTTACAGGAAAAGAACGTAAATACATCAAAAACCAGTATCTTCATGATGAAGCCGTTCTGGAATATGTATTATATAAAGTCCTGAATATGAACTACTATTCTTTATCAGAACCACAAGCATGTAAAAATGCATTGGATGAATACAAAGAGTTCAATGACCCAATCAGACAGTTCTATGATGATGTCATAACAAATGCAACATGGGATTTATTACCATTTACATTCCTGTATGATATTTACAAGAATTGGTTCAAGCAGAATTCACCAAATGGCAGCTTACAGGGAAAAAACACATTCATTAACGACATCATACAAACAATCAGTTCATCTGACGAATGGTACTGCCTTGGTTCTAAAAATCAGATACGTACAGCACATTACATGGACGCAGACGAACCATTAGCAGAAACATATAATTTAACAAACTGGAAGAACTTTGCCAGAAAAGAACGATACAGAGGTATTTTACGTACCAGTACACAGAATAATAATAGCGGTTGTCCCGTTGTCGTGATGAACCCATAAATATATCGACATCAATTAAAATTGGTGTCGATATTTTTTTATCGTTTACGAAAAATATGCATATTATATTTATTCGTGTCTCATTTGTCTCACTTTTTTTTCAAACCTTTTTATATACTATTTTTACATCAAATTAACACGAAAAAACATTATCTCACATTATCATATATTATCGTACATTATCATCATATATCTAACATTTACATACCAAACATATGTTCTATTTTTTAAAATATTTCTATAATTGACTTAAAAAAAAATGAGACAAATGAGACAAAGTACTTCAAACCCTTGTAAATACTGGCTTTGCGGCTGTCTCACTTTTTTTTTAAAAATGAGACAAATGAGACAAGCCATTTTTCAAAAACCCGCAAACCCTTGTAAACACTGGATTTTTTAACAATCAAAATCTGTCTCACTTTTTTGAAAAAGTGAGACAAAAAAATGAGACATGTCTCATTTATTCCAAAACTGTCTCAACTTTTCAAAAAAAAGTGAGACAAATGAGACAAGCCCTGAAACCCTTGATTTTATAGGCTTTTTCGTGTCTCATTTTTATTTTGTCTCACTTTTGTGTCTCACTTTTCAAATCAAAAATGAGACACATTTTTGCATAATTATGCAAGAAAACCACAATATTTATGAATATTTATACATATAGAACATTAGTTCGAATATGTGTCTCATTTTTTACGTTTTTGCTATTATTTGTGTGTGATGTCTGAGTTTAATGTTGAATAATAATTATTATATACAATAGTTTAGTGTTGAATAATGCATATTAATATATAATACAAACATTAGTTCGAATATGCGTGAGAAAATTATATGTGATACAATAAGCATCGGGTGCGTTAATATTATCTAAAACACAAGAAAGGAATTAATTATTATGACTGATTTAACAAGAAGTGAAAGACGTTTACTCACAACACTTAATGTGCTACGTACATTGTTTATCGTATTAATTGCTATTGGCTTTATACTTGCACTCTTTGCTGCAGCTATTTACGACAATATAACCATTTCATTCACAACAACAATCATACGCATGTGCATTTGTATTGCTATTGCTGGTGTTGGTATTTATGCTTATCGGCGCATCACCGATATTCATGATGATATGTGTTATAATTTAGGATTATTCGATGACATATCCTTCGTAAAGTTAGATAAGCTGTATTATCAGGAAAAGTATGATAAAGAGATTAAACAGCTTTATCATCAGCGATATTCCAATCGACGCAAAACACAAAAGACAAAATCATCAAAAATGAACCATTACTTCAAATCTGAAAACTTTGATTTACGTAAACTTTATCCGAATACAAGTATCATTCCAGAATCAACTGGTCCAACATTACAGTTTACGCCTATCAACCCGAAAAAGACAAATACGGCTTCAGATTAATAATTCACGATACGCAGGCATTAACTCACAATGTCTGCGTCTCTTTTTTATACAAAATACACATAACGAGAGCTATGATATAAATAATAACGAAAGGATAATATATATATGATAATTGTAAAACCTTTAAATATAAAAGACATAAATGAAATCCGAAAAATGGATGATATGTCAGGATTCAACGTTGCTCAATGGGTAGAAGAAATGGAAGAAAATAATGACTACAGCTGGGGCATTTATGATGACAACATACTGATGGGTTATTGTACTATCGGCTATGCAGATGACGTCTATCATGTCATCGAACAACATCCACTCTATAACAGTAATGCTTACCTGTTAAGTGATGTCTATATGAAACCTGAATATAGACATGAAAATTTTGGCTTAAAATTAATAACAGAGACCATACAGAAACGTTTTGCTCTTGAATCAAAACAGCCTGTCTTCTTAGAAGTTATGTATGACGACTTGAAAAACTTTTATGCCAAAGCCGGATTTACCACAATTGATGATACAGAATGTATGATTTACATACCAGAATCAGAATAACACAACTCACATTATGAAAGGAAAATAAGTATTATGACAAAACCAATCTTATCAGACCCACGCCACGGCTGGGCAACACTCACACTACCAACAGAAAATGATGAACAACCATTTATAACAAGCATTAGCTATGTTACTGATATCATGTTTGACGCTTTATCAGCATGTATAAATTATCTTGACGACGGAATTGCCGCTGTCAAATTCAACGCTGAAGAAAATGGGGACATTATCATTCTCATTGACACATGTGACTGTAAAGTGATTTACGAGAATAACAAAATACTCAATATCAATTTATCAGGCAACGACTTTTGTAAAAATATCTTAGATTGCTATGCATCTGACAGAGACACTTGGATGCAGTTTGCCACAATGGATGACAATCCTGAAGTAGCTGACATACAAAGACAGACATTTCAGAAATTAGAAACAATGATACGTACTTCTATGGTAATACATACAGAAGTATATACTTGTATGAAAGGGGATAATCATGAAGATTGAAACACAATCTACACGCAGCTTAAAAGTACTAAGCATTGACTTCGATTATTTTCAAAACGTTGACGCTGATACCATCCGCAGCTGTTATCCTGATGGAATTGACTTACCCACAGAACTTTCCACCATCGTATGGTCCGGTTATTATGCCAATGACCGAACAAGAAACAAGTTAAGTTCTGTTACGATTTTAAATGACGAATTAAACTTGCTTCGCAAATTATTAACGTCAAAAGATAATTTCAGAGTATCAACACCAGTATTCATTACCAACAGTCATGTTCACATTTACGATTTCATCCATGAATACATGGATAAATACGAAGCAACTGACGTAAATATCGTAAACATCGATATGCATCATGATTTCTTTAACAAAAATAAAGAACTTGACTGTGGTAACTGGTTATCTCATATTTACAACGATTATCCAAATCATTGTAATGCATCATGGATTGCCAATCCGGTATCGAATATCTGTTATGAGTTCGACCAAACATTAAATAATCTTGTAAAAAACTCGATTCAAAGTATTAAAGACTTTAAATTTGACATTCTATTCTTATGCCGCAGCGATAACTGGCTTGCACCTCATCTGGATTGTCATTTCAATGACCTTGTAAAATTGATATCCTTACGTTTTCCAAACGTATGTATCGAAAAGAGCGTTCAAACACCACGTGATATCCAAAATATTGCCAACAACATACGCAAAGCATATTTGACATCATCACAATCATAAGACGATGCGATTACACACAGATACCTATCGTAACACTACGATAGGTATTTTTTTTTTATGTCTGAGTAAGAAAACAAGTATGTGAGCTGCGTGGGATATACAAATATACATGTGCTGAGACGCGTCATATGGCTCTACAATGGATTTTAATCATAAACACGATAACTTGACCATATCATGTACAAGATAGCCGTAAAACGCCAAATACGACGTTCTATGATACATATGTGGGAGATATGATGTGATTTCTGACTGAGATGATGTAGGGAAATTTGTGTGAGGCGTGAAAAAGAAACGTGAGATGTATGGTGCATACACAGATACATGTAATGAAACGTGTATACGGCTCTACAATTGATTTTAGCAATAAACACGATAACTTGACCATATCATGTCCAAGATAGCCGTAAAACGTCAAATACAACGTTCTGAGCCACATATGTGAAAGATGTGATGTGGTTTCGGAGTGAGATACTGTGGGTGAACTGTGTGAGGTGTGAAAAAAAAGAAACGTGAAATGTGTGAGAAATACACAAATACATGTGCTGAGATGCGTTGTAATACTCTACAATCGATTTTAGCTGCAAACACGATAACTAAATCATATAATAAATAAAACACCCTTAAAACGCCAAATACAACGTCTCAAAGGTGTTTTGCCTAATCTTTAATACAACAGATATGCAAATGACATCGATTATGTTTTGCATCAGAACAGTGTAATGTAAGAACAACCGGATAATAATGTTCTTCTTCAAATACTTTTAAAAATTCCGGCACCTGATTCAATGCCACATCATCACTCCATGATTTCAATACATCCGCTGCTACTGAAACTTCTACATCAGCATAACAAACGTCTTTATATAAGGCACCATACAATTCGTATAACTTCTGACACAAATTCATGCGCTCTTTTCTATCTGCCAATATCAGATTCCACGGAAATACATTCAAAACCTTTTTATCATTCTTTCCAACAAATACAAATGTCACATTATCCTTTTGTAAATCTGATAATTCATTTGTATCAACACATAATACGTCATGCATGTATTTATCAAAATCATCTATTGATTTCATCATAAATAAATCAATATCATTTACCTCGAAAATTTTTCGCATTCTAGTTTCTCCTTTCCAACAGCCTGTGTGGTTGCAATTGCCTGCAACGGTTTTAATCGACAAGATACAACACCGGTAATATGGTCTTGTGTAAACGGTCCATATACACGACTGTCCAAACTAACATCACGATTATCGCCTAATACATAATATTCTCCAAAACCTAATGTATCTTCATACTCAATTTCATCTGACATTGGAAAATTGTCACCCTTTAAAATCTGATATTCCTCAGGTAAACGCACACCATTAATATAAACTCTACCATCTTTATGTATGGCAATTGTCTCACCCGGTAAACCATATACACGTTTAATAATACGACAAGGTTTCTCATTACCTGAAATACCCTTATCCAACTGCAGAGTTATAATATCATATCGGTTAATATTTGACGTATCAAATTTTTCAACCAACAATAAATCTTTATCATTTAACGTCGGATACATAGATAATCCAGAAACACGATTTATATCAAACACGCATACACGTAATATTAAAACAATACTCATGATTGTCATGACAAAAATAAAATTTATATATGGCTTCCGAGCCTGTCTTTGTTCTTCCTTTCGAATTTTACGCCGTTTCTGTTCTGCAACCATCGTTGCACGGCACAATTCTAATTCATCGTGATTCTCATCATTATTTTCATCATTTCTCTTGTTATTCTCAATCATTCAAAAACACACCTAAAAACTTACCTTTCTTATCACCTGAATCTGTACAGCAAACCATATCAGAAGATGCTACTGTAATCAAAACATCAGACATTAACGTATCTGGTGTCATACAGATTACTTTCTTATCGAATTTTTTCACAACACTCAATTTCGCTGTTTTTGGACGCTTTTCAGCTCGATATGCTTTCAACACATCAATCCAGCTTACAATACCAAGTACACAACTTTCATCATATACAGGTAATCGTGTTACTTTTAACTTCATCATCTTCGTCAACACATCATCTAACGTATCAGTACAAAGACATCCGGCTACTTTTGCACTCTTAATATGTTTCTTTAAAATGTCCATGGAACTCTTTTGCTCAAAAATCAGTTTTTCCATGAAATCAATTTGCTTATCCGAAATCTCCAAAAATCCAGCATCATGATTATGTGTGAGATAATTTCGAAGCTGTCTATTGATACGCAAACGATTTTGTAATAAATCATCTGCAGACTCTTCCAATTCCTTATAATCCTTTCCATCATCACGCAACAGAGTTTCAAATTCTCTGTAAAGACTCAAAAATCTATCGGCATTTGTTGCCATTCGTCATCATCCTTTCTTATCTTAAAATTTCTCTTAAAATTCGAAATTTATTGATATATCAACATATTTCGATAATACTATCATATCATAATTCCAGATTACTTACAAGAAAAAAGACGATGGCAATCATGCCATCGTCTATCATTATTCTTTTATGTTAAAATCCCATACCATTGTCATTGCTGTCACCGTACACCATGTCAACCATTGCATCCACTCTGGCTTTTGTATAAGCACTTAATCTTGCATGTTGTGATGTACGCTCATAACTGTCACAGCCTTCCTTATCGAATTCCCGCAATTTCTCACGATTGAAATTTACCAAAGGAAAATCACAGCCACCAAGGTGTTTTGTTGCAGGTCTACCATTTGCATCCAACGCTGGCGTAATCAAATTATTTTCTTCCAACGCTCTACGAAACTCAGGATAATATCTTGAATGAATATCCAGATAACCCTGATATGAACCTAAAGGTTTTCCTTCTGCCGTCGTTGTACCCAAACTTGCTATTAACAAAATTTCTCGTTTTATTCCAAATAAGCCATCAATTGAACCAATTAACGCCATATCCTGCTGATGCGACGGTAAATTACCAACGTGTAATGTCATAGGCTTCCCGTTAAAATTTAATGTCTTTGGCATTTTTCATACCACCCTTTCTAATACTATTTTATGATTATTATATCTGTTTTATACTGATAAATCAAACTATTTATAATAATCATACGTTTTTTCACGCACTTCCTGCATAGAATATGCAGATAATGCAGACGGCAACGGACGACCATCATGCTGCATCGTTTCATCCAAATAATAAACATACGAATAATCACGGGCAACTGCAGGAAGTCCATACTTTTTAAATCGTCTCTGATACTCAGAAACTTCTTTTACACGACCAGACTGGGGGTCTTTAATTGCAAATGCAGCCTGTCGTTTTGAATTAGCATCCATCAAATCAATAAGTTCATACAATTTTGCAATTTCCTCAGATGAATACTTGCTAGACACTTCTGCAGACAATTCTTCAGCTGCATCCTCTTTTGCTTCCGATATATCATTTGCTTTTGTAATGCCAGAGCTTCGTTTTGGCATATCTGACAAAGCCATAGCAACATCAGCATCCATTGTTCGAATCGAACCATTCGGCATCAACATTTTTACATTCTGAGAACCATGTAAATGATTATCAATAGACATTGATATCATATCCGTAACATCTGTGAGTTTCGGGTCAATCGTATTTGCTATTGTATCATATGTTCTTTGAATTCCAACAATATCAGCTTTATCACCATACGTTGCTCTTGCTGAATCAATTGCATTCTTTCTGGAATTTTCAATCATATACAATAACTTTGCTTTTTCTTTTTCCGTCTCAATCTCTTTTTCTATCTTACAAACCAACTCATCTTTTTCTGATTGTTTCTGAGCTTCTTTTGCTAAACGAATATTACGTTCTTTTTCAATGACATCGTCTTCTTTATCTTCTGTCTTTTTAATTTCTTTCTCAGCATCATCTTCAGATTTATCTTTTAATTCATCCGATTTCTCTTCCAAATCAACAGCGTCTTTTTCTGAAGTTACAGCAACACCCTTTGCATCCGCCAATTCCTGCTTAATCTCTTGTTTTCGCTTCTCAACCAAATCTTGTTGTAACTCATCAGGCATCATATCATTCTGAATAGACTTATCCGTAGAATCCTTCATTGACTGTAAAACTTTATGCAAAGGACGTTTTACAACAGGTTTCTGTATTACTGAACCATGAAGGTCTGATTCATATGTTCTTCTCTGCATAAAAACGCCCACCTTTCTTATAACCCGTATTCATCATCAACTGAAGACTGTCCCATATCAAAATGTGGCATTCTCCGACCAGATGTATTGGAATTTGTAAACTGACTAAAAGCACGACGATTCATACTTTCATGTATAGAATCATGCATTTCTTTGCTGACCTTTGCCTTATCATCCATCATACGTTCTACAAACGATTTTGGCTTCTCTTTTTCTGAAGGTAAATCTGCCAACAGATTCTTAATATTACGCATATCACCATCATTAAAAATATGATAAGTAGTCTGCATATATTCAGCAGACTGCATCAAAGGTTCCATCTGTAAACGACTTACTTCTTTCAAACCTTTCATCGCACGCTGTTTCTCAATAGGATTCATATCGCTATCTTTAATACTTCGTACACCCTCAGCATAATAGGTTGCACAACTTGACATCTGCTGCTGATACCACTGTGACATATTATGTTTAGAACGACTATCTAACATACCCTTTCCATCCATAGCACACATAATCTGTTCTCGCTGCGTATACTGCTGATTATACAATGCTCGATACATATTCTTTTCTTCTGCACCAGCATCTTTGCCCATACGTGCAAACAATCCACGTTTCAAATCTTTCTTTGCACGCGTCTGTGACCGCAAATCCTTTCGTGTACCCTGTCCTACAGAATGAGCATTATCCCAATCCTTCATTTTTGCACGATTATTCTGTTGTCTCTTGATTTCATTATTTGCAGATGTTTGAGCAAGCTTCATACCAAGAACACTCGACATACCACCTTTAGTCATCATGTTTGCAGCAATACCACCTGTAAAGTTCGTAGCCAACTGACCATTTTTACGCATACTATGTACCATAAGTGGTGCAATCAACATATTGTAACCACTCTGACGCATTGCATGAACCTGCATTGCAAAACCAAAACCGGAACCAATTTGAGCTAACATGCCTTTACGTGTTAATTTCTTTGCATATTTTTCTCTATCCTTAGCGAGTTTAGCTTGTGCTTGTGCATCTTTTGCTTCATCAATACCAGTACAACCACGTGTCATGTCTTTGTATTCCGTCATAGAACTAGGTATGTTTGGTTCTTTTGTTAATTTTTCACAGCCCATAAACATACGCTCACCCTGTTTTACACCTCTACCGATTTTCGGTGTATTTTCAAGTGATGCACAATTCGCAAACATATAGTTTGCATTATCAATCGTGCCCGGAATTACAGATGGACCTTTCTTCAAATTAACACAATCAGCAAATGCAAACTCACCAGACTTTACACTTGGCGGAATTAAAATATCTGCCGTTTCTAACTGATGACAAGATGCAAATGCACCGTACATGAATTCAACAGAAGACGGTATCTTTGGTGCAGATTTAATATTTGTACCATTAAAAGTCAAAGACATATCTTTTAATCCTTCAGGCACATGAATTTTAGAACCGTCGGTTTCTGTACCAATATAACGAAGCACGTACATGTAACCATCATGTTTCATATCTTCTGCTAAACCGTTATTGTCAACCTGTTTCGGAACATCTACACGCTGTACTTCAAACTCGGATGGGTCATACACAAAATCACCCAACGTAGAAGAATGATGCATCATACCATTTTCATCCATCATGTCTACAAATTCAGACCTTGCTGTTGAACTATCCACATGAATACCATCATCATTCTGATGCGACATATTTATATTTGTTGGAATCATCTGATTACGCATAATAAAACTCCTTTCCAATGCATATTTCTAACATAATCATAGCACATTTTACTTGGAATACAATACGAAAAAAGCTGCCATCATGTCAATTCCTGACATAACAACAGCTTACCAACCCACGATAACGCATTATAATCTTGCACGAATAAATCCTGTATTCACAAGTGCTTTCATCGTATATTTTGGAATTACAAGCAACCTTGAATTTTCAAAGAAACCTTCACCTTCACAATAAATGTTATCCAAAATATGAAACTGCTTTTCATACAACTCCATTGTAAACTCTGACGTTTTCAACTTCTCACGTCCTTCTGTTATCAGCATCTGAGCCTTTAACTGATTCTCTTTATCGCAATAACAAAATGTATATTTCCAGACATCTTCATCTAAGATATCTGTATTTGCAACAAAGAAAATATCATCATTTTCATCCTTAAAACGATACATCCGATATAAAATATTGCCAACCAATCGACCTTTCTTTTCGATTGGTAATACACTATATGGTGCACCTGATACAAAATGATATTTGTCAACAAGATTATTATAAACAGTCTGATTTAACTCAGAAAAAAAATCCAATTCACGTTTTAATAAATTATCTATTGTCATAAAAATCACCTCAACATACACATAAATAGTACATATGTTCATGATACAGGAAAACCCTTGACAATTCAAGGGTTTTCAATGATTTTTATTTGATTGTCACGCCAGCTTCTTCAAAAGCAGCACGCATCGTTGGATTATTTTTTGTTAAACTACGAACAGATAAATCCTCTGTCTTATCGTTTAACAAGCGTAAATTACGTTCAGAACTCAGCAAATTCTTTTTCACTTTCTGCAAATGTTCAATCGTTTTGTCAATTTCATCCACAGCAGCCGTAAACTGACGACTTGCCAAGTCATAATTCTTTGACACTTTATCTTTAAACGTAAATAAATCCTGCTCAAATTTTGTCACATCCAGATTCATATTCTGCATACGTACAAGTTCACGTCTAGCATCCATTGCGTTCAATGCCGCATTACGCAACACCGTAATCATTGGAATAAAAAACTGTGGACGAATTACATACATTTTTGGATATCGATATGATACATCAACAATACCGATATTATACAATTCACTATCAGCTTCCAGCATAGATACCAAAACAGCATATTCACAACCTTTTTCTTTACGGTCTTTGTCAAGCTCCTTAAAGAAATCTTCGTTACAATGCTTTGTTGCCGTCGTATCCATTTCATTTTTCATTTCAAACATAATGGATAACAATGGAACCCCGTCCATTTCTTCACGATAGATAAAATCACCTTTTGAACCTGTCCGGGCATCATTATCTTTCTCAAAATATGCATTCGGAAAAGCAGTTGCACGAATCTGATTAAACTGTATCATACAATGCTGTTCCAGTGTTTCACCAACCATTTTCGTACTCATACGTGTTTTCAGGTCTTTATAGTAATCAAGTTCTGTCTGCAACTCTTGCCGTTCTTTATCATCAATTGCTCTCTGCTCATCCACAGCCTTTTTCACATCCAAAGCTTTCTGTACATTATAAGCGTTCAGCTGACCCTGCAATTCTGTACACTTATTTTTCACATCAAACAGTTCCTGCTGAACCACAGACGCTGCGTCCATACGTGCTTTTTGCAACTGCAATTCTAACTTATCCTCGTATGTAGACTCTAACGTTTTCATACGAGCCTGTAACTCTTTTTCAAACTCAGCATTTCGTACCTGTGATACGACGGACTCATAATCTGATGCTGTTAAATCAAACGAATGTCCACATTCAGGACACTTAATCTTACCCATAATTTTGCTCTCACTTTCTTATCTTAATTCTTAATACATATCATCTATTCATCCCAAACCAACTTCTGTAAACATTTTGGACAACGCTCTAAAAACGTCGGATGTGAATAATACCCGTCGCCAAGACTTTCTGATAATTCATCATGACAAAACGGGCATTTATCTGGATTCCATGCTGATACAATCACTTTCTTTGGTATCTCTCTTTCCCGAAAATCCTGCAATTCTTTTTTATCTGAATCTGACATATCTGACATCACATCAAATGAACCATTCACCAATCGTGTACACAATTCCATGTAAAAATCATCTTTTGCAATTAACAGACACTCCCGTAATGGAATAGTTGGGTTCTCTACACTGACATTTAAGTTTGCCATAATATCACGTGCATACGGAACAAAAGATTCAACACGATGACCCTCACGTTTTGATATTACAACATCTTCAGCAACAGCTTTCAATTCTTCTAACGACATACTCTTAAATGGATTTACAACCATAATTACACCATCCTTATTCATCTTAATGCTGTACAATATTTAACACATTTGAATTCCAAATGTTTGGATGCATTACATAATGCGTCGGTTCCTGCTTTAAATACATTACAAAACCATCTTTATTTCGTACACCAACCGTATGTGGCATCGACATAATCAGACCGCGTTCTGCACGCGTGATTGCGACATACCAGACATTCAACGATTCTTGGTCAAGTTCTGTACCATAATCAGCAAACTGTACACCATATGGAATATTACCCTCATAACAACCAACAAGAAAAACATATTCCCACTGTAAACCTTTAGCACTATGAATGGTAGATACAACAGCTACATCATTATCATCACGGTCATCATCCTCAGCATTTGCATTCGTTATCATGTCTGTTACAAACGTTAAAGCATCGTCATACTTTCTTGAAATTTCATCCAAACGCTGAATGTATTTCTTATCAGCTTCTAATGCTTTATAATCATCCGTTTTATCTTTACTTGTAGACAATTTAATCGTATTTGCAACAGTCATCACATAATAATTTGCTATCATCTGAAACTGCGTATGAAAATCTTTATCGTCCAATGATTTCATGAATGAACACAAAGACTCAAGTGAAGCTTTCTGCAACTTTTGCAGACCCTTTTTCTTGCAACAATCTGTAAAACCATAACTATGATTTAAACATACATCTTTTGCAATCGCTGTTGCCGTTTTATCGCCGACCTTATACTCCAATGATGTAATATTTGTAATCGCCGGAAATAAAAATGGATTCAACATTAACTGAAAATAATTTAAAACAGCAACGACACCTCTGGTTTCAAGAAACTTCTTTCCACCACGTTTATCATAATCAATTCCATAATGACTCAATTTTGTTTCAATACCACTCGTATATGCTGATGTTCTTGAAAGAACAGCCATATGACTATAAGGTACACCCATATCATCATGTAAACGCATCATTTCAGAAATAACAGCTTCATCTTCCGCATCTGTATTTGCATACACATGAAACTCCGGCAATTGCTGTCCATCACGACTTTCATAACAATCCCTTTCAGGATTATACCGCTTACCAAGTTTCATATCATGATATTCATAAATACTATATTTCATAGTTTCATTCGCAAATCGAATGATAGGCTCATCAGAACGATAATTATACACCAGAGCAAAACGCTTACAATCCGGTAATTTATTCGGAAATTCCACAATATTCTCTACATTCGCTGCACGAAACTGATAAATTGCCTGTGACACATCACCTACAACGACAATATTTGTATTATACTTCGCCAATCGCAATAAGATGGCTTCCTGCAAATTATTTGTGTCCTGAAACTCATCCACCATAATGTATTTATGACTCATTGCAATTCTTGCAGCCATCGTATCGTCTTTTAGAAGTTCCAATGCTTTTGCCATAAAATCATCAAACGTAAAATACGGATTTGGTGTATTTTTCAGCATTAAGACATCAACATCATACCTTAACATTTCAAGTATATCTTCCTGACCATACAACGGTGCAAACTCTTCCTCAGATTGAATTAACATCTGAATCGGCAACATTGCATTGATAGATTTACTAAAAAGACTGTGTATCACACCCGGCTCTTTTACTAATTTCCGTAAATCATCATAAATTGGCTTATCATTCAAAGCAGCTTTAATATACTTTGTATAGTCAACAGGTGAACAGATATTTAATTTTTGAACACCTATGTACTTTCCATATTTTTGCAATAAATCAAGACAAAAACTATGAAACGTACATGCTAAAAACTTATTTTCTGGCATATCCACAGACGCTAATACACGGTCATGCATTTCATCTGCAGCCTTTTTCGTAAACGTCACCATAAGAACACTTGCAAAAGGGTCAACTTCATGTAAATATGCAACACGGTCAACAAGTGTCTGTGTCTTTCCAGACCCAGCACCAGCCATAACCACAGCAGGACCAGTCGTATGCGTTGCGACTTCAAACTGATTTTCATTCAGTTTCTTTTTCATATTATCTAACAATATGGACATATTCTTAATTTCCTCTCTTAATAATACATAATCATTATACCACATATATCAACATTTTTCAACATACAAAAAGAGTACTTGCTTATACAAGTACCCTAATGCTATGTTTTATCGAATTAACATTGCAATATAATTTTCCGATAGCATATGATATGTCATATTATTATACATCATATCATCCATTGACATAGCTGTAGAAGATATGTAAATACTTAATAAGATAAGTCCAATCAGAAATATCAATAATAATGCAAACAATACAATTGAAATAATAGAGCATACCTTACCGCCAGTAACCAGACCGGATTTTACACCATCTTTCTTTAATTTATGTGCAAATATCAGTCCTACAATTGCGGCAATTAAGCCTATAATATTCCAACAAAAAATTAAAGAAACGATTCCACAGCACAAACAGCCAACTGCCATATCATTTGTGGCATCAGGTGGCTGTACACCTTGTGGATTCTGATAATTACACTTATAATTTGCATAATCAATGTCTAACACATAACCACAAATCGGACACACATCATATTTTGCATCAATATTTGCTCCACAATGAGGACATGATTTCATACCATTATCACACATATTTATCACCCCGTTCTCATTCTAATTCCATACTGACATCGTCCATCGCTTCTGCAACGCGTGGAAGACGACGTTCACCTGTTGGCTGAATACGTTTTGATACAGGTTTCTCTACTGTTGCCTGAGACTTCTCAAACACGCTATCATACAATTTCTGCTGTTTCGGTGTCAAAGCAATACCTACAGAATTCTTTGCCATGACATCAGCAATCTCATTACCTTCAATTCCTGAATGCCCTTTCGTATGCACAAAAGATAATGCAACAGACCGATTATCCGATTTCATAAATTCAGCATACGCTCTTGTACTATCATTATTTGTCTTCCACTGACCAGTAGCCCACTGCTCAATACCCTGATAATCGTAAAACATCGTCATTTCACGAATACCGAGTTCCTCGGCTTTTCGAACTGCAGCCATAGAACCTTCAATTTCACCAGCAACATTTCGCATAGATGCCATTTCTGGATTACGTCCATGACCCTGTAAAGGATATTTGGTCGTTCCATCAAATAAATATCCGCCATAACCATAAACACCTGTATCTGGATTAAATGAACCATCTACGAACGCATATGGTTTATCTAAATCATCATCTGATTTTGATACATCCGGCTCTACAGGTTCTTTTAATTTGGATTCAGACTTCGGCACAGCTGTGTAACAAATACCCATATCAATTAATGCTTGTGCGTTGTCTTTTTCACTATTTTTATCGTCTACATTATCTTTTTCGATATTTACATAATCATTCGCTTCTTCTTCTGTCTTAAATGACTTATATTCAGCACCAGAAAACCCATCAACTTGTGCTTTACATTCATCCCATGATGTGTAAACACCCGGCACCAAACCACGCTTTACACCATAATATTTTACTTTTGCCATATTTTAGTCCTCGTTTTATTCCTCATGCATAGATTCATCAGATGTACTCATAGTCTCATCATATGTTGGCTCACTATCTACCGCAACATTCGTTGACGGAACAACAAATGTCTGTTTTTCTTTCAAATACATCTTATACAATTTCGTAAAAAATGCTTTACGTCCAGCCTTATCATTTGGAATTTCTTTTCCAAAAATCTGACGTACCATAATTCCGACATCAACATTCTCTTTAATACGTACTTCTTTAATTTGCTGCTCAATACGCTCTTTCTCTCTTATCAACTCTTCTTCTGTCATCTGCTTTTTTCTTGGCATAACATATTTCCTTTCTTGATTTAATTTAAAACTATAATTCCTGAACAAATATCACATCTGTTCCTGTAATTTCTACTTCAATCTTTGCATAACTATCGCTATCTACAACAATATAATGATTTGTATCATCAATTTGTTCAAAACGTGTCACAGCATAAATATCATGTTCAAATTGCTTTTGATATATTTCATAAATATGATGCAACACCTTATCACCTTTTGACTCAGACACATTTAAAACTTGAGCAATATTCTGAGCTGATGTAAACCATTCTACTGTATCATAATACTGTAATTCATTCTCAGCATAGGATTTTACAATCTTCTCAGACTGTTTTGCCTTTTTATTTGCACAGTAAACAAAAATACTGCCACCAATTACAACTATCAAAATTTCAATCAACACACAAATAACTAATACACCAAGCAAGGTTGCCCTTGCTTTGGTGTATTCTCTATGACCACGTTTTGGATGATTTTCATCCATCATAATTTCAATCTCCTTACGTCATGTTATTCTGCTTTTTCATTTGACTCTGATGCCACATCTTCTTCTTCCGATACGCCATATATATAGGTATCTGTACTGCCAAATCCGCCACTACGTACTGTATCTTTGATACGTAAACCTTTTGATTCATCATACGGTCTTAAGAATTTATGAAAGATACCCTGACCAATCCGGTCACCAACTTTAATGGTCTTATCTTTGAAGCCAATATTGTAAAACAGAAATCCGATTTCACCATCATTCTCTTTATTTGAATAATAATCAGCATCAATGATACCAACACCATTTGCCATAATCAGACCCATTTTTTTCGGACCAGACGAACGATTTACAATTTCCAAATACTCATCAGGTTCCATATTTGATTTAACACCTGTATGTACAAGTGTTGGTTTAATTTCAATACCATTCTCTGATAAAGCCATTGCTTTCATTACATGAAATAACTGTTTCCAAATACTCGGAACAACAACGTCTTCTGCACAAAAGAAATCAGCACCAGCAGCATATCTTGTCTGATATTCCGGCAACTGAGCTTCTGGATAAGCCTTTACAGGCTTATTATTTTCCACTACAGTAAATCCGTCACTCAGTTTATTTGCAAATTCAAAACTTCTACAGCTTACTTCTGTCATAAAAAATTCCTCTCTTTCTTGCTTGTCTAACCTTACATAGTATATTATATCGTAATCCATAAAATTTAGCAAGAAATCTATGCATATATGAGGATATTTTTAAAATGACATACCATCATCACCGAAAGATTTTGCCATATCATCTAACACTTCATCTGAAATATCATGGTCTTCACGAACAGAATCATACAATCTGGCAACATCCGACTTCGTAGAATTTTCACCGATAAATTCCACACCCTGTCGCATCTCATGCAATTTTTTATCCAAATATTTTGAATAATCAGCTTGTGTTACGTCAGCATCCATATGTAATCGTGCCAGATTACGTTCCTGTAAAGGTTTATATTCATCCCATGTTGCTACATGCGGATATTCTGAAGCAGCTGCTGCAAACTGGCGCATTACTTCACGTTCTTTATTCATATCCACAACAGTTCCATTTGCGTCATACATTGTCATTCCGTTTTCAGACATATAATCCATATTATGTCCTTTTGTCCAAAATTCAACTGTATTTGCATCACGTAATACATCACCACGTTCATGCGTAATTGGAACTACAGCATAACCAGTAATCGGTTCCTTGTTTTTGTTAAAATAAGGTGTCTGCATATGAATTTCTGAATTCAAACGACCAACATTATCGTCTACATAATCACGCACACTTGTAACATGATAGCCCATATTCACACCATTCTTATATACATCTTGATATTTCATAAAAAGCCCTCACTTTCTGATTTTATTTCTTGTTTTAATTATATATGCACATTACAAATAATACAACATAATTACGGGTTTATTTTTATATTCTGTCATTGTGATAAATTGAACACCATCAATTTAAAAAAAAATAAATACGAATAAAAAAAAATTTGATATAATACAGAATGCGAGGAATTACGTATGCCGAAAGCTCCAACGTTGAAAGAATTATTAGATACTCGAAAAACAAACCATGCAACATCAATTCTTGTATCTACTACAAATGAGAAAGATTTGTTCAAAGGTAATATATCTGAATTATCTGAAAAACTACTAAACATTCCGATTTTTACATGGGATAAACGAGACGGGATATATATCACAATTAAATGAACAAATCAAAAAATAATGATTATCAGAAAGGACAAAAAATTATGTGTAAAAAGAGAATTTCAAAAGATGAGTATTACTTAGAACTTGCAAAATGTGTATCACTGAGAAGCACCTGCTTAAAACGTATGTACGGAGCCGTTATCGTCAAAAATGACGAAGTTGTTGCTACCGGATACAACGGTTCTGCCAGAGGTGAAGTCAACTGTTGTGACATTCACAGAGAATGTCCTCGTAAAAACAAACCTCACAACAGCGGTGACTACAGCGACTGTCCTGCAGTACATGCAGAACAAAATGCATTAATTTCCGTTTCCAGAAATAATGCCATTGGCTCTACACTTTACCTCTCAGGTAGAGAATACGATGAAAATGGAGAACCGATTAACATGACAGAAACACATCCGTGTCCAATTTGTGCACGAATGATTAAAAATGCAGGTATTACACGTATTGTCGGACCACAGGGTGACATTACACTGTAATTATGCTATAATGAAAATAGCAACATAATATAATAAAAGATGAGGTACAATAGAATTATGAAAATGATGTATATAAAATGTAAAAAATACAACATCAGCAAACTTATCAACATGAAAAACATGGATGAATTAGGGTACAGAACAACAGACAATACCATCTATGTGAGATTTCATGGCAAATCATATACGCTGTTGAAATTAAACACAGAAGATGATGCTGAAACAGTTTGTACCCATATTTTAGATGCTTACATCAGTAAGTCTATGTCAATGGATTCATTCACCATCGATATAGATAACATTTTAAAAGAGATACATGACAAACAGTAACAAAAAAGCCTGCATAAAAGCGGGTTTTTTCTTACAGGAGAAAATAAATATATGCCAGAAAAAATCATATTTTTAGACGTTGATGGCGTTCTAAATTGTAGAAATTACATCAATGATGCAACAAATGACATAGACCCATCAAAAGTCCAAATGATTGCAGACTTATGTGATAAAACAAACGCAAAAGTCGTCATTACATCCAGTTGGCGTGGTAATAAAAACTACACACCTCATATTTATACAATTTTACGCCAGACATTAGATACATACAACGTACCTGTTATCGGCGACGCACCATATATCGAACTTGAATTCGTACAGACACGTCGAACACGCAATACTACAGCCTTAACAGATTGTAATACATTCAAATATGGCACAGGTCGTGGAGCTGAAGTAAAACAATATATCGACGAACATCACACCGAAAAATACGTCATATTTGACGATGAAGACTGGGATTGGAAATCCTATGGATTAGCCGAACATTGGTGTAAATCAACTTATTATAGTAAACATCATGGTGGTTTACAACAAAGTCATATCAACAAAGCACTTACACTCTTAAAATAACAGAAATACGACAGGAACAAATCCTGTCGTATTTTTTTAAACAGAAACGTTTTATTTATCCTGATTCTGCTTCTTTGCACGAAGTGCAGCTAAAGCATCTTCTCTACTTAACGCCTGATTTGACCCATATATATGATTTGTACCATATGCATATACGCTGGAATCAAAACCAAGAATACACATAAAGATTGGATTTAAAAAAATCAATCCAAGTGCATATGCACCTGATTTACCAAAAGCTTTTGCCAAATCAATATAGCACTTAATGCCAATATAAATGTTGACAAATGGTATAAGCATCAACAGAAACTTAATGCCGTGACCCGGATATACAATATCAAACAAAGTGTATGTATTATAAATCGGAATAATAGAAGCCCATCCCGGCTTTCCGGCTTTCTTAAACAATTTCCACATTGCAACGATTGTTACAATAGAAACAATCATAGTAAAAAGCCAGATATGACCAAACGCAGCTAATAAACCACCTGTTGCAGCATCATTCATATTGGTTGAATAATAATCACTATATGCCATAAGAAACTCCATCCTTTCATTAGATTTAATACGCTATAATCGCTATATCATATATTGATTATATCATATGAAATCTTATAATACAACGTAAAAACAAGCCTTTTATCAGCAGTTTTCTGCGTTTTCAAACATATTATCTGATACAGCAGAGGTATCATCTAACAAAGATGGGTCAACAACATCCGTATCAGGAACTGTCTGTACATCTTTTGATACATCGTCAACCATAACAGGTCTGATAACTTTTGCTCTAAACAGCATACGTACAGTCCACTTATGAATCTCCTTAATCATAATTTCATACAGTTCATATGCCTGCAGTTTATACTCTACAACAGGGTCTTTCTGACCATAACCCATCAAACCGATACCCTGACGAGCCTGCTCTAATTCTGTCAGCTCCTGAGTCCATTTTGTATCAATAGAACGTAACATGGCAATATGTTCAATACGAGCATTTTCTTCATCAGAATTTTCTTCCTGCTTCTCAGCAAACCGTGCCAAAATCCAATCTGTCATCTGCTTTTCGACATCTTCTACCTTTAATCTGGCTTTCACATCGACCATAAAATCAAGCTTTGTCAAATCTTTCATTTCAAATTCAAGACCATCCAAATTCCAATCAAATGCCGTTTTGCCAACGCAATACTCATCAACCAAATCAGCCATTACATCGCGAATGATACGTAACACATCAGCATGAACATCATCTGTACTCAAAAGCATATCACGCTTTGCGTAAATAGCATCTCGCTGCTGATTATTAACCTCATCAAAATCAAGCAGATTCTTTCTGATACCGTAATTATTACCCTCAATTTTCTTCTGAGCGTTTTCAATTGCTTTACTCAAGGACTTATGTGTCAATACTGCATTTTCATCAAGACCCATACTCTTAAACATACGAAGTGTACGTTCACCACCGAACAAACTCATAACATCATCTTCCAAAGAAATATAAAAGATTGATTTGCCGGGGTCACCCTGACGACCAGAACGTCCACGTAACTGATTGTCAATACGACGAGACTCATGACGTTCCGTACCAATTACAAACAGTCCACCTGCTTCACGGGCTTTTTCATCTAACTTGATATCAGTACCACGTCCAGCCATATTTGTTGCAATCGTAACTGCATTAAACTGTCCAGCCAATGATACAATTTCAGCTTCACGTTCATTCTGCTTTGCATTCAATACCTCATGTGGAATACCTTCACTTTTCAGCATATCACTTAACAACTCAGATACTTCAATACTAACAGTACCAACCAAAATAGGCTGTCCAGTCACGTGTGCAACTTTAATAGCATCTACAATTGCATGGTATTTTGCCTTTTTCGTCAAGTACACCACATCAGCCATATCTTTACGAATAACTGGTTTGTTTGTTGGAATCGAAATGACTTTCATATCATAAATATTACGAAACTCTTTTGCTTCCGTCATAGCTGTACCTGTCATACCTGATTTGCGTTCATATTTGTTGAAGAAATTCTGATACGTAATTGTAGCAAGTGTCTGACTTTCCTGTTTTACTTCTACACCCTCTTTTGCTTCTATAGCCTGATGTAAACCATCAGAATAACGACGACCATTCATAATACGCCCTGTAAATTCATCAACGATTAATACTTCACCATCACGAACAACATAGTCGATATCACGATGCATTAAACTCTGAGCCTTTAATGCAATCATCATATGATGCTGAATTTCCAAATTAGAATCATCTCCATAATTCTCCAAAGAAAAGAACTCTTCCACTTTCTTTGTTCCTTCTTCAGTCAGATAAACCAACTTATCTTTTTCATTCACGATATAATCGCCAGTCTCTGTAACTTCGTTACCTGCCAGAATATCCATCTTTGTAAGTTCACCAGATGTTTCACCGCGAACCATCTTTTTTGCCAATATATCACACAAATGATATAATTCCATGGACTTATCTTTTTCACCTGAAATGATTAACGGTGTTCTTGCTTCATCAATTAGAATCGAATCCACCTCATCAATAATAGCAAAATGAAGTCCACGCTGCACTTTTTCTTCCAACTTCATAACCATATTATCACGCAGATAATCAAATCCCAACTCAGAATTCGTTACGTATGTAATGTCGCAATTATATGCAGCTTTTCGTGCCTGATTTGGCATATCAGCCAAAACACAACCAACTGTCAATCCCAAAAAACGATGAACCTGACCAATTTCATCAGCATCACGTTTTGCAAGATAATCATTAACCGTTACAACATGTACACCTTTACCTGTCAAAGCCATAAGATATGACGGCATTGCTGCAACCAACGTTTTACCTTCACCTGTCTTCATTTCAGCAATCTGACCGTTAAATAATACGATACCACCCATCATCTGTACTGGATATGGTTCCATACCAAGCACTCGACGACTTGCTTCTCGTACAACAGCAAATACTTCCGGTAACATTTTGTCCAAAGACTCTTTCTTTACACGTTCTTTAAACTCATCCGTTTTTGCTTGCAACTGTTCATCCGTAAGAGCCATCATTTTACCACGATATGCTTCTATCTTCTTTACAACTTTTTTCAAATTCATGTTTTTGTTTGTCCTTTCTTTTATTCATCCATACCTCATATTATACACAAAATCATACCATATATCAACATATTTTACGTATTTCATTAAGATATGAAAGTATAGAATGTAAAACAGCCAATACATAAAAACACAATGCCAATGCCAAATATTACATAACAAGACAATCGCTTTTCCGAATCCATATATTCAGATGCATTCTCTGGATTCACAAGAATCTCTTCCGACTGTCCGACCGTATATTTTCGCGACGAAAACTCATTACAGGTAAATATCTGATATTCTCCATGATACCAACCAAGCCATACAGGTGTATACACTCTTTGTCCACTTGAATCACTCAAATGAGAATTAACACGAATACACTCCACATGCACTTTGTCCGTATATCTTGTTTTTACAACATAATACTGATGGATTGGACATGACATCAAACTCAAACCTGTAATAAAAAATACAATAGGAATCAAATATTGCATAATTGCCATCATAGTTGACTGAATGTCAGCATTATTTACTAAATTTAAAATACCACCAGCCATAATACCTAATCCGATTAATACAAATGCACTACTCATTCCAACCGCCATTTTCTGCCGTGCCTTGATACAAGATACCATAGCAACCAATCCCATCACAGCAAACACATGACCAAAACAAATCAATAATTTTGGCATACCATTTTTATCACAACTTGATACATATAGCATATAACCAATCGAACCAAAAAACCAAAGTAACATAACTATGCTACATATCACATCTTTTTTAGACGTCTTATTTTCCTTACTCATAATTTATTTGTCATCATCTTTCCTTTCTTAAAAATTATGGGTGCTGATATATCAGCACCCACATCTATGTTAAACATCAGACTCTTCAAGAGAATCTGCTGTAAACAACGGTTCCATATCCTGCAATGTGATAACATACTTCTTATCATCAGAATATGCTTTCTTAGAATAATTCATAATATGCTGTTTCTTTACCTTCTCAAAGAATGACCTTACGAATCGTCCATTGGCAAATCTAGGATTTGTTACCTGTGTTTTCATATACTGCTGGAATGGAACCCAGCAATCTTTTTCAACCGTAAACTTATGATGTCTTGCAATACCCTTAAACATCTGAGCCAACTCATGTGGCGTATAAGATGTAAAATGAAATTGTAAACTGATACGGCTACGCAAACCTGAGTTAATATCCAAGAAATTGTTCATTTCTTTTTCATATCCAGCAAAGATAACAACAAAATTCTTACGATATTTTTCCATTGCATCAAGCAATACACCAACAGCTTCCTGACCAAAACTATCAGCCTGACCATCACTTGTTGCAAGCAAATATGCTTCATCGATGAAAAGTACCATACCCTGTGCATACTGAACAACAGCTTCTGTACGCTTACCTGTATGTCCCAAATACATACCACGTAAGAAATCACCATTGATATCCAGATAAGAATTCTCCTGAATCAAGCCCATCTTATACAAATAACCAGTCATAATAGATGCAACAGTCGTCTTTCCTGTACCCGGAGGTCCCAAGAACACCATATGATTACCTTCTGAATCAATTTTACCATCGTAAAATTCAAACTGAGCTTTCATTCGACTGATTTCATCTTTTACGACCTGCAGTCCAGTCAAACGTTCCAAATCCCTATCAGGATTCTTTGAACCAGCCTTTGTTTTACCTTTCAACTCCTGTAAAGATACAATCGTTGAATCAAGATTTTTACTTGCAATAAAGTTACGACCATCTTCAACCATCTGTTTCTGTCTTACATCAACATAAGATTTTACATCCTGCAACGTAATGACAAACTTCTTATCTTCCGCAATCTCATGATTCATATAATGGTCTGCATGATTATCCAAAATGCTGTCCAAAGAGTTACGAACAACACGTGCATTACCGAAGCCCGGAATATTACGCTCTTTATCAAAGTGTCTACACAATAAATCCATTGCATCATCTTCGATAGTATACTCACCATTCTGAGTATATTGTCCAAGCATCATTTTGAATATCTGACACAATTCATCAACAGAAAAGTTATCAAAATATAACTTATGCTTGATACGCGATGCAAAACCTTCGTTGCTGGCAAGTAAACGGTTGACACTGTCTTCATATCCAGCAAAGATAACAACAAAATCATTCTTGTTATCTTCCATTGCTTTCAATAAAACACCAGTTGCTTCTGAACCAGCAGAACCACTTGCTTTATCATCTATCATCATATATGCTTCATCAATGAACAATACACCGCCCATAGCATAACGCAAAATTGCAGATACACGTTCCGGTGTTTGACCAACGTATGGTGACTTCATATAACCACCGTCAACCTCAACACACTTGTTTTCTTTGATATAACCAAAATCATACAAGATTTTGGTAATGATACGTGCAATCGTCGTCTTTCCTGTACCCGGAGGTCCTAAAAATACCATATGATTTCCAGAAATCTTTTCCATAGATGCCTGACCATAAAAATTCATACGATTCTTCATCTGACGAACCTGATTTTTCACATTATCCAGACCAATCAATTCATTCAATTTTGCATCTGCATCTTCCGGTCCCTTATATGTCTTTGAAACAATATCATCAGGAAGATTCGGGTCATTTGGCTTTTCACCACTTGCATAAAGACCTCTATCCGTCGATGTACCATAGTCCTGTGCAACACCTGCATTTTTATACGGAACATCAAACAGTTCAGCCATATATGCACCAATCATATTGTTACCAAGTAAATAATCATCGCACGCAGCAACAGCCTGATTAAACGTTACAATACCGTATGTACTCCATAAATCATAAAAAATGTTTACAGCTTGTGAATTACGATATTTTGGCGGTATATAACTTACACGGTCACGAAGCTTTTCGTCTAACAAATCCATATCATTTGTCAAACGCTTTACCTGAAAACTATGGATAAAACACATAATGGCACTAATAGCAATACTAATAACAGCACCACAAATAACACCATAACTTGCTGACTTTATAAAATCTAACCCAAATTGTAAAAAAAACAATAATCCAAATACCACAAGACCAACGCCTAATGATATAACACTAGCAAGAAGAATTTTCTTTCCTTTCCACATAGGAATTGTTACATTCTTCTCGTAAAACTTTGATACATGATTTGATTGAAAACTACGTGATGCCTGCATCCGTCCTGCTTCTGTTTTTGAATTCTGCAAATTATAATACTTTTGCATATCATCCTCATATGTCAGCAAGTCCTTATAAACATCGCCACAATTTCGAAACCAATCATCCCAATTTGAAATTTGAACAACGGAAGCAGTTTTCGTTTCTTCCAAATCTTCGTTCTTTTTCTTTCCCAAAATGAATAACCTCACTTTCTCTATAAATTCAACATTTATTATACACAAAATACAGTCATATATCAACGTATTTTTACAAGTGAACTGCCAATCACCTAAAGGTAATGGGTTTTACGCTTATTTTTTTATAAAAACGGGTGGGTAAAATTACCCACCCATTAAAGCATAGCAATTATACTGTAAAATATGGTTCCTCAAACTGACCATTCGGCTGCTCAAAATCGTCGCTCTCGAACAGCATGTCCAAATTCTCAAAGTCTTCGTCTGTTAAGCCGTAATCCTCTACATTCAAATCTTCATCATTCTCATCAGCATTCTCAGCATCAGCATGACACTTACGTAATGCACCATCAATTGCCTGAATCACAGCTCTTACATCCTCTGGAGCTTCTGATAACGGAATTGCATGAATCTCACATAAATGACCGTCACAGCCATCGCAGCCGTCAAAAGAATCCTCTTTTTTGTCTTCTTTTACATCTTCTGTTTCATCAGCTGCATCCATATCATCGTCATCCTCATGAGCAAAGAACACAGACATCTTTGGCATACATTTCTGAGCCAAATAAACACCAGCACCGACAGCAGCCCCTACAATTGCGATTTTACCTAACTTAGTCATATTTCATATTTCCTTTCCTACGTAAATTTTATAATCGAAGTATAGCACAAATATACTGATATATCAAGAGATTTTTAAATATCTTTTCTCCAATATTTTCAAAGCTTTTTCAAAAACAGCACGCAGTCTCTTATTCTTTACGTTATCCATCTGATAAAGCAAAAAGTTATAATAACCACGACCAAACACTTGTAAACGCTGTTTTTCAAATTCAGTCATTTGATATGTTGCATTTTCAGGGTCATTACACAAAGCACGATATACTGAATCAGGAAATGCCATCAAATTATAAGAATCAATTTCTGCAAAATCAGCATACAATGCACAAACCATCTGCATACGTACATTTGCACATATATCCGGTGAGGAACCTGTAATCATATAAGTCTGATATTCAATATCATATCCGTCAATACGATACAAAATAGAATGACCTATCGTTTTCATTAACTCTTTACGTTCTACCTGTGTGAGATGCTGTTTATTTCTCTTAATCTTATCTAACTGATATTTCAAAGAACCACAATCCAAATTATTCGTTCTCTCTAAAGTCTCTGAAGATGCATATGGCAGACCTCGTTCTCCAATCGGAAGAACATCATAACAGCTGACTTCAAATCCACCAATCTGTTTTTCCAAATTATGAATCTTATTCATAAATGCAACATAACGCATACGATACAAATCATATGGAATGGTTGTCTGTGTGTGAACCATATCCTCAAAATCTTTAATACAACTTGCCGAAATATTATGTCGTGTTACAGGGTCAATATCAGCACCATACTGGTCACCAAGTAAATAACGTTCATCCATACGAATATACTCAGCTACACGTCCATCAGAAATTGCAAACAATTCACCAGTTTCCGGTGTATGCATATAAGAATAATCCACACCAGCACCAGCATAATTATCTGTGTCATTTACAGGTGATTTTACGTTCTTTAATTCCCAAATGTTTGGTAATACATCATTCTGCTTCTGCGCTTCACGCATATTCGCACCAGTATAAGAACCATTTTGCACCGCAAAATCTACATTTTTTACACCATTCTCCGATATTTGTGAAATATTCTCACATGAAAGCGGTTCATCAGGAAATACCTGCGTAATAAAAGATAACGCCCACATAATATCAGACTTTTCGCCCTCAATATGTAAATATCCTCTATCATTTCGATACCAGATGACATTCACCCATGACAACTTATACATCAAATCTCGATAAGAATCAATTAATGCGTCCTGTCGTTCAAAATCAGAAGGGTCTAATCGCCGCATCATAACATAAATCATATTGCCCGCATTAATAGGCATCTGTACACTATTTGCATTTATCAATTGACGCTCATAATCATACATGCGGTCTGTAAATACATTTTTCCCTCGAAACCATGACTTTTCCACACGCAACTGATAAAGTGTTTTCGAATCTACAGACACATCTTCATCATCGTCATAAAATCCCATTTCAAAACCTCACTTTCTATTATTGTTGTGTCATGTATTACAACATGACACAACACATTTATTACTTATATTCATTCTTATCTAAGTAATCATCAATCATATCAACATATGCATTACCATACATCACACGCATTGCTGTAAATTCATTTACAAAATTGGCTCTCAATGCTTTATTATTGTTCGTTTCACGCATCAGACGTTTATATTCACGTAAAATAACATTGTCACCAACTTTACAACGACTGATATATTGCTCCAAATGAATTACATCTATAAATCCTGATTTTGTACCAATAATATATAATTCTTCTTTTGCACGTGTACAAATAGTATACTCACTATTCTTCGTATAAAATGCTCGCTTGAATATTTTATGTCTATCCATATTCACAACTTCTTCTGGAATTACATTAATCACAACAGGTGCTTCAGAACCCTGTGCCTTATGTGCTGTGATTGCATAACCCAATGACAAAACAGACAATTCATTTTTTGTAACACTTAAACGAACATATTTTCCATCATCTAACAAAATATGGATGAAAGTTTCTTTTGGTCCACGTTCAAACCGAACAATCGTACCAGATTCACCATTATAAAAACCATTGCCTACCTCTAAAACATCAGAACTTATATTATTGTTCTTATACACAACCCATTCTTTCTCAGCATCATTATCTCTAATACGAATGACCCTATCATTAATACGATACATAACAGGTACATTTTTATTGCCGTTCTTTTCATAATAAGCAATACAGCCCGGACATTCCATACCTTTATCTTCAAAATAATCATTACCTGATGCATTATCATGATGCCACACAACATTATCAATAGTTGTTGCACTTAATGGATTACAAAAATCTCTAACACGTCTATTTAATGTATTCACACCTGCCGCACCTTTTTTTCTAGGTGATACTAACATAATATCTTCACAACCATATTTGCCCAAACTTGATTTATATTTATCAACAGCAACATCCGCTGCTAATTCATCAATAACAGCTGGCAATAAATTTTCTTGAAGCAAATGAAATGTAACATGCTGTGAATATAAATCACGGATTGTCAATGAACCATTTTGCAGCTTATCAGCAACGTCACTGATATCTGCATATAATGTTCTCATATTCTTCGTCAAAAATGAAATCGGAAATTCATTCTTAAAAATAGTACTAACTTTTAAAATCTCATGCAATACATTTCCAGCATCAATCGGTGGCAATTGATTAATATCACCCATCAATATGATATGACATTTACGCAATATTTGAAATAAACGACTACCGTCTGCAAGATTTAACATGGACACTTCATCAATGACAACATACGTATTATCTTTTAATTTTATCTCGTTATGATTTGTATCATATACAACATCAGGATGTGATACCATATCTTGATTCATCAAAAGAAAACGTGCAATCGTTTCGACATCTTGAAAGCCAGTGTCGTTTTTTAATTTCTTTACCGCACGTCCGGTAGGTGCAAGCATAATCATATCTCCACAAGTTGCTCTCACAAACTCAAGTATAGCAGATGCCGTATATGTCTTACCTCGCCCCGGACCGCCCGTAATAATACTATATTTTGACGAAACAGATGTTTCTACAGCTTTTAGCTGTTCATCCGTTAATGATTTTAACCCATTCTTTACAGCATTTTTATACCAAGCCCGAAACATATTTACTTTATCCTGTTTTTGCTGTTTTGTATAACAGCCAGCTAACATAGAACTTAAAGAACTCTGTAAATCAGATACATAACGATACGTTTTTCTATCATAAATACGACGTTCCTGCGTAACATTATCCGTTACAATCTTAAATTGTAGGTCACTTCCCAAACGTGAATGTAAAGCTACAATTGTATCATACAAATAAGATGCCATAGTATCAATTTTTTGTTGAGCTGTTAATGCTCTATAATATCCATTTTCATACACACCAACAGGAACTGATGTAATAAATGGCACTTTGCTTTTTAACCAAATACCTGCAATTCCTGACATATCCTCTGTTGTACAAGTAGATGCATATGTGTCTTTAGAGTCACGACAATATTCCATTAGAAAATAAGCAAATAAATAATTCACACGTTTGTCATCATCTAAATCGCCATGCATATCTTCCAAATATATCTCATCACGTACCTTAATCGGTATATTCACATCACAATAAGAATCTATAGCATATGGATTTCGTTTAATTCGTAAAATAATACCATGAGGACTCATACCATTGCTATGAACAACAATATCTTGTATACGTGATAAACCTAAACGTGGAAATTCTTTTTGTATGATATTAACTGCCTGATTATCTGAAATAGATGATAAAGACTCTATTTGTTTTGGTGTTAAATGAATATCATGCTGTACCACATCAAAATGATTACATAACATATCATAGGTATCATCACCATACAAATCATACAAAGATTCTGCTGTCTTTTTACCAACACCTACAAAGATAGATGACGATAGAAACTTAACAATATCAGCACGACCAACCACATTACACAATTCATAAGAATTCACACCAAAATAATAATTAGTAAATCGACCATTTTGTCTTATATTAGTACACACCAATTCACATTTCATATGAAAACCAACACTGATTTTTGTTCTGAAATTTTTCACACAACAACAAAATGTCTCACCAATATTGTTCTCAACAACAAACCAAAAATCAAAAACACCAGCGTCATACTTTTTATCTATCTTCGTAATTATACCATCAACATTGACCGTATCACCAATCAAATATGAGCCATAATTCATATTATTTTACTCCTTTTCGTACTTTATTATTCACTATTATTATACCAAAAATACGTTGATTTATCAACAGAAAACGCATGTTTTAATGTACAAAAAAGAGACCTTTTTGTGTTACAAAAAAGTCCCTTTTTATAACTTTTAGCAATTCAGATTATGCATCAATACGACGAGCCATTTCTGAATCAAAACGACCCTTTACAAAATCCCAGCGGTCTAATGACGCCAAGAACTTGTAAAATGCATCCTCTACAACAAATCCAGCAAAAGCTTCTTTCTCATCAGCAAACTGACGTTTCTGTTCAGCGGTCATTGTGGCTTCATCCACACCTTTAAACACCCTCTTATTCGGGTCTTTTGCATCTTCATTGTAAAGTTTATCCAAATCAGAATCGCCTGCTTCTCTGATATAGCATGTACCATCAATGCCATACAGACCTTTATCCTGTGGCTTCACCACAAAATATTCCGTATCACGACCAAAATCGCCACGTAAATCTGCATAAACACGAATGATATCCTCATCCCACTGATGATTATAACCACCAATTTTGGCAATCAAATCTTCTCTGGAAATACGACCACCAGCATAACGTTTCCGACATCTGTCTTCCATTTCCTGCTGTGCTTTTGCAGCTTCTTCCAATACTTCCGTATTGTCTTCAATATCAGATGCTACAAACTGGTCATCGGTCATATCAGGCATGTAATCTTCGAAATCAGACTCAGCTACATTGTCCTCTTCGGCTTTACGACGACGAATTTTCTCTTCAATCACCTGCATAATCTCATCTGAGTAAACATCAGGGTCAAGTCTTGATAATTCATAATCAGTATAGCCATAGGCTTCTTTGTATTTTGTCTGTGCTTCTTCGGACACATTTGCCTGTGCCATTCTCTTCGAAAGCATTTCATTGAAATCAGGCTGATTTTTACGTAAATCGAAATCCAATGCTGAGGACAATGTTGGTATTGTCTGCAGTGTATAATCGTGTCCGACATGAACGATTGTATCTTTAAACAAACGCCATGACATTGGTAATATCGTTTCATTACGATTCCAAATCGGACTATCACCAGCACGGAATACAATACTGTTACGTTCTGAAATAAATGCCATATCGTTATACGAAATAACAGGCACTTCTTTCGTAGATACTGTATATGTAACTTCCGGCTTTACACGCATGAATAACTGACTCTTATCCATCGTTACATTCTTAGACTCAATAAACGTTTTATGAGTAGTTCCAGACATTTTCTGCAATGTATCAAGCATACTGTCGTCTGTAGACTTCAAAAATCGAATTGTTATCGTAAGGCTTTTTATCCTTACCTCTACATCATTACAATGTACGTCCAGCATAACTTTTTGCCACTTGTTCTGCACAAGTATTGTCCGACAGCGAGGACTCGTGGGTAGATTATATTCTGTAACATCTCAGTTACAGGTTCACCACCTATGCGTTGCCGTTGACTATAACGTTACTCATAGCCTTAACTGTCTGATTACGGTTGCAAACCGCTTTCCAGCTTATTTCCTCACTCATAATCTATGGTCTACATGACAATTTCACCATAGACAGCATTTCATAACACTTCGCATTGAATACATGTTATGAATAAAGTTTACTATATTTGAAGTATTTCCCTGTACAATCTTATCTACAGAATCTCCGTACACGTCTCGCAACTGCTGCAGTGTCTGAAGTATTAACGTAAACTGCTGTTCTTGCACGCAATTTACCAAAAACTTATAATAAAATTATTTTAAGAAAAAATTATCTAATGCACCATAAACATCTTCTTTAGTCGTTTTATCATACAAAATTTCATATAACGGAATATGTAACACATCAGATGCATAATTCTTTTTTATTTCATCATTTTTCATTTGCTTCAATAACTTTTTTGCACCACCAAACTTTTTTACCGGTCTATAATGTTGCTCTCCTTGACATTCTATTAAACAAAATGGAATACCATTTTTTAAAACAAGAAAATCATAATATAATAAAGAACCACAAATACCACGTAAATCATCATAACTTTTTTGAGATTCAAACTCATAATTATTATCAATCAAATATTGTTTTGTATAAAATTCTAACCACGATGTTGACGACAAACAACCACATGATTGACTCGCACCAGATTTCAAATCTCTACCCGGAACAGTTTTAATCGTTCCACATTCACATTTACAAACCCAACACACAGCTTGACCACCATTTTTATAATGACGAGTTTCCCCTCGTTCTAAAACGGTCCACAAACCAAAATGTTGACCTTTTAAATCCTGCAGAACACCTGTTGGTTTATGCTTGATTTTTCTATTAACATATGCTGAACCAGATTTGCAACCCTTCAAAATTTCTGTAGCATCTTTTTCCGACAGTTTGGCAAATTCATCTCTCATTTTTTGTGTTTCATTATCACCAGTTAGTAAACATCCACACGACTTTTTGTATCCTGCCCTAAGACTATTATCCATAGCTAAAACAACATTACCACAATCACATTTACACAACCATTGACCACGTCTCATCCCACGTGGAGAAATATTATCTTCACCTCGTCCAAGAACAGTCAACCTTCCAAATCTCTGGTCTTTCAAATCAGAAGGTAATGACTTTCGCATATTTGACTTATCAGCCAAATATTTTGCACGTGCTTGATTGAATAATTTTATATGTTCATCAGTATATCGATATTGATTATTTAACACCCTATCAGCAACCAAATTACCACTTTTATCCAATCTACGCAATGTTTTAACTGAAACACCCATTAAATCAGCAAACTCTGAAATATTATAAGTTTTATTCATAACAAACCATCATCCTCTTTTCTATTTATGTTATTTATATTATAACATAAATGTCCAAATTGGACAACAGTTTACTCAATTGTTTCATGATATTCGCCTACATATCACTCTGTGTTAATTCACAGCACCAGTTTTTACACTCGTGGTCTGACTATACGATAAAGTCTACTTGATAGATTACATATATCAAGCGATTCCCCCAAGCTTTTTTCGAACGGTCATTATAGACTTACCGCCCTACGGAGACGCAATCTCCCAGTCGATGAACATATTCCATTGTGCAAAACACAATAGAACCTGTAACTGAACAGTCTCTTAAAAATTGACTTAGCACTAAATATAAATATTCAGCTTGTATTGCAGCATATCAATATCCTATAACTTCTTTCTGCTTTCGCTCCTTCACGCTTGCCATTTCCGGCTACGTTGTGGCTTATAGACTCTTCAAGACCTTCCCAGTTTAAACACTTGTTTAGCAATCACACATTACATGTGAAAGGGGCAAGCACCCCAAACCGATTGACAACATTGTTTCAAATCCAGAAATTCCATGTCCTTCTGACTGGAGATTTCCGAGTTCGTCGAGCATAAATCGAGTTTTATATAACGGCTTCTGATTCAATCTTGTTATCGACAGGCTCTTTATCCTGTCTTCTACACCATTACGATGTATGTTCAGAGTAACTCTTTGCCATGAATTCTGCATTCATGCTATCCGACAGTGGAGACTCGTGGATAGATTATATTCTATAACATCTCAGTTACAGTTTCACCATCTACTCGTTGCGGTTGACTATGATTTTACACATAGCCTTCACTCTCTGATTACGGTTGCAAACCGCTTTCCAGCTTATTTCCCCACTAATTATCTACGACCTACACGATAGCTTCGTCATAGACAGCAAAATTTACAACTTCGCATTGAATACATTGTAAATCATCTTCACTTTTCGTCATATAAGATTTATCGAAATTCAGGTCAACTAACTGCTTTAACAAAATCAGAATCAATTTTGCATATTTCATGAGATGTGGAGGTGTTACCAAGAACACGATTTTCGGTTTCTCACTATAACGCACCATTGTCTGTGTTATTGCAGCAGTTTTTACGCGTTCACGCTTTGTTGTCGATAATACGTCAATGATTTTCTCTTCATCAAACGATGTTTTTGCTTTCTTGAAAACAATCGTGCCGTCCTTTTTCTTGAACTTACGAATCTCAATAAGCACACCATTCTTTACGATTTTATCACCCAAGATTGGGTCTTCGACGTAATATCTTGCATCCAATGACGTCTGATACGATTTCCTAAACTGGAAATAAAAAGTACGTATCAACATATCCGTCTGTGGATTTACGATTTCCAACTTACAATAGGCAATATCCTTATCATACTTTCCTTTAAAGTAATACTTTGCCCAGCCTTCACGAGAAACCAAATCCTCATGATAGAAGTCTTTTCCAAGGTCTTTCTTGAAATCCTTGTCAGCATAAGAATGCCAACGAGCCTGCATACCAATTAAATGATATTTGCTCAAGAAATCAGGATGGAAACGAACTCCGAAACAGCGTGGGAATGACATACCCGGCAGGTCTGCATTCTGAGAAGGTGTACCTGATGTTAAAGTTGATATTGTTGGGTCGGTGAAAAATGACATTGCAGTGATTGCAATACCATAAACAATACCGATAGGTAAAACTTTGAAATCATCTCCATCTTTTCCCCCGGTCCACACCGTGCATACGACTTTCACCGTACACGGCGTTCCATCAATTTATAAAACTCCACTGTTCACATTTTGCCTTATATACGATGCGATATCTTCATCACTTTTATTTTATCTTCCACATAACCCATGTGTAACCTTGCTTTTTCAAGCTTCTATATCAGAAACATGCAAATATTAGCAAATAAGCCAATACTTGACTTACAATTTCATCCATAGCATAAACTCCGACAGGTCATGCCGTACATATGTGTAAAATTGCCTGATTTACGAATATATTATATCATGTCCATTAATAAATCTCAAGAACAAATTTCATTGAATTTTCTACAGAAAACAATTATATTCAACATTCAAATCAATATAAAAAAGCACTCACGATGAAAGTGAGTGCCTATGAATTTATTTATATTTCTTTATTTATATTTTTCATCATCAGCCAGTTCCAACATTTCACCATGTAATTCATAGTGAACATATTTATATCTATCTGCCATATATTCTGTACCAATTTCAAATGCCTGTAAAAAATTCGCATCCCGCATTAATAACTGCACGAAAACCGGAAAATTGAACAAAATAAATGTAAGCATATATTTATGTGACGCTGTCATCTTTGATGCCTGCTCATCAATCCATTCAGATAAACTATTCAGATACGTAATGCGTGTCTTAATCAAATCAAGCCACTGAGTATATACGTTCTGACTAAAATTCTGAAATGTTACTGTATACACACGGTCAGACATCTTCTCGTTTATAGGCTTTGCTTTTAATTTCTGAAAAGCTACTTCTTTGCCAGTCGCTACAAAATAGTACATTACATCATATACATTCTTTGTAAAATCTTCTCTGGATAAGAAAGCACCATAAATATATGGCAGCTGCACCTGCAACCAACGTTCAAAACCTTTTGAACAAATATAGTCACCATCATTTTCCACTGATGCAAAACTAGCATCTAATAACGCAAACGTTTCTTCGTCAAATGTTAAGACATCATCAAACAATGCACGTAAACACACCATATAGGCATCTTTATAATCTTTATAATTCGACATGAGTTATAGCTCCTTTCCTGATACGAAATTATTATAACATACAATTATGTTGATTACAATACGTTAATCAACAGCATCAAGAAAAATCGAAATCATCATCCGTACTTGGCATGGCAACACCACGACGGGATAACGTTTCTTCCAGACGCTTAAACCTTGCAACAGAATCTTCACCCTGTACCGTCTTACGTGCATTACCACGACCCTGATATTCCTTATAATCCTTAAACACCTTTACTTCATATTCATTCGCAAAACCCATATTCGCATACCGTTCATCGTTTACAGGTGTTCTTCGTAAATTCTCTTCTTCTCTGTAATTTGCCAATTTTGCATCAGCTTCTTCCTTTGTAGCTTTAACATCAACGATATACTTCAAATAAGATTTGGAATTCAACTCAGGATGCTTCTTGGACTCGTCAATGATTTCTGCACACTTCTTCACCAAATTGTTCTCAGCCTTACGATGCTGGTCAAAATATACAGCATCAAAACGATTTGTAAAACCTCGATTGGCTTCATTCTTTGTTGGTGGTTCCTGCAACAAACGATGTCTCGTCTCTGCAATCTTCGATGCATCACGTGACTTTTCAATCACTTTATCTGTCTTTGAATACAAATCGTACCATTTGGCTATCGTATAATTACGCTTGGAAAAGACACGTTCTCCGCCTGCATTTTCATGAATCTCAGCACAACGTTCGGATGCACTCTTCTTTTTCGTTGCAGCAGTTGCAGCATTTCCACTTCGATTATTATCCGTCAAAGCATAGGCGCCTTCTTGTATCGTAACAACATGCCGTAACATATCATAATCATCATGATGTAAAATATAGCCTTCGTTATATAAATCCTTAAAATCAGGATGTGTTACATCAATTTGTTTCTCTACGTTCAACATATGTGTTTTTCCGTTTGCATCTGGATTCGCTAACTGTACAAGATTTACAACAACGTTATAATCACTCTGATTTTTATCATCCGCAATACCAGACAATACAATCGGTTCACCACTTTCCAATGCTTCACATTCGGCATCAGACAACGCATACTTTGCGTAACTTGCCGTATATACCTGACCAGACGGTGATGTATGTACTTTTAATTTGTCACCATCTAATAAAGACAAACCACGCTCTGCATTGAAATCCATTAATTTCTCAGCTGGCGATTTCGATTCACCAGTGGATTTATCATAAACCACACAATGGATTGTATTAATGTCCGGTAACTGATTTTTATCTACATCATTTTCATCGCACAAATCCACCAATTCATCAAAAATATCATCACGTACATTACGTAATGCTAACGAATCCTTATAATAATCACCTGTACGAAGTTCCTCTGTATATGGCTCTGTCTCTAATTCCCAGCCATGAGCATTTGCAAAATCAACCAACTCATTATAATTCTGCGTTAAAGAATTATACGCAAGCATATCTGCTTTTTGTTTCTTATCTCGATTGAATTCCTCTAATTCAACACAACGAAGTGATGGAATAATATGACTGCCGGAATCCGTGTTTTCAACAACAACATCGGTATTCTGCACTGGTGTTGTATCTGATGCTTCTGGCTCAAGATTACGCTCTACATGTACAGTCTCATGATACGAAGCATCCACCTGACGTCCATTATTACCATAACCATTCTGCTGTGGCTGAAAATCAGCAGATGTCTGTACATTCAACGCTGCAGCTTTCTTACAACTCTCTCGTAAAGCATCCACATCTAAGACCTGATGCACCACACCATTCTTATTTGCGTAAACCTTACCTGTCATCAACGCATAATTATAACTACCCTCATACGAATAGCCTTTTGCCACAAATAAACCATTGGCATCATGATACGTCTTTGAATAAGGACTTACATAAAAGGTTGCTTTCGCATCCTGCATCCTGCCCTGCACATTTTTCTTCACAGGCACGCTTACTTCATAACCATCAAACGTATATTTATCACTATAATCATCATGCTTCCATGATTTCTTTACGTTAGCATCAGGTACACACAACGTATAGTCCAATGCACTTCTCTGTCCACCATTACGAGTTGCCTTTACACTCTTTTTTATTAGCAAAGGATTCTGTACACCAGAGGTGTTATACATCACCCTACCATTCTGTATTACCATGTTTTAGTCTCCTTTCTGATATCTCATATAAATTATAACATGAAGTGCTTACAACACAAGAAGAAAAATAACCCTTCCAGAACTCTTTTAAAGAGAAAAGGAAGGGTTGTTTTTACGCAATGTCAAATTTATCACATTACATTTTAAGCATAATTTTTCTATGTTGACATTCATCTACTAAACGAGCCTTAATCGAATCAAATTCTAATACGTAAAATTCATCATAATTACCTAAAGTTCTCTGTGTTCCACCAATTTCATTTACATAGTCATCTATTTTACCAATTAGTGAAATGAGTTCCTCATCAGATAAATCTTTATATGATTCGCTCGCCGTTACTGTATGAATTGATGAATATCTCATATTATTAATAATTGCCTGTTCATGTTCTGTTAGAATCATTCATATATCCTTTCTAATCTAATTCTATTACAATATTTAAGTCATGAAATCCATCATGTGATTTTACCGGAAAAGCAAGTTTACATTGGCTGTTTAAATAAACAGTAATCAATTCCTTTATCGACGAAATACCAAATTACTCTACATCAATATCAGGATGTGACAAAACAATCACACGTTTTATCAACGATATCACATAATCCGGTGGTGTACGATATCCAATTTCCCAATGTCTAATCGTAGATAATGGAATACCCATATAAGCTGCAAATTCTTTCTGCGTCATACCCAATTTCGTTCGTAATTCCTTTATAACCATATATGATTACCCCTTATAATTTAATATATACCGCTTAGAGCCAGCTCCAAATACACGACAATAATTCTGCTCACGCATAATCTCAACTTCCGTCTTAGCAGCATCAAAACCTTGTTTAATCAAATTTTGTTTCATACATGCATAACGACTTTTCCAATCAGAACCGGACTGATTTATCCAAACATAATCAGGTGTGGTAATTCCATCAAAAATAAAACCATGTTTTTCATATACATTTGATGGTATCAAACGTTTATTCAAATCCATATATGACACAATCGAACACGATTTACCGATATCACACAAGAAATGATGCAGAAACTTATCAAAACAGCCATGTACAATATAAGCTGGGTTCATACAATATCGAATAATTTCAAACTGATTCTTCGTATAACGTGAAAATCCCACTGTAAAAACGCCAACCAACACATCATGCAAATACATACCGTATTGTTTGAAACTGGCAATCTCACCGCCTTGAAAATGATACTGATTTAAAAAAGCATTCGAAACAGCACGTTCAATAAGTTTTATATTACATTGCCTTGCACCGCAACGTTTTTTCGCACACTGCATAGCTTTTAATTGTGTCAATAATACATCATACTTACGATTATCCAAAAAATCATTATCATACAAATGTATTAAACCAACACCACACTTTTCAGCCAACAAAGATTTTTTCTGATGATAACACTTATCTTCCTGACCATAAGGCATCGTATCAATACTATGTGTCCACGTAGGATTTACTTCAATACCTAGATTAAAATCAGGCAAATAAATGTCAATTTCCATAAAATTGCCGGAATCCTGACGTAAAAGTGTACGATTATTCAATTCATACTTTATCTGTAAATCATCCAAATCATGCAAAATACGCATTACTTTTACACTAGGACCACTCGTGCCAAGAAATGGAAACAAATCATACTTTACAAGTATATGCTTTGCATCACTAACCGACAATCCTAAATATTGAGCAAACGTATATTGCACTGGACGATTATGATATTTCATATAATAATCTCGAATGACTGAAAGATAATGTGCTTTATCATCATCAGACTTTTCAATCAACGCATTTAAACTATCCAAATCTATATCTTCAAAACCACGATATTTATATTCATGCTGTTCTATCAAACGATATACACACTCATAACGCATGTTATATTTCTGTGCAACATCAGAAATCGGCATACAAGCATCTAAATCCACAACAATATCATCCCATTTTTGACCATGAACACGTGCAAAATGACGTTCAATACCCGACTTACGTGTAAAAGAAATATTATACTTTTTCAAACGTTTTGTAATCGTATCATGCGAACAATGATATTTCTTTGTAATATCCATAACTGACATACCTGAATTCCAATCTGCAAGTACATCATCATCTGAAATATCTGTACGAGCAGCCGATTGCGTCAAACCGAAATGAGCCATATGACGAGATATTGTCTTCTCTGATTTTCCAAATATTTCAGCAATCTCTTTTACAGTATGGTCTTTCAACAACTCTATCAACTGACTTTTATATTCATCAGAAACAATATCTGGATTCGTCTTATCATACGAATATTCATAATCATACCGTTCACATAGCATATGTAATGACTCAGTACTAACATTATATTGTTTTGATACAGCTAACATAGACATGCCACTATCAAAAGATGACTTTATATCTGACCACTTATCTGCATGAATCTTCGCATAATGACGTGACATCATTGTACTTCTATCACAGGGAATATCAAGACTTTTCAATTTCTTTCGAACAACCGAAGTTGAACAAGAAAATGCATCTGCAATCTCCTGTATAGACATAAAATCATTCCAATATTGCATAAATATATCCGTATCTAATTCCATACGCTTCATCAGTACATTCCTCTCTTTCTATTATAAGTATACCACTGGGACACCTAAATTGCAAGCAAAACAATAAAAAATACTACTCATAAATGAGTAGTATTTTATGTGAACAGTGTATATTTTTCTAAATTGACTTGTGTCCATCGCTCCGTCGCTCATTACAAACAACATCATCACTGCGAACACTACTTTTCAGCATGAACAAATCAGCTTATTATTCTTCGTCTGAACCGATTTCATCGTCTCATACCTTTCTTTGTATCGAATTTTCTATCCATCTATCTATAAACTTAGGTTTCTGATTTGACACCTGTAAACTGGAATATGCCTGTAACATACTATGGTCTTTCATCGGCACCAATTTACTCAACCACATTTACAAGTACCTTTCATTCTCAGATTCGTCAGTCATTCTCATGACATTCTAACCATATTCATTTTACGGACTCCCGGCATATCATTTATAAAATAAATTTCTGCCGACTTCACCGAGTTTCACACCAAAGAACTTTCGTTCTAAAGCATGTCGGAGATTAGAGGATGCATTTCAAAGCGTTACCTTATCATTCTACATCTCAAAAATCCAATTCACAGCCCTTGCTGTGGTGTGTCTTTGTTGATTTAAACACACAACAAATCTCACGATGCCATCATCTTTTCTGCACCGGACATGCTCCTGAGAGCGTTATTCGCATTGCTTACAAGTCTACGCATGGAGTTCATAGGTAATGCATCTGTTGCATTGAAGTACAACGTCAACATGTCTAATTCAGGTTTGTCTTCCCATAATTTCGACTTCTGCTCTGCTTCAGCTAATGCATAATTATACTCATCATCTGACAAATCAGCATATTTACCTTCTTTAGCATCTTTAACAAATTCCACAGCAGGATTCTTCAATTTTCTGGATGTCAACTGTACGAACAGCTGATAGGTATTGTAAAGTGTTACTTTACCCCACATTTCATCCAACTTTGTATCAAGAACTTTTTCATCCCAATTCAAACGACTGGCACGACGACGAAGTTCTTTTTCTTCTTCCAGATAATAATCAATCAAACCATATGCAGCACGTTTAAACGCATTATTTGCAGCGTTAGGCCACACAGGGTCCTCTCCACCATCCAGCGGGAAAAATACATCAGCGATGTTTTCTACATATAATGCCGCTTTTGTGAAATCACCCTCACGTGCGGCATCCGCTGCAAGTCCTAATGATACCGATAGGTAAAACTTTGATATAATCTCCATCTTTTCCCCCGGTCCACACCGTGCGTGCGACTTTCACCGCACACGGCGTTCCATCAATATATAAATTCATATATTGACTAATGACCTTCGCTCCACATTCATTACAAATGCTTCATCACTACTATGTCATCGCTGCCACCATTTTTAACTATTGTTATGATTTCCAATAGAACGTATCATCTATAAGCTATTATATACACGTAAATGGCTTCTCACGTTCCAACAATATTATCTAAACATTATTACTTAGGTGCTTTCTATAGCCTTGTCACAACCAATATGGCTTTTCATAACAACCCATCTTACTCAACCATTGTGACAACTGTAACAATACAGACGGACAGGCTTTTAATTCAAAAGTTCGTCAGCTAAACAGCATACTCACCATATAATATTTATAGACACCCGGCATATCATTTACAAAAATAAACTTCTGCCGACTTCACCGAGCTTCTAACAATACAACATAGCTTTTGCATTGCTAGTCGGAGTATTAGTGTATGTGTTTCATTCAAAAGAACTCATTCCACATATCATATTGTTAGTTCATTAAATAATGTTGTAACTTTTCATTACAAAACGTGACGCACGATTGTAAATGTCCGTTTTCATGGCATTGATTAAGTTAAACTGTACAATCTGGAAACCTCGTACAGTTCCACGTACATAATTCTTAACCAACAACTCACCTTTCGGGTCATTGATTACCATATTATTTGGACGTCTTTCTCGCATCCACATATCAATTGTAGGTTCGATAACTGTCTGACCCTTTCCGGCTCTAGTAATAGCCAAAACCATTGTATTGACAGGGGCTGTGTCAACAATATATGCACCCGCTGGACGCTGCGGCTCATAATAAGGTAACTGCCAATCCTTGTTAATAAGGTCAGCTACTGTCTCAAACTTACCGAGTTTATCTCGATTTGAACCATCTGGATTATATTTAATCTTCGTTGCGTCATAATACTTCCGCAACATTTCTCCCGCTGTTTTTCCTTTCGGCACACCAGATGCCTGATACAAGGCGTCCATAAAATCAGTATCAATAATAGGTTTTGTTTCATACAAAACATTACCGTCATCATCTGTCAACACTTCGCCTTTATACAGCACTACTTCACCATCTTCATCTAAAATATCATGTGAAGCACGTTTCGCAACCTGAATCATTTTCAGACCTTTGTTAGACAATGCCATATGAGAAATCATAGATGAGAACTGTACATCAGATGTGCAACCAACATCAGGAAACCAATCATAATTCCTCTGAATCTCTTCTGGCAATGCAATGTGCTGGTCATTATGCCACTGATTGACATCTGCATTATCTGATAATGCATTCTGAGCTTCCAAATTACGCTTCATAATAAGCATCATGACAAAATAAAAAGCTGCTGTAAAAGCACTTGTCAATAAAAACTTGCCAAACGTAAGACGGAAACCATAACCAAACGCGCCCATTGAACCTGTCAGTGCAATATAATTATAACCAGATACAACGGAACAAATAAGATAAACAATTACAAACACACACGCTGACATTGCAATTGTTGCAATACGACGAGACGTAATTGTTTTCAACGGGGCAAGATTGCCACGCGTCAACTGCTGGTCTTCATATACATCATGATACTTCATCGTGTCCTGCGGAGTAACATTCTGCATTTTATCCCAATTCGTGATTTTAGGCATACACGTTTCCTACCGTAATTTTTTACGGCTTTTCCTTTCTTTATATTTTGATATCAAATTGTCATTGGCTTTTTTTTCGGGGAGCCTGTAATGTTTATATCAGCCACTATTGTCAACCCACATATATATAATAAACGCCGACGACTTGCATTCTAATAAACACATGCCGTCGGCTGTTGTTGTCATATACGACTTATTTTTCAGCATTTTCAGTTGTCTGAGTATTCTGCTGTACATCCGCATCATTCTGCTGATACTGCTGCTGAATTGTTTGTAACTGCTGGTTTACATTACGCTTAGAGTTCGCAAACTCGCCACCGATAAATCCAATCGAAATTGCAGCGATTACTGCAGCAATTGCAAGGAAAGTAGCGATACGATTGTTACGCTTATGTAAATCAACGATGTCATCATACTTCGCTGACCATGCTTCCAATTCATCCTTGTACTCATTAATACGAGCCTTATACTCATCATCTTTTACCTTGTCAAGTTCATTATACTTATCAAGTAAGTGATGATACTCTTTATTGAGTGCTTCCTTATCAGCTTTCACACGAGAAATATCTTTCTCACAATCAGCCTTCATATCATCCAAACGAGCCTGATTCTCTTCACGCAGTCTCTTGATATCTGCTTCGGATTCACGTCTCTTAGCTGCATACTCTTCTGACAGAGAACGAATCTTCTGTGTCTGCTCTGCTAATACAGCATCTGCCTTTTCTGTCTGACGAAGTTCTTCTGCCAAAGCCGCTGTACGGTTATTATCATCACGTACATAATCAGCCTGAAATTCTTTCATATTCTCTGTCAATTCACGACAACGAACACGTTCTGCTTCCAGACACTCTGTATACATTTCAGAGATTTCATCCAGTACCTCAGAAATACCAAGGTCGAGCAATGCTGACGCTTCTGTACGTCTACGCTCATTCAAATCACGAATGCTGTAATTGTATTCAGCTTCGATATTTGCCTTTACTGCATCTGCAATATCATAAACTTTCTGTTCATGAGCTGGCTGATATCTTTCACGATACTTATGCTGTGCTTCACGAGCCGCATCCATTCCAACTTCCTGTAAACGCTGTTTCCATGCAGCATCAAGTTCATCTTTCTGAGCCTGAATCTGACCATCCATAGACTGCAAATTAATCTGATACTCTTCGTCCAGCTGATTTTTCATCTGACCGTACAATGTAGTCGGGTCATTAATATCCAAATCTTTACGAATCTTATCGCAATGCATTGAAATCAATCTGAAATAACGCTCACGCATTAAGAACAAATTGTTCTGATGCAAACGATTCATTTCATCATTTGCCACACGTGACATTTCGTTCAAATTGTCATTCAGCCAACTTGATGGACGATTTTCTTCAAACGGAACAAATGCATTTCTGTCCATAAACTGTGCATCAAATGGGTCTATAGAAATCTCAAGACCTAACGCATCAGAATAAAACTTACGTACAATCGTCTGTTCTGACCATTCCTGCGGAATCTCATTTTCTGTTTCCGGTGCAGTCTCTTCTGGCTGAAGATTAGGATTTCCAGCATCCACATTCTGCTGAACAGGCTGTTCTGGTACATTTGGTACAGGTGGAACATATGTATTACTTACATCTTCCGATTCATCTTCCTGTGCCGGAATTTCATGTCCATCATCATCGATAGTTGGAATGTCATCTTCATCAGCTGCTTCAAGGTCATCATCGTCATCATCCTCGATATCATCCCAATCATCAGTTTTTTCTTCTGACTTTGCTTCTGACTCAGCCGATGTATTATCATCATCCAACAATGCGTCTGGCTCTGAATCTACATCAGGAACATCATTGTCACTGCCAAGAATGTCATCAATATGTCCACCGTCTGCTGTAAGAATATCTGTTATTTCTGAATACGTAACTTTCTTACCAAGACATTCAACGTCACCATCTGGATAAACATAACAAAGTTCATACTTAGCATCTGTCAGTAAAGAAAATTCATCCATTGCATTTAATGTAAATGCTTCCGGTATAAAGACGATACACTCTTCATCCATCAAATCCTGTGTAATAACAGTTTTGATACGACCTGAATTGATACACTCAATCAACTGACCTTTCGCTTCAACTTTTTTCGACTTCTTGTCCAGACCACCAATGTCTTTCGTATCAAGCATGATACCGACATATTTGTCTTCTCCATTCTCTTTGTGAATAAATTGGTCATTTTCCTTGAAATCAGTCATGACTGTTTCCATCACAGATTCTTTGAAGATACTGAACATTCCGCCTTTCTTTTTCTTCACTTTTACTGGTGCAGCTGGTGTCTCAACGGCAGCCGTAGACGTAGCATCAACATCTTTGTTTTTTTTCTTACTAAACATCTTTGCCTTTTCCTTTCTTTAAGTTTATTCTTGCTTGCAAAATAGGACTCTTGCAGCTAAAAATTGACGAAGTAGGCTATCATAACAGCCTACAACATCAACGTAAACCGTTGTCAAAAGCCACATCGCTTATAACCATTCTAACACAAATATAACCATATATCAATATTTTTTCATAGAAATATTAGTATGAATTAGCGAATCTGTTTATACGGTCCAACAACAATATGAGCCTTTGATTCCAACATACTCTTATCCTGCCATGCCATATCACCACTAACTGTAGCGATAATCGGACTATTTATATTCGGATGTGAATTCAAATAAGATGCAACAGTAGCAACAACTTCATTATTCAATTTTGAAATTGCAGCACGTGCGCCACCAGCATCGGAATCCGTTGTCAGATTATCACGTACAATATAATCGACAACATTATTCGTAATCACTAATTCTACACCGTGTACAGCTTTTACCTGATTTGCCAATGCCTGCAGCTTAGAATGTACAATCTTCATCTGCGTTGCTTCGGATAATGGCTGAAACGGTACAATCGCATCCAGACGACCTAATAATTCCGGCGGAAATTTATTATCACCTGTTGTTGATGTAATAGACTGACGAATCAGTTTCATATACTTCTGCATCTGTTTACCAGAACCTGCATCATCTGCATCATACTGAGCAATATTCTTAAATACCTCACTACCAGCATTCGTTGTGATGATAATATATGCATTTACAAACGGTACCTCACGATTATTTTCATCCATCAGACGACCATCATCCAACACCTGTAAAAGCAGTCGTGTAACCTCTGCACATGCTTTCTCAATCTCATCCAACAAAATAATTGAATATGGACGCTCCCAAATCCTTGCCGTCAATTCTTTACGGAACAAAGATAATGATTCAGGATTTGCATATTCTGTCATATCGAAACGAATTAAACGACGAGAATCATCGAACAAAATACGAGCAAGCTGTTTTGTCATTTCGGTATTATGCGTTACAACAAACTGTCCAGCCTGATACAAATGTTCTTCATCATCGACCATAATACAGGTCATAGATTCCTTTCTATTCGTTTTTCGAATATCACGAATACCAATTACTTCACCAAACTTTTTCACACGTTTTTTATTCAAATCAGAAAATTTTGCTTCTTCAGCAAGCTTTCGCTTTCGTGTCAATTTAAAAAATTTGTCTTTCTCATTATTTCCGATTTTCACATGAACATGATATTCATCCGATTTATTTTCTCGTGAACAACACTTGATTGAACTAGAAACACCAAGAGAATACAAAACATCCTGTACATCATACGCCAAACGTTTTGAAGATGTACTATAAGATACATTATATCGTCCAGTCGTTACATTAATCGTTCCATCGGTATCAAACAAACCCTGAATTAACGACCATCTTTGTTCAATCGAACCATACTTATAGATTTCTGGAATAAATTTCTGACCAGATTTTACACCAATTAATTCAGGAACCTCTGACAAAATATCTTTCGTCTGAAATCTTTCTTTTTTACCATGTATTAAATTACCAGTTGCAAAAACCCAATCGTAATTATTTGGATTATCTTCGTATGAATCTGCACCAATATATTTTGCAATATATCGAACATTTTCTTCATCATTTGATGAAATAACTAACGATGACGTCGTTAAACATCCATTGCCAATTATGGAACCAATTACATACGGATGTGTTTTATATGGTCTTTCTGACCATTCAACAGCCTGATTCATAGGTATTACAAACTTAATATTGTGAGCATTTCTATCAAGACTGTAATATTTATTTTGATACTTATCCATCAATTCCTGCGTCGTTGCATTTTTCCAATGCTTTGAACCATTTCCAAATCTGGATTTATACGTCCAAATATGTTCTCCATTACATTCCAAAACACGACCATCTGTCAATTCAACTTCATAAACATCAAGTTCACCCTGTGGATAAACACCTGTAATCGGAACAGGTTTACCATAATGATTAAACACATAATCACCTATTTGTAAATCACCATTTCGTTTACGATATACAGAACCATCTTTTGACCAAACTGGAATCATAGTTGAATCAGAACAAGCTTTGCCCGTACCTGTGGAGCCGCAGAATAAGAACGAACTCATTGGCTTCGTCTTATCATGCAAATCTGCTACACAGACCTGTAAACGATGAGCAATGATATTTGTCGCATTCTCCTGTGCAAACACATGTGCATCCAATTCTTTCTTGATTTTCGTTGCGTCAACTTTAAATGCCACATTTACATTGGTGGATTCATAAATGACATCCGCAAGCAATTTCTTATTCATACGTCGATGAGAAAAACGATACCAACCAACCATTGCGTCAAACACAAGAAGAGACTTACGTGGCTGTGCGGATGCAGGGACATAACGATTTGTCAAATCATAAATCAAACCAAAGATATTATCATCATAAAACTGATTATCCACACCATACCGACGTGCCATATCACGCAAAATTCGAACAACCATATCTTTTGACGGTGGCTCTAAATTGATACGCTGTAAACGTTCAACCAAAGGCTGATTCGGCTTGATATACATACGAAACTCATCATATGTTGTTGCCGCAATAACACGAATACCACGTGTACCAGAATCTGCAAGCAATGGTTTTAATGCTTCTACTGCAGCATCGGATAACTGTACAATCTGATGAAACTCATCAATAAAAAGAACCAGCTCTACATTATTTACTTTACAGAACTTTTCTGTTTCATCAAACAAACGTTTTAACTCATTTGCCATGCGGTCTTTGTCAACAGATGCTATAATTTTTGAAGGTTCTACCTCTAAATAATAACGGTCTTTATCCTTTAACATGCAGCCCTGTACCAGAGCCGTCTTTCCAGACCCGGGTTCTGCCAACAGCATAACATTACAAAGTTCAGGTCGCATCAAAGATGCCATAACTCTATTCATTTCCACTTCACGACCAATAATCGGACGCTCTGCTCTCTTCAATGGTTTTGCATATTTTCGTAAAGCTGGATAATTATCAATAGTTTTATCATTGGCATCTTTATAAGGTTTTAATTTCTCTCTAATATCATCATCAAAATACATAACCACATATCCTTTATCTCTTTATTTTTCTTTTTATTTTTTTGTATTTACAACAAAAGAAACATTTTCTTCTGCTACATAAATGTCTGACTCAGAATTCGATGATGATAAACGTATATATACATCACTATCTGCAGGTTTAAACACATGCACATAATCACCATCTAATACACAAGAATAACCATCAGTTGAATCACCAATCGTAACGACTTTATAATCAGACGTACCAAACGAATTTGCCTGCAAATTCTCTGCATCCGATACAGACATAAATGAACCATAAACTTTACCATTACCCGTATCAATTACAAAGCCATTCTTCTGCGATTCCAAACTACAATCTGACTTTGTATCAATGACATCAACCAAGAGTTTTATCTTTGACTCTTTATCAGTTACTTGTAAAGATGTTTCTTTCTTACCGCATCCAGTAAATAATAACATAAAACACATCATACCCGATATAAGTATGCCTATTTTTTTTCTCATAATTGTCTCCCTTCTATTATTAAAATATATCACATTTCTGCTCATATATCAACAGAAATTGAATAATATATACGATTTATTATTCCAAAAAAAAAAATACATTCCACTGACACATCAGTGGAATGTATGAATTACATTTTAATACAATGTTTTCTGCTTCATTTCAGAACCAAGTCTTGCATTTGTTGCTCCTGACTTAAGAACAGCTTTTCCACTCTCTGGATTCGAAAAACATGCATCTGCTGACATTGTCTTCTTTGCACCAGCATCAACTACAGATTTACGATAATCCTGTCGTGCAGGCATTGTTTCCGGCTTTGGTGCAACACCAAGCATTTCACCTGTTAAACCGCTTCCAATAAGACTCTGACTTAAATCATTAGGAATAAACACCTTTGTAGCACGACCATCTGCAATATCCTTCATTGCTTCGATAGACTTCAAACGAAGTACACCTTCATTTACACCACATTCAGCCAACTTTCTAAGACCATCTGCTTCCGCATTGTAAACGAGTTCAATTGACTTTGCTTTACCTTCTGCTAAAGCAACAGCAGCATCACGCTCTGCTTCTGCAGCCATAATCTTGGCTTTCTTATCACCTTCAGCCATAGCAACAACAGACTGTTTATGTGCTTCTGCCTGCAAAACAGCTTCTCGACGGTCACGCTCTGCTTTCATCTGCTTCGTCATTGTTTCTTCAATCTCAGGTGGAGGTGTAATGTTCTTAATCTCTACACGAGTAACCTTAATACCCCAATCATCGGTTGCAGCATCCAAAATCACCTGCATATCTGAATTGATTTTTGCTCTGGAAGACAATGTAGCATCCAATTCCATATCTCCGATAACACTACGTAATGTTGTCGCTGTCAAGTTCTGTAAACCAATAATCGGGTCTTCAATACCATATGTATATTTCTTTACATCAGAAACCTTAAAATATACAACGGAATCCACACCCATCGTTACATTATCTTTCGTAATGACTTTCTGTGGTGGAAAATCATACACCTGCTCCTTTAATGACACATTACGAACGATACGGTCGATAAACGGCATTTTTACATGAATACCAGCATTCCATGTTGCAGCATACTGTCCCAAACGCTCCACAACCATAACCTTTGCCTGCGGTACAATCTTGATATTACAAATAACCAATACCGCAATCAAAATAAAAAATACTAAAATCATTCTTTTAACCTTTTTGCTATTTCATAGCAACCTTTCTTTTTTAATTTTATTTATCCAAATCAGCATCCATAGACACTGCATGAATCGTAGATTTTACCATTGTTGCCATATCCACTGTATAATCCACACCCAAACGAATAGTACGAGACTTTCGTTTCTGACCACTTTGTGGTCTTGTTGTAGGTAACACAGTAGCATTTTGCATTTTATCAGCATACTGCTTCATAAATACAACATCTGTCTCCGGCAACAATTTTACGGCATCTTTCTGCCCTGTTCGTATCAAATAATCTTTTGCTTTGCTAAAAGACTCATAACGATATTTTGCCATTTCACAAAAAACATCAACATTTCGTTTCGAAATACCAACATCATACGGAAAATCATAACCCAAATGATGTAAATCCAAAGCCTTTACTTCATCAAAACTATACATCTTCTTTCGTGAAATTCCAACACCATCATAACTTAATCCAACATCACGTAACTTGTCCTGAAACGCAACTTCATGACGTTTTACCTTGTCCTCAAAACGAGTAATACGCTCATCTAAAATATGTGGCATGGTACGAACACGTCGTCCACCCCTTTGACCGTAAACTTTTAAACCATATTCTTCAGCAGCACGCGATTCCATACGACACAATGCCTTGTCTTCTCGCATCTTTTTCAAATTTTCCAGCTGTTCTTTTTCTTCCATTAAATCTTCAAATTCTTCTTCGATATTATCTTCCGGTGGAACAAATGCCAAGAAATACTGATATTTTGTCATTAACATAGCATTATATTCTGCTTCATCACGAAGATAATCACCCAAAACTTTCGAATCTTCTGATTTATTTGGAGTATTCTCATAATTACGATACTCATCGAGATATTTATGATATTCCTTCCGATGATGTTTAATTCGTGAAGAATAGCTACGCAATTTAAAACCAAATTCCATCATTGGGTCATTTACTGCTTGTGATGCCATATCGTCATAATCCATAGACATTGCTTCAAGCATCGGTGTTCGCACCGTCATTTCCGATTTCGGAATAGTACGAAGTACACTATATACACTATTAATACAATCATCAATCAAACGCTGCTGACCATTACGAATCAGTTTATTGTGTTCAATATCATTCAGACCTTCATGACTCGTACGATAATCTGCATATTGCACAATATCAGACATCGCTTCACGATAACCTGAATCTGGCTGTTCCAACAAACCTAACACATACTCTTTTACAATAGCATTTGGTTTTCGCATTTCTTTTCGATTGGTCGATGCTCTCCAAAGATTTCTATTATCCGGCAAACATGCCAATAAAAACTGAGGTAAACCCTGTTGTGACAAAGTTTTATGTGTAAATTTTTTGATATAACAAACAGCATTTCGTTTATCATAAGATACTGAGGATGCCATCATCTTGACCTGTTGCTTTTGGTCTAAATATGTATCAATACCTCGTCGTAATAATTTCTTATCGTTCGGTAACAATTTACCACGCTGTGTACCATCTTTTGTCAAATTGCCACGACCTTTATCCACCATACACAAATGACAGTGTACATGCATCGTATCAACCTGTATAACGCCGATATACTGTAAATTGTCATAATTACGAGACATCTTATCCAACCCATTCATAATTGCATATCGTAATTTCATTTGGTCAATATGTCCACGATAATCACCTTTTTGTTTACATGTAAAATCCTCATCAATAATACCATGTTCCCGCAAAAATTCTTCATCAAATGAAATGACTGTCTTTAAACATGTTTTACCCATGTCAAACTGATTCTGAATATCCTTTGCAGCATAACGTAACTTGTCATCTGACAATGCAACGTCGCCATATCCAAAACCAACACCGCCGAATTTCTCTTTCTTTTTCATCGTACGTTTCAACGACGGTATTGAATCACACGTTTCTGTTGCATCTTCTCTAGCCATATACTTCTGAATATAGCTATCCAAATCATGTATACGTGCAGGTGTAATCGGTTCTGTCGCTCCCTTACGAGCCATATACTCTAATACATAACTACCCGGAGAACCGCCACGAGAACCAGTCTTACTACCTGTCTTAATTGTATATTCGTTTACAATCACAATGCTCGACTTTAAACTCATGACCAATCACACCTTTCATATTATTTTCGTGCATTTAAAATACACTGTAAGAAGACGGCATCCACCTGTGTCTCTGTCGTCTGAGACTCATCGTTTAAACGTTCAATAACAGCATCCGATGGTGGTGCAATGCACAATTCTTTCAAAACCTTCAAACGATACTTCACATACTGTGAACGTGAACGTTTCTTTGAATTAGGACCCATAGCCTTCACCTAATTTTTTCTTATACATAAGAAAACCCTTTCTAAAATTATATTTTAATTCATGCTATCATACAGTGAGAGACATTTAGGGATGAACAGTTTGTCCATCCCTAAATCATCAATTTATTCCAAACCCTTATCGTCAGCTGAAATGTCTCTCGATGCATCGTATTCGTCTGCAATTTCCTGCATACGTGTCGGAACTGTTCTATCTTTATGAACTGTCTCATCAGATACGCGAGACTCAATCTTTGATTTATCATGCGCTGGTTTCTCTAATTTTTCATCAGATTCACCGTTCTTATCAGCATCATCCCGCTCGATAATATCATCCTGCATGTTGACAGCAACATTCGTAGAAACATCCTTTGTATGTGCTTCATCCAATTTTGCCTGCAACTTTGCATCAGAAACATCTGCACCCTGCATATTTTCCATATCTACACGGTCAGAATCTTCGTCAATCAGACCATCAGAAGATGTTTCTTTTTCTTCAGCACGTTCGTCTTCTACAAACGAATTATGCTCTGTATCGAAATCCATCTTCACTTCTGCCTGCTCCTGTGGCATATCTGGATGAATAACCTCTGATGCCATTGCTTCATCAACAATTACCTCATCAGATGCTGTATCTTCGACTTCGGATGCTACATCATCATTATAATCATTTTCACTATCATAAGACTCTTCATCAGACGTAATATAATCGCCTTCTGCCATTGGCTGTTCCACAGAATTTTCGGACTCACCAACCATGATGAAATCATCCGTAGATGTACGGTCTAATAAATCCATCATTGGGTCATATGTAGACTCAGTTGTCTTTTCAGATTCCTGAATATCCTGCATTTCATCTTCATATTCAGACTCCAATGATTTCTCATTCTCAGCTTCTAATGCTTCACGCTGTGCCTGTTTTTCTTTCTCATTTTCAAGCAAACGTTCGCCAACACGTTTCTCAATATTCTTTGATGCCTGAGCAATCAAAACGTCTTCCGGTGTTGACAACTGATAATCCGGTGTAGGTTCAACCTGTGCCTGAGCCTGTACTTCTGCTGCACGTGCCTTCTGCTCACGAATTAAAGCTGCTTCCTCTTCTGGTGTGATATACATTTCACGCATATCTTCTTTTGTCATTGCATCTTCTTCGGAAATCTGAGGTTCCTCAATGTACATCATAAGCGGTGGGTCAACATAACCAGATGACTCTGCTGTTAAAGAATACATTGGATAATCGCTTTCGAAATCGATTCCATAATAATCCAACAGTTTATCGTTTTTACGATTGATACCCGTTCCTGCAAGTTCCAAATAAACCGTTGGAAGATTCAGCTTTTCTTCATCCGTTTCAGCAACAAAATCACCACCATAAGTTGCAATCTCATATGCAGCCGGATTTGGCGGTGGAACGATTGTCAAATTCACCCTCGCCGGAAAACTATATGTCTGATTTTCCAACACATCAGGAAGACCAAACTGTTTTGTATAAAATTTACCCACTGTAATCATATGGGCGATTTCCTCTGGATTTGGATAATACAAAATATCCTTTGTAAGATAAGGTACATCTGCATTATCAAAATACAGAGAGGAAATATGAAATGGGAAATCACCACGGACTTCCGTAACAGACCCTATTAAATGCATCAACGGAAGATAAGAATGTGCTTCTGTCTCAAATTCCATAAATCCCTGCTTACATTCAAAGGTCATTTCACATGGTACGTTCTCCAACACCACAGCGTCATCGAACATATGCTGTTCTAATTGTGCATGTAAATGATTCTTTAACATGCCTTTTAATCTCATGCTCATATTGATGTTCCTTTCTGTTTTCTATTAGCATACTATCATTAGTATACCCGATTTTAACTCATAAATCAATCCTTTTTTGGCTTAGAAAATATAATCTTAAGCCAGCTTATCATTTTCTTACATACAAATTTAATCAATTTGCAATGTACCCAAATACTGATACCAACAAAAAATACAAACGGTGCAAGCCACATCATAATCATGACAGAGCAATCACTCACTGTAAAATTTGCAAGTGTCAAACCGTTTTCAATACCAATTCCGGTCATCTGAAACATCTGAATACCAATCATAGGTACAGCATACAGTGTAAATGTACTAATTTCGCAAAGCAAACAGAACATCAATAAAATTGCCAAAATAATAGCAATCACTTTCTTAATGCGTGATTTCTTTTCTGCCGCATTTACAGTCTTATTTGTTACATCGTTCTTCTTCTTTAAACTCATAATTATTGTCCCTTTCCTAATGAAATGTTTCATGTGAACTGCCCATCACCTAAAGGTAATAGATTTTACGCGTATCTCTTATAAAATTACGGCATATGTTATTCACATATGCCGTATGCTTTTAATCAGCAATTGTGAATCCATTCAAATGAGAAATATTACCCGCTTTATCAATGGAATATGTCACTACAATATGACCTGTAGATGCTTCTTTATCAGCACCTTTGATTGTTGATTGTACGGTCACTTCTGTAAAATAAGAATATACATCATCTTCGATTGATGTTACATGTGACTGCTTATCCACATATGTCATATTGAGTACACCAAACTCACCATTATCAATTGCATTCGTTTCATTACCATCATCATCCTGTTCGGATTTCAAATCAGGTAAGATAATCGTACCAAAATTGCCATCATTATTTGCAAAATTTTCATCAAAATCTTTCTTTAATGCTTCATAATCAGCACCAGATTTCCATGTAAAATACTTTTTTAAAACTTTACTTTCGATGATACCGTCATCTGTCTTTACACGCTTAGTATCAAGACCTGTCACTCTTGATTTTGCACTATCAGCAGCATTTAAAAACGATACACGCTGTTTCTCAATATCACCATTTAACTTCTGAATTGCCATACTCTGATTGTTCAAATTCTTATTCCAAACCTGAGACGATACAATCATATTTGCAATGACAATTACAAGAGCAATCACAACACTAATAATCAAAATACGAAACTCTTTTATTTTTGCTTTCACTATATTTTACCGCCTTTCTTACTTATTGGAACTATTCTTTAATGCATCTCTTGCTGCTTCATTGGCTTCTTTTGCATCCATTGCTTCTTTATCATTATGATAATCTTCTAATTCTTTCCGTGTTTCCTCAGAAATACCTGCATTCTGCATGACATCAAAAATAGTTGTTGTATCAGTCGTATCTATTTTTTCAGACGCATTATCACTACCTGTCACACCCATATAAGTCTGACCAAGAATTGTCATATGCTGACTTACATTATCAAATGAATTGCTATCTGCATGATACTTTGCAGTCACATATGCAACCACATTATTAGCCTTATCAAAACACTCCCACAATACATCAATACTATCACCACTGAAATTATAGCTGTTCATAAACTGCCAGCAGTTCTGATTTCCAATCAGACTCATATCAAAAGAATACACACCTATACTCATAACGGTACCTTCACCGAAATACTTATTTAACTGCTTTGACATCTCAGCACGTTCAGCTGCTTTTTCTTTTTCCTGTTCTTTCGTAAAATTTGTACCAGTATAAGGCAATGCACACAAATACTGATTTAACAAGTTTGCAACATCATCACCTGATTTTTTCGCAGAATTTAATCCATTCTTAACATCATCTTCCGAAACAAGTTTCTGCTTCTTCGTAACATCCTCATACTCACTTTTCAAATCATGATACTGCTTCTCATTCTCATCCACTTTTGCACTGTAATTCTGATAATTAACAAATGTAAAAATCAAACTAATACCAACAATTACAGCACTTACAATCATAACAATCTTTTTTCGCAAATCTGCCATGTTTGTTATCCATTCCTTTCTTATTATGTATTTTTATTTTCAAAAGCATTGAAAAATGCTCATTTATGAGTATATTATAACACGGCTGATAGAAAATATCAACCGCGTTATATAAAAAATATATCTGAAATATCAGTCTATCTATCCTGTAAATTCAAACCTTTGACAACATCCGTATACTGCGACGGATTTGATTTTTGTTTATTACGATATACATAATAACCTTTACCAACGAATTTACCACTTGACCATGTTTCACAGCCGGGTGAACGGTCACCATACGATGCCGATACAAATGACGCATCTGAATTCGGGAATTTCTTCTTTACAATCTCATTCGAAACATATACAACAACATGTCCATGGTCACTTCCAAGTCTTGCAGACGTAGTAATTAAAATATCACCGGGTTGTAATTGACTTAAATCACCTTGAAATTCACCAATAAATTCCCAATTTGGAGACGACGCCATATATGCATCCTGCATATCCGTGTTTCCTGAAGGAAAATTATCATCTGCACCAGACCAACGAACAGCCGTTGCAACACCACGGTCACAAGACTGATACACATCATCAGTAGGAAAAACTTTATCATGTACAGTCTGATACAACTGTGTACCATTATTATGATTACCTTGGTCGGTTGTTTCATATGCATAGGCTACTGCAGCTTCTGCAATACTTGCATTTCCAAGTCCAGCCTGAGAATTCTTTGCACCATCACATTTTGCTTCTTTACTTGAATAAGATGTAGACTGAGAACCACCTTGAACCGTATTTGCTAAAGCAATAATAGACTGAGCATATGTTGCATCACCTTGCTGTCCTTTAAACTTATTATACCATTTCGTTGCCTTATCCGCACGTTCTGCACCTTTAAAATTACTTGCATTACCTTCGAAATGTAAATTCCATTGCACAGCAGCTTCTGATGCAGAACTTACACTCTGATTTTTCCAAGATTCGACCCATGCAGCTCGGTCATAACCACCTGTTGTATCAAAAATGAATGCCATCTGTAAATCAAAATCATACCAGTTATACTGACCATTTGTCGAATTTGCATAATCAAATAAAGCATTACCTTCAGGTCCAGTAAAACCAAACAAACCAATACCACAGAAGAAATGTCCTTCCGAACCCTCATACGCCGATGAATTAATACTTGTACCACTACCACCAGATGTCATCGTACATCCGTTACTGGTCGTATGAGGTTTTACATAAAATCCTGAATTTATGTACTTCTGAGCCATTGTAGTTCGTGTATAATCGCACAACGAATCAGGCATATTTGAAACAGCCTGTGCTTTCTGCGGAGCAGTAATATTAAAAGGCTCATCGTAAATACCCTCAATCGTTGTAGGGTCCATACCACATTCCTCTTCCATATTACCTAACATACCTGCAGCCTGCTCATCCGATAAACCAAATGCCTTTGCAACAGCCCAAGCTTTTGCAGCATATTCTTCTGCTGTACCCGTCGGACCAGCATCAGGTGTGGTAGTCATGTTCTTCAAATCTTCCAAACAGTCATCATCACTATCTTCCTGCTTAATCAAAAGATTATTTGCACGATAATTTGCAAACATCATACCACCAGTACCAGTACAAGCAACTAACGTTGCTATCAACACACCAGATACCACTTTCGTGGATAAATTTGTTACACTTGCTATCTTACCAACCGTATTAGTGGTAAACGTAGACAATGTTTTCAAACCAAACAGACTCGATGCTCCGGCTTTAAATGCATTGCCAATTCCACTGCCAAGCGTTGATATGCCATCGTGAATCCAACCAATCGGACCGCCTGCACGCTTCGGCGTATTTCCATCATCTACTAGGTTTACATCCACATCGATAGGATTAATAGAACTAACACCACGAATATCCGATGGTTTCGCACGATTACCTGATGACTTTGGATGTTTTTTTCCACGTCTTCTTATTGCCATAACCTTCTATCCTTTCTTGTATGTATATGAACTAGAACAACCCATCACAAACGTGATGGGTTGAACAATTTTACCAAAATGTTATCAGTTTACCAGATTCGTTTGTATTAATCGTATAACTCGTTTCAATATCTTTTGCATCATATTCCAACTGTAAGAGATTCTGTAAATCGGTTGTCTGATATTTTACTTTTGCATCATAAAACGCCTGCCAAGCAGTCTTTAACTGATTGATTTCCTGCGAAACACGTGCAGTCTTTGATGTCGAATCAACCTCATCATCATCTGACGCTTCCGGTGTAAAAATATTACCCGATGTATCTGTCCATTTGATACTTTCAATATCAAATGACGTATCGTCTATATTGGCATCAGCCTTATGGTCATCTAAATATTTCTTCCAATCAGATAAACTATCAGAACCTGTCAACTGTGTAAGATAACCTTTTTTAACCGTACCGTTTTCCCAATTAAAGCTATAACCATTTGGTACAACAACCTTTGTATCAAGATACAGCCATGCATCTTCATCCGTCAACGTCAAAACATTTTTTTCATCATCTGCATTATACCACGTATTTTGCTTTACAGACCATACAAATCGTTTATCTTTATTATCATCTGTTTGTGCTGACGTCCTTGCCATCGCATAGACAGAATCATTTGCAATCACAGCTGGTGTAGACGGCTCAGTCATACCATCTTTTACAAGACGATTTGCATATTCATCCATCAATGATTTCTGTTTTCTCATTTCAACCAAATCATTACGAAGCAAATTACGGTATGCTACTTCTGCCGGACGAGAAATCAATTCCTCATAAATGTCAAAAACAGTCCATTTCTTTTCATCTAAGAATGATGCTTTTGTTGCATATGTACCACCCGGATTGAAATAAATTGCCGCTTGGTCAAACTTGTTAAACGTTTCATCAGAATATTGTGTAGTTGACGTACCAACTGTAATATTTTTCGTTGAACGCAAATACAAATTCATAATTTGTGATGGAAACGGTGTTGCAGAATACAAATAAACACCAAGGTAACCTGTTGCACCAAACTGATATATCATCGCATCCGGTTTTGATTTCAACTCAGAATAAGTCATATCTTTTTTACAACCAGATAAGAATAACTGATATTCATTTGCATCTACAGGTACAGAAGATACATCTTGAAACTTTAACAACAAGAAACATTTGGTATGGTCATCATTTGTATAGACTCCTAAAACAGAACCCTGTGCACCTGACAATGACATCGTAAATGAAGATGTGTATTGTGCCTGACCAGACAATGCTTTTGTATCATACCGTACTTTACTAACAACAATCGTACTCGTTAAAACACACATCATCAAAAACAATGACATAAACATAATACCAAAACGTTCAATTGCGTAATGGGGTCCAAACTTTCGTAAAAACTTCACAACGTCTTATTCTCCTTTCATATTCACAATTTATCTTTATTATATCTTAAAAATCAGCATATATCAACAGATTTTTAAAATACCATACAAAAAAGAAAGCCGAAACATGTTTCGGCTTTCTCATTCGTTGCAGACTTAATGGTCAAAGATAACTGTAAAATCACTATCGGTCAAATTCTTCTTATCATCTGTACCATTTGCAGCATTATTCAACGTGGTTTTACCAGCGCTACTGAACGTCTTGATGAAGTCCCAACCACCTGTCAACATTAAAATTGCACCAAAAATAATGAGAGCAAGAGTAACAATCCAATTCGTCTGACCTTTACCATGACTGATAAGATTCTTTGCTACCTGATAGATACCTGCACCTACCATGATAACACCGATAATCATTACAATCATCTTTACCCAAGAACCAACGTTTTTACCCATTGTCTGAATAAATGTACCAATTGAACCGCTATACATCAATGCTGTATTCAGCATAACTGCATCTAAAAAATTCATGTCGGCTTCTCCTTTCTTAAATATTTATGTAAATATGATTGACGTCAATCAGAAATAGAGAAACCCATTTCTGATTCATGTTTATAATATATCAAAATAATAAACTTGTCAACTAAATATATCCAAAAAAATGGCAAAGAAAAAGCCGAAATACATCGGCTTTCTCAAAAACATATTATGCAAATATTTATACAAAATCATTTGTTCCGGCTGTGTTCTTATATGCGCCCTGCTGCTGTTGCATACGTCCATAAGAACCTCTGCCACCAATCTGACCACCAGCATTTGTTCTAATCGGATTTATAGAACCAACACCTCTTGCTGGACCAGTTGGCATTGTATCCTCATTTGGAAGACTACTCATAGGATTTGGCATTTGTCTATTTGCATTACGCGATGGCATATATCCACGCTGACTTGCATTTCCACCACGCGTTACACTAATATTTGGTGTAGACGGCATTGCATATCGACTACCTGCAACATTTGTCTGAGAATTCTGTGTATTATTTACACGATATCCGCCAGCACCATTCATACCTGCAGAACCATTACGACCAGCCATACCAGCCATGCCTACGGCTCCATTTCGTCCAGCTGCTCCGCTCATGCCACTTCTACCAACCATGCCGTTTCCACCGTTCATGCCTGCAACACCACGTCCAGTTGCACCTACAAAACCAACACCGTTCATTCCGTTAGCACCACCCATATCGTTGACATTCACAGAACCGCCAACAACACGATAAGAACCAGCCATGCCACCGTTCGCACCATTTACACCTGCCTGACCCATTCCGCCGTAACCATTGCCACCAGACATACCGTTTGCACCATTACGTCCAACAGCCACATTACGATTTTCAACACCAACACTACCCTGACGATAAGCATTCATACGTCCCTGAGCATTAGCATTTGCGTTTACATTCTGAGCAGACATTGCACGTGCATCAGCTGCTACACCGCCCATAGATACACCACGACCTGCCTGACCAGCAACACCGTTAATTCCGTTTGCACCTGCAGACTGACGATAACCACCATTTAATGTACGAGTACTTTCTTCATAACCATCACTTACAATGGCATCACTTGTAGAAATTCCATGTACATTATTATTTGCAACAGTATTACGACCGGATGCACCATTCGCACCAGCAACACCGTTTGCACCATAACCTTTTCCGTTAGCACCATATCCGGCTGCACCTGCATCACCGTCTGCACCATATCCAGCAGCACCGTCTGCACCGTAACCGTCAGCACCATAGCCAAATCCGTTCGCACCTGCTGCGCCACCACGACTTGTTGCATTTGCACTGACACCTTTGATACTTGCACTCTGACCATCAGCACCTTCCGCAAAAACATCACTGCTTACTCCATCCGCACCATAGCCGTCTGCACCATAACCGGATTTACCTGCGATACCGTTTTTACCAGCAGCACCAACACCACCATAAGCAACACCATTTGCACCTGATGCACCGTAACCAGAACCATATCCAGCAGCTCCATAACCCGCAGCATTGGCATTTACACCACGAACATCCACACCAGCATTGCCTGCTGTTGCACGATACGATTCAGCACCATTTGCATTCGCACCATTGGCACCTACACCACGACCTGACTGACCAGCTGCACCTGCAGCACCAACGCCATAACCATTCGCTCCGGCAGCTCCATATCCTGTAGCATTTGCTGCACCAGAACCATATCCGTTTGCACCCGATGCACCATATCCGGCACCAACACCAGTTGCATTTGCACTAACACCACGAATATCTGCTGACTGTCCATCAGCACCATATCCGGCTCCATATCCTGCAGCATTTGCATTCATATCAGCTGTAATTGCTCCATTACGCATTGCATCTTCATATGACAGTCTAGCTGTCATAGTATTAGCAGCTCCACCCTGTACACCACGGATATCACCATTTGCCATAGCATTTGCATTAGAACCATTTGCAGTTGCATCCGCATAAGACATTTCAGATGCCGTATTATTCGCAGCTCCACTCTGTACATTACGCATGTCGCCATTTGCACCTGCAGCACCAGTACCTGTGCCTGTACCATAGCCATAACCATTTGCCATAGCATTGGCATCCGCACCATTTACACCAGCTACACCACCAGCACCAACACCATTCGTACCATTTGCTCCAATACCTGTAGCATCTGCATTTACACCACGCATATCACCAGATGTCGCATTGGAATTTGCAATTGCATCCTGCATAGAATAATTACTATGAGCAGGACCAGCTTCACCAGCCTGTGCATTTCTCATACTTGATTCAGAAGATGTAGCACTTGCTAATGAATCAGACTCCATCAACGCCATACCTGCATCACGTTCTGAACGGTCTACTGCAGCACCATCAGCCATTGCACCACTCATAATTGCAGCACTTGTTGCAATACCATCTGCACCCATTGCGCTTGCATTGCTCTGAGCATTGTTAAGATTTGCATTTGCAGTATTAGATGATGTACCATTTCCATCCACATTTGCATTTACATCGCCAGCCTGAGCATTTGCTACAGAAGTATCACCATAAGAATCACCATCACCTGTAGCAACAGATGAATGTTCAGAACCCTTACCATTTAACAATCTCATTCCCGCAGCAACGCTTCCACCACCAAGAACAGCAGCGCCTACACCACGACCAATCATGCTTCCTGCACCACTGGCTGTAGATGATAGTGCGGAACTGGCTGCACCGCCAACAGCTCCACCACCGGAACCACCGTCACCGCCAGCACCACCTGTGGAAACACTGGTAGAAGAACTTCCACCACCACTAGCACTCGGTGCTGTAAATCTTTGAATAATACTACCAGTCGCTTCTGTCACACTACCCATCAAAACTTTACGTAAACGAATAGCTAAAAGACCAAAACCTAAAAGTAAAATAGATGTCAGGAGCATAACGACTACAATACCCATTCTACCTAAATTGCTATACATCATTGCATAATTATGTGAAATCATATATGACAAGCTCCTTTCTCTAAATTTAACTTATTTCTTGATAAATCGTGGACAGTTTCTGAAACCAAACCATTGATTTCAGAAACACCATCCCACACGTAAAGTGATTTACGTTCTGCCATCCATTTATCAAATACTGGCAACATTTCTTTACATGTAATCATACGATAATACTTACAAACAGCATACTCATATGCTGACAAATAAGCATAACTCTTTACAAGCACATGACCTGTAAATAGTACAACAGCAATCATCAAACCAAATACACCAAGAACAAACAAGTAACGATTATTGTAAAGTGTTTCCGGTGATACAAAATTCGTTAAAAAACTGAATCGACCACCAAAGATAACAGATTCTGTCATACCATCTGCCTGTTTGACCAAATCAGAAATTGGCGTTTCGATAACAGATGCAAATATCACAATAAATTCACATACGAACTGATATACATAAACCGTAAATAACAATTCAATACACATCGTAAATACATACATGACAACCTGTATGATACCTCGCACAGCACCCATCATTGCAAATGGAATCTGCATCAACATGCTGATACCACGTTTCAAATTACTAATTACCATGCCGAGTCCATACATTACACCAATCAGTGCAAATGAGAACAGACAAGCTACACAGTTCAAAGCATACGCAACACGAAGTGCGCCGGAACCAATCAGGTTTACAGCATAATGTGCTTTCTTCGTATACTCAGATGTTGATTTCTGTGCAGAATATACTGATATGGATGCATCATCAAATGATGATGATAAATAATTGTACATAGAAATCGATGACAATCCACCTTTTACAGCAGGGTCAGCCATATCACCAGTCCAATTATTTGAACCTAAACCACTATTATATATAATAGTACTGTCCACTTTTGTACTAGCTGTAGAATCGGATTTCAAATTGCCATTACTGAAAATATTAAAATTATTCCATTTATGACCTGTAAAAATCTTTTTATTATCAGCAACCGTACGATTCATCCAATCTGTAGCTTCATCTGTTTCATCATACATCTGATAAACTTTACCATCGTTCGTATTTGCATTTGAAGTAGACGGTGTTGCACCAAGTTCACTTGCATGATATTTATTCAATGCACTATTTACAGATGTCTCCCAAGCAGATGCCTGATAAAAATCACCGGAACGATAACGCTGTAACAATCCATTTACCTGTTTTTCAACAGTAGAATTCGAACCGTTATCTTTCAAATGACCATTGTCATCCCACATACCCGGATTACTTAAAGTACTACTATCAATACCACTACTAAGACCAATACCCGAACTAGGATTAGTATCAAATGAATAAATAGCATTATTAATACGAAATGTAATATCACGTAAACTACGCAATGTTTCAGCAGAAGCAGCACCAGCCGCTGTTGTGGAATCCCCACTGGAATTGCTTTTACCTACGGATTTCAAAGAAACACCACTTGGCAAATCAAGTCTCGATGACTGTACCCATGACTGAAAATCTACAAAAGTACACGCAACCAATCGGGATGCAGCCGGATTTGTCTGTACTGCAGTCAATGTTTGGTCTAATACACCTGTATACAAAGCTGCACAAAGCGGAACACCTGTAATAATAAACGCAAACTTAATCACAAAAGCTTTTAATCCACTCATATCACGCTTCATCAGCATTGACCATAACAGTAATACTAATAATAACGGAATGATTGACAAAAAACCGATAGCTCTTGTACCTGAATAAATTGACGTCATCACTTTTGTGACAGGCTCTAAAGCACCTGCACTAGCTGTTACATCCACTGCATTCGCACCAGTTGCATTATCGGTAATTGCCTTATCTACAGCACCAGCACCACTTTTTATACTACCATCCGTACTCGTAGACCCACTATCAAAAAGACCATTCGCACTACCACCATATTCAGATTCTTTATACGTTGTTGTATCATCCTTAATCAAAAATCGAAATGGGTTTAACGTTCTTAAGATTCTCAATGAAAATTCAAAAATCGTTGGCACAAATCCTGCAACAGAATGTGTTCCCTGCATAAACAAACCAAATATGGAACGTATCATAGAAGAACCTGTTGCATCACCTGTTTCATCCAAACCCAAATCAGATAACAAATGACCATAACGGGCATACGCATATGTACTACCATTATCACCAACATTTAACCACGCATCATAGGATGATGATGTGACAGCTTTCGCTGTATTGGATGCAATATAGCCATAAAATCCTTTATCAGAATCACCATAGCCCACATAGGCTCCGGCAATACCCGGCTTCTTTTCATCCATTTCTTTCAATTTGTGGTCATCATGTTTATCATTTGTATTCGAACCAACAACGTTATTTGCATAGGCTGTCAATGCAGTTGACACATCATACATGGATGTGTAAATGCCATCAGACTCTGATGCACCTGACGGACTGGATGCATATACAACCTGTGATGGAACTGACAAAACTAACATACAAACGGATAACATGAAAGCAACCACACGATGATACTTATGTTTTATAAAATTCATCTTTCGGATTACCCCCTGTTCACTAATTTTCTTTTACGCATCCTTTTGTCTTTTGTCGGCTTGATACTGTTAATACCTAACGCAAGGTCCTGCTTAAACACAACATTATCAAAACCACGACGGATATAACATACCTTATCGGATTTCGATGTAATCAATGCTGACAAATCAGGCGGAATATCCTGACCAAGCAAAGTCTGATAATTCTCAACAGTAGTCTCTGTCATATTACCAAAAATCGTATAATCAGCTTTGTCAAAATGACAGAAATCTTTGTCATCCAACATTGTATCTGTATCATCATAACAAAATACTACACGACCACCCTTTGAATACAAATGATTCAACTGTATATCGATATAGCTTTTTACACCATCGTCAATCAAATCAGTTCCGTGAAAAATAACCACATCACCAAGACCCAAATTTCCGATAGCAAATCCGATGATATTTACAAGCTGTGCCATTGCAACACCTTTACCACGACGTATCAGGTCACCAAAATCATAAAGAACACGCTGTCCTTTTACAACACCATCTATTGTAGCATCTGTTACCGTATTAAACAAGTCACCATTACTTGATAACAAATTTGAAAACGTAGATGATAATACATTTAATGCATGAATCTGTTCGTTATCTCGTGCTGAAGCCGCTTTTTCTGCTTTATAATAAGAATCCAAATAAGATACGAATTCCTGCAATCGTGGTACTTCACCATGTGGAATACCAACAATACGAAGTTCATCACGATGTTCTTTTGCATTTTCACGCCACATTCCACGGTCAATATAGAATTGCGTCGCAATTTTCTCCATATTACCACGAATGATAGAACGGTCAGAGTCCGTTGGTGCATACGCCTGTTCAGCTATCAAAATCAACTTTTCCATCTGCTGTGGATAAATATTCATTTCATCATGGACTTCGCCAAACATTTCGAACATATTTACTGCACCATGATTCATATCAATTTTGTATGTTAAAGACTCGAACTTCGGACCAATCTTATCCATATCACATCCATTCAGCATTATATGCACAACTCTATGATTGTTCAATAATGCTGACTGAGAAATCTTCGAACCCCACATATCAGATACATGTACACGTCCCAATTTCTCATGATAATTCTCATTTACAATTACCGTGTGATGTTTATAATTATCTACATCGAATAACACAGCTGAGTTATTTACATCACCAACCATGTATCCTACATATTCTCCTGCAGCATCTTCCAAACCATGTGTTACTAATGAATAAGAACCTGCATATTCATTTGATGTAAAACAGAAACCTTTACCTAAACGTTTCTCATTCATACTGAACAACGTAGATAACTCTGTCTTCTGTTCACCAGCATAAGCTGCTGCCGACAAAGTTCCAAAACGGTCAATATACAATCGCTTTAACTGGTCAATCGCATAATCCAAAGTTTCCAAATCAGGTGCTTTCAAAAGCAGACGATACTGAACATTCAAATATGATGCACCACTTTGTAACTCTCGACCAATCGTTTCAAAATCCGCAGTTTTACGTCCAGCCTGATGCTTTGATGTAGACGTTCCAGAACGACCAACTTCCTGATTATCCATTGCAGCAATACCTTCGGCTTTCACCTGATGCTTCTGAATCCAGCCTTCACCAAATCGAGAAATACCTTCGAATGTAAACACTGTTACATTATCCGGCAATCCTGCAGGAATACGATTAATGCCCCAAAATGGTCCATAATTGTCAATCGCACCATCATTATGAAAATACGCTAAAATCGTTGCAACCTGATTATCAATTTCAAAATAATCAGAATGAAAAATGTAACACTCCTTTGGCTTGATTGCTACAAGATAAGGATATTCTTTAAACGTATAATCTTTCTTTTCTTTCTTCTTTGCTTTCTTTGCAGCACGTGCTTCAGCACGTAACTGCTTTTTTGTTTTTGGAGCTTCTTCCACAACAGACTCCACATTATATCTTCTTTTAATTGCCATTGCTTAGAAATCTCCTTTCCGATAAATTGATGCCAAAAGTGTCTCAACATCGTCTTTTTCCAACGGTACACACTGTTTAATCATAAGTGCTGAATTTTCCACCTCAGACTGAATTGCTGCTGTTGCAACACGCAACGCTTCTTTGTTCTTTGATTTCACAAGCATATACTGATGAATAGATTTGAACTCTTTACCTACATATTCCCGTAAAATATAGAACTGTTCTTCGGCAATATTTCTTAAATCAGGGTCATCATTTTTTAAATTTTCATAACGACGAGAAAGATTTAACACCTGTCTATAAACTTTCTGACCCTCTTTTGCCGTTACGAAAGTGATTTCAGAATCACAATCCCATTTACGATAGAAATTGTCAACTCTTGAAATAATGGCATCACGGTCTTCATCAAACAATAAGATACTTGCTGAACCAACCACACGATACCAATAACCATAAGTACCATCCTCATAAGTAATCAGACCGTCTTCCTCAAGACTTTTAATACCAGCAATGTTATAAAATGCAGTTGCATCTCTTGAAGTTCTTGTGTATACATGTCTGGCAGCTGGTGGCATATAATTAAGCAATGCCATGATACGCTGCATATTCATTCGTCTTGTACCATCAAATGATGTAAGCACCAAGGTCAGTGCAGACCACAATATTACAAACAATACTTTCTGTGGAATATTACTCATCGAACCGATAAATGTTTTCATCATCAGAACTGCAAGTAATAAGAATGAACCGACATAAGATACTACAACAAGCATCGGTAACACTTTACCGACCGTTCCGTCTTTTGAATTCAACGAAATTGTCATATCAAGATAAGACTGGTCTAAACCATAAGGAATATGATAACTTTCTTTTGCAGCCATACTAATTCACCGCTTCGCGGTTCTCCTTTCTATATATTTGATTTCATATCATATATTTAAACAGTACACGGAAAACAAAATTCCCGTGTACTGAATCATAGAATTAACGTCTGCCTTTATTCTCAAAACGCATGTTAATACCTTCACGACCCCTATCTGTCATACCATATGAAATGTATGCAGAAAAGACTTTATTTGCTTTTGAAACAAGACCCTGTACATAAATCTCAGTACCTGCTTCCAATGCAGCCATTTCATCATCTGTAAATGTATGCTGACACCAAGATGCCGGAATATTCTTTCCTGATTTAGAACCATTATTATTCAAAAATCCAAGACTCTTAAAGCCTACATATGAATGTCCATTAAAGGTCTGCTTTTCCAGCTTACCTTTTACACCAAAGGTCTTTCCTGTTTTTGAACTGACACAATCCGTAATTTCGATTTCCTCATCACGACAAAGTGCATCACACTCATCATCTGTAAAACGATGACCAGACCATTCACGTGTAAACGATACTTTCTTACCTTTCCATGTTCCATTGTATTTCTCTTTCGGAGCACCTGTCGGTCTCTTATACTGGTCTAATACATCAGAACCCAATTCTTTCTCAAGATTTGGAACATTGGCAAGCATCACTTTCATATCAGATTTGACCATATCCTGTACTTTTGTAAGACAATCCTCAGGCTTCAAGTTTCCAGCCGCAATCTCACGCATTTCATTCATCAACGCTTCGGTTACTTTTACATCAGCAATCTGCGTACCCTGAATTAACACATAAGAAATGTTACCACAATCAGTCATATCAATCTTACCCTTTTTATCAATCATCAAAGGATATTTTGTCTTCGCATTTGTGACTTCGGCATAAGTACTGTTTCGTGTTGCACCAGTACCAACATCGAATTTCTCCAACTGCTTCATTAACCATTTCATCGTTGGTCTCGGTGGTCTTGGATTTACAATATCAGCGATATATGGGTCAGCAACCGTACCAAGTCCATTTGATGAATCATCTGCATCATCATCATCTGCAGAAACATCAGAATAAACAGCTTTCCATCCTGCAAATTTCGGAACAGATGCCGTTCCAACGAACTTCGGATAATCCTTTACATGTCCTTTCTGAGACTCATATTCGTAATCCTCTGCAAACATCGCAAGTGTATTCTTTGCAAGAATCGTATAAATCTCAACTGCACACGGTCCAAAAGCTGATTCCAGCTGGTCTAAACTCTTCGGAACATTCGGTCCCGGTCTGTTTGCACCATGTGCTCCACCTGATTTTACATGTGTCTTTCGTGGTGAACGATGAGTTAATAATGCTGTATCAACGCCAACAACAGCTGCAATTTTATCAACCAGTGGCAACAAATCATTGAACTGCTCAGGTGAAATGAATTTATCTTCCGTTCGCGGATATGAAACTACCTGTTGGGTATAGAGTTTTTGATAGACGTCTGAAACTTCCTTTGCTGTATAACCTTTCGGAACAATTGCAGATGAAAGTGATGCCAAATCAACCAGCTTCGGTGGAGCTGTCTTTTTCATCTCTTTCTTATCGCAAACAACATCAGATGAATGATAAATATTGGTTGGTACTTCGTCCTTTTTATCATAAATCGGTTCCTCAGGATTTGTGTAAATCACACCGTTTTCATCCTTGAACTTGTTCTGATATTTTACGACTTTGACATAATTGTTATAAGCCTTTAAACCATCACCAACAATCTTTACCATAACAGATTTCAAACGACCCTGTCGTGGTACAACACCGCCACCCGCACAGTGTGTAGCGATACGTGTAAACTGCATCGACAACATATCCCACTGTGAACGATAATTTGCTTTTACATAATCCATATCCTGCAACATAGACGGTATCACTTTACGATTTACAAAAGCTTTCTGCACTTCTGGCACGGATTCATCCATGAAATACATTCTTGAAAACTTCTGTGGATGTAACTGCAACTCATCTAAGATTTCCCACGCAAGAAGTTCTCCTTCTCCCGTAGGGTCCACATCAGTTGCAATACAAATTTCATCACATATAGATAATCGTTTTTCAATGTCATGAAGTAACTGTTTTGTATCTTTCTTCGGACTACGTTTCCAAAGAAAATCTTTTTCATTCCAAGGAAGATTACCAATATTCCAATCTTTATACTGCGATGCTAATGCCGCCGGAACCTGCTTATCCGGTGGTAAAAACTCATATAAATGACCTGCGGCAGCAACGATAATATACTGCTCACCATTGTAAGTACCGCCTGTAGCGGAACCACCTAACGCCTTTGCAAAGTTTCTTGCTGCAGACGGTTTTTCTGCTAGAATACCTATCATAGAAAACACTCCTTTTTTACTATGTGCTACCAAAAACTGGTTCCACACACTTTTTATTATACTATGTTTTAGAATGTCATTCAAGCTGTTTTTATCCATAAATCAACATTTTCTAAGACTATGTCATTCACGAACAAATACTTGAATTTCATCCCAATTCCTTTTTTCTTTCTTGCCATGTCGTTTTGTTAAATGACTGACTACCTTTTTTCCAACCGGAATTTGCTCTGTCAAAGTCCAACCCAAATCCAACAAAATCTGATTCATGTCATCTTTAAATCTTGTATTTATCTGGTACGCAAAAACATGTGTCGTATCAGAAACACTATACAAAACAACTTCTTTCCACCACTTTAAAAAATCCTCATGAGAAAAATTTTCAGCACCTACCGTGGTATAATGTTCCACTGATTCATATGGTGGACACGTAAAAACACAATCATGATTATGCTTACGCATATCATAAATTGAACTATCGCCAAGATGCGTTGTACAATTCTGTAAATTATAATGATTTATGAGACTATCATAGCCACCAAATAATCTCATATTGATATCACAACCATGATATTTTACGCCAAGCAATCCAGATGTCAATAATCGCTCACCCCAGCCCGCACACGGGTCATAGATTGACTTTACATCATATCGTTTTATCAAATCGACCATACCTGTATTATCAAAAACCGAATAACCACGATACAAACCTGCTATGGATAATCCACGTAAAATCTCAGCATCAGATAACTCATATGGCAATTTTCCAAGATACTTATAACGATTTTCATACAATCGTGCCTGTAATGTACCATGTCGTAAAACATATGGATTTTCATTCCATAAAGCAATTTCATTTGCATAGAATACATGTCCATTTGCGGCTTTTACAGCTGCTATTACAGACTTATTCGTACAAGCATCAATTTCTGGATAAGAAAAATCAGCCATCAGATTTCGCTCCGGCAGCCATGAATACTCCCGTTGCCAATCTTGTCCATCAGGACAATCCATTCCAACCCAAAGTATTGCATCCGATAATTTATCATCCCAGAACACAACATAATTCAAATTACCAATTCTTGCTAAACAACGTTTTTCCACATCACGCTGTGTCCACGTTGATATTGCATTGTCATAATACGCTGTATTTTTATTTCGCCATTCAGTCACAACACGAATATCATTATTTGAACTAATATCATACCAATGACAACCATGCGTCCACGATGCATTTAACTCAATATACATATTGCGAGATTTAATGTAAAAATCACAAGCAAATGGATATTCATCAGAAATATACTGACGCTCAATATCAGACGCATCAAAACACATACACAACAGTTCATACAAATTATCTTCAGGCAAAGAACTTTTAAAAGTATGATTTTTCAAACGTACAGCACATAACTGTTCCTGTACTTTTGCATCAAGCATTCGTTTAGATTGCATTCGTTTAAACTCATCCGTCTGCGTAAAATATGGTACACCATATCGTTCCATACATGTTTCACGACTTTTCTCCAAAAACGAATCCAAATTATTCAAAAAAAATTGACGAAAGTCCTCTCTCACAGCTGGTATTTGATGCGAATATTCCACACCATATTTCGATAACATTACATCACGCATATGACCGATGGAATCATCAGATAATGCCTTATCATGCATCATCTTACGAAAATCATCCGTCTGAGAATAATACGGTACACCATATTTCTCAATACAAGTCTCTCGACTTTTTTTATTATATTCATCAGCATGTTCTTTGAGACGTAAGCTAAATGCAAGCCTGTTTTTATCAATCTTCATTGGATGGTCTACACCATATTTTTCAATACAAGTCTCTTGATGTTTTGCACGTATATCTGGATTATTCATCACGCAAGTATTACCATAACGTTCCTCATTCGTAGCTTTCTTCTTCGCATCCACTGCACTACGAAACGAATCATCTTTCATATGTTCTAAAAACGTAGCTCTTGCATCATCAGCTAAACTTGAATCACTCGATAACGTATACCGACCGCCATAACGTTCTTCTCTTGTATTGCCTGCTTTTTCTTGAAATTCAGATAATTTAAACACATTATCCGTGCCATACTTTGCAATTGTACCATTTTTCATATGCAATTTTCGCTGTGCTTTATCCGCTACTGCAAATTCCTCAGCATAACCCAATGACGAAAACAACTGCTTTAATTTCACAATATTTGCTCCGGCAATACCAAGACATCGTAATACAGACTCTTTATCAAGACCTTTACTGTATTTATCCAGCGTATCCAAAATCGTATCTGAACTACAGTTTGTTTGCACATACAAAATTTTATATGCATATCTATCAATGCCTTTTAACGATGCTTTCAAAGCATTGCCATGATAGCCAACATCAACACTTGTAAAATCTAAAATCTCAGATTGTGAAAATCCACGAAGTACATAATCTTCAGCACTATTTTGCTTGAATAATTTTACAGACATCATGGCTCACCACCCTTACGTTTTAACTTTCCCTGATATACCAAAAGGTCATACATCATATGAACAATATAATCCTTTGGAATAGCTTCACCAATTTCCCATTTCTGATAAGTGCGTAACGGAATACCAAAATGATTCGCAAATTGACTCTGGCTCATACCAACATCTAATCTTAATTCATTTACCGTCATTCTGTTCTCACCTCACTTCAACATTCATTATACCCAACTTGGGTATAAATGTCAAGTGTTATTTGCGAATTGGTCTACCCTGAATAGTATTCTTTTCGTACTGAAAACCTTTTGCCTGTTCTTCCGCAGCAAGTACCACATCCACAACACCGTCTTCACGCAAATTGATATCTCTCGGTGTTCGTGGATTATCATTACGAAAACCTACACGGTCATACACCATATACGTTGCCAGCAACTCAATTACATCCGTTGTCTTTGATAGCTTTGCCAAATGCTTGGTAAGGGCTTCTATCTGCTTTACAATCGCAGAATAAGAATCACCATCCCAATTCTTCACTAACTGCTGCTGTGTTTCCGTCAAACAAGCATTGGCACGTTCAGCAACAGAACCACTGCCATGACAAGCCAAATATGCCATTAATGCATCCGTATTATTCGTTGCATCACAAAACTCTGCACGCACAGCCTTAATGACATTCGACGGAATGTTACGAAAGACACCAGTACCTGTACTATAATCAGGCACAGAACGACGCTTAGTTTTTGACTTTGATTTTGTTGATGTTGGCGTTGCAACTAACATCGAATCAGACACAGCTGACTCTGTGCTTTTTGGCTGTGATGTGTCATCAGATTTAGGCACATGCACAGAAATTTCCGCACTATCGGACTGCACATCCTTTGATTTCTTTGGCATACCATTCATCAAATTTTCCAAACTATCAATTGCCATATTCTCTCACTCCTTTCTTGTAAAAATTATATATCACTATCATCATCTTCCAACAAATAATTATCACCTTTTGTCAATGACAATAAACTATCAAATCCATTTACAGTAATAGACTCTAATGATTGCATATTACGAGACAATACATTTACAGTCTCAATCAACTGATTTAATCGCTGTATTTCCAATGTCGGCAACTGATAATCACCATTCTTAATACCAATATACTGCTCCAGTAATACAGGAACAAACTCATTAATTGACATTTCCTCTTTCTTAGCCCAATAAGCCAACTTCTCATAATCAACCTCAGGTAAACGAAGTGTCAATCGATGCGATGGCATTCCAACATCTGATTTTTTTCCACCAGCCATAAAATTCTCCTTTCACACACCCTGAAATTTGACGCAATTTCATTATTTTGTACACATAACTATATCATAAAAATATTGATTTATCAACCAATAATCACAATTTATACAGTTTAAGAATATGACGCAGTTAAACAAAAAAGACGGCGATTTTCAATAAAATCACCGTCTACGCAAATCCTACTGTAAACCATTTCGCTCTTTATCCAAAGCATCCATCTTGGATTTCTGTACAGCCTGTAACTGACTCAAAATATCATCAGCACGCTGCTGTTTTGCTGCTGCTTTCGCATTATACTGTTCCAGATAACTATCATACCAGCTTGCAGGACTCTGCAATTTATCTACTCGAATTTCCTGTCCACAAATAACCAGACGATGATTTGTTCCGGCATAGCCATTACAAGTAGATAACGTAACATATCTTGCGTCCTTTGACGCTGTACATGATGTACCAATCCTACTCTTATCTAACATCCACTGTTGCCAATTCATATAACTATCATCTGATGCAAATGACCACGTATATGCTTTTGACTCCTGAAAAACAGTCGCAACACTGAAAAACTGATACACATGTCTTGTACCATCTGGAAGATAAATATAAAATAAATGGTCTTTCGATGCATCTGTCATATAATTCTTTAATCTACCAAACATGGAACCATTTCCCATGTTATGACCATATACAAAACTACTCTTATCCGTAAACAATGGATTATTATGATTCAACAAAAAGATAGAACCGCCACCGTTATATGAACCATCAGGTAAATGATGCAGATAATAAGAATTATCCGTATGCTGCATGATTGGATAAGAAATATCATCCAACTGAAACCATGCAACAATTTCGGTACCCTGAAATGCATCCCAATCAATTGATAACGCATCCGACACATCCACATCAGAACTCACATCCGAATCACTATTTGCCGTAATCGGGTCATATTTTGTAACATTACTATCCTGCATTTGCTCAAAAGACGAATCACTCTGTCTATATTCCAATAATTTTGGAACAATCTGTGATAAACAAAAGATTAAAACAACAATTGCACAAAATACAATTACATACAAAAAGATGTTTAAAATCTTATCACCTGTCTTAGACTTTTTTGTCGATTTTTGTTTAGAACTCATCTTAATTACTGCTCCTTTTTATCTGATATATGCATAGATTATACCATTTTACACGCTATTTCACAACACCAAATATCTCACCCGTCATTGCGGGTGAGATACTGTAAAAATTATGTATCAGATGCGTCCGATGTGTCTGTTACATCCGTGTCCACATCTATGATATTATCTTCGTCAGAACCATTCTGAGGAACTAAACGATAAATTCCACGATATCGTGTGGATAAATTCAAAGGATGACACTTTAACAATGGGTCCATATTAGTTTTATAAAGCGGATTCATCCACTTTTCAACATTATACGCACCAATCAAAGGCTCCATATCATCCATCAAATTGCCCGGACGTTTTCCTGATGAATCATCTGTATTTACCCATGCCGGATATTCATTTTCAACCAAAAGCTTGATATCTTTGATAAAAGACCTCTGACTCTTAATATTGCGGTCACCTGTATGCGTTTCACGATACCAGCATACATATAAATCATACAAAAACGTATACGGAAGCAAGTCCCACTTTACCTTTGGCATGATTTCTTCCATGAACTCACGAATTGGGTCTACATAAGCCTTATATTCATCCAATGCATTTTTACACGATTCAGGAATGGTAAACTCATCATAATCCATGTTCAAAACCTTGTACAAAACGTACTCCAAAACGTCTTTACGTTTCAGATACTCATTCTTGATATATTTACGTTCATGTCCAGTAAAACACTTCGTAAATGGAATAAATATCTGTCGTCTGAAAAAAGAATCAGACTTGTCCTTAATACGTGGTGGCTCATTTACACACTCGATAACCAATCCGTGAAACTGAAATGCTACAGGTTGCTTAAACTTACGATTAATCTGAATCGTATCACCTGTAATAATAGCCTTCAAATTTGCGGCTTTATCAATATAAGTTCCGACATCGTTCTCATCCGTGATAATCGCATTGGCACGAATTAAAGGCTCCAGCATGAAATCCTTTCCAAAATCAGATAATGGAATACTTGCATAATGACCGTGTCCAACTAACTGACGCATCAATTCGCACAACGTACCTTTACCATTATTACCTTTTTCGGAATACATCCAAATGGACTTATTCCACGGTTTATTATTACGTAAAATAGCACCAAGAATCTGCCAAATAAGATGTACAATCTCAGGGTCATCAGATAAACTTTCTACCCAGCTTTCCACATCCCAATCTGTCCCATCATCAGGATTGTGAATTACAACATTTTTCGCATGTTCATTATAAGGCACATCTGATTTTGTTAAAAATACATACTTCTTATCAAAATCTATCAATTTTTTCGTATCTGTATCAAATAAACCATTTTCTACAGCAACTAAATTTCCTTTGTTACAACGACGCTTTCGTGGAAGAATATCCTGTAAAATCTGCATAACTTCCATCACATCTTTATTTGTCATTTCATAGCTGTACTGACGAATCAAATTTCGAAGTACAGACTCATCGGACGAATAAATACCCTTATCTTTTCCATCATCCTGATAAATAGCAATCAAATCCATAGAACTATCATTACTATCCTCAGCACCAATGATTTTCACAATTGGATATGCCTTGCATATCGCATCCGCAATCTGATATGGAATTAACGAGTCCATATGTCTCCATTTATGTCCACATGTTGCATTTTCATTATCTATCATCGTGTTACATGCTTCCAACAATTCGGTCTCGACAACAGAAGGTATACGCAATTCATCCGGCGACAAACTATCCAATGTATCACGAGTTATTTGTCGAATCAAACCAAACTTGCTACGCGAACTAGGAACTGTTGTTGTAGTCATATTTTCATCTGACATACACAATCACTCCTTTATCATTTTGTTTTCAACTCTTTCGTAGCATCATCATTCAAAAATTCTTCAAATGCTTTACGTTTGATATAACGTCGTGTACCTACTTTCAATACAAATTTACAATCAGGGTTGTCCAATAACAACTCAATCGTTGTGCGTCCTAAACCAGAATACGCACAGGCTTCTGGAATTGTCAGACAAATCTTTTTATCAAAAGATGTTTCATTCACTCTTTCTTCTTGCTTCATAAAGCTCATTACCTCACTTCATTTGTGTTTTTGTTGGTCAGTCAATTACATTTTGACTGATGAAATTATAGCATATGATGTGATAAAAGTCAACATTAAAATGTATTATCTTACATTTACATCGAATAGGGTTGATTATAGTAATTTTGCACAACACCCATCCGAACATATGTACGTGGACACGATAGAAAATTTTATCGTGTCCACGAAAAAACTCAGTATTCATGCGGGTTTGAAGCACTTTTTACAGAAGTGTGGACACGAAAGCGTTTTTCTATCGTGTCCACAAAAAAATCCAGTGTTTATGCGGGTTTGAAGCACTTTTGACATCCAATGGACACGATGGACACGAAAAAAACAAAACCTTTATATAGCATTAATTTTGACCCCTATATATATTATAAGGGAAAAATCGAGATGAATGCCTATATATTAATTAAAATTTACGTGTCCATCGTGTCCAAAGTATAAAAATATATATATAATGCCCGAAAATAAAGGATTCTTTGTGGACCGCAAATTGGACACGATAAAAAATCTATCGTGTCCATCGTGTCCACAATAAACTGACATATTGCTGTAAATACTTAAAAATGAATAGACAATATTATAAATAGTCTGACAAAAGCTAAGAAAGTTCTCTACTAAATGGTTATTTGTCTGACAATTGCCACGAAGAGCCACAAAATGGACACGAAAAGCCATAAAATGGACACGAAAAGCCATAAAAACAAAAAAAAATAGGGGTGATTGGTATATCATCACCCCCACATTTCCATGTAAACAATTATGTATTATATATCACAATGCGTTCACATATAATTCGTATTGAATTATCTGGCATCGGAAAATCACCCGGTCCCCAACAACCCTCAGATGACATCGACATCTGATACAAAATCGCAGCACCAATCACAATGATGACCAATAACGCAATACACACAACCGTTAAAATAACCTTTTTCTTTTTGCTCATATGTAACTCTCCTTTCCGTATACACTAATAGTATATAGCCCTGAAACACTGTATTTCGCGTTTTAAGCGTTTTTACTAAATAGGCTAAGAACATATCATAATATGAATTACAAAAGTATATAGATATGATTACGACGTTCTCAGCTATGTCTTAAGTATATTTTAGCATATATTTGAAAAACTGCAACAACAATTATATGTATTATTGTTGAATAATAATGCATAATGCTTACACATTATCATTGTCTTATCAATTATATTAACACAACATACTTACCATTCTAAGCCATTTTGCCATGATACCCTAACAAGTTATCGCACAGCATACAAAAAAGCGTCTGAGAGCCACTCAGACGCTTTAAAACTCAATATATTCACATCACCCTATTATATAATTGCCAACTGCTCAATCAATTTATCAAACAAAGCATACACTGGCTGTTTCTGCCTTATCGTAAACAGACCATCTGTAAAAGCATCAATTATATCACTGACAGGTACATAGGTATCAAATACCTTATATCTATACAATGCCATTCGTCTTTTAAAATCATCATACAACTGTATATCATTATCATCCACATAATTAGCAACAAAACCTAATATCTGTACATGACTATGAAACTGTTCCTGTATGGAACTAATGATATTTAATATGCCCATACAATCAAATAAATTTGCACTCTTTGAGCAATCAATTGGAATAATAGCATAATCAACAACAGAAAGTGTCAATGCATACCGCCAATCCGGTGACGAATTTACGTCTATAAAAATATAATCGTATTGGTCTTTGATTTCGTCTACTAACTGCTGAAAATGTTCGATTGATGTCATTGGCTGCATATAAGAAAGATTCATACCAAACGAAAGAACGTCCAGACGTTCCGTCACAGAAATCATTGCATCCTGCACTTTACAGTCACCTGCAAACACATGATATAATGACTGCTTTTCTTTTACTTTCTCTTTTAATATACCTGTATCAAGTCCACACATAGAACTAAACGTAATACCCTGACCATCGAAATCAATTACCAAAATACAATAACCCTTTTCATGTAAACGCCAAACTGTATGAAACGTTAATGTTGTTTTGCCAACGCCATGACAGTCATTTATATATGTCATAATGTGTCCCATAAATATCACATCCTTTTTACTAATTTACTAATCTTATTATTAATTATATGTACCATATATGCTGATATTATGCAAGTTTATACAAAAAAAAGCGTGATATTAGTACTAATATCACGCTTTTTATATCATTTATGCTAATTTATTCTGCTTATTTCTTTACAGCTGCTTCTTTGGCTTCTTTCGCTTTTGCTTCTGCAATCGTTCTTGCCATGATGTACAGACCCTCACGATTCAAGGTTCTTGAATACATGCTGTTCAAGTACAAAATTGGATAAGATACATCTTCACCACCGAAGTGTTTGCTGATGTCGATAAGTCTTGGATGTAAAAACTCTTTCAATGGACCAGAACCACCACCGTAAACGAATACAACTTCAGTATAAGAACCGCATCTTGACATTACTTTCAAGAACTCCTGTCCGACTTCATCAGCAAAACCGTCACATTCCTCACGTACTACCTGCATAATACGATTATATCTTGTCTGCTGTAATGGTGACGGTTTCTTCATCAAGAAATCAGCAAGTGATTTTCTTGAAGCAAATGGGAAACCAATTTCATCCAAACGGTCTCTTGCCTGTTCCAAAACAGTACCATAACCCTTTGAGAAACTCATAGATACATCAGGATTGAATCTGCCGTTCTGATATACAGGGAAGTTTACTGTACCCTCACCAATATCAATACCAACTGTATTCTCTGCAGCAAGCACGTCAGCGGCTGTGATACCTTCCAATTTTTCACCCTGCTGTGCCAAATCATCAAGCAATGCCTGCATCAAAGGTGTACCATATGCTACAATAGCATACTGAGCAGATGCACCCTCTGCAGTTACATTCACATCATCAATGTGTAACTCGACACGAATTGGACGCTCAAAATTGTAGATAGTTACCATATGTGTATCCTCTCTGAACTTCTGAGCATACATTTTTCTCTTCGCCTTGTATTCCGTAATTGGCAAAGCCAATGTCAATACATCCACATACACCTGAATGGTCTCTGTTGGAAGTTTCTGTGTTGCTTTGAAATAAGCCTGTAAAGCTTTACCAGCAAGGCATCCGCATACGAGAATACTTGATAACTCATCATCTGCTTTAGACATGGTTGATGAAACATCAAACTCATTTACAGAACGTCCTGACGAAACACCACGTCTACCAAACAATCTGTGAAAGTTATTTGTAATCATAGGTGTATCAAAAGAGCATTCCATTTCGTTAAAGATGTCTTTGATAAGACTCTCCGCATCTTCCTCTTTTGTTTTGATGTCATGACTGTGTGTTTGGACTGCAACACCTGACATGAAATCAATCGTTGTCTTTTCAGAACCATTTACCGATGTAGAACCTTTCACATATCCATTACCAATATCAAGACCTGCAATCATATGCATTGTTAAATTTTTATTCGCCATAATTTTTTATCTCCTTTTCTTATCTAATTTTAACTTAACAAATCCTGTAAAGCACTCATGCTTGGATTTTTTGGTGTATCATCCTGTACAAACGTATGGACTTTCGACGCTGTACTTGTACGTTGATTTGTGTTTTGAGTTACTGTTGTTTGCGATTTTTCAGCCTGCGTCATTGTTGCAACAGGTTTTACTTCCTCAACAGAATCGTTTTCCTCTGCACGACGTTCTAATTCGGCATTTGTTGGACGACCACGTTTTGGACCCTGTTCTACTCGCCTACAAGTCACATCAGTATATCCGTTTTTCATAATATCTTCTCTGATTAACTGTCTAATTGACGTTGAAATGTTAATCTGAGCTTCAATCCATTCCTGTACAGATATATCCTCAGCCGGAACCTGTAAACGATAACGCTTTGCTGTCGTTGTCATGTTGGACATAGTCGGTTCCCCTTTCCTAATATAATGTTGAATCATGTATCTCTTTCAACTGTATTTAGTATAGCATACCAACATGAAAAAGTCAACACATAAATGGGCATTTTTTAGCACCAAATAAGTGTTTTATTTATAGACAAAAAGTGTCCAAATTTGCCACATATTTATAATGATACTATAATATTACCCATAAATGGGCGTTTTTTGCCCACTTTTGTGTCCACAATACAAAATATACATCCATAAATGGGCAAAAAATGACCACTCAAAATTGTATTTCAAAATACATTGATTTATCAATACAATTTTGCTATAATTCAAATATATACCAAAATTTAAGAAAGGAAAAATACAACAATGAGCATGAAAATGACATGTGATTTTTGTGGCAAAGAAACAGAATGTAGTAATCTGTTCATTCAAAACGCTATTGAACCGAACATGCCAATCAGACACCAGATTTGTCATGATTGTTTAAACAAATACATCTATGCAAACCTTACCACAAAAGACCCTAACGTAAAACCTGCAGATGCGTTTTCAAAAAGCATGATTAAACCAGATAATACAACTGCATTCGCAGGAATGTTATTACGTGATTTCTTACGTACACCGTTCTATCTGGAAGACCTCGGAACCATTTACACATTTGTAACACCAGATGACAAAGAAATCATTGATTTACAGCCATGGCTGTTGCAACCAATCGCAACTGTTTCTAACAAAACAGAACATTCAGAAATCTTTGTCACACTCGCTGATAACAAAACAGACAGTGATGATGAAAACACAACAAATAACTAAAAAAAGAAAAACCCGGCAATAAATGCTGGGTTTTTCTCTTGATTGTGTCCGTAAATTCAAGTAATCGTTTAAGCCACTGGTCCTTCAGCTTCTGTCTCAGCCTGCTGACTTGGCTCCTGTACAGACGCTTCGATGTTTCTCTCACGCTGCGCTGTTCTTTCTTTCAAATAAGCCTTATTCTGGTCGATAATATCGGCACCAGAAATCTTTGAATTTTCAAAAACAGGCTTGCCATCTGCATCTTTTCCTGTCTTAACAGAGAATGTATAATCCTTGTCACGATTTAATGCAACATAAGATTTCTGCTGACTCTTAGACAAATCTGCTGTCTTCTTATCAGCGTTTATCTGCTTCTCAGATACGAAGATTGTACCAACTTTCTGATTACCTTCGTTATCACGAAGTCCAAGTGTAACAGCTTTAAGACCCGGCTGCTTTGTGTCATGAATCATAGAATCATTCACTCTTACAAGATTTGTAGGCTTTGTAGGTTTTGTGTTTGCCATAATAGAACTCTCCTTTCATAAATTAATAGGTGTAATATTTGTAACATTTATAATACTGTATAGGATAATATAATATATTATCCTTACATGTCTTTATTAAAGCACGCAACAACATATAATGCAATATGTTTTTAGGAAAAATTTAGAAAAAATTTCAAATCATAACCAAAGGCTGTGTAAAATCAGTTGCTTCAAAATCCAATGATTCCAATTCAAAACTGGTTTGCTGATGATAATGATACACCCAATCAGAATACGTACATGCAGGACCATCAGCCATCATAATTATTACTTTTGATTCGCCATGATATTTTATCAAACGATTGAAAAATTTTTTCAATGCATGATTTCGTTTCATAGATAACATCCAAATAAAACGGGAAATACAAACACTAAATGTATTTGTATTCGACATATGCCTTAACTCTTTTAATTTATCATAAATCACGCATACACTATGAATATCTTTAAAACCAAAATGACCCAACTGCCAGCCAAGTATTAAAAACCATGGTTCATATTTTGTAATTTTCAAATCATAATGAAACGTCTTATTAAAATATTCTTTCCACATCATTTCATATTCTGTAAAATCACGACAAGTAATATATGGTCTTAATTTCCTGTCATTATTCGATACAAAATACAAAACATCAAACAAAATAGGTGATACATCCGTCATCGAAACATAAAATGCATAACTTGACAATACTGGAAATTTCATCATATAAAACAACTGATTATCTGTCACAGATTTTAAATTATCAACCAAAGACGGTAACGAATATCCATATGCAACTTTGTAAATCTTTTGCAAAATTAACTTTCGCAAAATATACGCTACATCGCAATCATAATTTACATTTGCATAAAACGTATCATATACTTTTGGTACAACATATTCAAACTGGTCATCTTTTGCTTTCACATTATCAATCAAATAAACCTGTTTTACATCCAAATTGCATACAATACGCTGTTTTGTCATATACGTCTTATAAACTTGCTGCAACGTTTGCGTTGCATCATCAAACCAATACTGCACTATATGATGTTGTCTAAAAATCGTACCATTAACAGATACAACATGCCCATCAGCATCATCTTTTTTCATACCAATTAAAATCGTCTGTATATTCGACATATTATAAACAACAGGTGGATTTCCATTATTCTTTTTTGTTTTATATTTACGAATATCATAACATGACTCTATCGTTACCATGTCTACTTCTGTACCACAATGTTTACATATATATTCATAATCATCATCTGATGAAACAGGTTGCGGTTTCAGTGGATTTGTTTTCCATATTTTCTTACAATATGGACACAAATACATATTTCTTTTCATACCAATTTCTTTATTTGCTCTTAAACAAAATACTGCCTTTACATAAGGCTTAAATGCTGGGTCATCTATCAAATTCTTACTAGATTCATACATAATTGATTACACTCCGTGTTGAAATATTAGTTGTAAAGGTTGCACTTTCAAACTACATTAATTATACTACATTATTATATATTATTCAATATCATAATTACAAAACATGAGACCATAAAAACATACGAGTGCTATATATATAAATACGAAAGAGAGGTAATAATATGATAGCTGGTTTTAGAGATGATTTTAGATTTTTGAGTAATTTTTATAATGCACCCATAACTTATAACGGTGTGACTTATAAAAACAGCGAAGCTGCTTTTCAGGCTGCAAAGTTTTTGCACCTGACACCTGATGATATCCGTGCAAAGGTAAGCCCGTCTATTATTGACGGCTATGGCTTCGACCTAACGGACGACCACTGTGTGGAACACGCGTTTGCCACGATGTCTGCAGCTGATGCTAAGAAACTTGGTCGTAAACTCCCAATCCGCCCCGACTGGGAAAATGTCAAGTTTGACATTATGCGCAAAATTGTTGATAGCAAGTTTGCTAACAATGCGTATTTAAAACGCAAATTGCTTGCCACTGGCGATGAGCAGCTTGTTGAGCGCAACTGGTGGCACGATAATATCTGGGGCGATTGTGCCTGCGACAGATGTAAAAACAGAGCAGGTAAAAATATGCTCGGTGTTATCCTTATGGAAACACGTGCAC
>UMCX01065647.1_pt1 | contig 117675 bp, 136 predicted proteins | sample 1964341 | NCBI WGS metagenome assembly UMCX01 (sample SAMEA4835979, study PRJEB28245) | human gut metagenome | biome: gut microbiome; material: fecal sample | place: Denmark | collected 2008
CTGTCACGCTCTTAAAACGCTTATGAACACAGGCTCTTACATTACCCGCCGGGGAGGTAGAACTTCATGAATAAACCTTTAATATTAGTGGTTGAGGATGACCCATCTGTACGAAATCTCATTACAACCACATTGAAAACAAATGATTATCGTTATGTGGTAGCGCCCAATGGCTCGACAGCCATTATGGAGGCCACATCGTACAATCCTGAAATCATCTTGCTGGATTTGGGCTTGCCGGATATGGATGGCGTTCAAGTCATTCAAACGGTACGCTCCTGGTCCAATGCCCCCATCATTGTAATTAGCGCCAGAAGTGAAGATAATGACAAGATTCATGCATTGGATGCCGGAGCTGACGATTATCTGACAAAACCTTTTTCTGTTGAAGAATTATTGGCTCGACTTCGGGTGACGCAGCGAAGACTCTCTCTGATGACGGCAGAGATGTTTACTGCCAGTTCTGTATTTGTGAATGGTAAGTTGAAAGTGGATTATGCCGGGGGATGCGCTTATCTGGATGAAAACGAACTTCACCTGACACCCATTGAGTATAAGCTGTTGTGTCTGCTGTCCAAGAATGTCGGCAAGGTACTGACCCATACCTTTATCACACAAAATATCTGGGGCCGCAGTTGGGATAACGATGTGGCTTCCCTGCGGGTATTTATGGCAACACTGCGGAAAAAGCTGGAGCCAACAGAGGAGTCCCCGAAATACATCCAAACACATATTGGTGTGGGCTATCGTATGATAAAAGTAAATTAATGATATGAGGTTGGCCAGTGTTCGCACATGGCCGGCCTCGCTAATTGTGTTATGACAATTTCTCTTGTCCGTAAAAAATGTTGCATCTAATTGTAGCTTAACGTTCAAAGTCGATTCGTTTTTTCTTTGATTTGGGGGAGTGTGTTCGGACTGAATTTTCTACTGTTGCGCTCGTTTCAGCTTTTGTACGGCCTGTTCGTCTGCATATTCGTGAAGCAACCCGGATGCCTTTCGTTTGCTGTCGAGCATAGCAAGCGGGCGGTACTTATCCCCGTAAGCACGCTGTAGCTGTTCGACGGCATTTAGCTCCTTTTCAGGACGGATGGCCTGCCGTGCATCGTGTGAAATTGTCAATAACACTTGACACATTAACCGCAAGGATTTTGAAGTTAAGCAGCGATAGTCAAAGCAGAATAGAACCTACACCGTTTTACAGCTGGTGGGAGCCCGCCGATTGCCGAGCAGATTCTGCGGTTGCTCCAGTAGCTCATAAAATATCGCCAGGCCATCGTTTTTAATGCTTCAATCGTATAATCTTCAGATCTTCTGCCTCTGTTATAAAACAATTCCTCCTTCATTCTTGCCCATATGCTTTTGCATCTTGCATTATCGTGGCATCTTCCTCCTGCACTGTTCATGCTCTGGACAATGCCGTATTTTTGAATGGCTGCCGCGGTCGGAATGCACAATGGCTCCGCGAATCTCCGGATACCGCAAGCTCGCTTTTTTCAGTGTTTCACAGCATAGTTCAGCTCGCATATGGTCTGCCATGGCAAGACCATTTGGCATCAGGTCATAGCAATCAAAAATCGCTGAAACATACAGTTTTCCGTCTTTTGCCGGAATTTCTGTAATATCTATCACGCACTTTTGCAATGGTGCATCTGCTGTGAAATCACGTTTCAGGAGATCATCAGATTTGCGTGCTTCCCGGTCAGCTTTAGTGATTCCATTTGGCTTTCGCTTCGGTTTATGGATCAGGCACATCTGCTCCATGATCTTGCGAACTGTTCCCTCACTGGGAATGGTGACCTTCCCAAGCTCGCCGATTTCTTTTTGATACTGAAGTGCCTGAAACATGCGGATTCTGCCGTAATCTGCGTTTTCTTCGTCCGTGGCATGGATCTTCAGTATCGCATCTGCCAACGGCTGATACTTCCACGGCTTCTTTTTGCGTTTCAGATAGTCGTAAAACGCCTGTCTGCCGACTTGCAGCGTGTTGCAGTAAAAACTGATCTTTCCGATGTTTCTGCCGTCATCTGTCCGGATCGCAATATACATCAATCTTTGTTCTTTCCCGATCTCTGACGGCCGGCAGCGAAAAAAGCCGTTGCATCCTCCAAAAACTCATTCATTTCGCAAAAACTCATTCATTTCGCTTAGGCGTTTGTTTTCCTTTTCCAATGCTTTGATCTGCTTCCTCAGCTGCTGGTTTTCTTCGGCGATATTCTGAGATTCTTCCGGGCTGCGTTCTCCGCAGCCAATATCAAGGCTTCCGATTTTTGCTTTTCTGATCCAGCCGTACAGCGTATTTACGGGTATCTGAAGTTCATTCGCTGCTTTTACCGCCCCTATCTTTTTTGCAAGCTTTACTGCCTGCACTTTGTACGCATTTTCATATTGTTTATTTTCTGACATTCCTTTTTCCTCCATTTCTTCCTTTTCCTATTTTATTCCTTTGAGGTTAGGGTGTCAAGTTTTATTATACTACATCACTTTCAGACAATACAGCAGACTGTCACTCTTACTTTATTTTATAGTAAGCAAATTTTCCCTTTCCAACGAGCAAAAGCTTTCCTTCCTCCGTCATCTTAACAAGCAGACGATATGCCTGCCCCTGATTAAGATGCAAAAGCTGCATTACATCCTTTCTAGTTACTTTGCCTTGATTATTTTTTGCAAACTTCAAAACAAGTTCTGGATAACGAATCCGATCAATCCCTGTCTGCCGCACGTATCCAATTACATTGTCCGCATTTTTATAAAGTGCTGCACTCAAAATATAAGTTCTGCTGTTTCCATTTCCGTCCGCTTCCACAAGTCCGGATTCAACTAATTTTTCAACGGTTGTGCGTACTTTGTACTCGTTGAGATGAATCATATGTGCAAGTTCTCCAAGCCGCAGTCTTCGATTGGATTTCAGAGCATTTAATATCAGCAATGCATTGATAGATAATGGTCTGCCGATCTTGCTTTGTTCTTCTGCAATCATTTTAATAAACGCCTTATCCGGCAAACTTTTAGGAATAAATAGTTTTACTTGATTTGTATTGGATTCTGAATAGTCCGGCAATGATTTTCCATAGGAAAGTGAGCCTTCAAAAATACGATCTACGCCTCGTCCAGTACGCTCTGCAAGACCGATTCGCTTTAATACATCAGCAAGTGCAGGATTTCTTCCATGTGGTTCGGCTGTCAATAAATTTTCAATTGTTACACCTTCAATAAATCCACCCGGATTACTGATGGTCAAACCATCATCATCCAGTAAAACACGAACACGTCCCAACATCGTATAATCCCGATGGCAGAAAGCATTTACCAGTGCCTCTCGAAATGCCCTTTTATCAAAATCTGGAATGGAAATTCGAAACAGTCCTTCTTCCATTTCTTCTGTATGGTTTCTGGCATCCATATATGATTCTATTTTCTCAAAAGCCATCAATATCGGCAATACAAAGGATTCATTTACTGCTACATCCGTTCCCTGTAGTTCTTGAAAGGCTGCTTCAGCAGTCGGAACAAGCGTTGAAAGCCGTCCTCGACGTCCTATTAGTAACATACCACAGTAAGTAGGAACAAAAGTACCATTTTGTTCTACTGCCAAACGAAGTGCAAGATCTAATTCCGTATCATCAAGATCAAGCAAATTTTTTTCACCATGATAATTTTGTATAATGTTACGAAGACGTTCTCGTTCTACCGGATCTAAATCCGAATATACTGCCTCCGGAACAGGCTGAGCAGAATAATCCAGCATACGCAAAGAAGAAAGCCGGGTATTCATTTCATATGGATACATCGGGATATTTTCCGGCTCTCCATCTAATTTTATGCGTCTTCTCAAAACTTTTCCATTTGAAGCAGCAACAATAGCTGTATATTTCGGAACTGTTACTATCAAGTACTTTACATCATCCGCATCCATAAGTTCCGTTTGAACTGCAACAGGTGGAATCGTCTTATTGGCAATAAATGCTGCCAACTTAGAAGGATCCTTGTGAGACGGATGTAGTCCTGTAATATCACCATTATCTTCTATACCAAGAAAAAACTTACCACCGTCAGTATTCGCAAAAGCGACTACACTTTCAATTATCACATCATCTGATAACTTTTTCAGATCGCTCTTGAATTCAACCGTCATATTTTCTCGAAATCCAATATTCATTTTAACACTCCTTTTACGCTCGGCGAGCATTAAATCAAACTCATTATAACACGACCGAGCGTTAAAAGCAAGCGTTAAACGATAAAAAATTTTATTTGCATTTGAAAAAAGCACGGAATTTCGGAATATTTATAGAATTTAGTTTAACACTCGCTAACGCTCGCTGCGTGCGTTAAACCGAGCGTTAAAATGACTTTGGCTCATTTTCCAATATATTTTAAGGATAGATTTTCAAAAAGCACATCACCTTCTTCACTCCTAAAAAGCCATAAAACAACCAGCCTGAGATTCCAATCACAGAACCTCAGGCTGGTTTTATCTTTATATACCGTGAAAAAAGTGACACACTTTCCTCAAATCACATCCCCTGCAATATCTCCTCCACTCGTTCTTCCAGCTCATCCGTCTCATAATCGTTTTCCCGCAAAACTCGGATCGCCAGGTCATAATATCGCTTGGCATTTTCCTTATCCCCTGCCTTGCGGTAATTGTCTGCCATCATAAGATACACCCATTCCATTTGTTCATGCAGTTCCTCGAAATTCTTCTGAAAACACTCCAACGCCTCAGCTGCAATGACATTACAATTCTGGAACTCTCCCAATTCTGACAGCACAGAACTATACCGCATCATCAAATTTGCAATCCTAACTTCGCCATACACGTCATGCTCCAGTAAGATTTCCAACGCCTGTTCCATGGCAGCTTTGCATTTTTCCAGCAGTTCCCGGCTTGGCTCAGCATTGTACCAGTCGATCAATGCACAGGCATAGGCAGCCCAGATCTCTCCGGTTTCTTCATGTTCCTCTCCATAGAGCTGATTTGCCATTGCGATTGCTTCCTCATAATTTTCTTCCATTTCAGAAAATTGTTTCATTTTCAAATTGCAGACTGCCACATCGGTTTGAAACTGAACCAGTTTGGTACTTGCCTCCATAGGCTCTTCCTGCATTTGCACTTGAAACAATTCCCGCTCTTTTTGATAACACGCCATTGCACGGGAAAACTGCTCACAATCCCTGTAAATGTCCCCCAGTTCTGACCAAAATGATATATCTTGCTCCTGTTCCGCCGTTTGTTCTGCAAAGCACTGGTCTGCATAGAACAACGTTTTTTCAAGGTAAACCGCACTATTGCAATCGATCCAATAAGCATTTTCCAGCAAGATAAAATTGGAATAAGCCGAAGCAAGCTTCATAGGCTCTCCGATTTCTTCCGCAAGCTGTATGATCTGTTCTACACATGATTTCGTTCCTTCAAAATCACAGCGATCGGTTATATACCCTAACAGTATTCCACTCAGATCGCTGAGTTGTTCCTCTGCTGATAAATGCAGTTCCGCTATTTCTGCCGCCGCTTTTTCACTGGTTTCTGTATCATGCAGCTGTGCTGCAATATCCCGGATAAAAGACAGTGCATTGAATTGCCGTTGCCTGGAATCCTCCTCCAGCCTCAGAATCCGAAGTTCCTGCTGTGCCGCCCATAGAGCATCCTCATAACGATCTTCTCCCAGATACAGCGGATAACACATGGTGCCGAAGAAATACGAAAGTTCCGGATCATCACCTTGAATATGATGTGCCATATGATCCAGCCACTGCACAGATGCAAACCGTTGTTCCGCATTCTCGGATTCCTCAATGTAACTGGCAACGGCACCTGACATAATCAGGATTCGTTTGCATTCCCTGCTGTTTGGACGCAGTTTTTCACACAGCACTTCTACGATCAGCGGATGAGTGGAAAGAATACGCATTTCATTCTGGTACACTTCGGAGATCCAGCCGCTTTGAATCAGCCGATCCAGGCTGCTGATCTCTGCCTCATTCAAGTCACCGATGACTTCAAAATACTGCCGTACCATTGGCGTTGCACCGACCAGGGCAGCACAGCGAAGCACCTGCTTTTCCGATTCGGACAAATCCAGCACCGAGAACAGGATCTCCATATGATGGAACGCTGTTTTTTCCCGAAGTGTGCTGTCTTTCAGTTGACGCACTTTGCCGTCATCTCCGGAAATGCCTTCTGCACAAAGTTTCTCATACATTTCACGGGAAGTGAGCTGATGCAGTGTCATTTGCTTTGCCACCAGTTCCACTGCCATGGTATGCCCGTTCAGTGCCTTCAATATGGCATCGGTGTACAAGTCCGGCTCTCTTTTTGTATAATACGCCATCATTTGATACAACGCCGATTCGTCAGACAAAATGTCTACCTCATACTGAGGAAAAATGCCGTCATAATCCACTCTGGAGGTCACCAGAATGGGGCAAGGCAGTTCTGTCAGGAAGTCCAGATTTTCGCAGTCACTGGTATCAAAATTGTCCAGCAGGATCAGATGCCTTGGCGTACAGATTTGACGCAGTACCTGCAATTTTCGTTCCAGATATGCCGCATCACTTTCCCCGTCAGAGCGTGTGCAATGCACAATGGGAAAATTGGTATCGCTGAGAATGGTGTTCTCTATACTATCCAGAAACCGAACAAATACAACGGCGTCATACTCCTCCGCATACGTCATAGCATAGTGCTTTGCCAGTTCTGTTTTTCCGATACCGCCGACACCGTGGAGCAGCAGAAACTTTTCCTGCTGCAAAAGGGTATGGATCTCCTGCAATTCGCTATCCCGTCCGCAAAAGTAATTGTTACCCAAGGGCAGTTTTGTTTGCAGATAAGGCTTTGGCTGTCGAAACGAATCCAGAAAAGGCTCGATCTGTGCCAGGAGTTCCGCACAGGAGGCATACCGCTTTTCCGGATTGGCAGCCAAGGTCTTTCGCAGCAGCTCCGTGACCATGCGTCTGATTTCCGGAGAAGTTCCGGCAAGCACTGAGTCCGGGAACTCTGCATCCCATACTGCACGACTTCTCCTATCCTTTACTTCCGGAGCACGGCGAAACAACAGGTACAACAACAGTCCGCCCAGCGTATAGACATCGGACACAACGCCGATCCTTCTGCGGTTTTGCTGTAACACTTCCGGTGCTGCCCACTTTGCCGTACAGGAGATCACTGCATCAGAAAGCCGGCTTTTTTCGATGGCACTGTCAAAATCAAACAGCATCACCAGTTCCGGCGTTTCCGGATAGAGCAGCACGTTGGCAGGCTTTAAATCCAGATAGAGATACCCATGCTGATGCAGATTGTCCAGCTGCTGTGCCACTGCACACAGTACCCGAAATGTGTCATAAAGCGACAGTTCCTGCTGTTCCAGCGGAATGCTATTCTGACAGTTCATAGCAATATACCGGGTGCCGTTTCCGGTAAAAACGCCCTGGACATTGCTGATACTGTTGCAGCTTTCCGGAAACTGCCGGAACTGCATCTGCTTTTGATACCCCCAGATAAAGCTTTGCATCTGCCGTTGAAAAGCTTCTTCGTCTGCCGCAAGCAAACTGCCGTCCTGCTGCCGAATCAGGTGTAGATTTTCCGGACAGAACTCTTTCAGCCGGAGATAAAATTCGTTTTGTTCTCCGTCCCTGCAAACCGCCGTATAGACCAGACAGCTGGCTCCTGTTCCGATCAGTTCCTGAATCTGCACTGTGATCTGATGCTGGGTTCCAATGGCGGAAAGGGTCAGATGTGTACCGACTGGCAGTGGCGTTCGCATGGTAAGTTCCTCTTTTCAAAAGTTGTGATATTGATTTATGACGGCATCTGTAAAAGGTATTCCTGCAATTCCTGCAATGTCTGAAATCGCCTTTTCCAATTGCTGCACAATGTTTTCTGATAAAATTCCGAGTGTGACGGAAGGACAGCAAACCGTCTTCGCTCCAGCCATGTCACCGGTTTTCTCTCCCATTGAAAATACAAATAGCTGCCGATCAAGTAGACATAGCTGCTTTCTGTGTAAACTGCCTTCTGCCTGCATTCCGGTGCGAGCAGTGACCACAAAGGGATACCCGAAAAAAATGAAGCGTGCCGTTTCAAAAAAGCTGCCGGAGAAACGGACTCCTTTTGCAAAACAGAGATCAGTTCCATTGCCTGGCGAACACATTCCTGCAATCCCATCACCTCCCGGCTGTCATCGTAACACAACGCCATACGGCATTTGTAACAACCACTTGAAAAGTCATTGTTACAAACTCCATTTCTTCCTATGATACAATAAATCATGCGGAAATCTCTCCGCCAATTTACAACAGGAGGAAAAAATCATATGAAACCATTTCAGGAAACAAACTACATTGCCAAAGACAAAGAAAACGAACAATGGAAAAGCAGTCTGCCGCCGGAAGAAGTCAAGGAAAAGATGCTGGCACAACGTGGATTTACTCAAGAAAACGGCAGCAAGATTCAATTCGACCACACCGTATTTATTCAGTATGCAATGACAAGAGTCCACGCATTATACTGCAACGGAAAGCTCTACTTCTACAATTTTAAGTCAAAGTGTTATGAATATCTGGAAGATCACGCATACAAAAAGATTTTCTTTGCGATCATTGAAGAAGCTTCCTGCAATATCTGGAAACGAAAGCAGGAAAACGAGTACATCCCCTATTTTAAGCGAAAAGTTTCCTATGCAGAAGATAACGGAATGCGTCCGGGACTCCTGCAGTTCCAAAACTGCATCTTCGATTTACAGGAGGAAACGATAGAGAAACCAACGCCGGACATTTTCTGTCTGGTACAGATTCCATATGACTACGACCCCAAGGCAAAAGCACCGCAGTTTTTCCGCTTTCTGCAGGAACTCTTTGACAATGACCAGACACGGATCGATCTGGTTCAGGAGATCATGGGAGCCTGCCTATACTATGAAGACATTATGCAGAAACTTGTTGTCTTTCTGGGTTCCGGTTCCAACGGAAAGTCTCTGTTATCCAACATGATCAAGCATATGCTGGGAGAACGGAATGTATCTGCTGTTGCGTTGGATCAGATCAGCAGCGGAAGATTTGGCAAGCAAAACCTGGACCGAAAGCTGCTGAACATTTCCTCTGAGACCAAGACAGAAAAGCTATACAGCACAGCAGACCTAAAGGCACTGACCGGCGGCGATTCTATTGAAATCGAAGAAAAATTTGAAAAGTCCTATACCACAGAGATCCACAGCAAGTTCATTCTCCTTGCAAATGATATGATCCAGACCAAGGATTACAGCGACGGGTTCTATCGCCGGCTGCTGATCATTCCCTTTGAACAGTGTTTCCATGACCTCGCTCCCAATCAAGAACCGGAGGAGGGTGTTCTCTACAAGAACATTTATCTGGAAGGAGATCTGATGCAAGAACTCCCGGGCATCTTCAATTTTGCCTATGCCGGACTGGAACGGCTGATCGACAACGATTACAATTTCACCTATTCTCCTGCCTGCGAAGCTGCATTGGAGCATTACAAAAACGAACACAATGTGGTAAAGGCGTTTTACAATCACTGCATCGTCCTATCAGAACCCAAGCACAAAAAAGCAGAGCGAACCGCTGTGGTATATGCCGGATTTTTAAGCTACTGCCGGGAGAATCGATTCCCCTGCAGCATTTCCAGCATTCAATTTCACCGGATGTTTCAAAACATTCTGACCGAAGAAGGCACAGAAGCACGCATGGTACACCGTAACCGCGGTGACTTCTACTTACACCTGCAAATGCAGTTCTAAAATCAAGACCATGTTCTAACAGCAACATGATCCAGGCACATCACTTTCATCACAGTGTGGAAAGTGATGTGCTTTTTTCGTCTGCCTGGTCAAAATAGTACCGCCGCATGGCAGACCGCAGTTCTTCCAACGGATAGGGATAATTGGCACAGTGCAGAAACAGCCAGTCATAAGAATTTCGCACGTACAAAGCCGGCAGACCGCTGCTGCACAACAGGTCATTGGTTTCATGGACAAAGTCCATGAAATCAGACTCAATGGCACAAAACAAATCGGAGGTGTCATTCTTTGCAAACAGCACTGCAAAGAAACAATAGAAGTTCAGCAGGATCAGTGTCTTTCTCAAAATCGTATCTGAGACCGGTTCTCCCCGTTTGATTCTGGAAAGGTTCATTCCCAAGGGAAAATCAGAACGTATCAATTCCGGAAAAACAGCCTCTTTGGAAAAGGAACTCTTTTTCTGGTAAGTCCGCATATTCTCCCCGAAGATCACACTCAGCAGCAGATCAACATTTCCGGATTTCTGCTTTTGGTGGGAAATTTCATTTTGATCTGCAACTGCATTTTGGGCAAGTTCTGTGGCTTCCTGTATCAGGCACTTCGCATAGTGAATGGCAGTCTTTCTGGGCATCTGAAAATCCTGACGGTTTTCCCGGAAAAAGCAAAGCAGTTCCTCTGTAGAACCAACTTGCAGCAGTGCACTTTCCAGCTGGCTGGTCTGCTCATAGCACAGCTCTTCCTCTGTCGTACTTTCCCCATTTATCAGCTGTTCCGCCTGCTCTGCCAGAGACAGCATTTCCGGATATCCCAGTCCATTTCGCAGACAGTACCAGATCACTGTTTCTTTTGCACTGCGGAAATTGAAGGGACAGGAAAAGTACACCTTCTGAAAAAAAAGAAGCCGTTTCCCGGTCGTTCAATCCCAGAGCAAAGCAGAGCCGGAACAGACTGTCCCGGCTACGTTCGCCGCTGTTAGGACGAGTTCTGCAGAACCAGCTTTTGATGACTTCCGGATTGAGCGTTACCCCTCGCTGCTTACAGCATTCCCGGATATAGGCGATCTTTTCTTTGGCATCGTCTGCTTGTCCGGAGAATCCATGCTGCAAAAGCGTATCCATCAAGCCCTCTGCAAATGTTTTGCACGGATAGGTCAGCAGGTACTCCGACGTATAAGTTTCCTCATCGTCCTGCACAAAGCCATATTCCGATTCCAGAATGTCATCCAAACACTTTCTGGCAACCTCACCTGCACCTGCGTACAATTCTTCTTCCGTCACACGATCGCCTCCTGCAAAGTCATTTTTACAAAATGGATTTTTGGCATGGTATACTATAAAGGCAGAAAAACTGCAAATCAATACAAAGGAGATTTTTTCAATGAAAGACACTTGCAACTACCCAGACGGCACATTTATCGGCATCATCACAGACATTCAGACAGTGGAAAAACCGTGTCCCAGTGTTACAGTAACCGCTGCACTGGCGATCGACGGCAAGATTGCTAAGCATCAGAAATGTTTCAACAAGCCCTTTACCAACGGACGAGAAGCATTCCAGAATTTCTGCGAGGAGTTCGACCTGTTTTCCGACCGAACAGAACATCGAAATGACTACGTGCTGGAACTCAACTATGCCATTGGAACATCTTGCACCGCTGTTCTTTCTTCAGACCGTGGCTTTGAAAGCATCACACCTCTTGGCGATACAGATCTGAAAATTGCTTTCGGACTGGACGACTGCTACGAAAAGATCCGCTGGTTTCAGCCGGAAACCTACTGCACCGAAAAGGATATGGCAAACCTTGCTCCGGAGATCAGGGAACAGCGTCTGCAGCTGAAACGAGATCTCATGCTGATAAAGAGCGTTTCTTATCAAAAGGCAGAACGGGAAATTCCGGCATTACTCCAAAACTACCGCCGTTTTCCGCCGCTGCAGCTGCATCGCCCCTGTGCCGGATTTATCGAAAAGATCCAGCTGAAAAAAGACCGCTTTCGTCCGGAAGAACTGACACTATACTGTTACGTTGCTATCATAGACAAAGGACACATCGTACACAAGGACTATTACATCAACCGCATTCGCTCTGTAGGGCGTGGCGATTATGAGCACTTCTGTGCGACGCTTGGGCTGCTCTATGAAGAAGACAACCCCAATGAGCTGATCGATCTGCGTGAACTGCACAATGCCTGCTTTGTACCGCTTACCATCTATCTCTATCAGTCTCCAAAATCCGGAAACCTCTATGTAAACCGACTGATGAAGTATTCTTCAGCGAACTTCCAGGACGAAATGGACACGATGCAGTTTGTCTGGGCTTATGAGCATTATTGCAACCAGGAACATGGCAGCTTCGATTTTTGCGAATGTTAAAGCTGCACCATCCCTGGAAAGACGCTTCCGGCAATTGCCGCTGTGAAAGCTGCGGCAAGGTCGTCCGGAACAGCAGCTGCATTGGGAGAAACGGTTAGGCTACTGTGAAACGTGCTTTGCAGAAATTCGGAAATATACTCCCAAGAAATCATAACGGAAAGGATCGGCTGCACTGCAAGCCGGTCCTTTTTCATTACAACCGTAACATTTCTTTGAACGGACAGACGTTTGTCCTGCCCATTTGCTACAATAGAATCAAAGGGAATCTTTCTGCACCGCCACGGGAATTGTCGGGTCAATCAAGTCCGTGATCTCCACCTGCAGCACCTTCGCCAGTGCCACCAGTTCCATATCTGTCACAAATCGTTCTCTATTTTCGATGCGGCGGATAAAGTGGTGGTCTACGTCATATCCGGCAATTTGCAGATTCTTTGCCAACTGTCGCTGAGAAAGCCCTTTTTCATGCCGGATCCGAATCAAATTCGATCCGCAGATATTGTTGGTACCCAAAGTGGTTTTCAGTTTGAACATATTGGTTTCCCTCATTTGAAGATATGGTAAATATTATTCGACATCATATCTATTATATGATATAATGAGGATAGCGGTGATTAATAGTATTCACCATTTGAAAAATAATTTTTGGAATATCGATAAAAGGAGGTATACAGCGTCCAAAGCTGCAATGATATGGCAGATACGAGATTAACGGGACTGGGGTTGTCTGGAAGTGGAAAAACCTGTTATTGCTTTTACTGCACGAAAAGAGGCAGAACTTCAGGCGGATCAAAAACGCTGGGATGCAGAAATCAATGAGATGATTGCAGAACAGGAGGCACGTCGCCGTAATGAACTTGTAGAATCAATCAAACGTTATCAAATCGAACTTGCTACAGCTTCCAGAGAAATCATAAACAGCATTGGCCTGATGTCCATTGAACTTCGAAGACAAGCAAATGACTTGGTTCAGGAAAGAACTGCTGTGTACAGAAAAATGCAGCAAACTGCAACAGATGAGGCAATGAAAAAGTTGGAAGAAATTCAACAGCGTTTTGCTAAAAATGAAAGTGTCCGAACACGCATGGAAGATTCCGTTATCAACCAGATGAATTCCATTATCCATTCTGCAGAAAAGTTTATTGACGAATTGGCGGAAGATCTAAAGCGACTCAATCAAAATACAGATATCTTAACACAAAAAAGTATGGATAGTGTCAACCGATATCTCGACCCTATGGCAAAAGCTTTGCAAGCTAACCCTACTTTATCGACAGGAGAAGCGAAAAAGATTGAAGAAAATATCGTCATCGATACCGAAGCAACCACCGTATGACATTTTTCTGCGTTTCACTATAACAATCAAATTCTCCCGTTATAGCGATACACATAAAGTAGTTTATATGATTTGAAGATAAAATTGCATAACATCGCAGTTATGCAGCTTTTTTCTTGTATTCTCTGCTATCAGCAATAGTTCCACATCAAAACTATATCTGCTAAGTACGATATCCATCTCTCTTATCGGGTGCGTAAACGGCTATTTTTGTAATAAGTTTATTCATAATATCAGGAGTAAACTCCATAATACACTACTCATACTTCTATTTTGACTTTCTAAGTTATTTTTGGTATAATAGTATTAGATATTTAGTTATAAAGGAGGATTTATTATGGTTGCCAATTTTTTTATTCAATGCAATCGATGCAAATCCATATATAGGTTAAGATGGCAGATAGGATATGAAAAAGCGACAGTACAAATTAGATGCCCGAAATGTAATTCAAGACTACATGGGTATTTATCAACAAATGAACTTTCTGCTGTAAATATACATGGAGCCACGGAGATCAGCTGCGATAAAGCCGATTATGTACAAGAAGTCTCAACAGAATTTTTAACACACAAAATTAAAACTGAAGCTGAGTTTACTGATTTTATAACTCCGTATATCAGAAGCAATATATTTGATCATCCGAATATTTCGAATATAATGGAGTATCTACATTTCATTGAAGATCACCCTAATGAAGTTGAAGATATTACTGATTTACTAAATGAAAAAAGTTCAAAGTATTTAAAGGAAAAATTGCGTGATGACAATAACGTTTACATTAGTATCTGCAAGAGTGCTATAAAAAAATATCGACTTAATTCACAAGTAGATTTATTAATGGCAAGTCATCAATATCTTATGACTATGCTGCTGAGATCAGGTGTTAATACAAGCGTTGCTTCCATAATGAATGACATTAAAGATTTGCGTATTAGTTGCTTTGAACAAGTAAAGGAATTCTCAAAGCTGTTAGACAATAAAGGATATTATTCTTTATTGAACAACAAGTTTTCAAAGTTGACAGATGTTTATAATGAAAACTACCTTTCATTTGTATCAACATTGATAACTGATGATATAAGCAAAATCGACTTAAATGAATTTGGTTTATCTTCTGTTGACTATGAGGATTTACTTGAGTTATATAGAAAATGCTATGAATTTATAGGGGAATTTATTATATACATTGTTGGACTAAATAATATATATGAACGTGGAAACTATAACACTTTTAAAAAAGGTACAGCAGACATAGAAGAAAAAGTTAATAAAGAAGATAAGTATAATCGGATACAGTGCTTTGTTAAAAAAAGTGAGAAATTTTCAAATGGATTCTGCGAAACACTTAATAAAGTAATCAGAAACGCCGATGCACATTTTGATGTTCAATATGATATTTTCAATCAGATAATAACTTTTACAAACAAAGGAAAGAATAGTATCAATGAGGAAAAGCTATATTTGCTGGAATTTACGAAAGAAACGATAAAAATATATGGCCTATGTGTAGCATTATGGGAAATTGCTTATCAGTTACAGAAGACAAGACTTATTATAGATTTAAGACAAGATTGGAATTATGGGAAATAATATTGAATGCTACAATATACGGCTTGACAGAAACTTTACCACTATGATTCCACTCAAGAGAATATACAAAAATCCGGCAAGGTTTCCTCCCAAACCTCACCGGATTTTTTCACTTCTTCCCTGCTCTATCAGCTTCCCCTTACCGATTCCGCCGCAGCGGCTCCTTTACATAGTATGACTCCGCATCATGCTCTATTCGCAGGTCATACTCCTTGACCGGAACATACAGATTATGCTCTGAAAAATCCCTTTTCCGCATCGAGATCCATTTCTTGTCATGTTCCGGATGTCTGGGAATTGGAAGCTCTGACAGATTCTTTCGATAAATACACCGAATGTTCGGATGCAGCCATAGACGATTGACGCAAAAGCGATATGTTTCCTCGATATCATCTACATACTTTGCCAGCGGTATGGTGCTTTCCGCTTTTTCCTCTGACACGGCAATACGAGCAAATGGTTCTGTAAATTGAAAATGATCCCAATCATTTTCCCTGCCACGATTCGATACCACCGGCATGACTTCGGCAATTTTATCCTCCGGCATTTGATGCTTTTTCGGATAATACTGCACAATGCAATAGGCTCCCAGCAGACGGTTCAAATCGCAGTATACAGACTCCGCACAAGCCAGCAAGCCAAAATCCACACACAAATCACGGAATTGGCTTCTGCCCCATGTGGTCAGATAGCTGAAATATTTCACCTCTTCCTGCACAGTCACACCATCCCAAACCGCAAGAATCAGTTTCAGATGATAGTCGCAGCAATCCTCGTAAAGCAGATAATCTGTCACCATTGCCTTATATCCTATTGTAAATTCGTTTGGTTTTCGTTTTTTCTGAGACATTGAAAATTCCTCCCGTTTCGTTATCGGCTGCAATGCTTCTGCGACCGCAGTATCAGTATAACACTTTGGATTTTCAGTTTGTAAAAACGAGTTGTTTTCAGAAGGGAGCTGCGAAAACTGCATCACTTTTCTCACCCGTATCAACCCCCAACCTCAAATATATATTATAATTCCGGTAAGGTGAATCTTTCAGCCTTACCGGAATTTTTTGGTTTTGGAGGAACTTGAAATGGAAGAAGTAAGAATTTGCGACTACTGCGGAAGAGTGCTTGCAGAGGAAGAAGGCACGCCGGTAGACGATGAACTGCTCTGCGATGACTGTGTTGAGGAACACTGTGTTACCTGCGACCACTGCGGCGAAACCATCTGGGAACAGAACAGCGTCTCCGATGAAGACACCTGCCTCTGCCAGGACTGTTTTGATGCCCACTACTACCGCTGCGAATCCTGCGGACAGATCGTTCCGGAAAGCCTCGTCTGCTGGCACAGCGACTTGCCCTACTGCGAAAGATGCTTCGACGAGTTTGAGGATGAGATCGAAGAGTACGGTTATAAGCCTACACCCATTTTCTACGGTCAGGGAAAGCGATACTTCGGTGTAGAACTGGAAGTGGATGAAGGCGGCAAAGATAACGACAACGCTGCAACTCTCAAAAGCATCGCCAATGTGCATGAGGAAAATATTTACATCAAGTTGGATGGTTCTCTGGAAGATGGTTTTGAAATTGTAAGTCACCCCATGACCTTAGAGTATCACACAGAGGAAATGAACTGGAAAGAAATCCTTCGGGAGGCAGTCTCCATGGGCTACCGTTCTCATCAGACATCAACTTGTGGTCTGCACGTTCACGTCAATCGCAATGCTTTCGGCGACAACCAGACAGAACAGGAAGATGTCATCAGCCGGATCCTGTTCTTTGTGGAAAAGCATTGGAACGAGTTGTTCACGTTCAGCCGCAGAAGCAGCTACAACATGAGCCGCTGGAGTGCAAGGTTTGGTTTTGAAAAGACGGGAAAGCAAATCTTGGAGAAAGCGAAAAGCGGCTGCAATGGCAGATACGTTGCGGTAAACCTCAATAACTACCACACAATCGAATTTCGCCTGTTTCGAGGAACATTGAAGTATAACACATTCATCGCCACATTGCAGATGGTCAACCACATCTGTGATGCGGCGATTTCTTTGTCTGAGGAGGGCATCGATGCCATGAGCTGGTCGGAGTTTGTAAGCTCCATTCGGGAACCGGAACTGATCCAGTACCTCAAGGAGAGAAGACTGTACGTCAATGAAATGGTAGCAGAAAGTGAGGAGATGTAAGATGTGTGCTGTGTTTGGATTCTTAGATTACAAGGGTAAGACCAGTAATGCTGTTTTGAAAAAATTGATACACACTCTCTCGGTCGCTGCGGAAGTCCGTGGCACAGACGCAACGGGCATCGCCTACGTCCGGGATGGGAACATGGTCACCTACAAAAAGCCCAAACCGGCTCACAAAGTCAAGCTGTTCTTTCCCAAAGACACACGAGCAGTCATCGGGCATACCCGGTTCACGACACAGGGCAGCGAAAAGCGGAACTGCAACAACCACCCGTTCGAGGGGCACTGCGGCAAAGAGTCGTTTGCCCTCGCCCACAACGGCGTGCTGTACAACGACAGGGAGCTTCGCCGGGAACAGCATCTCCCAACGACATCGATCGAAACCGACAGCTACGTCGCCGTGCAGCTTCTAGAACAGGGACAGCAGCTGGACACGGAAAACATCCGGAGAACCGCAGAGCTTGTGGAGGGCAGTTTTGTCTTTACAATCCTCAGAAATGACAATACGCTGTTTCTGGTGAAAGGCAATAATCCTTTGACGGTTTATCATTTTCCTGCACTGGGATTGTACGTTTACGCCAGCACAAAAATCATTTTGGATAATGCTTTGAAAAAGGTAAATCTGAATGGCAAGTGCTGCGAGGACGATGTTTCAGAGGGTGAAATCGTCAAAATATCTTCGAGTGGCAATCTCCATAAGAGCACATTTGAAATGCAGGACTACATCCACACTATGTTCAACCCGTACAATTGGGATCAACTGGATTACGCAAAATGGTGGATGGAAGATGAGCGGGAAGAACTGCTGCTAGAATACTGCGGTACATTTGGCGTTTCAGAAGAAGTAGTAGAATTGTTGCTGGAAGTCGGCTATGATCCGGACGAGATCGAAGAACTGCTCATGGACACAGCGGCAATGGAAGAAGCAATTATCGAGGCAAAAGCACTGTTACAGTGTGAAGCATAAATCAAAAATTGGAGGAATTTGACATGAAGGAATTTATCGCAGGACTGGTACTGACACTGGTGATCGGCGGCATTGGAATTGCCATTGAAATGCAGGACCGGGAGGAGGTGAAGTACATCAATGCCGATTGCGATTGAAATGTTTCTGGCAGGGGTTGCCTGCGGCGTAGAACTGCTGGCACTGGTCAAGAAGAGTAAGTAAAAATTCTGTTTGCGGGAGGCTTGGCGTAATGCTGAGCCTCTTTTTTTAGAGCAAGATCGGAGGAAAATCATGCAAAAATTACGCTCTATTGCAACTATTTCAAATGCTGCAATGCCGTCAGATCTCAAATCATATCTGGTGCAGAAAATGAAAAACATCGAAAAGACCTATCACTGTGACATGGGTGATAGCCTTTCTGTGATTCTCTTAGAAAAGCAGGAGCAACCTTATCTGCTTGACAAAGGATTGGAATTCTATGAGATCCTTTCCTTTTCCCATACTGACTGGATCCACACTGTCTGGGCATCTTCGGACGGATACAGCGAGGATATCTACATTCCGTTTTCCACAGAAGCACAGGAACTTGTGGAAAGAAGGTGCTGCTGATGTTTTCAGAAAACCGCTATCTGACCAAAAGAATCCATGAGGAACTGCCGCTTTTTCTGCAATTATTTCTCTGGAACTGCATTGCAGAACTGCCTGTTCCAAAGGATTATCTGCAAATATTTCGACTTCCCGGAGCTGGCAGTCAGCAGATCGTTTTGCATTGTCAGGAAGTTCCGCCTTATGAAAAATGCTATCAGTTTGCCGTGCCGTTTTCGCCGGTCACAGCGAAAATCTATGTGATTGCAGAATATGATGCAAACCAAAAGCCCTATGCCACCATGCTGTTTGCAGAAGAATACTAAGTGCTTTTCTTCCCTTTTCAAGAAAAGCCCGAAGAACATTCTGTTATACTTTTCAAAGGAGGCGGTTTTATGCCATATACCGGTCATGTGCGAAAGCGGACGACCAAATCCGGGATCACAACCTATCAGGTCATCGTGGAAGAAGAATCTTCTTTTGCCAACGGAAAACGCAAACGCTATTACAAGACCATTCAGGGCGGGAAAAAACAAGCAGAAAAAGTCATGCGGGATATGATTCATGAACTGGAAACCAGAACTTTTGTCAAAGACAATCGGATCACGGTTCGGGATTTCATGCACCAATGGCTGAAGATCTATGTGAAAAATCAGCTCTCCCCTACCACTGTACAGCACTACATCGATCAGACGGAAAAGTACATCATTCCACAGTTTGGAGATACCTGTTTGCAGCAACTAAAAAACATTGACATTCAGAAATGGATCTTTTCCCTGCAAAAGGCATCTCCCAGAACCGGAAAGCCGCTTTCGCCCAAGACGATCAAAAACATTATGTTGAATCTCTCGGCGGCAATGAAAAAGGCAGTCATGCTGGAACTGATTCCAAAGAATCCCTGTGACGATCTCACGCTGCCCAAGCTGGAACATTACCAACCGGAAGTGTACAGCATGGAAGAAGTGGAGACCCTGCTGCAATGTGCCAGAAACACTGCCCTTTATCTGCCGCTGATGATCGAGATTTGTTTGGGCCTGCGGCGTGGAGAACTGCTCGCACTGCGGTGGCATCATGTGGATTTTCAAACCGGCTGTCTTACTGTCGAAGAAAATCTGGTAACTGTCAACAATCAAACGATCACCAAAGCCCCGAAAACACAGAGCGGCAGACGGGAGATTCAGATTCCCGGAACGCTGCTGCGGCTGTTGAAAGACACCAAAGCAGAACGCCACGCCGGACAAAATGATTACATCGTCTGCCAGGAGGACGGCTCTTCCTACAAAAGCGATTCCTTTTCCATGAAGTTTCGGCGATTTCTGAAAGCCAACGATTTGAAGCACATTCGGTTTCATGACCTTCGGCATATCAATGCCACGATTATGCTTTCGCTGGGCATCTCTCCCAAGGTCGCACAGGAGCGGTTGGGACATTCCAGCTATCAGATCACCATGGACATTTACAGTCATGTGCTGAAAAAAGTCGAGCAGGAAGCCGCCGACAAGCTGGATGCTGCTCTGTTTGAACAGAACCCTGCATAAGAAAAATACCTGGAATTCCAACAACGGGATTCCAGGTATTTTTTTCGGAAATGGAAGAAGGTTTTATAGAGAGTTTGGGAAAGGGTATCACTTTTTTCACTGAGTGGGGTGGTGAGGAAAGTGATGCGATTTTTTAATTTTTTTGTGGAATTGGAGGAACATCATTTTCAAATAATTCTGTCAATGATCCAACATTCTTTGCAGAAACCCATTGGCTCATTCCAGAAGTCCACACTAGACTTTCTGACGTTAATGTACCAGAGGATATCATTTGCTTTAGTACTACAATATTATAAGGTCCCATTGCTTTTCCATCTACTACAACATAATACATCAATATTGGAACAGGCGGCGGAGTCATTTCATTCAATTGATTGCCTCCGTCCATCATTCGATGCATTGTACCAACAATATTTTGTCCCACTGCACTTCCAACGGCTAATCCAGCTGCCATAGCAGCCGGATTAAAACCATTTCCATTAAAATCTACTGTTCCAACACCATTTGCATTCATTTTTCCCAACGCTTCCGCACCTGCAATTCCAACTTTTGCTTGTTCTTCTACTTGAAACGATGCGAAATGTTCGCTCTGTGTTTGCTTGTGCCGTGCATACTGTGCTTCATTGCGTTGAATTCGTAACGACTCCCCATAATCTTCCATATCAATGCGTTGCTTTTCCTGAATATTTTTTATTTCGGCAGCAGTCTGTGCTTTAACTGTTGCAGTAGTTGCATTTTGAGTAATTGCCATCAGTTTTGCATATCCATCACTTGACTTGTCAATCTCAATAGTTCTGATATCAACACTACTTACAATAACACCAAAATCTTCCTTCATTCGTTGTATGATATCGTATTCCACAGCATCGTTGATTTGAGAAATTTTTGTTTCTAATTGAATTACTGGAACATCATGTACGGCTGGTGCATTAGCGACAATATCCTTAATATACCGATTTATAGAAGAACGAATTTGCATTTGAAAGTCTTCTAAACGAAAAGTACTTAACTTATGCAGTCTTATAAATTCTCTATAATCTGCAATTCGAAAGTTAATCGTTCCCCGAACTGCTACTGGGACAGAAAAATCGGGAAAGCGAGGATCATAGACATCAAAAAATGGTACGCCAAATGAAACTTGAATTAGCCTTGCCAAGTTGATAAAATACACTTCTGCCTGAAATGGTGTGCCACCTTCATAAATAAGTCCTACAATACTCGAAAGTATTGGCAAATTGGCAGTTTGAATTCGTTGATCAAACGGACCTTCTATAAAATCCTGAAAAATACCATTTTTTTGTTTGTAGACAAAAACAGCAACCTCTCCCTCTTTTACCCGAAGAGAAGAACCCCAACGAATTGCATTTTCCCGATTGTTTTTTTCAGACTGTAAACCTAACGGATGCCATTTCCAAATTAGATAAGATGGCTCATCGCAACGAATTTCATCTATAAAGCCACCAGTTTTATTTGATTTTTTAAATAGCGACATACGAGACTCCTTTTTCATTTCCAATTACGAACATAAATATACATGATGTCAAAACCTTCATAGCAAACTGTCAAATCATTTCCTGATTTATCTGTAGCATAAAACGATTTATCATGTCTATCATAATCATAATCGTATCCGACTTCCAAACATCTATCAATATAATCATTGAACTCATCAATTGAAGTATTGGCAACATAAACCGTGAATGTATCACTGCCATTTGAACTAATGTTTCCTTTAAAATCATCTATTGTTGGCAGTGTCGATGCTATTCCAGTTGTAGGCCACTTAGCATCTTTCATATCTATTGGTGCTTCTAATGATATATCAATATATTTTCCCTTACTATCAAAGTTTAAATACAATTGATATCCATCCTTATTATAAGCATAATAGTAATTTTCATCTGTATCAATATCAACAGTAAAACCCTCTTGTTTACATGATTCCACATATGCTTCATATTGTGTTTTACTTGATTGATAAATTTCTATATTAAAATAATCGTCCTGGTTCACTTGAATTTCACCATATTCAGATTCTGGCTTTGGCAAGTATTCACTCAATCCGTTTGTAGGCCAATCATATTTATTATTATAATTTTTATCGTCATAATAGCTATGATGATCTTCTTCAGTCATTTTACTGTAAAAGGTACCGTTTTTCACAAAAACAACCGCCGTGCTAATCAGGTATACTATTAAAAAAACAACAATAGAACTTACGATAATAACAGAATATGCTTTACTACTGCGTTCTATTTCATTTTCCTTTTTTCGAAACATTCTAAAAAATATAACTGTATCACAAATAATACTAATTAATAGCATTAAAATATATGGTGATATATCATCAACTGCATATTTTTTTGAACACAAAGGAATCATAAGTGCAATAGATAATATCATTCCAATCGACAAAACAGCCTTTGGCAAACTAGAACATTTTTTCACAACTATAGGCATAAAAATAGCTCCTGAAATTAAAAGAGCAATCAGACCTAATTGATAGCCATTTGTTCCAACATTATCTAAATCAATTCTACACAAAGGAATTAAAATAAGAACACTGATTAACCATCCCCAAACAACTACTAAATGTGGAATATCAGATGCAATTTCAGATATTATTTCACCTATGCTCTTAATTTTACTTACCTTTTCTTGGTGCTTTTCTTTTCGTATTTTTTCATGTTGATACTGTACTCTTCGACTTTTATTATCATTTATTTTTTTAGTCGAAATATCATAAATTTCTTGTATCTTCAAAAATTCAGGTGAATTTTTGAAGATCAAACAAGCTTTTTGATAAGTTTGTTCTATTTTAGCTTCCCATGCCTCAGAAATTGGATTTTTTGTTTCTTCACCAATATTAGACGATGCCAAAATCATAAATTCCAGCATATCTTCGATTGTATTTGGAATTGGAAAATTCCTTATAATTGTAATTTTCTTTTGTGTTGATTCCGCCTGTATCAGTTGTGCAGTAAACGCATTAACTGTACTTGAAATTTTTGTACCTCTTAACTCATAACCACAAGATGGACATTTAGCAGTAAATGATTTCAAAACTTCACCGCAATTGGGACATTTATGCAATTCACCATCATATACAGATTTTCGCTGATTAAAATCAGTCGAAGACCCACACTCAAAGCAAAATTTTGCACCATCATTTAATTTTGCGCCGCATTTTGTACAAAAGCCCATATCTAACATTTCACCTCAATTACATTTTTTTATTGCATCACAAATATCTCCAATATTACAATTCAAATAATTGCATATCCGCAAAAGAACCGAAAGAGCAACTTCCTCATTACGGCGCAGTTTTGTCATTGTTCCCGTTGCAATACATAAATCTCTTCTTAATTTAACTGGGGATATTTCCTTTTCAACAAGTAATATCCACAGTTTTTTATAACTTATTTCTATGTCAAATTCCTCCTTAGGAAATATTTATTTAAGTATACAACTTTACAATGTAAATGTCAATATACTTGAGCAAATTTCTCAATTTCTTGCGAAAAAGAAAGCACATCACTTTTTTCACCAAACAAATCAAAACCCAGTGATGCAAGTGATGTGGTTTTCACAACCATCTTCAATTTCCAGAAAAGGCAGCACTCTAACCTTCAATTTTAATGTCAAACTCCCACTCCGCCAACAAAATTAAAAAAGTTGTAGGCATCCAGAACTTTTCGGACGTTTTCAGTCCCATCCTATCAAAAATGGGCATTCTGACATTTCACGCCGACGGATTCGCCGACGAGTGCGAGCCATTGCCGACCTGGCAGTTTTCAAGTCAAAAAAAATGAGCCGAGAAAACTCGACTCACAAGGATTGACAAAAAGCATTCATCATGATATAATAAAAAAAGAACATTCAGGCAAATCAACAGCTAAACTTGCACCTCCAGCTGTTTCACTTGCTTGAATGTTCTTTTCCATTTGGTTGCGGGAGCCAGATTTGAACTGACGACCTTCGGGTTATGAGCCCGACGAGCTACCGAGCTGCTCCATCCCGCGATTCATATTGTTTTTCGTCTTATCCCTGACGACTTATTTATTATAGCACAATGCAACCGATCTGTCAAGCATGTTTCTTTATTTTTAAAAATAGAAAGAATTTAGAATAATATCAGAAATAAACAAAGTACTTAATATCGTTAATCAATTAAGCATAACGCATTTGCTTTCTTATAAAAAGAAAAATAATAGTTATAGCTCTCAGAATAAGAAATTTCACACCACATATACAGTTTTTCCATTGATTTTCCAAACAATTGGATGTATAATCTAACCTAGTTAGACAATGAAAGGAGGACGAAAATGGCAACAAAAGAACAAGTAGAGGCAATGTTAGAAAAAATGAAAGCCACACGTCCATACCACTTTTTCCAGCGATTGGATGAAACACAAGCTGGCACAGGAGCTGTTTTATTTTTGCTTTATGATGCAAATGGCACCGTATCTGCCGGTCAGATTAGCGATTCTTTAAAAATCAGTACTGCAAGAGTCGCAGCCTTACTGAAAAAAATGGAGACAAAAGGGCTGATTACAAGAGAACATGGCATTCTAGATGCCCGTGTAACCATTGTAAAACTAACCGATCTTGGATCACAAATGATACAAAATATGCAAGCAGCTATGTATCAACAAATGGAACGCATCCTCGACAAAATTGGAGAGGAACGTTTGCTGGAATTTTTTGAAATTGCCCGTGAAATTCACAGTATTGCAACGCCGCCAAAATTGGACTGCGATTGCAACAAATAATTTTTTACGTAAAAATCTAACTACGTTAGAAATCTGTTAGCAAATTAAGGAGTGAATCTATTTATGCTAAAATTATTGAAATTACTCAAGAAAAAGCAATGGGCATTGGCAGCCGTCTCTGTCTTTTTTGTTGTCACACAGGTATGGCTGGAATTGACCATGCCCGACTACATGGCGGATATTACCAGGCTTGTGCAAACAGATGGCAGCACCATGCAGGAAATTCTCACCGCAGGCGGAAAAATGCTTGCCTGTGCACTGGGCAGCCTGATCGCTTCTATTCTTACAGCCATCTGTGCCACTCGGATTGCCGCAACCTTTAGTGCAGCACTTCGAGAAAAACTCTTTCGAAAAGTCATGTCCTTCTCCATGGAGGAAATCGGACACTTTTCAACTGCAAGTCTCATCACCCGTTCTACCAATGACGTTACGCAAATTCAAATGCTAATCGCAATCGGATTGCAGCTACTGGTAAAGGCTCCCATTATGGCAGTATGGGCCATTTGCAAAATTGCAAATAAACAATGGGAATGGACTTTTAGCACTGGTGTTGCTGTAATTGTCCTGCTGGCTGTTGTAGGACTTTGCCTGTTGCTTGTAACACCAAAGTTCAAGAAAATTCAGACCTTGACCGACGATTTGAACCGGGTTACTCGTGAAAATCTCACCGGTCTCCGTGTAGTTCGGGCATACAATGCAGAACGCTACCAGGAAACAAAATTTGAGCACGCCAATCAAGCGCTGACCAGCACCAACCTTTTCGCACAGCGAACATTATCCTTTATGATGCCAAGTATTCAACTGGTGATGAGTGGATTGTCTTTGGCGATTTATTGGATCGGCGCCGTTTTAATCAACAATGCTCGAATTGGTGGGAAACTCAATTTGTTTACTGACATGATGGTTTTCTCACAATATGCCATTCAAGTTGTCATGTCCTTCATGATGTTGGTCATGATCTTCATGCTGCTACCTCGTGCCAGTGTTTCTGCCAAACGAATCCAGGCGGTATTGGATACCGATCCTTCTATTATAGATGGCACTGAAACAGACAGCAATTGTAATGCATCTGGAACAATTGAATTTAAAAATGTATCTTTCCATTATCCAGATGAAGAAGAATGTGTCCTAAAAAACATTACCTTCACGGCCAAGAAAGGTGAAACGGTTGCACTGATCGGTTCCACCGGATGCGGAAAAAGTACGGTCATCAACTTAATTCCCCGTTTTTATGATGCCAGCGAAGGACAAGTTCTGGTAGATGGCATAGATGTCCGCAAGTATCCGCAAAAGGAACTGCGCAATAAGATTGGCTACGTCTCACAGAAGGCAACGCTCTTTACTGGAACCATTCGTTCCAATGTGGCATATGGTGACAATGGACATCCATCTGCCTCACAGGAAGATGTGAAAAACGCCATTGCAACCGCACAGGCAACCGATTTTGTAGAAAATCTGGGTGATCAGTATGATGCCTATGTGGCACAGGGCGGTTCCAATTTTTCTGGTGGACAGAAGCAACGTATTTCCATTGCACGTGCCATTGCCAGACATCCGGAAATTCTTATTTTTGATGATTCCTTTTCTGCACTGGACTATAAGACCGACCGCATTTTACGGAAGACATTAGAAGAAACCTGCAAGGATACCACTCGTATCATTGTGGCACAGCGAATTGGAACCATCCGGGATGCAGATCAAATCATTGTACTGGATGAAGGCAAGATTGCCGGAATTGGTCGACATGAAGAGCTGATGCAAACCTGTGATGTTTACCAACAAATTGCACTTTCCCAGCTTTCAAAGGAGGAATTGGTATAATGGAACAAAAAGCATACCAACCAGGACAGGCACAAAATCGGCCAAGACGTCCAGCTGGCCCTATGGGCAGACCTTCCAGCGGTGAAAAAGCAAAAGATTTGGTAGGAACTTGGAAAAAATTGCTTCGATACTGCCGTAAATACATTGCCATTTTAATTACCGCTGTCGTCTGTGCGGCAGTTGGTGTAATCCTGACGCTGGCCGGCCCGGATCAGCTGTCAAATATGACAGACACGATTACAAAAGGGATTGCTCCTAACACTGAAAAATTAGAAACCATCACCACTACACTCTCGGACTCGATTTCCAGCAATATGGAAACCCTGATGCAGGAGATCACCGCTCCCCTATCCGACGAAACGATCATGCAACAAAAAACAGCTGCTATTTTGGAGGATTCCAATTGTTCTGCTGCTGACAAACAGGCTTTTCAGGATTTTCTAAATGCAGCATCTGATCCGGACAGCATGCAGGAACAGCTTTTAACCTTGCCGAATTCCGTGCAATCCATTCTGTTTTCTGATATAGAAAATCAAGGTGTCACCATCTCCGTGGAAGATCAGATTCAAACGCTACAATTGCTCGGTACCCTGCACGAAGAGGATGCAGAAGCCCTGCAACAAGCATTGGGACAACTTCCAGAATCGGTTACTACTGTATTATATACGGACTTACAGATCGACGGCGTTACCATTACCGGTGCAGATCAATCTGCTATGATGACACTTCTTTCTGGTATGGATTCGGATGATACTGATGCAATATTAGCGGCACTCGATCAGCTGCCAGATTCTGTTTATGGATTGATCAAACCAACCATTGACATGGAGCGCATTCTTCAAATCGGACTGCTTCTCGTTACCTTCTATTTGCTCAGCTATATTCTTTCTACCACGCAGGGATTTTTAATGGCAACTGTAACTCAGCGTGTTTCCAAGCAGATGCGTTCTGATATTTCCAGAAAAATCAATCGCCTGCCCATGTGGTTTTATAACCGTACCACAACTGGTGATGTGCTGTCCCGTGTCACCAATGACGTCGATACCATTGGACAATCTCTGAACCAAAGCATTGGCACATTGGTTTCCGCCGTTGTCCTTTTCCTGGGAAGTCTCATCATGATGCTGGTTACAAACGTCTGGATGACTGTAACAGCAGTTCTTGCAAGTGTCCTGGGATTTTCTATCATGCTTGCTATCACAAGCAGAAGCCAAAAGTATTTCATTCGGCAGCAGCAGCACCTTGGGGATCTGAACGGACACATTGAAGAAATCTATACCGGTCATACCGTTGTAAAAGCATACAACGGCGAAGCGGAAGCAGAACAGACATTCGATCAGATGAATCAAAAACTTTGCGAAAGCAACTTTAAAGCACAGTGCCTCTCCGGTATGATGATGCCGGTTATGAATTTCATCGGGAATCTAGGTTACGTTGCTGTTTGTGTAGTTGGCGGTGCCATGGCTTTAAACGGAAAAATTACATTTGGTGTTATTGTCGCATTTATGATGTATGTTCGTTATTTCACGCAGCCGCTTTCTCAAATTGCACAAGCAGTACAATCCTTACAGTCCGCTGGCGCTGCCGGTGAACGGGTATTTGAATTTTTGGAAGCAGAAGAAATGGAAGATGAAACCGGAAAGATCGAACAACTTTCTAATGTCAAGGGGGAAGTAACCTTTGAGCATGTAAAATTTGGCTATGAAGATTCTGATGCTACCATTATTCATGACTTCTCTGCTGTGGCAAAACCCGGACAGAAGGTTGCCATTGTCGGCCCAACCGGAGCCGGAAAAACCACAATGGTGAATCTGCTGATGCGGTTCCATGAAATACAGGGTGGAAAAATCTGCATTGATGGAACACCAACCAACACCATGAAACGAGAAGCCGTACATGCACAATTTTGTATGGTGTTGCAGGATACCTGGTTGTTTGAAGGGACAGTTCGGGAAAACCTCATCTATTGTGAAAAAGGAATCCGTGAAGAAAAAATGCGGGCAGCCTGCAAAGCAGTTGGGCTAGATCATTTTATTCGTACGCTGCCCAATGGATATGATACGGTATTAAATGACCAAGTTAACTTATCGCAGGGACAAAAACAGCAGCTTACCATTGCCCGGGCAATGATCGCTGACAAGCCAATGTTGATTCTGGACGAAGCAACCTCTTCGATTGATACTCGAACTGAACGGCAAATCCAAACGGCAATGGATCAGCTCATGGAAGGCAGAACTTCTTTCGTCATTGCACACCGACTCTCTACCATTAAGAATGCAGATTTAATTCTCGTACTCAAAGATGGCGACATCATCGAAAGTGGTACCCATGAGGAACTGATTGCCAAGAATGGGTTCTATGCAGATCTCTATAACAGTCAATTTGAACAGGTTTCTTAATGATTTGCTTCTTTTGTAAGAATCCGCTTACATGAAAGAAACAGAATAAAAATTGGAAAAATGCCGGATATATGGATAGGAGCTGACTCCAAAAGTTAGAAAAAACTTTTGGAGTCAGCTCCATTTTTTAGATCGCTTCCAATTTAATAGGAATAACAATTTTAGTTGCTTCCATAAGTAAGTAAATTACAATTATAATAATTCCAATGGTCGTCTTCATTATCTACCGAGAAAAGTTCCCCATCATATGCCATGAAGTTATCCCAAACAGTAGCAGAACAATCCCACGCATTTAAAAAGTACATTTTCTTACCCCAAGTATTGGTTGCAGTATCCATATAAACTTTGTTGCCATATACCGAAGCGTTCTGTCCCCAGCCCTCTACGACATCATTTTGTTCAAATGCACGCTGAATTGCAGTGCATCCGTTTCTGTAGCCAATGTTATTTCGGATGACACAGTCATTGCCTTTGATATTGATAAAGCTCTTGGCTGAATTTTCACCGCTCATTCCAGTTCCATCAAATGTACAATTTTCTACCGTTGTTCCAATGGTGTACTCTTTGATGTCAACGTGTTCAGCCGCAACATTCGGGCCAAGTTTGCAGTTCTTTATGGTATTGTAGTGACATTCATGACCATATTCTGTTGTACTTTTTGCACTGCCAACGTAAACAGCTTCTCCATATCCCGGAGAAACAACACCAGTATCGTGAATCGTGCAATTTTCAATCAGGCAATAGGAACTATCGTCTCTCAAATGAATACCCTCTGACCCAATGTTATACACTTCACAGTTTCTGATTTTTGTATGATTGGAATTGTCGATCATGATTCCCTTCTGTGCATTTGTGATTTTTAAATCTTTGATTTCCCACCAATCTCCGGAAATGGATAAGGCATAATTTTCAGCGGTGGAAGAACCAGATAGAATAGCAGGCTTTTCTGGATTTTCAGAACGAAGGATAATTGGATTTTCTTCTGTTCCGTCCGCTGAACTGGTGAACATGTATCCCTTTGGCGTAGCACCACTATAGACATACTCCCCTTCAGCAAGTATGATTTCATCCCCTGCTTTTGCATGCTCAAGGGCATTTTTTAGTTCTTCTGTATTTTTCACATAGACTTGATTGGTTGGAAATTCTCCAGAAGTCAATTTTCGCTTCATCGCACAAAGATCAAACCCATTCCATATGCCGTCCTCACAGAAATCAGCTGCTTTCCAATCAGCTAATTTCGTATCCGGAACAGCAAGAAGCCACTTCTGAAAAAGAACAACATCTGCAAGATCGAACGTTCCATCCGCATTGACATCGCCTTGCAATGAAGTATCGTGGGAGATATCTTCAAGGCTGCCCCAGCCATCCTCTGGATAGGTTTCCTGTTGTTCGGTATCACCGCTTTCATGAAATGGTGTAATTTTCACATAATCGATTTCAAAATCGGAAGTTTCAAAATCCGGCGTTCCCGCCCAGCTATTCGGGAACCATAGTCCGAGCCACAGTCTGCTTGCATTGGTCGGAATATATTCTTTTGCAGTATAAGTCAGTACATCGTCAAAGTAAAATTCAACCCTTGCTTCCTCATTTTCATCGCCGGTATGCCAATCAAACCGATACTTATGAAATGCTCCATCTGCTTGGTTGGCTCCAATATCCGTATATCCGGTTCGATATTCTCCTTCATTTTCGCCAATCCAAGTATTACACAATGCATACTGATAGCTTTGATCTTTCTTTTCAGAATTCGGTCTGCCGGGCATTTCAATGTCAATTTCATGGTTCGTAATTTCACCGGTATCCCAATCCTCTTCATATTCAAACGTCCAGATTGCGGAGCAGGCACCAAGTTCCGGGGAAACCTTTGCCATTACTTCATAACTTCCAGATGCATAGTATGCTTTCGTTGCAATTGCTGCACCAGTTCTTTTTCCGTCCGTTCGCTGGGAACCATCTTTGTTGATACCTTTTAAATCACCTTGATAGAAATTTCCGTTTCCGGTTAAAATCAGTTTTCCATTTTGAATAGAAACATTCTGTGGAATTACGCCGCCATTATAATCGACATTCACCCCATTCTCCGTAACTTTTCCGCCCCAGTTCTTATATGCAACCAGCCACTTGTCTGGATCCAGCGTCCCACTTGAAAAATCATCATAGAACCCATCTGTTGCTTGTTCTGCTGCAATAGTGGAACCTTCATCGACCGCTGCCAAATGAAAAGCAGCAGATGTACATGCAATCACCAATGCTGATAGAATCGATAGAAACTTTTTCATTCATTCATCTCCTACTTATTTTTAGTGACATCTGTTATCCCCAAAACGCTCTGATCTTACAGGATATTTTTAGCACTATAACGTATAATTAATTATGATTATATCACAATCCATCAAAAAATTCAATCAGCTGAATGGATCTTTTGGTAAAAAAGTCAATTTTAAAGCACGCCATTTGGTTATCCAATATCATTCTCCCGATTCAGACACCCGATCAAAGCTTTTCCGTTCTTAATTGAATGTACAATGTACGCAAAAAGGAGCATATCAGTCCTAAGAACTGATATGCTCCTTTTGTTGCTTTATATTAAAAAGTCACGCAATTTCTTAGAATTTTCCAGCTTTTGCAGCTTCTTCTACAGAAACAGCAACTGCAACAGTCGCACCAACCATCGGGTTGTTACCCATCTCTGTTATGCAAATTTACATTAACCTATTCGCATCGTAGAAGTAATCGAAAACTGCCTAAAATACGTCACTTTCCCGGATTGTGAAATGCAATTTATATTTTTTCAATCCACACTGTCTCCACGTAATTTGAAAAGGAACGTGGTCAAAATGTGGTCAATGTATCTTGAAATTTATTTGTAAGTATGATATAATAAAAATGTATATAAAAACAGAATCGGTTTTAAAGGGGACGGCGTTGCGACGGTGCCCCAGATTTTTTATCTAAACAAAAAAATAACGGCGGTAACATGGATAGTTACCGCCGTTTTTTGTTTTAAATTTTTTTCGTGTAGTCTAAACAGATCCACCCTGCCTTCGACTTCAAAAATCCCCAGTTGTTGCATTTGTCTACGATTGTGTAAACGCCGTGGTCGCTGATCGTTCCCACAACAGGATATTTTGTCCCTGCACCTTTGCGAATGTTCAGAACGTCCGCTGTAATTTTTACCCGATACGGGGCGAATTTCCCGGCTGCTGGTTTCGCTGCTGCTGGCTGTTTTGCCGGCTGCGTTTTTCCATCCAGTTTGTTTTTTACGTCCCACAGGAACTGCGCCCAGTGTTCGCAGTTTTCTGTGTCGCTGCCGCCCCTGGATTTTGGAACGAACCACTTCGGGCAGTCCTTCCCGGTAACATCAAAATGCCGAATCACACCACGATTCATTGGATTCAGTCCATATTTTTTGCACAGATTGGCAGTCAATTCCACCAGGCTATTGTATGTAGCTGTATTAAATTCGCCCGTCCAGTCGGGGTGACAATTTTCAATGCTGACTGTATAAGCATTTGCCTGATTCGTACACCAAGCAACCTCCGCATCCGGAATGCAGCAAATCACTTCCCCCTCCAGCCCAATCACATAATTCGCTGATACCTCTACGTCCGTATTCTGAAAATAATTGCGGTTCGCCATGGCAGAAGATCCTGGATTTGCCACCCAGTGAATGGCAATGGCAGTTGTTTTGGAACGTTTGGTATATGGTCGATTGTGCGTTAAATACGCATTGGTAATGGTCATAGTTTATTCCTCCTATTTATTGTTTTTCTGCTGGAGCAGTTCAATTGCACGGGTCAACACGTCCGGCAGTCGAATGCCCATCAGGCCTGCGTTTTCCAATATGGAAAGTAACTCGTTACACATAAATGCAACGCAAACACCTGCACGCACATAATGAACGTCCAGTACAGCATCCAAACGAGCTGCTACCAATACTAGTAAAAGTACAACGCACTTTTTTGCCAGCCCTTTCCATCCGATTTTGCTGGAAAGTCCGCCGCCTTGCGTTTTGGGAGATTTACCAACCGCAGCCACAATCAGTCCGGTTAAGTAGTCAACCCCCATAAAAATCAGTAGGGACAACATAGCGGCGTCCCATCCACCGAACATCCATGCCAGCCAGCCGCCAACGGCGCCGACTAGCGCACAAATCCACTCTTTCATTTTTGCCTCCTTTAATTTACTAATTTACAAAATATGTTGCATCGAACATATAGGTTTGATCTGTCTGTTCCGTTCCGGTCGGAAAATCAAACCTAAAATAGGTCTGATCTCCTGTCGTTCCATTTGGCGTCATCTGAACCCCTCGGACATTTGTTTCTGGAATGTGATACAAATACGCAGGTGCACAAGATGTTGGAATGGTCAATTTCCCCGCTGTCGTAAGCATGATGGAGGTTGCACCCTTTGGACGATTGACCACAGCATGCATAGATGCAACCGCACCCATTTTGCGGTATGCGATGGTAACATTTGTTGTCACAGTATCGCCATTGACCGTTTCATCAAAATTCGCTGTTTTGGTCATCCAACCGGTATCGTCCACAGGTGCAACCCGGGTACCATTTACCCATATGATGCCGCCGGATTCCGCTGCGGTATCGTGGATGGTGCCGTTTACCGTATTGATAAGCCCCGTTGTGCTGGCACGCAAAATGCCAGGAACTGTACAATACCCCAGACACACCAAAGCCCCTCCGCTGCTGCGCACTACCGTCTCCGTATCGTTCGCAGTAGTGAACACCGAACCATCCAAATAGCACTGGCTGGCGGTTGTGACACGCAAGCATTCTGCGCCCCCGGTCGAAGTGAAATTCGCACGATAGCCGTAAACATGCGATCCAGTGGAAGCTGTTACAATCGGTGTTGTACCGTCTGCAACAACGGTTAACGCAGACAGCGTAAGGGTACAGCTGGTCAGATTGATTCTGCCGTTGAGTGTAGTATTTGCAGCAGATGCACCCACTAAGGCGATTTTCTTGTTTTCGGCGGTAATTGTACCAATGTCATAGGTTCCGGCGGCTAATTGTATTCTGATGTTGCTGTAAAATGGGTACTTATTTAGTGCTGCCGCAACTGTTTTCAATGGTACACTCACCGATGTCCCGGCATTGCTATCATCCCCCGTTTCCGCATTGACATAAAATGTCAGCCGCCCCATTGCGCCAGTCAAAATGTCAAAATAGGCTTTGGTTTCTGCCTGTACACCACTGATTTTACCCGACATATCAGAATAGAGCTGCTTTTGGGTGTCTGTGAACGCTTCATCTATTTCACTTTTTGTGTATCCAGGTACATACAACCCGTTCTGTGATGTTTTTAGCAGATTGTCCGTTGATGGGTCTAAAATAGCACTCCATGCAAGCTCTGTGCCTGTTTCAGTGGCTTTAGCAGTAATCTTTCCACCAATCCCAACTGTAGTTTTAGGCTTTGATTGCGTCCATTGTGTAACCGACTTTGACGAAATACTATCCAGCACGCTTTTGTTTGTGTGCATATGGGCATTCTCCTGCAACTTTAAAACGCTTCGTGACAGCTCATCCGGCACCTTTGTATAGAGCACAGCTCCTTTGTAGATTTGCTGCACATCCTCTAAAAAATATAACGTACCGGAATCCGGCTCCTGTAAGCTCTTGTACTGCGATTCTGTACAGGAAACAAAATGTATTTTTTTCTTTGCAGCCATCGTCTATTACCCCGCATACTCAACCGTACAAGAACGCCCCTCAGCCCATCCAGACCCCTTGGTAATCGCCCTATACTCAGCAACTGTTCCACCATATCGAATGATTGTTGCAAAGGATTGATTTCCTTCCAGTGCAAAGGCATGCTCTCCAATCTCTGTTACGCTTTTCGGAATGTAGATTAAATCTAGGTTGCACCCGTAAAATGCTCTAGCTCCAATCCTAGTAATTCCGCTTGGAATCGTTAAAACACCTTGCTTGCACATATAATGCACCCAGGCTCCGGAGGCGCCCGAAACATCAGAAATTTCGCCAGTACCTGTAACAGTTACTTTGCAATCCTCAACGCCGATGCACGTACACATACTGGTGGGACCACAAAAGCCAGCTTTTGTTACAAAACCGGATGCATAAAACAGCAAATCATCGTGCGTAACAGCTCCTTCTTGCAGCTCTTTAATGCATTTATACGTCTGATTTCGAAAATAATTTTCATGCGCTGCGGCCGGGTTGTCACCGCTCACATAGCCGGTTTCTGCAATTTGCTCCGGCTTGATGCAGTTGCGCTCGCCCCAAAACATGGGTTCTGAATAATTTGCCATAATCTTCTCCTTACTCAAAATCGGATCCGCAGGCAAGCCCGAGAGACCCGGATTCGTCAAATCCTGTTCCGTTTAATGCCGTGCTTTGTTCTTCCCCTACGTCACAATATTGGAAGGTACCGGGAAAATTTTCTGCTACGAGTCCAACTCCACAAGGCAGCATGGATTGAATCAGGTCTCGCAGTTCTGTGGAGGTAACGCCTAGTGTTTTCAGCCTGTCCACGGATACCCCGTGCAGCTGTACCATTGCAGATTGCTCCATATCGGAAAGAAAAATAGATCCAAAGTCAACTTGAAGTGCATCTGCAATGCGCTCTAATATGGTATCCTGGTTCAGATCAGAGAACAGCGTGGACAGCTGGAAGAGGATTTTAGATCGGTAAACCCGATCAGTTGCACCATTTCGCTGTACGTGATACATTGCGCCGATACGGTTTAAACTTTCGCTGCTGCATGCAGAAAGGTTTAAATCATCCAATAGGTTGTTCATGTCGGTTATAGCGCTTTGTACTTGACTAGCACCGATTTGAAACAGCCGATACGTATTCGTAGCAGTTTCAGATTCTTTGCCATTGACAGGCTTTGCATAAGAATCTGGCAAATCATACACTGTATTCATACCGCATCTCCTGTTCGTTTCACCGTTCCATCTTCTCCAATGGCATAGATGCCCTCTTTCCCGACTTGTACGGATACAGCTGTTTGCTGTATGGATGCGGTCTCTTTCGCCCCAATTGTCAGCTTTTCACCGTATCCGGCTGCTTCTCCGGTTGATTTTTGCAGGACGATGGAAGAAACATCTTCTACCGCTTCAATTGCAGCTACAGGCTGATAAAATGCAGTCGGCGATAACGATTCCCCCATTTTCAAATTGCCCGCCTGTTGTAGAATTGCCTGCACAATTGCCGGAACATCTCGTGCGATTAAGAAACCGGTTTTCTTTTGCACGGTAATGCTACAGGATACGGTAACAAATTTACCGTAGGAAAATCCAATGGTATGCGACTGATTGGCAACATCACGAATGGTAAATGTTTCCGTTCCGACTGCCGCAATGCCGACTGGCTTTTTTCGATAGATTGCATTTGCAATTTCACCGCCGGAATTTGTCGCTCCGGATACCACCACTTCAAAAGAATGCGGCGGTACAATGAACCCGGTTCCATCATTCAGATTGCTATTGGTGGCATTTTCGAATAACATGCAGTCTGTTACGCCACTGACACGCAAAACTTCTCCAATGATTGCCGCTGTTGTAGACGTTCCTGCGCCAGAAATGGATGCTTTCCAGCGTGCACGCAGCGCCATATCGGTTTCAATTTCCGCACCGGCAGAGACCAATTCAGGCTGTGTTATTGTAACATTTGCCACTTGTGTCTGATAAAATTGCAGGGTGGTTGGATTGTTTCCGGCTACCCCGGCAGTATCGCATTCTGCCGATAACTGTGCCGATTCATTTCCGGCAATCGTTACACGTTCCAACGTGTGGAACAGCACACCATCTGCATTTAACAACTTGGTCGCCTGCGGAATTGTAACTGATCGGGTACTGCTGTTTTGTGCCAGCACCCGAATTTCTGATCGTGTTGCCGTGTTGCGCTGTATGCCTGCAAACGGGCATAGGCGGTCTAACTGCACGCCGCTTGCCGTATCAATATATCTTGCTTGATAAACAGCTTCCAACGATTCTTGCAGCTCTGCATAGTCCGCAGTGTTTAATCGGATGTATTTTCCTAGAACACTTGTTTCTGATGTGTCCATATCCGCTCCGAATAATTGCTTTGCACGGTTGATCTGCTGCTCCAGCAATTCTGCATATGTCTGTCGCTGAAACCCTTGATCTGTCATGGGCATCGGGCAGCACCTCCTTTTCTTTCTATATGTTTGCGGTAAGCGCTGCTGCTTCGCCGCCATCTGCTGTTACCTGTACAGTAAGCGCTTTATTCTGAATCGAATAAGAAAAGCTTTGCAGGCGGTAATTGCTGTCTGTTTGCTGCATACCGTCTTGAATCGCTTCCGCCATTCTGGATGGTATCGGTTCTTTTTGATAAAACGCTGCATGATCGATTCCTTCCTCTGGATCGAATTTCCATTCGCCCTTGTTGGTAGAAAGAATCTGATGCAGAGTTTGTATTTTTTGTTCTGTACCGGAAACCAAATCCAAATCAGCTCCCAAAAGGACAAGATCTCCAGCAGAATTCAATCGAAAATCTTTCACGTTGTCCCCTCCAATTCTTCCCAGTATGCACCGCTGTCACTTGGCTCTGGATGCAGGGATTCTTCAAACGATTCCCAGTATAGGCTGTTGCTGCCGGGGGACGGATCCGGTAGATCTTCTCCCAATGTCCCGATCAGGATTCCATCCGAAAACGAATGGTGCCGGTCTTCAGCTGGCAGCGCATAGTTGCCTTTTCGTGCTTCTGTAATATCCCGTTCGGCAAACAGCACAATTCCAGTGCTTCCATCTTGCACGGTATTCACAAGATGGTCTGCGATTGGTACGTGATCCAGAGCGGCATGGGAGCGTACTTCCCCGGCTGCGGTCTTTAGGTATGTCAGCGGCTGCACCTTTGCCGTCCGGTCATCGTAAACCAACAGAACCTTACATAGTAGACAGGTATGCAGTGTCATTAGATTTTGCCGGATGATCTGCTGTAAAATTGCTCCATTCGATTGTGCCATTCTGTTTCACATCCTATCGTTCTACTACCAGAAGTTCCGTAATCATGGAATCTCCGTCATACGAATGCTCCCCTTCCTGCACAAAGTATACGCCCGATGCATTTGGGGAATTTAATTCCACACGTGTCCCAGTTTGCACACGATGATTCAGCAGTGCTTTTAGCTTCCAGCCTCGTATCGTGTCTTCAAACTCGCCGTTTTTCTCCTCTTTTTCATATTCATCTGTAGAAAGCAGCCCTGTTTCTGCTGACAAGCTGTATGTTTCTGCGTTGCTATAAGATAACGGCTGAATGTAAACACATCCCTTGCAAACATAGGCAGATACGCCGCAGATTCCTGCATATTTTTCAATTGCATCCATCAGGCTACCCTCTACGTGTACCTCTCGTTCAAACACATAATCTCGTATTGGTGCAAACGATACAATCGGGAAATTAAGTCTTGCACAGAGATCGTAAAGAATTCCCTGCGCTGTATTCCCCTCGCAATATGGAACATCTACTTCCCAGCCGGTCCTTCCTGCGCTGTCTGTCGCAGCAAGTGTAAGAATCCGGTCGGTATCCTCGTTTCGAATTTCCTTTTTAGAGACGGTACCGGAGAAAATGACTCCGATATCATCACCATATCCGGCTTTGATGGTGACCGCTCCGCCTTCTCGAATTTGATTGGTTGTATTGTAGGAGAGGTTGTACAGAATGATTTCCGCCTCGTTGGCTTCCGTGTTATTGTCAAACGGAACTGTAAATTCGCAGTCTAATACATCGCTGTCAATGGTAACGATTTCAAATTCAATATAAACGTGCTGCTGATACAGCCCTTTTATGGTTTGATCGACGATTTCCCCACCGATGGGCTTTCCGCACAGCATAGAGCTTACAGGTTGTTTGGTCACCGCTTGAACAATTTGACTCATTCTGATCGCTCCTCATCATCAATTGTCAGAAATACTGTTTCACCGAAATTCTCCCACGTCACCTCATGTCCTTGCCCGGATTCATCAATTGGTACAATTGTCAAAACCGGGAATGGATCCTGGTGTGGCAGAAACGAAAACAATGGGTTGCCGTAAATCAACGGTTCACCATAGACAATCGGGCTTCCCTGCGCATCGTATAGAGTGCAGGTGAACCGATCGCTTTTTTTATTATACTGCCATTCCAAGCTGAACTTTTTCCCACCCAAAACAATCTGGAATTGATAGGGGATTTTGTCTTTTTCCACAATAATCTTACTGCGCAATGCCATCCCTCCTATGGAATCCGAATTTGAATGCCGGGAATCAGAATTCGGCCGCCGTTGGAAGAAACATGCCCAGATTCTCTTGCCGCCTGCTCAATCGAATCGCTGTTTGCAGCATACAGGTCTGCGTATTTGCTATCGGTACCGTAATACAGCATTGCCAAACTGTATAAGGTATCCCCACTGTGAATTGTGTGATAGACTGTATGTGCATCCTTCTGAATTTGCTGTAGTCCAGATTTTACAGTTTTCCCGGCCGCAGCATCTCGATACGCACTTTTTGCAATCCGGATTTCCCGAATATTCATTGTGAACTGAATTCCACCGCTAAGATCTACAGCGCGGGATGTTTGAAACGATTCAATGACTGCGTTCGACAAAATTTCTTTTCCGATATATTTCACATAGCAGCCTTGTTTTTGCAGCAATTCCAATGCCGTTTTTACTGTTTCCGCATCCGTTCCAACCAATTTCCCTGACAAACTGATTTCCAGCGGCTCTTGTTTAACGTGATCGGTCAGCACGGTCCCGTCTTCTACTGGATGATCGGATATTGAAACAGACCGGCTCATTTTTTCGCCGTCTTCATCCAGAAATAAATAATATTGATTGATGTATGCCACGTTCCACCACCTTAAATCTGATATACAGGCGGATAGGCACGAATGATTTTAGAAAACGCATCATCTACCGCACCTTGCACCCATTGCTTTACCTTTTTCTGATTGGCATCGGTTGTTCCACCGGATAAATACAACGAAAATTGCGGTGCATAGGAAACCATATTGCTATAATTCCGCATGGATGTGCCTTCCATTGTATACCCGCCAGAAAAATCTGCGTAATCTGAAACAGCCCGTACAATTTTTTCGGTCTCCTGCGCTGGAAATACCGTGCTGCCTTGCATGCCAACAATCAACTCTGGTCCTTCTTCGCCGGCAAGGAATACGTTTGCGGCATCGGTTGTACCAGACGCATTGGCTTGTACTGCAACAGATCCGCTCACACCGCTTTCTCCAAACGATAGACTAGCACTGTTGAAAACGGATTGGACTGCATTTACAACGCTTTGCGCGGCGGACCGTGCAGAACCAACGTTGTTTAAAATTTCGCTGATATATCCTTCCATTGTTGCATTGGCTGAACTTTGCGCTTCTGGTCGTAGATTCAGTGCTGCAACATCTTGCCGCATTGATCCAATTGTATCATCCATCGCTTCGTCCAGCCCGGTCTGCCATTCCGCAGTGAGTTCTGCGGCTTGTTGCTGTGCGCTGTCTACTTCTCCGATGGTGTTTGCCAATTGAACGACAGCTTCATCGTTCCCGGATTGCAGATTATACACAATACTAGATGCAAGCCCTGCTGCCTCTTCTGTGCCAGATTGGGCATATGTCATCAATGCATCATAATTTTCTTGCGTAATGCCAAGGCTCTCTGCTGATGTGCTTTTTAACACTTCAAGATTCGAATTGTAAGCGTTCCAGAATTCCAGTTGAGAGTTCATTGCTGCTTGCGCCGCTGAAACAGTGGATTCTGCATCTGCTTGTGCGGTGTCAAATAGCCCAAATTGCCCGGAGAAACTCTCATAAGCAGCCTCATACGCCTCATCATAAGCAGCGCTCAGTTCATACAGATCATCGCCATACTTCGCCAGGATTGCTTGTGCTTCTGCCATACCCTCTGCTTGTGCATCCATTGCATCTGTTGAGCCAGTAGTTGCGTCTGTCAGCAGGTCTGTAGCATCTGCCCCATTTTGAAGTTCTTTCACCATGGAGCTATACAAATCTCCTGTATCATCAATAGTATTGCAATAATCTTTTAATGCCGAATCTGCACTTTTTAGCTCCGCCTCTGCTTGATCAACGATACTCTGCTGTGCACTGATTTTCTGCGATAACCGTTCTTCATATCCTGCATCCCAATTTTCATCAGATACGCTTTCACGATACTTATCAATATTTTCATATGCAGCTTTCAAGCTGTATAAGTCTGCTTTTGCATTTTCTAATACATCGTATGCATCTGAATAGCTATCCTGAAACTTAAAATCACTGATTGCAGTGATTGCGTCTTGATACCGTGCATCATTTGCAGCAGCAATGATTTGCTTTTTTAGGACTTCTGGATCAAATCCTGTTAGCTCTCCGGTGTCGTAATTGACCTCAATGTTGCATTGGAACGTATCGTTTAGGTAATCTGCATAGGATTGCATCACGTCCAAATCTGAATTTGTTTTTTCTGATTTGTCTTTTAGCGCCTCTAGCATGGAAACCGCACGGAAGCCATTAACCTGCATAGAATCAATTTCTTCTGCGGCGTTTTTATGTTCTTCCGTGAATGATGCAAGTGATTCGGAAGCATCATCTAATTTTTCTTGAAGTTGGGCAATGTAGCCTCCGCCTTTTTCATACTGCTTATTCAGCTTGTCCAAATCCGCTTGCAGGCTTTGGACGGTTGCGGAGTTGTCACCGTACTCTTTTTTTGCTTTTATCAGAGCGGAACGAGTGAGCTCTATTTCGCTCTGGCATTCTTCCATTGTTCCGTTGTAGTCCTCAATTTCATCTGTAGCGTTTGCAAATCCAGATGCAATTCCAACCAATCCTGCCGTACCACCAATTAAAAGACCCGCTATTGTTAAGAACCCGCCAGACGTTACATTTAAAGTGGCGCACGCCTTGCTAACAGCGCCAATTGCTCCGGAAACAGCAATCAGCCCAACCGTCAGCACACCAGCCGCCACCGTTGCCGCTGTCATGCCAGCGGTTAGTGCTTTGTGCTCTGCCGTAAACGCCCGTAAATCCTCTAACCCACTGGAAAGTCCCTGTGTCAGCCAACTGAGTGCCGGTTCAAGTGTTTCTGTTACCAAGCTGCCGGCACTGCGTTTCAGCGATTCCAAAGAGGATGCAAAGTCATTATACCGAATCTCATTGATGGACTGCATGGCGCCTTCCACATCCTGATAAGCAGCGCTTGTGTTGTTTAGGGAAGTAATAACCTTCATGGCATTATCTTCACCAAGTGCGCTCCAAACATTGGAGGCAATGGACAGCGCTTCTTGTTGATTGGTCATTGCAGATAAATCCGCAATGACCGATTGAAATACTTCCTTTTGCGATGCAGTGCCGACTTGCCAGCGGACAAACAAATCTTGCGTCCGTTCAGAAAAGCTGTCGATATTTTCCGCAATACGCCCATCCGACAAAGAAATAGAGAATTCCTTTACAAAGTCGTTGACCTTGTCCAGATTATATGCGCCGCTGTCCAAACCGTTTTGCAAAACTGTAAACATTTCCTCTGCGGAAAATCCAGCCTGTGCCCATAATTGGGAGTATTCTGCAATGTTGTCTGTTAATTCTCCACTCTTGTCCAGACCATTTTGTGCACCGGTTACGATATAGTCAAACGCTTCTTCTGCGGTTAGCCCCATATTGGTCATTAAGGCGCTGACACCACGGAGCGTTTCATTGATATCACTATCGAATGTATCACAGAATACCATGGCATCATTGGCAATCAGCTCCATGGACTCGGTGTCCATTCCTTTAAACTGCTGATTTACCAGTGCAAGGCTGTCAGAAACTTCCTCTAAACTCTGCCCCATTCCATGCGTATAGATTTCTGTTACACTGTCTTTCATTTGCAGCATTTCTGCCGCGCTTTTTCCGGTTTGACTTTGTAGTTTGTTGAATGCTTGCTCTGCCTCATTTACATTGTCAATCAGTTCGTGGATTGCAAACGCACCCGCAACAGTAGACAGTGTATCTTTTAAAAGGTCTGCGGCATCTGACAGTGCATCCATGCCCTTTCCGCTTGCCTCGAACCCTTTTGCACTGCTCTGTGCGGAATCTCCTACCCCCTTGAATTCATCTCCCAAACCGCTTAATTTTGGATCCAGTTCATCTGTTTGATCCGCTATTTTTTTATAGGCAGTTTCGGCTTTCAACAATGCTGCTGCGCCGTCAACCTGGAATCCAAGCTTCACGATTGCCTCACGCAGCACTGATTTTACAGACGTATCGCATCACCTCCTACCCATTCGCCGTTTGAGATCTTGCTCTGTTTTTAGCTTTTCCCGATATCGTTCCTGCGCTTCTTGTTGAAGATCTAGCGCAGCATTGGCTTCTTCAATTTCGTCCCATGTCATGCGGTAAAAAACTGTTTCATAGTCAAATCCAGCATCACTTAGAACCAGCCGCCAGAGCGCCAGATTCTTCTTCACGTTCTCTCGAATTTGACTGTTCTTCCTCGATTTCACGAAATCGGCCGCTCATCACGGACGATGCGAAATTGACAACCGCCCGCAGCTCCTGCACGCTGTCAAAATCTTCAATCTGCAACCCGGGCGGATCTACAATTGCATTACTGAGCAGGTATTCGTAAAATCCAATTTCATTGGACTTATATCGATCAATTGCTTCTAATGCCGGTCGTACGCCATTAAACTGCGCAGTATACGTAACGCCTTTGATTTCCTTTGTAGCAGTATAGAACTTATTCTTTTCTCGTTTCATGTTGTTACACGCTCCTTAAATCATATCAATATCCATATCTGCAATGCAGATGCTCAGTGAAATATCAGACGCATCGCCTGTAAATCCAGGAATCTTGGAAAACATGGCGTAGTTTCCGCCCGCACGCCGTCCAGTTGACTTGTCCGTGCACCAAATTGGGAATAGCGTATGATTCTTAGCCAATTCCACCAACCGTGCATACTGTGGGCAGGAGATCTTTACCGGCAACGTGCATGTGCCGTTCTTTGCTGCATTTACAGCGAAAACAGACGCACCATCTAATCCTGTGCTGAGGGTGACAGAATCGTTGCTGTAATCGAATGTAATAGGGCTTTCCCCTAGCCCCGTGATATAAACACCATCAATTGTCAATGTGACCTTGGACGGGTCAAATACAACCGGCTGAATTGCATCCATAATCAGTTCCTCCTTTTTTACAGTTCCATGTTTACACTGATGTCTACGGTATCAACAGCGCCCTGCGCAGTAAAGGTTACCGTACCAATCTTATAGGCACGATTCGCTAGATCTTTCGCATCCACCTGAGAAACAGACGGGTAATCGACCGTGTACTGATAGGTGTTAGCTGCCTTTTTAGCAATCATGCCCTTGCTGCAACAGTCTGTCATGACGGATACCGCAGCATTTTCCAAAATTGAAATGCCATCATCATTGAACCGAACGATATCATTATCGTTTAATGCTTTCTGCGTAACAATAGTCAGCTGTTGCACCACATAATCTTCCGTGTCCAAGGTATCCAGATAGCGCTTGTTTGATGCGGATTTTCCGGTTGATGTGACAGTATCGCCGCTGCGCTCTACAACTGTGAAATAGCCATTCTTGTGCAACGTATCCAGTTCCTTTGCAGTCAATGCAACCGGCGCAATTCCGTTAATTACCATATTCCGATAATTAATGGATCCTGCGATTTTGCCTGCAACTGCGCCAACGACAGCTGCATTTACATAGTTGGTAGATGCCTGCGGATGATAAACCGCAACTGTTCTGGTATAATCCGTTAGGGTTAGTTTCTTTTGCTTTTCATCTGCCATTGTAATCGTTGCTGTCATGGTTTCAGATAAATTGCTGTGCAGGAATAGCAGTTTTCGCTGTTCCAACGACTCAATGTATTCCGCCAATTGCAGTTTTGCTTCCGGTTCCACAATGCCTACCAGCACCAGCTGGCGCCATCCCTTATCCAAATACGGGGACAATGCCGCTTCCATGTCACTGAATGTTGTTTTGTTTCCGATGCTGATAATGGCGATCCGGTTCGGCGGCTGATTCTGTTGGCAGATCTTATCGGCAGCTCCGTACAAATAGGTGTTCTTTGCCTTTTCTGTTTTTGCGACTCGTTCAGCTCGTGTGTCGGAATCCATGTAGCCTGCGGTTACATCCACAATCTGATTCAAATTGTAGCATTCCTTATAGCTGCAAGCAGCGTCCACGGCGCTTCCAGCCGCAAGAATTAACGGGAACCATGTTCCCTCGCTGCCGGCAGCGGATGTGATGTTGACGTTAACGGTAACATCTGATAATGCCATAATGCTTCATCCTTTCATTTTTTGATGTTCCATTTCCCATTAATGGAAACAGATTCGATGGTCGGTTCTTCAAGTGGAATGGTGTGCATCATACGAAATGTTACATCCATACCGTTTCGGTATTCAAATTGAATGGTGAGCAGGTTGTCACGACTTGTAAGGTCCGTATTTCCTGCAACGGCAATCCCATTTTTTCCGATTTTATCACGCCCTGCACGAGCAAAAAAGTCGTAAAGCAGCATCGACTTCTTGCGGCACAATCTGCTGTCATCAGATTGTACGGTAAAACTCCATGTTTGTTCCATAGGCTGATAGAGAACGCCGTTTTTTTGATCGCAATAGGTTCCGCCAACTGCACGAACAGGCGTAATAATGGTATACGAAATGTACGGATACGGCGGCATAGGTGCAGTCTGATTGGCCAGCACAACGGTACATCCCGTATATTGTGACAGTTCATTTACAATGGTGGATTCATAATCCTGGTCAATCATCGTGCTCCTCCTCTCGGCAAAACGGTTCTACCCATGCCAACCGGTAAACATACACGCCTGTTAATGCAGCATCGCTATGATCCCGGTCAACGACAGGTTTGTACATCTGTCCACGAAATTGCACCTGCACACGCTCCAGCACATGTGGAATTGGCTGGAGCATATATAAGATTTTATCTTCGGCAGCGTAATTTCCGCCGTCATTGCGGAATGCGGACCGATTCTTGGACAAGATTGCACCCTTGCACTTGCAAGGAGTGGTTTCGCCCGACTGATAAATGCCGCTTTTGTAGCTGCCGGGTTCTTGTACTAGCAACACGATATCTCGACTATACTTGCGAACCAGTCGCTTAAAGTGGAAGTATGGGCGCTCCATCAGTTCTTTCCCCCTATTTTATAGGTGATGCTGTTAATCATTTCTCCTGTTTGAACCAATGGATTGCTTTTGCTTCCACCTTCCAGTGCTTTTGTTGCTTCTGATTTCGGCGGGCTCTCCAGATTGATTGCAAATTCTCTGATTGCAGATGCCGCCTTTTCTCCAATGTTCCTCAAAAGCGTATCATATCTGGTGTTTTTTGTAAGGTACGCACCAAGAAGAATATCAATTTGAGATGCTATTTTTTCTTCTTCGCTGTCAAACCCTGCACGCAAAAATGAACGTTCTGGAATCACAATTTCTGTTGTGGATTCTTTTAAATGGATCCCATTGTGATGCAGCCACGCTCGCATTTTAGGCGTAACAGGAATATGGCATCCAAATTCATGAATACCCGCTAGATAGGCATGATCCCCAAAAGAACCAATTTCAATAGTCTTTCCGCTGAGTTTCCTTACTTTCGTTCGCATGAGCGGAAGCAGGTCTTTTTCGATGTGAAAGGATGCTCCCATTCTCTGCATCAACTCCTTTCTTAGCTTCTGAAGAAACTGCCCTGCTGGGAGCCGATGGTACAATCGGTTCCAACGGCCGGACTGCTTCCAATCGTTTGCCTTTAATCATAATATGTATCCCACCTTTCTGGCTGTCTGTATGTCCATTGCTGCTGCTTTGGAACGAATCGGACTGCTGTAAACCATTTTGGCAACAGCCCCTGCGCCAATGCAATCAGCGAATTGCAAATGCCGTCTGAGGAGAAGCTTTGGGAAAGTCCCTCAATGCTTTCTGATGTGACGTTTCCACCCTGAACAGTATCTCGATATTGCTGCAAGAATAGTTTTGCACCGGCTGGAAGTGCGGATAGTGTGTCACCATCAATAGTCCCAATTGGCAGCGTTGTATAAGCCTTTAGCCACTCTAGACCGGACTCTACCCACATACAGTCCTGTGCATCTGCATCTGGAAAAATACCCGCATCTTTTAATTGCTCCGGTGTCAGCATGTTGTTTTCCCCTCTGGCGGCTTTGCTCGGCTTTTTCGTGGCGGTAGATCATTCTTCTTTGGCTCTGCCGTGTTTGCTGGTTCCGGGACTTCTGCCCCGGCTGGATAAAATACCCCGTTTGCTTTTACAGCGTGATCATATACCATTTACGCCACCTCAATTGCATAGCATTCTTCCATCCGTTCAAAGGACGGCAATACAATTTCAGATGCAGTTGTTTTGGTATTAACTGGGTCTGTAGTTGTTGTTACAGTGACCGCTATGCCAGTATTTACAATCGACAAATCCGCATCCAGTCCAGCAGAATGAGAAGATTGCGCGGCACGTTCCTCCGGCGTTGTGCCATAGTAGGTTGATCCAAGAGACCCGGACGGAAGCAGCATAACAATATTATCTGGATAGAACGCGGCAACTGTTCCATCTTCCTTCTTAAACTTCTTGGTGTATACCACCAATGTAACGGACAGTTCCTCTTCGATGAAAGATTTCACACGTGCAGAGGTATAGTTTACATTCGGCGTGCTGTTCTGCGAAAGAATGCCGTCTCTTACGCGCTTTGACTGCTTCATCAGTTTGAATGTTGCTTTGCTCATCAGCACAATTTCCGGTCTGCTGCCGGTTGCTGTTTCTTGTGCTTCCATCGCATCTTCCAAATCCTGAACCGGGTCGCAGGTTGCAGATGCATCCCATTTGTTCTCTGCCGTTGTAATCTGCATGTAGTGTTCTTTTTTCCAGCTGCCATCCGGATCATAGTTGTACGTATAATCCGTACCGTTTGCCTTGATCTCAATGCCAACCTTTCCGCCAATTGGTGCCAACAGCTGCATAATCATACGTTCCGGAACAACGTTTGCGCCATCAACCAGCGCCTGGGCATCATCGAAAATGCGTTCCAGAACATCTGCTGCATATGGATCGTTGGCATCCTGTACCCGCATGATTTCCTGTTCGTCTTCTTCTGTAATCAGCATAGACTCCCGGAAGAATGCCATCTGTGTTTTGCTGATGGATACGCCAATCCGGTCACGGAATGTGGACTTCGCATCAAATGCAGACGGTGCAAGCGATACGGGAAGCCCCTTGTTGCCACGGATCCACTTTAGATCCAATCCCGCCTTTTTACGTGCCGGAAACAACCCTGCGCCGTAATACGGAATGCTGTTCGATGCAGTTTCCGTCCAGTTTGCTGCAATTGCTTCTGCGGTAAAAACATCTCTTAAGTTCATATGTTACCTCCTAGTCTACAAATTGAATCAATTTCAATGCAGCGACAGCCTTAGCATCCGGTACAGCCGGAAGCTTGCTGGATTGAATGAATCCATGTACCACGATGGTGCCGTTTGGATTTTCTGCCAGATTAACCGGCGACAGCAAAACGCCTTTTGCTTTGTCGTCATTGCTTGGAACTACAGTTCCAGCTGGGATTACGTCATTTGTAGCCAGCGCTGTCAGCGTCCCACAATTATACGGAACCGCAACATAGTGGTCATTTGCCAAAATGATGGAATTGGTTCCTACTGTAGTTGTTTGAAACTTCATACCTTTTGTCCTCCTGTATAACGTTCTCGAATTTCTCTTGCACGCTTTTGCCCTTCCAGCTGTGCAGTGCGGAATGCGGGTGCAGCAGAACCGCCCTCACTCGTGCCTGACGGTTGCTGTGGCTGCCGCCCTGCATTGCGGTAAAACTTTTCCGTCTGCGCAGTCTCACGCTTTGCCAGAAGCTCTTGCAAAGATTTCACCTTGCTGTCAATGTCGGCTGCATTCTTGCCCAGTACAAATGGCATCAAATCAGTAGAGGTAACACCGTCTGTACACAGCCCGGCAGATTCCAGTGCATGTACAGCATGTAATCGGTTTTCACGGTCTGTCAATGTTGCCTCTCGGTTTGCCAGCTGCGTTTCTCGCTGTGTCAATTCCAATCGTGTCTGTTCTTCCTGCGACAAATACCGCTGCTGGAGTGCTGCTAATTGCGCACGCAGGCTTTCATTGTCTGCTGTCAGCTGCTGGATGGTAGCCCCTTCCTCATTGGAATCTGGCGCTGGATCCGGAGCAGGTGCCCCTGGTTCTCCGTTCGGCTGTCCTTCCGGCTGTGATGTAGCAGTTCCTGCATCTGGTGCAGCGCCGCCATCCACGCCGGAATCTTCCGCAAAGAATTGAAGCGGAATGTGAAATAAGGGTTTCTTCATATTGCTCTCCTTTCTGATTTTTGGTATAAAAAAAGCACCTGATTGCTCAGATGCTAATTTTCAATAAAAACACCGTACCCACAGGCTTGCTTGTTTTTGGTTTCCACCCTCCGCCAGTTTATGCCCATGGTCGGGGCGGTGGTTACTCTACAATATGCCAATCCTCTGCAAACATGTCGGTCTGACTAGCCAACCAACCTATAACGATTGTGTTTTGTGCTGTTTTCATGGCGATGCTGCTTGTTATAGTCGGCTCTCTTTCATACTCGCCGTATCCGTATTTAAGAGCATTCTGGAACTCTGCCCCTTTTATCAGATACAAAAACATTCCTTTGCCGTTCCAGCCGCTTCTTGCAACTTCCTTTCCGGCTTTCAGTGCTTCCAGCGCTTCACCGAAGGTCAGTCTGTTCTTTAAATCTGCCATATTTTTTCTCCTTTCAGGCATAAAAATAACATCTGAATAATCAGATGCTAATTTTCGATTCATTTTATTGTTTGGTCAGGATTGATTTTTGGAGCTGCTGCAAATCGCATTGTACAGGTCTGCCATAGCGCTGCACAATATCGCATAGCCTTGCGGATCGTCAAATGCATCCGGTGTAACTTCCGCCATTTCTTCCAGCTTTTCCAGCAAGATCTCTTTGGCTCTTTCTTCCATGGCTCCTCCTTTCGGGCATGAAAAAAGCGCACCGATTGGTACGCTTTTGCATTTTTCAGTTAATGTGCGAATGGGCAATCCTTTAGCGCTTTATCACGTTGGATTGCAATTTCTTTCAGCCTTTTCCGAATTGCTTCTTTTTCTTTTTCGTCTGTTGCTTTCCTAAGCTTTTGATACAATTCATATTCCTCATCTGTAAGGCGAATTATCATAAAACATCACTCCTTATAGAAAAACCGCTCTGATTCCTCAAAGCGGTTTTCAAAGATTAAAAAGTCATTTGGCAGGCGTACACTTCTCCTGCGTCCCTCGGATTGCTCCTGTCAGTACCATCGGCGTGTGGACTGTACGAACTCCTCCACCTCAAATAACTTTCTAAATCTAGCTTTTACTTCTAAGAGCTTTTCCATCATATTCGGCTTTATCACTTCAGTTCAATCAAGCGTTGCCATGACTCTGTCGTTTTATGGATGGTTTAATCTTCAACTATTTCAAATTCATTTGCTGGAAAAAGAAAATCTTCTTCGGTTTCATCCACAATGCGATATGCGCCATCTTCAACCGAAATGACATCATACACTTTGTTTTTTATTAAAGAAACTTTATAATATTCTCCGATATATTTTACTTTCATTTCTTCGACCAGCCTTTCACTTTCAACTCACGAATACCGACGTTTTCTTCTTCGAACCAGTGTACATTCGCATTACGCACAGTGCCGTCAGAATCACTGATTTGTACATATCCTTTTGCATGAAACCAGTTATCCGATACGCCGCCGTAATTATCAACAAGAAAATTACGCACACGCAATTCTTTTTCAGAACCTTTTCCTGCAAACACCTCATATTTATCGAAAACAGGATTAGTAATATAAGAACTATTTCCATCGGGTAATTTCACACAATAATTTCCAAGAACTGAACGCGTTGCAATCGTTTTCCCGGTTTCTGTAGTTCGATATGTTATCTTACTTTTTAGTATACCACTTTGGTGAGTAGAAGTCAAGTCGCTGTCTGTCTTTTTTATACGGAATGTTCCATCAGACTCGGTTATCAATTGTAATTGCCCTTCTTTTTTCGAGCTCTTTTTCGGGAGCGTTCCGCCCTGCGCAACAAATTCCTCTTCTGACATGATGGAATAAACCAAAATACATCTGCAATTGATGTCTTCTTCTGCAACGCCGAAATGCCCCGGGCAGTCTGCTTTTGCACCGCTTTTGGATTCAAACTGTTCTAAAGCGTGCACCGTTTTACCATTCAGATGGCGGTGTGTGTCCCGAACGTCACCGTCCAGCGTAGACCGCCATGTTTTCACATCTACATAGCCGGTCCCATCCAATAGGTCTGCTGTTTCTTCTGCCACGTCCTGAAACCCGCGGCTGATAGCTCGATTTGCTTCCGTTCGAACAATCGTTCTCGCCTTTTTCTCGTTTCCACCCAGCGTTTTTGCAATTCTGCCCGCCATTTTAGTGTAGCTATCTCCAGAAGCTAACCCTACTGCCAATGTTTTTTGAATATCGGAAACAATCTGTTTTCGCCGGCGTTGGAATACAGTAGACAGCGTTAATTTGGGTATCGGATATTCCACAATATACCGTACTGTTTCCGGTGTAACTGCAAGTGCACCGCCAAACAACGATTGCAAGGTCGCATTGCCAGCGGTCACTTGTTGGACGGCTGCTGCCATACCGGTATAGCACGTTGTGTACGTATCCTCTACTGTTTTCCGTATCTTTCGTTCCATTGGTTCTCCTAAGCCATCCAGGTGGCTTAGAACGTCTTCCAGGAAGTTCTTATACTGCCCTGCGGCTTGCAGATCTCCTCTCGTTAAAATACTGGTTTCAGGATCTCCATAACCGGCATAGTACTTTCCAAGGATTGCTTGCAGTTCAATCAGCACATCTTGATACGCCTTCCGGATTTCAGCTTCCACGCCTTTTTCTCGATGCGCTGCGATGCGGCGAAGCTGCACTTGATAGTGCCACAAATCATACTGCATGATCTTCTCCGGCAGCTTCTTCCGGCACCTGGTACAGTGAATAGGAACCATCTTCCTGTTCTTTCAGCTGCATGACATAATCCACATCATCAATGAAACTGTAAGCGCTTTCATACACAACCTGTTCCGGCAATCCGGATGCAATCATTGCTTGTGCTGCCTGCGCTTCGCTCAACGCATCCAACGGAAAGTTTCGTTTAAATGTCATGGTACATTGTTCAGGCTTGCATGGAATTTTGCGCCGGTTCCAACTCCCTGCCAGAAGCTGAAACATATACATACCAGCGGATTGCATTTTAGCTTGCAGCATCCCGCACTTTGTCTCCAGCGGAATCAATTTGTATTTTAGGCTAACACCAGAGGCCGCCCCGAACGATTCGTCCCCCATGTTGGGCGTTCCGGATTCATAGCGAATGTTGTCTTCCAGACGCTTCGCATAATTCTCCTGCCAAGTCCCCGAGAAGTCTTTCGCCAAGTAATAGATTTTTCCGTTGTTGTTCGCACCGGAAAAGAATTGAATGGATCCGCTTTTTTGTGCTTCAACGATTTGTTCAGGCGTGATATTCACATTTTCAAATACCATGTAGGAATTGGAAAAGTTTTCCATCTCATTGCTGCAATCTGATAAAAACCGATCGTAAGCATCAATAGAAGCCAGTACTTTCTCTGCGTCCCCGATTAGTTCGTTATTGTTCGGAATTCCTTGCAGTGGGCATCCACCAAACAGATGCTGTATTGGATCACCTACTGCATGCAGCTTCGAGAAGGACTGCCCCTCGTAATAATACACAAACTCCTTATCGTAAAATTCCGCACGGTATACAGTATGATTGTGGATATCTCGCATGCTGTAATAGCGTACCCCGTATGCGGGCTCTGATATCTCACAGTTTTGTGGAATGATTGCAGCCTGATCCGGAAAGACTGACATGACATTCTCTTTCCCGCCGGGCTTATCAATGTAAAACAGGCGTGCACCGTATCCACAAATTGCAGCATATTTGACACACTGCATATCCACATCGTAGATATTTGCATGCGTTGTAAAATCTGTCAGCGCTTTGGTGCAGGCTTTTACGGCTTCTTCTCCACCTGTCTCTGCAATAGATTCATCTGTTTTGGAATAGCTGTATGTAATCGGCTTCCCGGCGAAATATCCTGTTTTTAGGTCGATGATTTCGGAAAAGAAATCGGTGTTGATCTGATTGTTCAGCTGCGCATAGTTCTCATGGAAGCGTGGGATCCGCTGAAAAATTGGTACGCCTTCCCGGAACGTACTGTATCGCATTCGCAGTTTGTAATTGTAGCGGCTGTTCCATCGGTGCTTCCAGATGATATGCGAAACCAATTCCGGTGTGATCCCGTTTGCTTCAATCGCTTCTCGCTCCGCTGTGAAATCGGGGTATCCTTCCCGTACTTTTCTTGCCATATTCTCCCTTCCCTCTTATAATCTGATTTTGCTTGCAGTTGCACCACCGTGCTGAATTGGTTCTGTTCCGTATCGCAATGCATCCATCAAATGATTGTTCTCATCGACTGGCAAATCAATTGGATTCCCGAATTTATCCGTTGCCCATCGGTAATTGCTGATTTCTTCAATGAAATGCGTGCACCGATAGTCCACAATGATTTTATATCCTTGCAGCCATTGAATGCCATACAGCACACTTCCACTGCCTTTCTGCGCAGGAGTTGCCCGAACGCCCAACCGACACAGCTCTAAGATTTGTTGCGCACCAGCACAATCGCAGGTTACATAGCCGGATGCAATTCTATTTTTCACTTCCCGGGCAAGCGTTTCAAGTGAGATGCTGCCCTGATAGTATTCATCAAAAACATAGACAATTTTTTGACCAGCCTCAAAGTCAAAACGGACTAGCGCATTGGGGTCAACGACACCAAAGTCTAATCCGTTGTAAATATTTGCAAAATGTGGAATCTGATCGGACAGATCAGCCGTTTCCCAGTTCTCAAAGACAAGCCCTTTTGTAACGCCCCATCCACCAAGCCCTGCGACTTTGTATCGTTCTGGACGATTTTTCTTCATGTCCTCAAACAAGTTTGCATCTTCTTCGTCCAGCCATTCATTGCAAAGATAATTGGTTGTAGTTGCAAGAATGTTCGGCGATTGAATGTCAAAAAATCGTTTTTTCAACCAATGCTGTGCGCTCCACGGGTTGAAGGTGATCACCCATTGTTTAAAATATCCTTCCGGCATCTCACCACGAATGGATTCGTCCAGCGTATCAAATTCAGTTTCTTTCAGCAGCTCGTAAGCCTCTTCCAGCCACGCCCAGCAGAGTACGCCATGCTCCACAGTGATAGATGTAACCTTCAACGAATCATCCAATCCACGGAACAGGATTTTTTGTCCGGTTGGCAAGTACGTTATTTCAAGCGGTGATTCTTTCCACGACCACCGTTTTTCAACATGCAGCCGATGTACTGCCCATTTCAGATCTGTAAAACAGCTGTCTTTCAGGGTGCGCCCGATTTTTCGTACAACCAGCAGATTTGCTAATGGGTACTTCATCATCAAGTAAATCCATCGAAGGGCTGTTGTCTTGGACTTCTTCGAGGCTCGTCCGCCTTTGCAAACGTTATAACGCCCTTTGAATTCCCAGAACGCTTTATAGCCTTTTCCGACAACATCAGGCAGATAAATTTTATTAGGGTTCAAGGTCATCTTCTCCACAGATCACAACTGGTACCTCTCCAGCAATATCTAATTTTTCTTTATACAGCCCGAATCGCTTGCCAAGAAGTTCTGCTGCCCGCAGCCGTTCTTTCTCGTCCGGAGGTTTTTCAATCAACCTAGCTTTACTGCATCCTTCTCCAGTCCCTTCTACAACGCAAACAGTTGACTGTGTGCTGCCTCGCAGAACAGCAGTTAGATATTCCATGACTTCTTTTGCATCTGCCATCTTTGCAGAGCTAATTTTCTCCATTTGTGCTTCGATGTAGGCTTTAATTTCAGCATTTTTGAGCAATCTGTATGCATTTGCAGCAGCAACAGCATCATTTTTCACATTCGGGTATGCTGCTTTGTACGCTCGAACCCTGTTTAAATCAATCAAATACTCGTCTGCAAATATATGCTGTTTTCCAGTCATGTGATTTTCTCCTTTCCTGTAGTGCTTTTAGGGTATAAAAAATGCCGCTCGGATTTGCTCCTGCGGCATTTTTTTATTTTGTCAGTATAATCATACCACGGAATTCAGATTATTTCAAGTGAGATTGAGTGAGGCTTTTTAGAAAAGTTTCCTTGCTAATTTCTCATGATATTATTATAGCACAGGTTAAGTGTACGATTCAATACGATTTTTCAGCATCACCAATGCTTTTTTATGCCATCGATGAAACGTATCCCATGAGCATGCCATCTCTACACATACCTGTTCGCAAGTCATACAATCCAAATAACGGTATCGCATTAGTCGCCGTAGATCGGGTGGCAGTAATGTAATGGCATTTTCCACTGATGCTTGCTTTTCTAACAACTCACGTTGTTTTCTCAGGTACAGTTGCTCCAACGCTTCTTTTTGTTCCACATATCGTTGTGCTTCTGGTACTGGTTCTCCTCGCTGCCGTGGAGTATCGCTGTAAGCCATACCGTGGTAGCCTTTATTCTTCTCCAATGCAGATAACCGCTTTTGTATGTCAGCCAATTCACGTTTAATGCTGCCGTATTGCAGCAATTCCTCTTTCGTCATACCCCATACCTCCGTTCCAGCCGATAAACAGATCGATTCTGGTAATGCCGATCTAAGTAATTATCTGCCGTTGCAACATCCGGGAAGTAGATCACCTGGTTCTGCCGATCCGCAAGCACACGACCGGTTATGCGGTTGCGTACAACGTAGCATACGCCAGGCTTGGGGTCGATCAGATTGCTGATGGTTTCTGTTACATCGTTCCAGTCAGCCGGTTGTGCGGCACGTCTCAGCGCTGCACGTTTTTCCCGCCGAAATCTGTTTTCCCGTTCCCGGGCACAGTTCCGGCAGAACCGGCGTGCAACGCTCAGCGCGTGCACCGGTTCGCCGCATGTTTCACAAAATATGGTTATCATGGCTGTGCCTCCTCGTCCATTCTTGCTCCGCAGTTCGGGCAGTAATCAAACGTATCTGTCGGCATAAAAAACGCCTTTTTGCATCTACCACAGATAGCAGCCCCATTCTTGAACGTTTCACCGTCGTAACTCGTGACATCTTCTCGTGTCCAGTGGGCTTTCGGTGGCTGATTTATCCGTTGGTTCCATTTTTCAGCGGCTTTCTCATTTGCACAGTATTCCGCTGATATCCTAATCATGTCGCTTTCGGCACCGCAATCTTCACACTTAGTCACGACAAATTCACCCATATTTTCAAATTTTGCTTCTCCACCGCAAAACGGGCAAGGTTTCAACTTGATCTCACTCATTTTCCTCCACCTCCTCAATTCGTACATAAACGCCCGGAACATTCGCCCAGAACTTCTCCACGACTGCGCTGTAAATCTGCTTATCGTCTTTCCAATACCCCAGCTTGGTCATGATGTCGAACAGTGCCTTGCACAGATTGTCCACATCTGGCTTGTTGGTATAAGGTTCACCATCCGTATGCTTGGCTTTCAGTGGGAAGCACCACTTTACTACCAACTGTACTGCGCTGGTGTATGGCTGTTCTGGAATGTGCTTCCGCAAGTGGGCGGCAAGCTTGGCTTCTGTTTCTCCGTTCCCACGTTTGTAAAATCGATGAACGCCGCGTTGATCAACCGTGTGCCCTTGCTGCTGATGGGTACTGGTTGGCGGTTCCATCGGCATGAACAATTCTGTCATATTTTCTACCTCCATTTCTGGTTTTTCAGGTTCGCTTTTGTCAATGTCAGACGACAAGGGTTACAAGAGTGCCGTGCATTCGCACTCTTGTTCCTTGTTGTCATTGACGTCAATGTTGCGACAGCGACAAGTATATATTTATATATACACTGTTGTCGCAATTTTTGCCGTTCCATTATTCTCCTTTTTCAGCAAGTTTGATATTGCCATTTTCTAGTGTCAATTTGTCGTGTTCCTTGACTCGTCTTTCGACTGTACGCCGACTGATTCCGAGGTATTCTGCCATATCGTCTACCGTCACCGCACCGTCCATATTGCAAGCATGAAACGCATTGAGCAGAGCTGCTTTCTTGTCCGCTTTCTGAGCGGCATACGTCTCCTTGGTTTTCTCTCCACGTTTCTTATTCCCACGCTGAAACGGCTGCATTTCACTTTCTGCTTGCAAGTCTTTCAGCACACCCACGGTGTCCTCTACATGAATGGGATACCGGAACCACAGGTTCTTTGGCTCGAACTTCGGGAACTCCCGGAGGGTACCGTCCAGCCTCCATGCCGTTCGTTGTTTGATATTGGCTCTCACAGCTTCCAGATTGCGCTGTAAGGCATCGTAGCAAGTAGATGGCAAATGATCTCGGCAAAGATTTAAAGCTGCTACAGCGCTCAGCAGATCGTCCGGAGAAGCATCTGCCAGTACGGCTGGAGCATGAATTCGCAATTGCTCCACACAAGCTTCGCAAATTGCCGTGTTGGTTTCCTGTTTGAGAATGTCTTCTGTAAGCTCCAGTTCGGTCATATCAATGAGGGCATCCGGGTCACGGGCAAACACGCCGCTGCCGGATGCACGGTCCATGCTGCGCTTGCCGCCCTGTGCGCCCTTGCTGTGGTGGTGGCAGTAGATCACCGCACAGCCCAGCTGGGTGCACACCTTGTCGAACTGGTTGCAAAAATGTGCCATTTGGTCGGCACTGTTTTCGTCACCGGTGATGACCTTGTAAATGGGGTCAATGATGACAGCGATGTATTGCTTTTTCTTGGCACGGCGGATCAAGCTTGGGGCTAGTTTGTCCATTGGTTTGGTTGTCCCACGCAAATTCCAGATATCGATGCTGGATAAGTTGGCGGCTGGCAGCTGCATAGCTTGATAGACGTCCCGGAACCGATGCAGGCAGCTTGGCCGGTCTAGTTCTAGATTGACATACAGCACACGCCCTTTGGCGCATTGCCAGCCCATCCACTTTCTGCCTTCTGCCATTGCAATGCATAATTCAATTAATGCAAAAGACTTTCCGGCCTTGGACGGCCCGGCAATCAGCATCTTGTGCCCCTGCCGCAGCACATTTTCAATCAAAGGGGGAGAGAGTTCCGGCATATTTTCCCATGCTTCTGCCATACTCTCAAATTCCGGTAGGTCATCTGTAATGCTGTCGATGTAGTCTTTCCATTCGTCCCAGCTGCCCATGCCAATGTTTACAGCAACTAAGTATTGCTTTTTTTCTCCGCGCAGCACACCGGGCATACGAGACAAACGAGAGGGATTTTTACAGGAACGATCTACTTGAAGTCCGTTTTTGTCGCAGACCTGATACAAAAACGCCACTCGCTCCCGGTATTCCTTTGCATTCCCTGCCTCCACTCGCACAATGGCATGCAGGCTCTTCCCGCCGCTGTAGACCAGGCATGCAATCGGCAATTGCAAATCTCGCATAATTCCGTTTTGCTGTTCAATGGGAATCCCATCAGACTCTACCAGGGCATAGCGAAAATCTGTTACATTTTCATTTTTACCGCCTTTCCCATCCAGCGGATTAAATCGGATCCATGCTCCAATTTCAGGATCATAGTCGCCGAAAACTGCGCCAAGGTCATTTTCGCAATATGTCAGGTCTTCTAGCAGTTTTCCGGCGGTTCGGTCACAGCTTCCTGCATCCGGAAGATGCTTTCCGTCTTGATTTTTCCAACTGCGCACGACATAGCCAACATTCTCTTCTGCTTGAAACAACGTGCTGATATAGGTGCTAATCTCCTTTACTGGATCCCATTCTGAAAACAACGGTTTTACCGGAAGTGCTTGTGTTTGAAGCGGACTCGTGATTGCATAATCCTCTCCGATGTAATCCTCCCAGTCCAGCGCACGGGATTCTTTTTGGGGACTGCTGTGTGGACGGTAACCGCCTTCCAATGCCAGATGTACGATAGTGCCGGCAGTGACCGGATGCTCAGAACCGGCAAAAGTACGCCACTTCTTTTCACATTCTCCGCTGTGATACCGAGCGGTGTCACGCTGTGACCAGCCATCCCAAATGGAAACGTCATAGCCGGAATCTTTCAGCGCCATGCCAATGCCGCACCAATCCTGATAGGTCAGGCAGGATGGGTCAATATAGTCCAGTAGTTCGTCTAGGTTGTCGTCTTTGTAGGTATCCAAAAAATCACCCTTTCTATTGACAAAATCATAAGGATATGCTATACTAAAATCACAAAAAGCACGCCATTTCCAATTGAAACGGAGGTTATACGCATGAGTACCAAAGAAATGCTGCTTCACGAAATCGACGCCATGAACGAAAAGCAGCTGCAGGGACTGCTACTGTTTATTCAGGGCTGCTATGCAGAAATCCCGAATGCGGAAACGCAGGCTGCTATGGACGAAGTGGAGGAAATGAAGAAACACCCAGAGCAGTATCCCGGTTATACCGATATTGATGAAATGATGAGGGATCTGCTGCAATGAAGTACACCGTAAAACCAACTTCTCTATTCAAAAAAGACTTGAAAAAGATGCAAAAGCAGCACAAAGATCTGGAGCTGCTTAACCAGATTCTGAAACTGCTGGCAGACGGGAAAGCACTTCCGGAAAAGAATCGTGATCACGCTCTGACTGGCAACTACACCGGCTGTCGGGAGTGTCACATTCAGCCGGACTGGCTTCTGATCTATGAGGCTGCAGATGACACGCTGTTCCTGTACCTCACCCGTACCGGCAGCCACAGCGAACTCTTTGACAAATAACCACAGGCAGACTGCAAAAAGCGGTCTGTCTTTTTTATTTTTCCGGCACATACTCCGCCACCATGATCGCCCTCGGCACATGCCAGCCGTTCGCTGCAATACGGTTAATGAGATTTTTGGCTGCATCGAATGACCAGCCTCCAACATGCTGAAAGCCGTACTTCTCCAGGCAGCGAATCTGCTTCGGCGTTGCCAGTCCGCTCTGCTGCCGCTGTGCCACTGTGCGGAGAATTTGTTCCGCTTTCCCGGCACTTTCTACGGCATCCGGATTGATACCCCGTTTCTCCAAGTCCTTCTTCTGCTTGTCCGTTGGTGGATGGGATTCCCACCCAAATGCCGGCACATAACCGGAAAGGTCCTGTGACTGGATCGACATCTCATATTGCAGTGGGTCTACCAGCTTAGACTTTCGTTTCTTCATGGATTCCAGCTGCTCCGCCAGCTTGGACTCCCGGTCTGCCACCACGTCTTCAGACGCTTTGTTTTCGGCTTCCTCAATGTCTACGGGTACTCCGGGCAGCTGCTCTAGCTGCTGAGTCATCTTCTGCTGCACTTCCTCGTCCTCGCAGATGAGGCATGCCGGACGGCACAGCTCGTGTTTCTCCGTGTTCCACAGAAAATCCAGCAGCAAGAGATGATCTTTTCCCTCTGCCAGCCGTGTGCCACGTCCCACCATCTGGCAGTACAAGGCACGAACCTTTGTGGAGCGCAGCACCACTACACAATCTACATCCGGACAGTCCCAGCCCTCTGTGAGCAGCATGCTGTTGCACAGCACATTGTACTTGCCGTCAGCGAAATCCTGCAAAACCTGTTCCCGGTCATCGGATTCACCGTTGACCTCTGCCGCACGGAAACCGTGCTGACAGAGCATGTCCCGGAATTTTTGGGATGTCTTGACCAGCGGCAGGAATACCACTGTTTTGCGATTGGCGCAGTGCTTTGCCATTTCGGCGGCAATCTGATCCAAATAGGGATCCAGCGCCGTGGCGATGTCACCGGGTTTGTAATCTCCGGCAGCTGTCCCCACATGGGTGAAATCAATCTGCACCGGCACAGTCAGTGCCCGGATGGGCGTTAAGTATCCCTCGTGAATGGCCTGTGGCAGCGTGTATTCATACGCCAGACTGTCGAACACCTTGCCCAGATTCTGCTTGTCTCCTCGGTCAGGCGTTGCTGTCACACCCAGCACATTGGCAGTATGGAAATGGTTCAAAATGACTTGATAGCTGTCCGATGTGGAATGGTGTGCTTCGTCAATGATAATGGTCTGGAAGTAATCAGAGGGGAACTGGTCAAGGCGTTTCTGCCGCATAAGGGTCTGCACGCTGCCTACCACTACCCGGTACCATTCCCCCAGGCAGGTTTGCTCTGCCTTTTCCACAGCACATTTCAAACCGCTGGTACGTTCCAGCTTGTCCGCAGCCTGTTGGAGCAGCTCACCCCGATGTGCCAGAATCAATACTTTTCCGCCGCTGCGGACTTCATCTTCTGCAATCTTTGCAAAAACAATGGTTTTTCCACAACCGGTCGGCAGTACCAGCAGCGTGCGCTTCCTGCCTTCGTCCCACTCCTTGTGCACGGCTTCTCTTGCCGCTTGCTGATAAGGTCGCATTTGCATGGCATATCACTCCTTAAAACTGACCATTGTTCCAGCTGCTTTGCGGTGCGCTCTGCTGCGGCTGCCAGGGTTGCGGACTGTTTTGCGGATATGAAGGCTGCGGCGCACTGTAGGGCTGCTGTGCGGGATTCTGAGCAAGCTACGGCTGATCGTAGGATGGATACAGCTTGTCAATTTGATTTTTCTTGTACGTTCCGCTGCCATCCTTTTTTTCTTTATCTTGAACAGTTACATGGCATATGCCGCTTTTCCCGTTGACTTCCTGCCAATTCATTCGGGCAGCCTGCCCTTTCTGCTTCATGCCGATGCTGGCAAAAAACTCGGACAGCTTCCACTCCATCACGGTATGTAAATATAGATATTCCGGAAGCAGCACACTGTTCCCGTCCGTGCCGAATACCCGAATAAAAACAATGGCTTTGTTGCAAGGTGGAATCTTTTTACTGCCATCATGCCGGGCACGGTCAAACTTTTCCACCGTAAAGCGATAGTCTCCCTCCGGAAGCAGGATGTAGCTGCTTTCCTGTTGGATTTCGTCCTCCCAGCCTAATTCTCGTCCCTGTGCGGATGTGTTAAAATCGTTCATCGTTTTCCTCCTATTCCTTAAATGCTATTTGGTTCGGTTTGCCTGAATCATGCCCATGATGTTCTGCCACCACGGAATGCACCAGCCCTCCACAAAATCCTGCGGATAGTTCTGTACGGGCATATCTGCCGGAAAATAGCCCTTGCTGCCTACCACTGCCTGCAGCTCAGCAGGCTGCACGTGGCTGGATGCCATCAGCTGTGCCAGCTGGGGAGCGATTCCATCCAGAATATGCTGTGTTTGCTGTTCCTCCGGTGTGGCAGGCTGATCCCATGGCTCTGGCGCTGCGGATGCGGCAGACGGCGTGTAAAGCTCTACCGATTCCTGCAAGTCTTGCTGTGTGGGAATTCCTTCCGTCCGTGCCTTTTGCAGCAGCTGTTCTGCCGGAGACGGAGCTGCAAAAAGCGTGGCAATGGATGCAAATTCCAACGGCAATTCCGGCGGAAGTCCAAAGCGATTCTTTGCGTCCCACCACGCCGTTTTGGTGGTGTACATAACCCGTTTGCAGGCGGTTGCCTTGTGCTTTTTTCCCTTGTCATCGGTGGCAATGACGTGTGTTTGAAATGCCAAGAACAGGGTGATGTCAGACCATTCTTTCAGCAGCGGCGCAATCTTATTGGTGGTTTTATTGCCGAGTTTCAGTTCCCAATGGTCAAACTCTGCATCTACTTCTGGAAGGGATGCTTTCCGGGTGATGGCGTGGCAAAGCAGCACCACGTTGACCCCCACCTGAATGAGCCGTTCGGTACGATCTAGAAACCGTCCGATTTCCTCCGCTTCGTATTCCCAGCCCTTGCCGTAGCCAAAGCCTTCGATGCCGGTAACTTGATGCTTGCTGCACAATTCTGCAATGGCAAGGCGTTCCGCCCAGTCGAAGGTGTCGATGATCACAGTCTGATACTGCCGTTGTGCGCGGGATTCCAGTACGAAGTCTAGTTCCTGCTGCAGCATCTCCCAGCTGGAGGGCTTGGGCAGCCGGCGAACGTTCATTTTTGAGGTGCTTCCTTCGCAGTCCAGGAAGACTGCCCCCGGCAGCTGCGCCGCCAGGGAAGTTTTGCCTACGCCTTCTTGCCCATAGATGACCAGTTTTATACCGGCACCGGTCTGAATGCCGTTTGTTTCTTCAAAATTCATGTTGCTTTTTCCTCACTTTCGTCTGCCATTCTTCAAATTCTCTGAGTTCTTTTTCGGTAGGTTCATCATTTTCTAAGCCGTATATACATCCGCTTTCAAGGGTACAGTCGTACAAGTCGCCACGTGTTTTTACCCATCTCCGTTATGCAAATTCGCATTAACCTATTTGAACCATAGAAGCAATTGAAAATCACCTAAAATACGTTGCTTTTCCGGATTGTGAAATGCAATTTATGTTCTTTTAATCCATATTGTTTTCACGTAATTTGAAAAGTAACGTGGTCAAAATGTGGTCAATGTATCTTGAAATTTATTTGTAAGTATGATATAATAAAAATGTATATAAAAACAGAATCGGTTTTAAATGGGGCGGCGTTGCGACGGTGCCCCAGATTTTTATCTAAACAAAAAAATAACGGCGGTAACATGATAGTTACCGCCGTTTTTTGTTTTAAACTTTCTTCGTGTAGTCTAAACAGATCCACCCAGCTTTCGATTTTAAAAATCCCCATTTATTACAGGTATCGATAATGGTATAGACACCACGATCCTTAATGCAGCCTACAACTGGGTACTGCGTGCCGGCACCTTTTCGAATATTCAAAACATCTACCGTTACTTTGACCGAATAAGGCTTTGGCAAGTTTTTCTTCGCAGTTACAGTTTGTTTATTGAAACCGTTCAGCCCTGCGTTTTTGATAGCTGTTGGGTAATCAAACAGCATATAGTCCTGGTCACATACTTGTCCAGCAATACGATTGCTGCGGATATAGTTTGTTTCTCCTCCGAACTGCCACATACCGAAACATTCTTTGTTCGGATAGGAGCAGGAGGGTGCCCAGCAGGCAACCCAATGCGCATATTTGGTTAGTTCTGCATCGAACATATACTGATCAAAATAGGACTGCGAAGAATAAATGCCAACCCAGAGTCCTTTTTTCTCAAGCCGATCACACCAAGTCTTTATAATATCTGTAAGCAACCGTTTCCCTACGCCTAATTGGGTTTTGTTTTCCACATCTATGTAAATCGGCAACTCGAATTGCTTTCCACGTAAAATGTGCTCATAGAGATAATCGGCTTCTTCTTTCGCTTGCTGTGTGGTTAACGCTCTGCTGAACCAATATACTCCAACAGGAATATTATGTTTTTTGGCATTTGTATAGTTACAAGAAAATTTACTGTCAACATACAAGCCATCATCTCCGCCACCGCCTTTGATTACAGCAAATTTTACACCTTCTGCAACAGCTTTTTGGAAATCAAAATCCCCTTGCCATCTTGAAATATCAATACCAAATTCTTTCATGATTTCTGATCCTCACTTTCTGTTTTCTTCTTTAGAACTTCAATTGATTTTACAATAACTTGTGGGATTGGAACGCCCATCAGACCGGCATTTTCAATAATAGAGATGGTTTCGTTACAAACAAACGCAATTACAACAGCATCACGAATAAAATTAGATCCCAGCATCAAATCCAATCGGCAGGCGATCAGCACAATTAATAACGTAACTCCTTTTCGGCAAAGTCCCTTCCAACCAGCACGACTTTCCAAATTACCATTTTCTGTTTTTTTGGATCTGTGAAATATGCCTGCAACAATAAGTCCTGTCAAAAAATCAATTCCCATAAAGATTAAAAGTGTGTTTAACGCAGCACTCCATCCCCCAAATAACGAGGCAAGGAAGCTGCCTACAATACCGATTCCAGCACAAATTCCTTCTTTTACACCCATTGCCATTTCCTTTCCGAAATGAAAAAGCCACTGTAAAAAGTATACAGTGGCTTTTCCTGTTTCTTTTATTTTCCCTACTCGTTTTCTGATTCCAATAAGATCGCCTGTACTTTACTCCTGATTTTTTCAGGAACCTCATCAATGGTTTTCATACCTTTTTTAATGAGTGCCGCATAAATAGCTGCCATCGTCATTCTCCCCCCCTCTCTTCTACTGCAACAGTTCATAAACTTCTGTCAATGCGAGCTGCGTTTGCGTGATCTGATCGGATAATTCAGCGTTTTCCTGTGCCTGTTTCAGAATAAATTCATCCTTATCATACTGAATCATGTTAAATTCATATCCGATAAACTCGCTTTGTTCCCCGACGTGTTCGGAAACCGCTCGTATCTCTGTATGCTGCCAAACACTGTAATCATCTGTTACGATTTCGTTTGGTTTAACTGTACTTCTAACTCTTCCGTAATCAATCATATTTAGCCCTCCAATCTTGATGGTACAAATACCAGTCTGGCACCTACTTCACGACCATAGCCAGATGCTGGATGGTAGAAATCCCAGTAAAACGCCCCTGCGCCTACTGCGTTATCCCATCGCCCACCTAATCGTGCAATTCGCCAATTTGGGTTTGTGTTCCCGTAATAATCACCAACCGGCAAAACGCTGGTCCCACCTTTTTCAGCGGGAACAAACATCCAGTCATATTTTTCTGCGTATCCAAATGCGGAAACCGATCCATTACCGCAGCAGGGATGAATCCCAGTATTTTCATAAGGGGATGTAGCGGTATCGTCTGCAAAATCATGATCCGCTACAAACAGCGTGCCATATTCCCCATCTACAATGGTAGCTGGATTTTGTTCGTTCATGCCGTCAACCCAATACCAGATGTTTCCCCATAGATTTTCTTCACCACGGTATGATACAATCGGATAACCATTTGCATTGGTAACAGTACCGGATCCGTTTCCCAAACTTACACTTCCACCGGTGTTTTCTGCAACGTTTGTCGCGCCGTCGTCTGTTTTAAATGCAACTCCGTTTCCTATTGCTGACTGCATATTAAATGTAGCATATTCAATCAGCATTAACAGTTGAGACGCTGCAATTGATGCCGCATACGCTTGCGACCATCCATCCCCACGATTTTTAGCAATGCCTCTGGCATTTTTTCGTGCGACCATGGACATTGGTTTTACATTTGCAATGCTGGACAGCATATCTGTTGCGGAATCCATAACAGATGCATCATCTAAAATATATGTTGCGGCAGATGCATCCCAAAGTGAGCCATCAAATGCAGCAAGGTAAATCTTTTCATTTTCTTTTCCATTTTCAATGAATGCCGGGTGCAGTTTGAATCCTGTCTTCGGAGTGGCAGAAACATAATACCGTGCTTTTCGAATTTTGGATCCCAGTTTGTTCTTTTCTAGTACAAGCGGTACGACTTTGTAGTAGAACTTGGGCTGTTCAACCATTGTTTGTACAATAGTGCCGGCTGCAAATTGCAGAGATGGATCCGGGTCTTCGGCTCCTTCTGGGTTCAGATCGACTGCTTTTGTGAGTTTCCCAGTTGTACTGAAACCAGAATCCCCATAATAGGCAACGACCTTTCCATCATTTGTTAGATTGCAACGGCGTCTACCGCCAAAAGGAGGAATGTTATCAAATCCTGTCCCCTGTGTGCGATTTTCTGAACCAGCAATGCGGGTAATTCGCTTGTTGGTAAAATCTACTTCCACGCCGTAAATGTCAGAATCGGTGTACCCAATATATGCCTGTAAATCTGCAATTTTTGCTTCCAATTCCTGAATATCGCCAATGGTGGCCACAGCTGCGGCATCAACAGCTAGCGAAACATTTTCCGCATTTCCAACCGTAGTAATCAGCTGCACATATGCACCGGAAACTGTCACCCCGTTATACGGCGGCATATAGCAGCTTCCGGAATTTTCAATCGTAACCGCATACAGAATTTCGCCTGCATCCGGATCAACTGCATATAAACCTAACGTTTTCATGTAGTATCCGGCTTTTAATTCTGAATTGATAAATGCAGCTTCTACTTGAATGGCGACATTGTTCGTTCGGACGACCTTGGAAATCAAGCTGGTTTGCTTGATATTGGTAATTGCTGTTAACGCTTCCAGCTGCGCAAGCGTATATGCTGTGCTGGAGGCTGCTATTTTTGTAAAGGTAATACTTCCAGTTCCGGCAATCATTTTTGCCAATAATGCCTGCCCTGCTTTTGTGATGACTAGCTTTGAAAATTCTGCCATGTGAATTTCAATCCTTTCTATTGTTTTGTTCCGATGTATTCCGATATCACAGCACCAGATCCGATCTGATTTTCACCATTTATGCGATACATTGCGTTAAAATCGTTCGTGAGAACTACAGTTGCAGTATGGGCTGCGCCGCCGCTGTGCACGGTTTTGCTGTTGATCGTAATGGTTTCTTTTGCATCATTGGTGATGATATACTGATTGGTATCCGTCAATCTACCAGCAATGCGTACGTTTCCCTTTGCTGTATATGTTTCATTCGCATCATTCGTAATCACAAAATGATGCACCGCACAAACACCTCCAGAGGCCAAGGCAAAACCATTTGCCCGACATGGAATCTGATTCCTGGAAACGATGATCAGATTGCATGGAATGACACTGTTGATAATAGTAATCAGTTCATCCACTTGTCCGAAGCGCTCCAAATCAGTAACAATCGTGATTTGATAGTGGTCATAATCTTTTAGGATTGTGAAATCTTTATCTCCTGACAAGGATTTTAATTTCATGATCAATGCCTTGATGGTATATGGAATTGTGTTTAACCACTTGATCTGCACCCTAGAACGTCGATTTTCCAAACTTTCTCCTCTGGATGGTAAAATATGCAGCATTTGTTCAAATCTTGCAATCCCATACTCATCTGCTGTTTCAATGAATTCATTTTGCAATGTTTGATCAGCTGCTTTCCAGGCGAGTATAAATTCTGGATTTTCTGCGTCTAGCGTTACTGAAACTTCATGAAATCCGACTAAAAATGTGGGCAAATAGGATACTAAATCAACATTGCGTATCATGCACTTGCACCCCCAAATATCGGAATTTCATACGCCCCAAGCGTAACGTTATCGGTAGAACCGTTGATTTGCGTATCGTCTATATCAATGATTCCCGATATTCCCAAAAGTCTGGTTTCAATCTGGCTGACGCGAACAATTAAATAGCTGGTATCTGCCCAGGATTTACGCAATTCCAGCAAATAGCTTTCAATTGCAACATCAATAGAATTCTGTAAATTCGACCAGCTATAACCGGTATCAAATGTAATTTTGGCTTTTACAGCAATCGGTACGCCAACTGCGCCTTTGACGGACACGACATGCCCAATTGGCGCTAAGCCATAGCCGTTCCCAGCTTGTTCCGGTGGATCAATGGTGTTTTGCACCGTTTGAATCAAGGTGTCCGATGCAACGCCATAATCGGAATTCACGATTGTAAGAAGAACCGTTCCACCGGTTGTCAGTTTCTTTTGCTCTGCCGCCGTATAAACAGCGGATAACCAGTTTAATACTTCTGTAGATACGGTTTTCTTGATTTCTGCATACCAAGCTTTTACTTTTGCATTTGGAATCATGGCGGCAGGCTGAATATCTCCATTCCACACGCGCGTAACCTTTGTACTGCCTACACCTGCAATGGCATTTGTCTTTTCAAGATAATCCTGTACATTTCCACCGAATGCCTTTTCGCTGAAGGAATCAAAATACCGCTTTCGCAAATCTTCCGTATCTTCTTCCGATTCGCCTGGAATTAACACCTCTGTCAATACAGCGGTTTCCAATCCATCAATGTATTCAATCGGCAGCATGACACCTAACTGCTGATTTCCAATGATTCCAGCATCTTCACACTGCATCTTGTAGACACCATCTGCTATTTTTTCAACTGCTACAAAATTGGATTCGCCAATATTAAAACGCTTCCCGATCAGCTCTATGTTGGTTGGCGTAAATTCGCCCTTCAATACTGCTTGTGTGGCTTCATATGGCGTAATGCCTCTTTCTGCGCATCGCCGGATTAGGAATTCCCTGCTTGCAGTGTCTCCATATGCTTCCTTTAAGATTGTATCTAACTCCAGATACAGGATTTGCAATTCAATTGCGGTTGGAGAATGCGTGTCAAAAATGACAGAACCTTCCCGCTTATCAAATTGATTGGATACCCGGCTCAACATTCGATCCAGTATGGTTTCGTACGTTATGCCTTCATACATTAAAAATTCACCACCTTTTCAGTCGCCACATCTCCAAAAATGGTATGCGCAGTAAACGTTACAGCAATCTCTCCTTTTTTGACCGTATGGAATTGAAAATTATCCACACTTAAAATCCGCTCATCCCAGGTTAACGCCTCCGTGATGCGTCGTTCCAATTCAGGAAGAACATAGGAAATTGGTTCTCCGTATAGATCGACTAATTCAATCCCATAATTCCAGGAATACATAATGTATTGATAGCGTTCTGTGGATAAAATTTTGAAAATTGCCTGCCGCATGGCTTCCAGTTCATCGGTATATCCCCGAATACGGTTTAAGTCAAAATCCATTTTGTATGTTTTAGTGGGCTGTTCTTCTATTTCAAACGACTGGTTGAAATAATTACTGATTTCCGGTGTCATTCTATCTTCCCCATTACAACATATTTTTGACCGCCTTGCTGACGAATTAGTGCAACCTTATCCCCCATAGACAGTCCCCCACTTGTTATAGTAGTTGTGGTTGTTCCAGCTGCGGCGCCGACTGGAATCCTGCGAATAGCAGTTAAACTGAATGCGGAAAGCGGACTGGTTTTTACATTGCCAGTGTAATTTGCACCGCCTTCGTGAATAACAATTCCACCTGATTTATAAATACCAACATGCCCACCACCCTCCAAGATGAGCAAATCCCCATCCTGGATATTAGCCCGGTCTACGCCAACACCGGCGTGCATTTGTGTCCAGCTTACATTCCCGATTTCCGCCCCGAAGTGACGGTATACACGTTCAGTAAATGCGGAACAGTCCGCAGTACCTCTAGCAGCAACAATTTCTTCCAGTGTGTTATAATTACGCCCGGTGCCCAGTAAATATGGGATTTTCCCGATAAAGGATGCCGCATACGCGGTAATGCTTCCGGTAACTGGCGTTTCTGTAGTTGCTGTAAAACTTTGAAGTTTTACCAACTGGTTTTCTCCCAGTGTCATTTTTTGATCGACAAAAATCTTAAGCGGCTTTGTGCTTTTTACTAGTCCGAAACAAACATGGACGGGCTTCGCGGCTTCTACGGCTTCCACGGCAATCTTTTTAATTGCCTTGACTAGTTCAACAACATCAGACAACGAATTCACCCCCTCTAAGTGTTAGATCCATGAAGTGCTCATCTAATTTGAAGGTATGCTTTGCCTTTTCAACCAGCATGAAATTTTTCAGATTAATATCTCCAAGCGAAAGATTGACCACGATCATACTTCCAGCTCTGACACGAACATCTCCAATACATTTTGTGATTTTCAAATTTCGTGTTTTCTTATTGTATAATTGCAGCAATGCGTTTGCTTTGGCTTGTCCATTTTCACCTTTTGACAGGGTATCAAAATACTGTAGCATGCCCCATTCGTTTTGGTGCGCACTGTCCTGTGCAATGTAAACTTCACGTTTTCCAGTTTCCTCATTGTCATACGTTAATTTGATTTTGTTATAAGTGTCACTGTCAATACTTGATGTGTATTCGAAATTTTGACCGGTCTCTTCATCAATCATCAAATAAGATCCAGATTCTCCCACGCGCATAGAAGAAATTCTTCGAAGTGTCAGTTTTCCAAAATCATCATATAAAACGAAAATTTCTTTTTTATTCTGCAAAGTGAGATCCAATGCATTTTCGATCATATCAAATAACGATGTGTTTTCTTCCACACGAGATGGAATTACAAAACCTGTTTCTTCGATGGTGCCCAATTGCAGCCGCTGATCAGCGCCAATCATTTTTACAAGCTGAGATGCGGTTTTCTTTTCGTAGACATACGTGTCCTTGTTTTTTAGATACCGCAGTTGATCATACGCAGTAACCGTAATAATTTGATCTTTATCTCGCTTTTTGGTAAAAACAAATCCAAAAAAAATGCCTTTATCATTGAACTTAAATCGAACGGCAGCGCCTTCCTGAAAATCAATGATATCATCTTTAACCACCTTGAACGTCAGTTTCCCCGGCGTGCTGGTTCGTTCCGTGCTCCATTCAATCCCTTCCTCTACTACTGGAAGGAATAACTTCTTACCAGAAGGATCTGATAGGAGAAGCTCCATAGACATGGTTAAGTCCTCCTCTCATATTGCTGGAATAGTAAGTATTTGCCCAGCGTAAATCAGATTGGGATTTCCACCGACAACACTTTTATTCGCATTATAAATGACTGGCCACTTTGCACCGTTTCCGTAAAACTTTTTTGCAATGTTCCATAGGCAATCACCTTTTACAACCGTATAGCGTTTAGCTGCCTTTGTATTGTTGGTACTAGGGCGCTTTTTGTCTACTGTTGCAGTAGATTTACCCGTACCATTTTTAATGGTAACCGTTTTTGTACTGTACGCCCGATACTGCTTTAATTTGATTTTAACAATCAAATCGAATCCATTGCTGGCTTGTTCCGTTATCTTATAATCTTCCATTGATACGGTCATATTGGTGGAAAAAAGCGAATCTCCGTTTGGCTTTGCCCTGGAGACGATAAATTGAAACGGAGATTTGTTCACTTTTAGTGTTTCGAAATAGTTCAGAAAATAGGAAGCATCCAAAAATCCATTTTTATACTGTGCAAATGGATAGCTGGTTTGTGGAATTCTGCATTCAAATTCAATGTCACTCAATTCTGCTTTTTTCAGGATATTGATTTCACCATCGTTAATAATTGTAAACGTCTTATTGGCATTGTTGATTTTTATAGTTAGCTTCTCCGGTGCAATCGGCAACAAACACTTGTCCAAATAAAAATCATACCCGTTTTTTGGCATTACGCATGCACCCCTTCTGTTATGATCTCTACGGCTTCGTTTACAGCGTCTGTTAGCCCCGTAACCACACCATCCAGATCCATTTCAGAAGAAATGTTGTTATTGTTGGTCTGTTCAATGGTGATCTCTGCGGTAGTATAGCGATTAATGGCTTCTTGCTCAGCGATGTCACGCAGATATTTCAGGTCTTCTTCTGTGATATCCATTGCATCTGCAATCGCACCAGTATTCCCAGCGATGTCGCCGACATTGTCGCCAATTCCTCCTAAGCCACCTAAACCACTATCCGCTGCATAGTTACCAAGATTCGCATAGTCCCCTGGAGACGGAACATCCGTATTAAATAGACTGGAAGGATCAAAATTTGAAATGGTGTCCTCAATCCCTTCCCCGAAGTTATATCCGGCATCCCACGCCTTCCCATAGTCAAATTTCTCAAAATGATAGTCCTCCGCGTGAATTCTCGTCATAACTTCATTGCCTTTTCCGTATGTAGCATCCACCCAGCCTTCGAGGGAATCACGCCATCCAGATACACTGCCTGATAAGTTAGAACCAAAAATAGCATCGATTGCACCAGCCAAAGATTGTAATAAGGAAAGGATTGTATCTACCAAGTCAAAGAACAATCGCGCAATTGCACCGACAGGATCATTGAACACATTGGCAAAGAAATTCGCAAACGAGGCAATGAAATTCCACAAAACAGCAAAATAATCAATTGCGCGGTTAACCAATGTAACAAACAAGTTTCCAATATGCGCAACACCAACCATAAACACCCCACAAATAACGCCGGTAGCGGATATGGATTTGTTTGCAAATTTATTGATTGCTGCAATAGCAGCGTAAAATATGGCGATCAATGCAACAATTGCAATAATAATCCATGTGATAGGGCACGCGTATAGTGCGGTGTTCAACCCGTTTTGTGCCGCAATTTCCGCCGCAGTAGCGGTAGTTAATGCTCCAGTTGCAGCGGCATGAATGATTTGCGCTATAGCTAGCGCGGTGTGAAACCCAGTGCTGATCGCAAGAATTGCATTTGAAATAAGTTGCCATCCGTAATATACAGCAAGTGCGGTGGCAACACCATAAATGATAGGAGATAACTGTGCCCAATTATCAGCAACCGTATTTGCTACACCTAGCAAGGAATCAAATATTTCGAGAGCAATTCCTGACACGACAGAAAGGCCCTCCACAGCGTGGTCTACAAATTGTTGAAATGCCTCACTATTTGCAATTTCATTTAATTGTTCGAGCACCGGTCGAAATGCCATCAATGCAGTGTTTTGAAAAGAAGTCCAAATCTGTGAAAAGGTCATAGGCATAGATTCGAATTTCGCATTTGTTTGATCCGCAGCCGATAACATTGCATTTTTAACAATATCAGCTGTAATTACTCCATCTGCTGCTAAGTTTTTTAATTCACCTTTTGGAACCTCCATATAATCTGCAATAGATTGAATCATATTAGGCGCTTGTTCCAAAATGGAATTAAACTCTTCACCTCGTAAAACACCGGAACCCATTGCTTGACTCAGCTGTAACATTGCAGCATCAATTCCTTGCGCGTCTGTTCCAGCAATTGCAAATTGCTTGTTGATCTGTTCTGTGAACGCAATCAATTCATCATTGGATGCAAATGCATTCCCTGCGTTAAGCCCCAGTTTAGCAACAGCATCCGCAGTTGTCTGGTAAGCTGCTCTGGATCGTTGCGCAGATAAATAGATTTTATTCTCTAAATCCTTAACGCTTCCTCCATCATCGACCATTAGATTTAATCGTGCGTTCGTTTGTGTCATAGTGTCAGACAGATCCACTATCTTGCCAATACTTTGAATGGTGAGATAGGCACCGGCTGCTCTCTTAATTTTATCAGCTAGGTCGTTGGAACGCTGTACGCCCTCTTCGATTTTTTGATTAAATCGCCCCTGTTCGTCTACATTATCACGAATATAACGCTCCGTGTTGCCGATTGTCTGCGATAACCGCAGATAGGAGTCATTCGCTGCCTGAACATCCATATTCGAAACGGCATGGTTTAAGTTTTCCTGTTCCTGAACAGCGTGATTCAATTGATCCCGTAGCTGTTCCAGTTCGGCATTTGCATTTTCTGTCCCCATATTCATTGGATTGTTTTCTATTTGCTGCATGCGCTCCTGAATGGCTTGCAGGTGGTCATTCATATGGCTCATATCTGCTACTGCCCCAGGTGAAAACAAATTGGTTTGTGCCGCTGTTGTTGCAATTCGTTCTTGTGTGGTATTCAAAGTGTTCAACATGTTGTTTGCACTCTGTACTTCTTGCTGAAATCGATCAATTCCCGTAGAAGTGAAAACTTCCAAACTGTCTGTTTTCCATGTAACCGGAATTTCAACAGGCGGAATATTGCTGAATGCATCCCGAACCATGCGTTCTCCATCACTAATATTCTGAGAAAGCTGCAAATAGGCGGCATTGATCTGAGAAACATCTGCATTCTTCATTGCTGCACACAAATCATCCTGCAAACCGATTATTTTGCTAAGCCGACCTCGTAACTGCTCCAGGTCTGCATTTGCTGAACCAGAATCAATATGCAGTGGGTTTTCGCCAATTTTTTGTATTGTTGTTTGTAGATTCAGCAGCCGATCTTGCACCATAGAGAGATCTTCCTTTGCTTGCGATGGAAGAATTTCCATTCCATTTACTGTACCGCTTAGCTGCTCTTGTGTATGACACAACTGCTGCATCATGGCATTGGCACTTTGCAATTCCTGTTGGAACCGATCTACTCCGCTGGATGTAAATACATCAAAATTATCTGATACCCACTCGATCCCTACTTTTACCGGATCCGGCTGTGGGATAGACGGAGTAGCGACATTTGGAATCACGTCAATGTTTACTGTTTTTGTTGCAGCACCACCCATATAGGTATCAATTTGCTGCTGCTTGGCGGCAATGGTGTCCAACCCTTTTGTAATTGCGTCAATTTGCAGATTCATTATGGAATCGTCCAATTGAAACGGATTGGTTTTTAGATAGTCCATAGCTGCCTGTATTCGGCGTATTTCGGTATTTGCAGCATGGATGTTTTTGGTTACATCATCCGGCAATAGGTAAACCTGTTTCCCGATGGCATTGATTGCCGTTTGCATTTGTGAAATATCGCTGAGACGTTCCAGCAACACGTCAATTTGTTTTTCGCTTTCTGTAATTCCACTTGTTTCTACCTGAACGGGTATCTCAATCGAATCCGGAACATTAATAACTGGCTGTTGTGTAACGTAAGGTTGAACCGGCACTTCAATATTCTTTGGAACATCAATAACCGGCTGCTGTGTGACAATGGCTTCCACAGGAACCGTAATATTTTCAGGGGTTTCAATGATCGGTTGTTCAGTTACATATGGGAAAACAGGCACCTCAATACCGTTTGGAAGGTTAATTTCTGGCTGCTGCGTGATTTCCGGTGTAACTGGAATTGTCACATCATTGGGCACCTCAATTTCAGGCTGCTGTGTAACAAATGGAGTTACTGGCACATCGATTTGTTTTGGAACGTCAATCTCTGGCTGTTGGGTAACATACGGTGTGATATCCACACGCAGTTCCTTTGGCAGATTGATAGACGGATCCTGCGGAAAAACAGGTGTGACAGGCAGTTCCATATTTTTAGGGATACTGGGCTTCCTGTCTGGTTGGCTATAAACCGTTTGCACCTCTGCAATAGAGGGAGAAATAACTGGAGAACTGACGGTTTGCATAGCAGCGTCCAATTCCCGTACCGCAGCGGTTGCCTGGTTGATAGAATTTCGTGCCATTTCCATAGATACAGTGTCAACCGGTGCATTCATGGTTCGCTGCAAATTTTCCATAGCTGTTAATCCAAGGTCGACAGATTGGACAACCTGGTACAAAACATTTGTGAAATGATCTTGCAGTTCAATTGCTGTTCGAATAGTGGCTATTTGAATCATCCCCCTTTCTTTTTCGATTTCCGCTGGATCTCCTTTTCGCGTTCTTTGTCGTTTTTGATTTTTATCTTAATAGCGGCTATCGTAAATGCCTTTTCCTGTTCGTCCATTTCCAAAAAAACAGACGGCAGAATATGTAGTTTTAGAAGGGCATAGTATGCGTAATTTGCCTCCCAATCCCCTTCTTCGATTAGTTTTTTGCTTCTTCCACCTTATCTTCCAGTGATACATCAAATCCCTGGAACTTCTGTACATACATTGCTAGTTCATTGTATTCACCCGGATCGTCTACCAGTGCAAGCAACAGGTCTTCTGGCAATTTCACCCCGTAGGAGTTCTGTAGCTCGGCGTCGTACAAATCCGGAACCACCACGGATGCAGCAATCAACTTCTGCACATACATGCTGGACTGCATTTTCAGTCGGTACGCATTCGGCTTACCAGGAATGGGCACTTCCTTGATGCAGCTTTCTCTGATTTCTTCGTTTTCCTTTGTTGAAATGTGCTTAAACTCCCACTCCAGCGGATTCCCCTGTTCATCGCACAGGGATTTGGTAACGGGATGCAGGGCATTCTGCTTGATCTTCTTATTGTTCTTCATAAATCTGGCAAATCTAGACATTGTAATAACTCCTTTAATGAAAAATAGGGTACTCTCCCCAGATTCGGGGAGAGTAATTGATGTATGTGGATAATGAGCTGTTTAATTTGTAAGGAAGCCGTCCAAATCCTTGAATGATTCCGGCATCTTGAAGTCTTCAAAGGTGAAATCCATATCCTCATCCAGATATTCACCATCGGCGTCAAATTTCGCAAGGATACCGCCGTCAATATTACAGTCGATCAGAATCATAGTCTGCCGACCTGCACCGGATGTAGGATCCTCGTTAGAAACTTGAATTTCAAAATAAACATCTTCCCCAGTGTCCTTGTACTGCGCCATCATTTGACGGAAAATAGAGGTGTTATAATGGAAGGTTGCAGAACCAGTTCCCTTCCATCCGGACGCTTTGTTTCCCTTTCCGGTTTTCCCTAAAATCGGAATTTCCGTCTTAGATTTCTCAAACTTTGCTTCCAAATTGATCGCCTGCATAAAATTATACCGACGCGTACCAATTGTAACAAAGCATTCTGCCAATGCAGCAAAGACTGTGTCCTTTGCCTTCATCGTAACATTCTGTGCCATGTGCTTTCACTCCTCTCTTATGCGACAGTTACTGTCATATACAGCTTATCCATTGTATGAACAACTGTGATTGCATCTTGTACCACAACTGATTTCTTTGTGTTTCCGGCTGAGATCGTAAGATCAGCGTCCGTGAAGTTTTCGATTGCATTAATGTCCGATAACTGTTCATGATGCTTGACAATATCAGACCACAACGAATTTCTTCCAGCCGCATTGTTTGGAACCACAACTAAATACTTGGTATTAAACAGTACGGCAATATCATTTGCCACTTGGTCAATAACTCGAATGGTCTGGTTGTCCTGGAAGACTGCTCCCTGTGTATCGGAGATTGTAACAAGCGTGTTGATATCCTCCAGTACACGAACATCTGAACCCACACGGTGGAAAACAAATTCCCCAGATTCCATTGCGCTTTGCAATTCGGACTGTGTGTAATCGGTATCAATTTGAAATTCACCTGTGTATTTTCTGTTCTGATTGGACTTATTCACTGCACATCCAGCAGAAATACCAGTTACCCAATAAATAAGTGCTGCTTCGCTCCAGCCATCATCCAAGACCTTATTCTTTACGCTAATGGTGCCGCAGTAATCAGCAGTATTGTACTGATACAATACCAGCTGGAATTTTACGCCCATTTCATCCCGCATGCGCTTTACGAATGAATGGAACAACGCCTTTGTGGTTTCGTCTGTGACCACAACGCCCATTGTGTGAAATGCGTACGATTCGATTTTATCAAGATAGTTCTGATATGCTGTTCCATTTATTGTACCATTTGTGCCGCCAGTGAGCGGTGTTGCCGCTGTTACTGCTAGTTCTGCATTTTGCTGGAAGGTTACAAAATCATTGGCAACCAGATCCTCTGCTTTTTCAACAGTTTGTTCATCTACGATATTGGTATCCAGCACCGTTTTTACATCAAACTTTGAATCGTTATCTGCATTTTTTTGAATAACGATCTTTAAATCGTTTCCACGAACGCCGGAATAACGTGCTTCTGCAAAGTCATTGCTTGCTTTTACACCTCCGGAAGTCAGCTTGTACGCATAAAGAGTTCGGATATTCTGGAACAGATCCCGCAACCCTTTCATTTTTTCATGTGAATAATCATAGCCGAATAGTTTCAGTGCATTCTTTTGAAAATCCCCACTGGTTACCTCAAATACTGCCCCATCTACGCCCCAATCCATTGGAATTGGCATGGTTGCAATTCCTCGATCGGAAAGGGTCGCAGAAGCGGAAGCTGCCGAAACAAAATTGAGATATGCACCTGGCAATTTTTTATTCTGAACTACAAAGGTTCCACCGCCTAATGCCATATTATTTCACCTGTCCTTTCATATAATTTTCAATCATTTCTTCCACGGCCTTTACCGTGAACGTAGCTGTGTCTGGAAATTTCAGGAGAAGAGCGTTCACAATGTCCTTCTTGCCCTGAAATCGCTTCGATGCAAGAATTTGATCCTTCGAGAATGCAGGCTCGATCGGATTCAAATTTGTAACTACTTTTTCTTTTTTCTGTGCTGTCATTTTATCACCTATTCTTTCACAGCAACTTGTTCGCTTAATTCTTCCATAGGAACGGTATCTTCCTTCTTATAAACAAAGAAATCATAGTTCACAAAGAAGTTCAAAACCCCGTCCACCATTTCAGCATGCATTTTTGTCCCCCGTACCAAATTCCCGGAAACGGTGATATATTCAAGGCAATCAAACAGCCGTTCCGAAACGGCGTTGCATTCCTCTTTCTTGCGGCCTTTATCAACCGGGAAATACTGAATACACATTTGATGGGTCTTGAAATATCGCTTTCCAAGGAAAACACGGTTCGTTGGGTTGATACAGAACACAAAAAAACAAGGCTCTTTCAAACCTTGTTCAACGCTTTCTGTATATGTGGTGTAATTATCACCAAATTCAGCATTTAAGGAAATGCTGATACCTTCAATTATAGAATTTATCATTTCATGCACTCCCCTAAAAACTTTTTGATTTTACTTTCAAGCACTTTCGGGGCGATGTTCTGAATTTCCTGTTCCGAAATTGTAAGCATGAACCGCCCTTGAACCCACCCTTGATGATTGGCTGTTCGATGCCCATATTCCACATAGGATGCGTATTCTACCGGATTGACAATTTCGATTGAAATTGTATTCCCGACGTGGTCTATTTTCAAAGAATCTGCATATGCTTTCGCATTTGTATTTTTTCCGCCGCTTGCTGCTTCTTCATGGCTTGTGGATGTCCAACCACGTCGGAGGGTTCCGCCTTTTTTGCCTGCACTTTTTGGGTATTGCCCCACGGGTGTGCGCTTAATAACTTTGGAAAGTAGGCGGGCAGCAAGCTCTTTTGCACAGGCATCTATGAATGCGGAAACGTGCTCCTGTTGCAGTTGGTTTAACTGCTTTTGCAATTTTTTCCATTCATTCACCTGAAAGCTGCCCATTTTCCCCATTATGCCCATTCCTTCCATAGTTCCAGCATCACTTCTTGGTGGGTTGCATAAACAGCAGGCACACCGCTTGCAGTATATTCGGATTTTCTGCCATCCTGTTCCACAATGATTTTAGACCCCTCCTTGATCACAATTTCCGGCGATACGAATAATTTCGTGCTTTGCAAAATTGCCGATGCTGCATCTGTTTGAACAACGGTGTTCAGCCTTTCGAAAGATAGCTTACAAGGCTGATGCTCCGTTACGATTACTTCTGATTTTTTTGTGATTTTGGTTCTTTCATCTCGTATATCCTGACGCTCTATAACGGTACAAATGCCTTCATAGGTGCTTTCAATCGCTTCCCGTGCGGCTTTTTGTGCAATCTTCATTGATTTTACCATCGAATTCTCCTATAGCAAGAAAGTTGATCTCTACCATAAGTCAGAAGATCGTTCAAGAAATTGTTCAATCGCTGTTCAGCGGTCAAACTTCCTTCTCCAATTGCAAATACGGTATTGGTATCCCCTGTCTGTATCTGCTTTACCGCAAAATCCAAATCAAGCCCTGCAATGCTATCCGGCGAAAAGGTTTTCTTTGCCGTCAAGAATTCGCCTACTGCCATATCAACAGCGATATTCATCAATCCGTCAGGTACAGAAAATACATTGCAATCATTCTTGATAGTGTTTTCTACCTTCTGAATAGAAAAATTCAGAAGGATTTCATCCCCGTCCTGCATTGCATATCCGAAAGCTTGCAAACGCTCTTTTACTAGATCCAGCATTGGAAATCACCGCTCTTCTTAGCCTCTGGAGACAATCTTACAAAGTGCAATGGACTTGTGCGGGATTGCCTTGCTTTCATCGTTGATGATATTCCAGTTTGCACCTGTTTTCAGGTCAGCATTGGAAGCGGAAGCCGTGCAGCTCGCAGGCTTCTCAAAGGAAATACCCTCCACACCGCAAATATAACGGTCACGAACATAAAGCGTATCCTGACCGCCGTTCTTCTCTGGATTGCGGTTCATTTCATAGGGAACAGCATCGCCGATGTCATCCAGGATAATGGATCCTTCCCCAAGAATGTAAGTTGTATAGGCTGTATAGCCATCACCTGCATCCTTAGAAGATTCTGCTACTTCTGATGTCGGCATACCATCATCAATCAGGACTGCACGACCATTCCATGTTGCAAGAGTAAGATCACGCTGCACACCGTCCGCATCGGTATAGGTCAGATACTTCAACAGACGGAGGTTTTCAAGGTTGGTTGCAACCTCACTATGCATGATAACCAGTTTGAAGATATTCTTGTTATCGCCGCAAGCCCTCTGAATGGCTCTGTTCAGGGTAGAAGCACCAACAAAAGCGTTATCACCAGTGTTCCCGGTAATATCGTAAACATGAGCTGCAAGGAATTCCTTTGCCGCCTTTGCTGCTGCGGTGCTACCAGTAGTGGACATACTGAACACACCCTCTAAAATCGCAAGCAGCATATCTTGCTTGACTTCCAGCTTGTAATCTGCAATCTGTGCTGCCACATTGTCCATAAAATCAACGCTAGCGGTAATGTTCTTGCTGAAACTTTTTTCTGTCCAGGAGTCCATTCTGGATGCGACAACAAACCCCTGTTCATAAGTTGTTGTGCTGGTGCTTGCAATATCGGTTGCACCATCGTTGTTCTGCGACGTGCCGCCGCTAATTCTGCCAAAATAAGGAATACGGGCATAAAGGGAACCCGTCTGTGTAGCAAGGGCGTTGCGGGCGTTCTCATTGCTGCCAACAGCACCGCATCTTGCAAGTTCGGTCTTTTTCGTGTTCGGAATTCGGTTCACATAATGACCAAATGCCTGTGGGTTAAATGTTTTGGAATCAAACTTTGCCATTTAGCTTCACCTTTCTTTTTATTCAATTTTTGCATCCGGATTGGCCGCCATATATGCCACCATTTCCGAATAGGTCATCTTTGAGGGATCCATTCCAGCATTTGGTTTTGTATCACCAGACTGCCCCGGTTGATACCCTCGAAAAACCGGTTGGTTCTGTTTGGCTTCAAACAGATAGGAATCCGATTTTTGCACCGAGCTAAGCTGCTCCTCCCAGCCAGACAGTTTTCCGTCTTCCCCAAGCTTGACTTTAGAAATGTCAAGCAGCGCCTTAACTGCCTTTGCATTTTTTGCACCAGCTGCTGTAAGGGCCGCATCAACTGCATTATCCAACTTCAGTAGTGCCATTTCCGCATCATGGGTTTTCTTTTGATCGGCATTCTGCTGCTGCAAGGTTTCAATCTGTTTTTTCAATTCAGCATTATCACCGCTGGATTTTTTCAGATCGTCAAGCTGCTTATCTCGGTCTGCAACAGACTGCTTTAAGGTCTTATTTTCCTCATTGACCTCATTGAAGCGTGTTTTGGTAACGAAATTTCCATCAAGAGAATCCATTACCTTTTTTGCCTGTTCCTCTGTCAAGCCCATTGCAATCAAATCTTCCTTTGTCATTATGTTTCCCTACCTTTCAAAATTCCACTTTTTTCCGTGGGTGTGAACCACGCATTTTGATTTTGCATTTTACCGTCTGCAAAAGACGAGGTGCGAGTAGTTTAAACGCCGTGCTCAGGGCATGAAAAAAGCACCTGATTACTCAGATGCTTTAGGATTTGAGTTTCTATAAATCATTTTGATTTATAGCCGTACGTCTCTTTATTAGAACAAAAAAATTAAAAATAATTCTTATAAAAAAATAATACATAAAAAAGCTGATGATAGTTTTAGTACTAATTACCACTCCATTTTTAAAATCGTGAAAAACTATATTCTTCTCACTAAAAGTTGGATAAACAAAGCATAAAATCAAAAGGAACACACACAGTAGCATTTGATACAGTGAAATGTTTCTAGATTCTTCTTTAAGAGTTTTTAGTATTATTTTTTGCTTTATAGAGTGCTCGCTTTCTATTTTTATAGCCGAGAAAAATTCGAAATAGCTAAAAAAGAATGTGATTAAAATTGATACACTTAGCGTCAATATCTCTTGAGAACCGTCTCCGATTACAGTTACTAGATTTACTCCTTGTGCGATAAAAAATGGGACAATAATTAGAAATGAAACAGCTCTTGGATTTTTATTTATAAATTTAATATAATTGGAGAATATTTCTGGTATATTAACGTATGAATTGGACTTTGATTGTGAAAATAGGAATACAGTTGAACCAATAACAAAGAAAAATCCAGGAGATGTTAATATATTAATTATTATCCTCACTTTCCTGTACGCTCCTATCTTCATAAATACAGTTGAATCTTAATATATCTTTTGTGATTTCATCAGGTATTAATTTGAGTTGACTTAAATAAAAAATGGCGGATTCATCCATTTTTAAAAATACCGAAGCTACCGAAGGGTATCCATTATCTGCAAATTCAATACTTTTTGTAATGTCTTCAAAAGAATCAACGTTACAAAAAGAATTATATTTTACAGTTCTTTCTGCGTTCCCGCTTTTAACGGTAAATTCAATGTCTTCTACATCTTCACTTTGATCTATGCCAACTATCTTACTAATAGATGTGTCTTTTGAAAACAAGGATTTTATAAAATTAGAACGATTTTGAAATATGGGCTTCTGATATCTTACAACGACATTCTCAGAGTAAAATGGCATTCCATCTACGGAATTCGCGACATCTTTATTGGAGTGAAACTTTTTAAGTCGTATTTCTGTTATCGTTCCTTCACCAAATAATTTTTTTACAACCTGCACAGGATGTATCGGCAACAGCCTCATTTCAATGGAAGGATCTGAAATCACATTTTTCAATATCTCTACGACAATATCTTTATTTTTCGAATGCCCTATAGCTTCAATTGCCAATACTCCGACCTTTTGATCTTCATTATAAAATAAAGAAAAACAAAATGGGTGCATCTGAGCTTCGATTTTTTTCTGATAGTGTGATACACTAAATGTGTTTTTGTCTACTAATTTGGATTCAAGTCCATATTTCCCAATTTCGACGCTTATTTGATCGGATTGAAAAACAATGTCCTCATTTTTCATGTGCTCATAAGAAGAAAGGCTCGTCATCTTTGTCAAACGTCCTTTTGACAAATTGTCCTCAAAACCATTTTTATTATTAGTTTTAAGTTTGCAAAAATACTCGCGCAGTTTTTTATGCAAATCAATTTCTTTAAATTGATACACGCTTTCCTTCGTAGTAAATGTAATACTATAATAATAAATTTTCACTTTTGTCACTTGATACACCTCTTATTGTAATGTTTTTCTTTATAGTATCACAATAAGACATAATTTGCAATAAGTTCGACAAAATGCGACACAAAGATTGGCATGCTGCACAAATCGGTTGCAAGTATTTTATGCGCCTTTATTATTCATTATACTAACCATATTAAATTATACAAGTATGATTAACTATTTATTCCATTCTATCACTACAATATTCTTATTCCCTTATTCAGCGCTTCTTCTTAAAACAAAAACCGCCGTTTCATGGGCGGTTCTTTTAAATGCTTTGGTGCTTCAATTGCTTGCGTTTATCAGCAGCTTCCTTTTCAAGTCTTTCGATTTCAGCTTTCAGCTGTTCCCTGGTCATTTTCTTTATATCTTCCGGAATATCCACAATTTCATCAATATAAGACTCAATTACAGCCATTTAATGTACCTCCCTAAAATCGATATCATAATTTGATTTAAGTTTTTCAAGCGCTTGAATTTGTGCTTCATACTCGCTCAATCCATCAGAAACATACCCTTGAATATACATATCGTACAGCCTATTCTCAACTTTTTGTTTGGATGAGTATGTAAATACTTTACCATCGTGGCATACAACCACGCCTTTATTATACCCATTTCTGAACGCAGAATTAAAATCACCAATACTTGGTGGCATACTGCTTGGATGTGTGTGAACCGTAATAATGTTATCGTTTTTTTCGATAGCATTCTTTATATCATCGGTGTAAATAATAGCTCTTTCTTGAGTGCTGTCCGTTTTACTTGCAAGAATCTTACCTGTATTTCCATCAATCCAGTACATATCCTCATAGATAGTTCCGCTTCGATGCTTCAAAGCTTTCTTTGCACAATTATAAAGAGTTTTATTTACTTTTTTATTATCAGTAACATTATCAAATTTTCTTCGGTATTCTCCACTTTCAATATAAGTTTTATTTACAACAGTATTTTTGTTACGGCCATATCTCTGTTGTTCAAGAGCAGCGTTTCTCTTTTCTTCTATTATACCATTTTCGTCTAATTTGTCAACACTTCCGGAGCTGTCTTTCACAAATGTTTTTTCCCATTCCCGGTAATTTATATCAGCTGGAATGTAGTATGTATTTCCATCCCGATCTCTCGCTGCTCGTTCTCCAATGTCAAACTGTTCATCAAAATATGGAACCGTCGTTGAACGGCAATAAACATGGAACGGGGGAGCAGTAACTCCTGCCTGATAATCTTTCATGGGGAAATGCTTCCCGTCAAGATTTCTGCAAATATCGGAGGTGTGGGAATCCAGCGTTGCAACAATTTCATACTGTTCAACGCCTAACTCTTCAAAACAATCTTTCTGCGCCGCTGAACTGAAATAGGCTTCTTCTGTCATGACGAGTCTTCCAGCATTGTTTTTAGAAGTGTTCATCTTCTTTGCAAGAGAATCAATCGCCTTTTGCGGATCTGCCCCAATCAGAATGTTTTGTGACAGTTCATTATGAATTTCTGAAATCAACCTTTGCTTGTTGTTCCAGATCCGCTCTGAGAAATTATATCCATCAGCTGCCCAGGGCTTCGATAATACTTTTTCGATTTTCGATTGGTTCACTCTAGCAATATCCCAGCCAATATGAAAACCATTTTGTATTTCGTATGCGGTATGATAATATCCGCTCCTGTAAATGTCTGAAAATGCTTTTCGCATCGCTTCTTGCTGCTTAGCATACAGCGCTTCAAAAACTTGCCTCGTCTGTATTTTGATTGCCTCAAGCTTTGATATATGATATTTAGCGGAAGAATTTTCAAGTTCTTTTAGCCATTTCTGGTTGAGTGCATTTTCTTTTCCGTATTTTATGTATTTCTGCACGGTCCACTTGAATTCCCTGCGTTCATTGCTTTCCAGCCATCCCCTGGCTTCTGCCATGGATATCTCATTGTTGGCCGCTAAGCGTTGATACCACACAATAATCTTTGCTTCAAGCTGTTCCCGCGCATCATTATACTGCTTTTCGATTTCAAGAAGTAATTTCCGTCCAATCGTGTTTTGTGCGTGTTCAAGTTGCTCAAATCGCTGCTTCCAATAATCCGCATTATTCACTTGGAGGCTCACCGCCTTCATTGCTGTTCGGCGCAGAATCAAATGGATTATAATTCTGCTGCTTTTCAAATTCAGTTTGCGCTTCTTCCTTCTGCTTTTTCAGCCGTTGCATTTCCTTTTCTGGATCATCAACCCACGGGTGCATACTGACAATGGTTTCATCGGAAAGAACGCCAACAGAATTGCGGCAGTTTGCTATGGAATCATTCTCACTGATGAGAATATCCCGGTTGAAAATGATGTTTACCTCTTCCCCGTCAAAGCTGCCCTGCCCAGTGTTTTCAAGGTGGGCATTTACAAACCAAATAAGTTCTTCAAAGGTTGCCTGTAGTTCCGTTTCCATGTCGTTGGCATCCAGGTCAATGTCGCTGTACATGGACTGAATGTTCATTTGATTGGGATTTCCGGAAAGCCGGTCGTCTTTCGCATCGTAGCCCATGCCGTTTTCAATAAGAGCTTTTTTGAGTAGATCCAGAATAATCCTGTAATTGTCGGCATTAACTTTTATTTCAAGCGTTTCAACTCCGCCTTTGGTTTCACCATCATAGCGAACCTTGACCACACCGTAGGTTACTAAATTTCGTCGAAACTCTCCCAAGTTCGTTCCGTCGTAATTTTTTAGCACGAGAATGGTGTTTCGTGCATCCTCCTGCATGTTATTCGCAAAATCAGATAGCATAACATTGATGCCATCCTGTAATGCCTTTACCTTTTTCAAGAGCGATGTTTCGCATTCGTTATATTTCAGTGGGATAAGCGGAATTCGTGACCAATTTAACGGGATTATGCTACCATCCTGGTTAATTGCGGATGCATATGAGCTAGCATTGCGGCCGCTGTACAGGTCGACATCTGGGGAAAGTGTGGAACCTCGAAGCACATAACGATGAATGCCAGATGCGGTAAATACTTCGACTTTTTCCGTAACGGAAGGAGATGAGCCATTGTATTCTGCAACGAGGTATAATCTTACAGCAGCATCAATTTCCGTGTGTTCTGTGTCACTCCAGAATGGAAGAATTTCATATGCTGGAAATACACGGAAAGAAAACTTGCCGTCTTCTGTGTAATACGGGTAAATCCAACAGATTCCGCCTTCCAGCATAGACTTACCAGCGGATTTTAGCATTTTCATAAATCGCTTATCAAAAATTGTTTTAAGCGCCTGCGCATACTGCTTGTTATTGCTTTCCATAGCGAATGGCTGCCCGAGTAAATAATTCGCTTTTTGATTTACCAATTTCGCATACTGGTTATCAATCAGGCGATTATTCGGCAGATTTTCCACCTGTATCAGTTCGCCCTTCTCGCCGATAGCTGTTCGCTTCCGGTAAATGATATCGTGATCCCCGTCATAATATAAATGCCCTTTTATTTGCATCATGCGTTCGGGGCTAGTTTTCCACATTGAAATTTCACGTTCTAAAAAATTGATATCTGACATATCCAGATTCTGTAGAACGATGTCAGAAGTTTTAGCGGCAAACGTATTCATTAATCCCGAAAATCCGGCAGCAATAGAGCTTAATATATGTCCCAATGTTCATCACCTCCTCTAGTCAAAACTGAATGCATCTGGCAACAGAATTTTAGAAACGCCGTAGCGCATAGAATCCATTCCATGGGAAAACTCATGGTCAGGCTTATCTGTTGGCTTTCCATCTTTGTCTTTACTCCAGCAATAGTTATCGATTTCTTTCTTAAATTCTGTGCATCGTGGGTGAACCACAATCTGATAGTTCTGTATCAGTTGAATCCCATGGTTTACGCTGTCCTTACCTTTTCGTGAAGGTTCTGCCTGAATGCCCTCGTCCCGTAGTTCTGCAATAGATTTCGGTTCAGCGCTATCACAAATAATCCGCTGCCCGCCGTAGCCCATAGCCTTGATTTGTTCAGCTATGATTTTGTTGGTTACGCCTGTTTTATACCATTCATCGAAAATGTAAATACGCTTTGCAGCGTTATCCACCATTTCACAAACAAAGGCGTTCGGGTCAGTAAAACCAAAGTCAAGGTTGAACGCCGATTTGATACCGCTGATTTTGCGAACCTCGTTTATGTCGAAGTTCTCGCAAACAACGTTGGTATAAATCAAGCCGTCTGCAATACCCCATTCCCCATCGCCCTCAATTCGGTAACGACGAGGGTTATTTTTTTGCATTTTCAGGAATATGTTGCGATCAGATTCATCCAGCCATTCATTGCATTGCCAGGTGGTAGTTTTCGTGAATACGTCGTCATCAGGTGTATCAAAGAACCGGGATTTTAGCCAGCTCGTAGCACTCCACGGATTGAAGGTCAATGTAATCTGTTTGAAATAGCCGTCCGGCACTTCACCACGGATCGACATATCAAGTTTATTGAAGTCATCCTCGTTCGTGATTTCATAGGCTTCCTCGATCCACACCCAGCACAGAACCCCTTTGTCAACAGAAATGGACGTAATTTTTAAACCGTCGTCCAGACCACGGAAAAGAATTTTCTGCCCAGTTGAGCGGCGTGTTATTTGCATTGGGGAAACGGTGCAATCAAAATACCCGTCCAACCCCAACTTGTGAATCGCCCATTTCAAATCACTGAATACGGAATCACGTAAAGTATTTGAATATCGGCGGACACATAAGCCGTTGCTTTCGGGGTATTCAAACAATCTGTGGATCATATTCAATGCCGTAGTTTTTGATTTCTTTGAGCCACGGCTTCCCTTGCACACACGGTATCTCTTCCGGGTGTTCCAAAAGTCAGCGTAATTCTTCCCAACAGTTTCTTGCAGGGATACCTTCATACGATCATCGCCTACTCTTTCAGATCATTCACGATGACCACAGGGTCAGTTGAAATATTGATATTTTCATCCGGCTTAAAGCCTGCACGATCGAGGATATCCTTTGCCGCCATTAGGCGAACCATTTCGCTTTTCGCTTTCAGCAAGGCCGCTTCTGTATTAAACGCTTTTGCAGCAACATCCTTCATACTGTTTTTTAGAGCTGAAGTATATTCGCTTTTAAATTCTTCGTTCTTTTTCCAATTACAAATTGTTGCCTCTGAAACGTGGATGACTTCTGCAATTTCTCGTTGCGTTCTATCTCCTGGAACCATCAGTTCAATACATTTTTTCTGTTTTGAATTTAGCATATATACTCCTCCCCTTTTATTCAAACTTTTTCAAATAAAAAATCAGCAAAGTTTCCCTTGCTGATTTCTCATGATAATATTTTAGCACAGATCATTGTAGGAAGTCTATAGTATCTTGTAGGTTTTTGTAGGTTCTTTCAAAATCCAACAATGCAAATCCATGAAGTTCTCGCGTATACTGGTAGGTATAATTCATTTCTACTGCGACCGCTTCTAATCGTTTAAACTCTACGTAATGTTTGTAAAGAATATCTATGTGCTTCGAATTACTCAAACCTTGGATTTGATTGATGATTTTATGCTTTTCCTCGGCAAACTTTGCAATTTCGTCTTTAATCTCACACTCCAGATCAATGATGCGAAAAATTGGATTTATGAACGGGGCATCCCCAGAATGGCTGGATTGTACATGTTCTTTGGAATAATCCATACCAGTAATGCTTGTTGACATTGCTTTTAGCCCACTTAATTCTTCCTTCTTTTGGGTAATCATGGTAGTTAATCGCTGTAGCTGAAGTAAATAATCTTTTGCTCTCATAGATACCTCCGTTCCAGCCTGTAGGCTTCCCCGCATTGATAATGCCGATCTAAGTAGTTATATGCCGTTGCAACATCCGGGAAGTAGATCACCTGATTCTGCCGATCCGCCAGCACACGACCGCTGATGCGGTTGCGTACAACGTAGCATACACCAGGCTTTGGGTCAACCAGGTTGCTGATGGTTTCTGTCACATCATTCCAGTCAGCCGGTTGTGCGGCACGTTCTGGCTGTGATGCACGTTTCAGCGCTGCACGTTTTTCTCGCCGGAACCTGTTTTCCCGTTCCCGGGCACAGTTTCGGCAGAACCGACGTGCAATGCTCAGCGCGGGCACCGGTTCGCCGCATGTTTCACAAAATATGGTTATTGTACGCATGATCAGCACCTCATTCGTCTCTTTGTGTTACCGTAAACTGTGATAATTCTTTTCTTCATGTATAAGTCCTCCTTGTTTTGCTTTTACGCTCAATTAACGCACGTTTTACGCTCGGCGAGTGTTAGCAACACTCGGTTTAACACTCGCATGGCTCTGGCATAGGCATCCATGCAACAACATCAACTTTGGTGCCAGTAGGTGTTTCTCCATTCATCCGCACAATCACCGGATACCTCTCACAAACAAGTGCTTCATATGCACTCCTGCCGTATATCGTCCAGTGCAATCCGTCGAATTCTGCTGTGCCAACAATCACAGTACCGCAATCGTCAGAATCCCAATATACATAGGTGACGATATACTCACCGTTATTTTCTGGAACTTTTTCAGATGCTTTTATCCATTCTTGCTCCATAATCATTCCTCCTCATACCCAATACACTCACATACAATGCCATACGCTTCGTCAATTTCAATCATGTCATTGCCGAGCACATCATCACTGGAACCCCAGAACTGTCTCTTGATCTGCTTCAGCTGTTCCTCCGTGACCGCTAGTGCCCTTGGTTCGCCACGCAGCGCATCAAACGCCATCATGATTCGAGATGCTGCTTGTCTGTTCTCACCGCAGATGAAATACACCTCGTCCTCGAACTGCTGCCTTGTGATCTGGTCAATTATTGTTATCTTATCAATCATTGCATTTTACTCCTTCTCAAGCGCATCCAGTGGCATTTTCCTCCGCCTCCTCAATTCGCTTGATTTCTCTATCCAGCTTGTAATCAACAACCTTGTCAACTGATTCGCATCCCAAATACACACGCATCTGTTCCATCATGATGAGCAGATCTGCTGTTTCCTCAATTAGATTGGCATGTCTTTCTTTGTTGTCCGGAAACCGCTTGAGCTTCTGGGCGGCAAGCAGAAACTCTGCTGCCTCTTCTTCCGCCTGTTCCAGCTGTTGCTGGAAGCTACGGCAGTCTATGATCTGCTTGTTTTTACCTTGCTGTTTGAATGTCATTCCGTTTCCTCTCTTTCCAATCCGCACAGCGCACGATACAGCTTCTTGCATGTATCACATCCACTGTGCTGTATTTCCATTTCATATCGCTGCACCATTCGCAGCATTCCCATATGTTTGTTCATGGCACGTTCTTTCAATGCTAAATCCTCATATCGGTGCAAAATCAATCCTTTTTCCTGTTTCGCTTGCGCTTTTGGTACTAATTTGCTGCGGTATGCGCCATATAGTGCACGCAGTTCCAAAAATACACATTCCTGCGCAATGGTCAGTCCGTCCGGAATGGGAGCACCTTTCGCGGCAAGCTGTTCCAACTCCTTGAGTGTCATAGATTCAAATACCGTTCCATTTCCTGCACAGCTTCCTTCCAGCCATGGCAGACCTTACAGTGGTATCCAACGCTTTCCAATTTTTTCAACCACCAATTTTGATTGTCAGAAGTGCGCCCGTTCTCTGCTTTCATTTCCAAATACAACCCATGATATGCTCCACGGGGTGCTGGCAGAAATAAATCCGGCACGCCTGACTTGACACCCATTCGCTTGAGTTTTGCGCCCTGCCTTGGGGTGCATTGCCGTTCGTTTGGAATGTGATGCAGCAGTGCTAAAACAGGATATTTCTTTCGAATGCTGGCTTGCTGCGACCATTTGATCACAGCAGCCTGATGCTGATCTTCTGTCATATGATTTCCTCCATCATTTTGTCAGGATTCTGTTTAAGATCTGTGAAGCTTGCAGCTTTGTCAGCTTCTCACAGTCTACCTCATACTTTTTGCATCGCCGTTTTATGGCGTTGATCTGCTGTTCAGATGCAGGTGCAGCGCCCCATCGTTTGACTTTTGACAGATCCCATAGATAGCTTTGATCTGCATAGCATTGCAGCAGCTCCGCATAGACAGCGTCAATTGCGTTTTGCATCGGAATCATACGGCCGCCATACTGTACATTTCCCAATTCATCCTGGCAGGGAATCACCATCTTTTTCCGGCCTTTCAGACTGCAAACCAGACGACCATCCGGCATCTTGAAAAAATTGATGCCGCGTGTGTCATAGTGCTGTTCTTTTGCCCATAGCTGCACAATCTGCATATTTTTCACCCAGCTTTGCGGGCAGTCAGAAGCTTGTTCAATCTTTTCCGGCAATTCAAACAGCAGCCCCTCCAGATCCTGCTGCTTTTCTTTCGGAACCTGAGCGAGATCCATGCCCAGTAACGTAGGCGCCGTGCACAGATTTGCCTTACCGGTTGTTCCCACACAATCAATCAGCGTCAGCTTTTCCTTGCACGGATGCAGCCGTAGCCCACGCCCCACCATTTGTGCGTACAAGCTGTCTGATTGCGTAGGGCGTGCCAGGATGACAGTTTCCACCAACGGCATGTCCGTACCCTCTGTGAACACCATACAGTTCACCAGACAAGGGATTTCCCGGCTGGTAAACCGCCGAATGATTTCCGCACGGTCTTTGATTTTACCAGTTACCACAACCGCTCCCGGAATCTTTGCAGCAATGCGCTCCGCATGATGAACACTTGCCGCAAAGATCAGCGTTGCTCCTTTGGCATAGGTTTCATACGCCTCTGCAATTGCATCTTCGGTGCCTTCCATGGCTTCCGCCAGTTCTCCTGGTGCATAGTCCCCATTCCGGGAATGTACAGCCCGAAGATCATACCCAATGTCAATCCGGCGACAAAAGATATCGCACAAATATCCATTCTGGATGCCCCAGCGCAGGTCACGCTGAAATACGATCTCATCAAATACCGCATTTAGTCTAGCCCGGTCGGAACGGTTTGGCGTTGCCGTAAATCCGATGACCTTATTGGGTTTGAAATGGTCCAACACCTTGCGGTAAGTAGGGGCTGCCGCATGATGTGCCTCGTCCACAATGATGGTATCAAACCGGTCTGGTGCAAACCGATCAAGGCGGTGTACAATGCTTTGCACGCTGGCAGATACTACCGTATCAGAGGGCTTGGAAGATTCTCCGGCCAGTTCCACGCCGGTCTGGCACCCGGTATAATACCGCAGTGGCTGCCGGACAAGTTCTTCCCGATGCGAGAGCAGCAGCACATCTCCATGCCTTGGCAGGCTGGTAAAGGTACAAGTTTTCCCCAGTCCAGTTGCCATCTGTACCAGGTACCTGCCTGGCGGTTTCTGTTCCAGGATGTCAATACATTCCTGTTGATAATCTCTTAACTGCATACTAGATACCAATTCCTTTCTATTTATTTTGTGGCACTGTGGCAATCATGTGGCACATATATGCCAACATAAAAGCAACGCAATTTCGGTATAATTTTTATTTTGTGGCACTGTGGCACAGATTCGCGCATTATGCTACACGCGCGAGTGTTTTCTTCATTTTGTGCACATTGTACATTCTTTTAAACGAGATAAAAAACACTAAAATAATATCGTGTGTATAGGGGGGGATTTTGTGCCACAGTGCCACACGCCCGAAACTGCGTGCTTTTTTTATGTTTTTTATGCCACAAACAGCGCCACAACCTGTGCCACAATTACAACAATCCATCATCTTCACTTTGCAAATCGTCTTCCGTATCTGTGCTGTAATGATAGCTTTGCAATTTCATTACAACACATTCTGTATTCACGCCTCGGATTCGTTTCCCCTTGGTCAATCGCCTTCCGCGTGTCAAAATCAAATCCTTTGCCTTGAGCCAACTTAGCAGCGCCCGGCTATCGTAGCCAGCATCCTGCGCCGCATTGCGGAAGACACTGCTGTTGATATACGCCCATTCCATTTCAATCTTGCCATAGATTTCGCCGTTGGTTTCATCTGCAAATTTGTTGGCATTCATTGCCACCCAGTTGCACATATACTGATAGCCGCGCTCTCCGGCAGATACACTGGATTTGGTTTGCAGGAATGCCGCAATCTCGTCAACTGTCAGGTGCTGTCCGGTCTGAAAAATCAGATCATCCGCCAGCTTGTCCGCTGCTAAAATTGCAGCGGCTGCCATGGCTTGTTTTTCTGTAGTATCCTTGGTAGACAATTCCCGGAACTGTTCGGCGTAATCTGCCTTTGCAGTCTCTAAAACATCTCCTGTGAGGGATTCTACAAACTGCTTTCCGGCATAGCCAAAGTTCTGTTTTACCGCCGCAGAAACCGCCATACCGTCCTTGACAACCGCTTCTGTAGCACAACACTCAATGTCGATGACACGATTTACTGCTCCAGCTCCTGCGCCAGTCTGGACAATGGGAGATTCTCCGGTGGTCAGAATACACAGGGACCATGTCGGCGTGCGATCCACACCGCCGGATTTGTTGCCCCGCCCACGGCCGACACCCTGCGCCAACTGGTAAACATCAAATTTGCTTTTCCCATGGCTGTCCTTAGAGAGCTGCAATTCATCAATGCACATCGGGAGGTTATGCAAAAATCCAGCCGTCCGTTCGTGGCTGACCTGTGTGGCGTTAAATGTCTGTACATAACGTCCAATGGTGGGATCGCCCCAGACACTTGCTGCCAGCATCAGACCCACTGTTTTACCGGTTCCGGATTCCACTCCCCAGAGATGCACAAAAAACGGAAGCACACCAATAAATTGCAGCAGAACACTTGCAAAGGACGCTGCGAGTAAGATTTGCGCCGTCCGGCTGAACATCCGGCACGAAATGGCAACGGTTTTCCAGGCTTCATAATCCCCATGTGGGCGAATGGCTCGGTAGGCTTCCTTGTAACTACTTTCCCCGTCAAACACCAAATTGGGTTGATAGGGAGAAAATACATGGCGATCACCCACATAGCCCAGCCGGCCAACACTGTTTAATTCCGGCAAAATCTCATAGTTCCGGTTTTCCATGTAGCACAGATATTTCACCAATGCCTTTGCATTTTCCGATGTCACCGCCACGCCAATGGTGGAAAGCTGCGTTACCCTGTTCGCCACAAACAGGACATCCTTGCCATAAACTGCATACCGCCAGCATTTGCCTTTGGAAAATGCAATCTTCAACTTTTCTTCTCCCGTATCGATATTGACCAGGCGTTCTACGGGCAGGATTGGATGCGGGCAGGCGATGACAGACGTGCCCTCTGCGATCTGCTGGACACCGTCTGCATCACACGTCCATTCACCGCCGTCCAGTTCTAACGGCTGATCTGGAAATGCAGTGGGGTTTTGCATATTGGGATCACCCCCGGTATTTACAAGCCGCTGCGCTTTTGCATAGTCATGATACATACTCTGAAACTTGGATACGCCAACTTCTTTTGCATTTTGTGCCAGCTGCTGCAAACGCTGCTGCTTTGCAAAGGGCGATTTAATACAGAATGCATCTTTGTATGGTCCCTCGGTTTCTAAAAAATCGCTTTTGGTATAGATCAAATGGATGGAAAGGTTCTGTTCTTCTATGTAGTTCTTCAATCCGGTCACTACCGCCCAAAAGCATCTGTCAAACAGATTCCGCTTTCCTTTTTCAATGGCAACTAGACGCAGTGCTGCAATTCTTGCGTTTGCTCGTTTGCTGTCTCCATCGCTCAGTACGATCTGATCGGAGATCATATCAACTATATGCTGATCTGATTCACAGGCAAAATTCTGGAACTTTTCTTTTTGTGTTCGAATTTCCGTCTCCATTTTCTCGTCCAAATTACCACCTCCTTTTTGTGCATGCAGAGGTTAAAACGGCATGTCTCCATCATTGAGCACTTCTTCAAATTCTGATAGATCTCCAATTTGTTCTGCCGCAGAAGGTGCTTGTTGAGTGGGAAGGGGGAACTGCATGGGTTGTACGAACTCACAAACCAACTTTTTAGCGATTCGATCGTTTCCCTCATTGTCCTTGTAATTTTCTGTCTTGATCTTGCCGACACATAGCACCACATCGCCTTTTTTTAATCCTTTTGCAGCCAGTGCTGTCTTCCGCCAGCATGTGCAGTTACACCAGATTGCTTCCGATTTTTGGTCTGCATGAGGGGAGGGCTTCTCTCCAACCTTAACACCAAATGTGGTCAGATCAACAGAATCTGTGCCAACCTGTTTGTATTCTGCATCTTTGGGCAGCATGCCGCATACCATGACACTGCCATCTTTAAACATTGTCTGCATGTTCTTCAATCTCCTTCATTTTGTCGTTAATGGATCTGGTTTTCTGGGTATCCTGAATGGGATCAAACCAATCAGCCGGTACAGTTAAATGATCTTTGATGGAATTATAGATGCCGACCAGTTCCGCCAACTCTTCATTGGTGCTTTTGGATACATCGTGCCCCAGTCGCTGTTCCAGCATCTCACGCCGCACGCTTAGCTTTTTAAATGCCGCTACCATATTTTGAATCCGGTCTTCCAGAGGGGTGTCTGCACTACCGGCAAGCGTTTTCCGGCATTGTTTCACGGCTGCATCAATGAGATCCGGCGGCAGAATTGCCAAAATTCTAGCACGCAATCTGCGGCCTGCCATGTTGGCATTGTTTTCGTAAATATCCCGTTGCGTGGTCAGCTTTTTGATCCCATCTTTTTTGGTATCCAGTACATGGTGCACCACAAACTGCTGGCTGGACATGACATTGGTTTCCATGTCCCAGCAGTACGCCAGCATTTCAGATTCCCCCTCTTTCTGGGACAGTTCCTTGATACCGAAGTCTACATTTCCCCAGCAGCGTGCAGCCTCTTCCGCCAAACGGATGGAAGGACCGCTGATGGTACTTCCACTTCTTGGATAGCTGTAGGTTGCCTTTTCTGCAAAATTCCGGCGAGAGCATGCGGTTATGAGTTTCTCGTAGGCGGTAATTTCATCCCGTGGAAAGCGCTTTGCAATCACCAGCTTTCCCTGTGCCTCTGCCACTGCCTTATTGGACTCAATTTCCACGACACCTTGATTGATGTGATCGTGTTTTTTAGGCAGGGCAAATGGGTTGGATGTTAATTGATTTTCTGTCATTTTTATCACTCCTTACAATCGTTCCTTTGCCGCCCACCTTGGCGGTGTAAGCGGCTGTATTTCATTTGTATATCCGTCAAACACACCGGCATGGATACAGCTTGACAGGGCTTCCAAATCGGCTTCAGCGTCAATCTGCCCAAGTTTCAGTGTGGCGGCATCTGCGTAATAGATGGCAATTGCATACGGCGGTTCTTTCTCCTGCGCAATAAATACAAAATCCAGATCCTGCATGCCATTTAGCCGCAGTCCATGCAGATACCAGTACGCCTGCACATTGTAGCGGTATTTGTATGCAGATCGCTGGAAAGCTTCCAACGATGCGTCCTGCGTGGTTTTGTAGTCCACGCAAAATCCAGGGCGTAAGTAATCCGGTCTGCACTTGCAGGGTAGTCCTGTTCGGAGATCCTCCCAAAAATAGGACTGTTCCGCCTTACCGCCTGTCAATAACTTACGTGCAGTTGGGTGATGATGGACGGCATCCGCCATGTCCATAGCTTGCTGATAGATTTCCTGCGTGAGAATGAACTTGCCGGCAGATTGCTCCAGGAAGGTGCTGTATGCTTCTTTCCCGGCTTTTGTACGCCGATCTATGGCATCGTCTAGCACGGCAAATTCTTCGTCAAACGTGGATGACTCCAGCACCATCTTATGAACAGCAGAACCAATCAGCAATGCCGGGGTTTGGCTGCCCTGTGGGTGCTCCTTTCGGTATTGATAGTGCATCGGGGACCGGTGTGCCAGATCCAGATCAGACTTGGAAATGGCAGGATGCGCATGGTATTCTTTGTTGGTCATTCGACGTCCACCCCAGATCTGCGGATTGCCATTGCCGCTTCATAGGTAACCTGATCAAGATCTTTCCAGTATCGTGGGAAGACTTCAGATTGGCAGTCCCACTCATACGGACAGCCTTCGCATTGGTCAGCCTCTTTGAATGCTTCGCAGACAGCACGCTTCAGCTTTGCGTTTTCGGACAGGATGGATGCAATTTTTTTCGGATCCATATACTTGACATACTCCTTTCTGTGTGGTACAATACGATTGATCATATCTGTGTGGTACAATATGATCGATCATATATTCCCTTGTTTTTCTGCTGCCAGTTGCTGCTGGCAGCGTTTTTTTATCACAATGGTGATTTCCAGGGCGGTTTCGGTTCGCTTGCGGAACACAAATTCTTCGATGGGCAGCACCAGCTTCAGTTTCTCGCCGACAGCCAGCAGCTCAGCGTTTGTGAATGGTTTCACGTTTCTTAGCTCCTTTCTTGTATTGGTCTGACAGATACATCAGATCTAGGATTCCTAAAACCACGGCAATGCCGATGGCTAATAGGTCCTGCAATGGGGTTGTGGGTAGCATGTTAGTCCTCCTTTACGGCTTTTAAGCCGGCATAGTCCAGCAGTTCTTCTGTGATTTCATCCAGAAAATAGACGTATGTTTCTGTCAACTCCTCATAGTCACCGTCTGTACTCACGTCAATCACGATCGCAAACTTAAAACCGTTTCCACTATAGTGGCTGTACAGCCACTCGTTGATCTGCTTGAGATTGGTGCTTTTGAATATGATGCAGTAATTGCCATACTTATCCTGGGTATCTTCGATGACTTTCATTATTAACCAATCTCCCCACTGCAAATCGCTTCATACCTTGCTTTTAGCGCGTTGAGTTTTTCTTGCTCAACCTTCATATTCTCTTTGATTCCTTCCAGCTTTTTCGCTGTTGGTAGCATATCCCGAATCAGCCGGATGCCGCCCAACGTCCACAACAGTGCGATTGCGGCATGTGTATTGGCTGCCGGATGATAGCAATACACATAATGGATTGTAGAAAACTCTTCTTCTGTGAACGGTCGGGCTGTTAGTCGTTTAAATTCTGATTGTAGCATGTTAGTCCTCCTCTTCTTCCATCAGTTCATCGAAGTGTGCAAGAACCAGGGAAAACCTTTTGAGCATTGCACCCAGTACCTGCTTTGCATTGTACATACCGTTGCTGCAATCTGCCACGACATTGGCAACATATACTGCGCCAGCAAGATAGCAAGCTATAACGTCATCGCCGTTGACATTACTCATCTTTGAGTTCGGGGTGATCTGCCCATTCTCGTCCATCTTGATGCGGATTTCAATATACTTCTTCTCATTTTCCATTTTCATTTTCCTTTCTACATCTGCACTTCGGGCACACATACCGGCCTGTAAACTGCATGCACACGTTCCACCATTTTCCGCACTGCATGCAGCGCGCGTATTTGTACCCGGATCTCATTTCAATTGTGGGGGTCATTTTTTTCATCGCCATCTTCCCGCAGGAAGTCATATTTTCCGGTGGTATCGTTTCGCACTTCTTCCGCAAAGGCGTGTACACCCTTGCCGAACAGCATCCGGCACAGGTCATCGGTGGTGAACTGCATCTCCGGATTCACCCGGACTTCTCGTATGTTCGGGGTCATGTTACGCTCCTTTCTGCGCGCGTGCAGCGTTCTGTTCGCCGATCTGCATGCCAGCAAATACGGCTGCGATCGCCAGCTGTGCAAGCGCTGCAGCATCCATAGCAGATGTTACTGCTGTATAGTCTTGGCACGCCCTCAAATAGGCTTCCCTGTCCAGCTTGTCCTGCTGGATTACTTGTGTTGCAGTGTTACTCATATGTGCACTCCCCTTTCTTTTCATCGTCGTCGATTTCGTCATGGATGTATTCGCTCAGGTCCTTTCCGTCGTAGTCTTCCAGAAATTGCAGGAAGGTAGATACCCGGCATTTATATGCCCCCAGCTTCAGGAACCGAATCACGCCAGCACGGCGCAGCTTATGGACGGTTGCAACGTTGCACTTCAACAGTTTGGCAACGTCCTTGACCGTCAGCAGCTGTTCTGGAATCGGCTGCAAGGTGATGGTTGTGTTTTTCGGGGTAACAGATGTTACAATATCGTTATCATTCATTTTTAAAACTTCCTTTCTGTGTATTTAGCAATCACCTTTGTGATTACTGTAATTATATTATAGCACACATATGTGCATGCGTCAATGCGCAAAAGTCACAAAAGTGAGCAAGCAAAACTATTCATAATGCACAAAAGTGACTAATTTAAAACAAATCGAATTGACATTCACTCACATTTGTGATATAATATAAAAGAAGGAGGTGAAAGTTTTGGAAACCAAAGAAATTTTAAAAAAGCTACGAAGCAGCAAAGATCTAACAATACAAGAGGTTGCAGAAAAAAGCGGCGTATCCTATAGTGCATATCAAAAGTATGAATTAGGAATACGGGAAATTGGTGCAAAATCACTTGAAAAATTGGCTGACTTTTATGGTGTATCTACAGATTACATACTAGGCAGACCAGACGCTACACCACCTGTGGACGCACTAGCACAGCTGTCGAAGGACAAGGCAATGTCCGCACTGGAAGAGGAACTGTTGCGCAAGTACATGGATCTTCCCCACGAGGCACGGCAGGCAGTGGTGCAATTTATCAATGATGCTACGATCACGGCACGACAGCGCCAGGCTGGCGTACATGGCAATACATATGTATTACGTGCCGCATCACGATCCAATCATGATCAACCAGTTGCCAATGTAACGTTAACCGCCGATGAATTGGCAGATTTGCAAAACAGCCCAGATGTAGATCCGGATTTGTAAATAAAAATCACCCCGAATGGTATCGGGGTGATAAAAATGGATTATGGAATCTATAAACATGCACGTAATGCCAGCTGGCAGTGTTTGATCGACTGTCAGGTAACGGAATTACCTGTAAAACCGGTACAGATTGCGAATCACTACGGCATATTATGTAAATCAAATGCAGGTTTGTTGCAACCCGGGGAATCTGGAAAAATTCTGTGTGATGCGCAAAATGGTGCTATTATTGCAGTGCATCCGGACGAATCTGCACAGCGAAAACGGTACACCATCCTGCACGAACTAGGGCATTATCTGTTAGGGCATCTGGATGGTGATATGCAACCAGAAATGGAATACGCGGCTGACCCGTTTTGCAGCAGATGTATTGATGCCTGCGTGCGTTCTGTGGGGATTGCAGCTGCATACTGCGGATGATATTGCCCGTGTATGTAACGTGTCACAGACAGCAGCACAGCGGCGATCAGAACGCATGACGGTGCTATATCAGCGCAATATGTTTTTGACACATCCGTTAGAACGTCAGGTATATCAGCAGTTCCAGGATTTCATCCGTGGATACGCGAACCGCTAGTGACTGCCAGAATCACCGTAGTTTCGCATTGATTTTTTAGATGCATATGTTGCAAAATATACGCATATACGGAATAATGCGCATTTATTTTTAGGAATTGCATAAATTTTGCAATAGCAATTATTCAAATTTTATGCAATTTTGCAGTCGCACCCCACACGGGTGTGTGAGTTGAAATTTCAATTTTTAATAATTTGCCCCGATAATGTAGTCGCACCCCACACGGGTGTGTGAGTTGAAATAGAGCTGAACGCCACATCTGCGAATTTGGACGACAGTCGCACCCCACACGGGTGTGTGAGTTGAAATGATGCTAAATATAGCATTTGTACGTGTGGAAACGGTCGCACCCCACACGGGTGTGTGAGTTGAAATAAATGGTAGTATACCATTCGGGGTGATTTTTTTGTTGCACCCTGCGTAGGTGCGTGAGTTGAAATATACGGATGTTTGAGTTTTTTAAATTGTATTGACATTGCACATACATTGTGATATAATAGAAATAGAAAGGAGCGTGACCGATATGTCACAAACGACTGTAAATGTCCGTATGGATGAAGACCTGAAAAAAGATTTTGATGGTATCTGCAATGAACTTGGAATTACCATGTCCACTGCAATTATCATGCTTGCCAAAAAAATGACCCGTGAAAAGCGGATTCCGTTCGAGGTGTCTGTTGACCCGTTCTACTCTGAGGAAAATATGAGCCGTCTGCGTAAATCCATTGCACAGATGGAGCATTCCGGCGGAACAGTCCACGAGGTAGACACAGATGATTAAATCTTGGACAGACGACGCATGGGACGACTTCCAGTATTGGCTAAAACAGGACAAAAAGACGCTGAAACGTATTCTGATGCTGTTGAAAGACATCGACCGCAATGGTTACGACGGTATCGGAAAGCCGGAGCGGCTGAGCGGCGACCTGTCAGCCTACTGGAGTCGCCGCATTGATGATGCAAACCGGATTGTTTACCGCATTGAAGGCGATACAGTCAAAATTGTACAATGCGGATCGCATTATCGCGACAAATAATGAGAACCGCATTGTATAGTCGCACCCTACGTGGGCGCGTAAGTTGAAATATGTGAGTGCGTGAATTGAAACGAAACAAACATAGAGCAGGAGGAATTCCTATGAGTACAAAAGAAAAACTTTACAGCTTGATTGACATCATCAATCCTAACGATCTAGAACTTGTCCTACAAATTCTGGAACGATTTGCACTAACAGCTGAGATCCCCAATGAGGAAACAGCAGAAGCGATGCTGGAGGCTGACCGTATTGCAAGAGACCCGAATGTCAAAGGTTACACCAGTATCTCGGAACTGATGGAGGCGCTGGACGAAGAATGAAGTACACCGTCAAATTTACTGCAAAATTCAAAAAAGACTATAAACTTGCACTAAAACGTGGATGTAAGCGTGAAAAGATGGAAACGGTTCTCACACTCCTTGCAGATGGCAACCAATCTGAAATTTTGATTACCAAATACAAAGACCACGCCCTCGCCGGTAATTGGAATGGCTATCGGGAGTGTCATATCGAACCAGACTGGCTGTTGATTTACGAAATTATCGATGATGTTTTGGTTCTGTCTGCCGCTCGTACTGGTACACACAGTGATTTGTTTGGAAAATGACAGCCGAGCATAAAAAATCAACTCGCGTGGGCGCGCGAGTTGAAATATAAATATATTTGAAAGATTCACTTTAATTGTAACCTATAGTTGTCCCCTACGTGGGTGCATGAGTTGAAATTGCTGAATCCAAACGCCGCAAAAGGGGGTGAAGCCAAGTGGCAGGAAAAGTATTAACTCGTAAGCGTGGGAACTGGTGGTCATATCGGTTTGAGGGGGCAGCTGTGGATGGGAAACGGCAGTGGATCACGCAGAGCCACTTCCCTTCCCAGGAAGAGGCGTATGCAGCTGGCATTGCTGCATACCAAGAATATCAGAACAGTGGATTGAAGCTAACACCGACAGAGCTATCGGTGTCCGATTTTCTGGATTATTGGATTAAAGAATACTGCGTGGTCAATTTGAAAAATACCACGGTTGTAAATTATCAGAAGAAAATCAAAAATATCATCAAGCCATATATCGGGAAGTATCGTTTGCGGTCTATCCAAACAACCACCATTCAGAAAATGATTTATGATTTATTCCAGAATGGATACGCCCGGAACACGCTAACTGTTGTGAAGGGAATTCTGACAAAATCATTTTCTTATGCAAAAGCAAATCATTTCATCAAGGAAAATCCTATGTATGAGGTGGAGCTGCCACGGAGCACGGCAAAGCCGAACGTCCAGAGTCGCAAAAAGGAGCGGAATTATATTCCGAAAGACTGCATGGAAAAGATTTTTCAGCGATTTCCGGAAGGAAGTTCTACACATATTCCTTTGCTGCTTGGCTACCGCTGCGGATTACGTCTTAGCGAGGTCTATGCCCTGCAATGGGAAGATGTCGATTTCCAGCGCAGAACGATTACAGTTCAACGCCAGATTCAATACATAGAAAACAAAACTGACACCGACAAGAAAAGTATGCTGTATTTTACAGAGCCGAAATACAACAGCTTCCGGACAATTCAGTTAGATTCTGAGACCTTGGCTGTTCTAAGACGGGCAAAGGAACAGCAGGAGCACAACCGAGAGACGTATCAGGAATTCTATAAGCGTTATTATGAAACACCAGAGCGCACGGTTCCGGATGATCCAGAGCCGCATGTGCTAAATACAGAAGGCATTGGCAAGGAGATATTTTTCGTCAACGTCAATGAAGATGGCGGTTACATTCGCCCAAGAACGATGCAGCATACTGCTCACGTAATTCATACTGAATTGGACATGCCGTCGTTTGATTATCACAGTTTACGGCATACGCATTGCACGGAGCTGCTGGAAGCTGGTGTACCACCGAAGGCAGTGCAATTGCGTTTGGGGCATAAAGACATTAAAACCACATTGAACATCTACGAGCACATTACACAGACACAGGAAGATAAGACAGCATCCATTTTAGAGGAACTATATTCCTGAAATTGACCACATTACATTTTTACGTGGTCAAAATGTGGTCAATGTACGCAAAAAGGAGCATATCAGTCCTAAGAACTGATATGCTCCTTTTGTTGCTTTATATTGAAAAGTCACGCAATTTCTTAGAATTTTCCAGCTTTTGCAGCTTCTTCTACAGAAACAGCAACTGCAACAGTTGCACCAACCATAGGATTGTTACCCATGCCGATCAAGCCCATCATTTCAACGTGAGCCGGAACAGAAGAGGAACCTGCAAACTGTGCGTCAGAATGCATACGACCCATTGTATCTGTCATACCATAGGAAGCCGGGCCAGCAGCCATATTATCTGGGTGCAGTGTACGACCTGTACCACCACCAGAAGCAACAGAGAAATACTTCTTGCCAGCGTCAATACATTCCTTCTTATAAGTACCTGCAACAGGATGCTGGAAACGAGTCGGGTTGGTGGAGTTACCAGTAATGGAAACATCAACGCCTTCCTTCCACATAATCGCAACGCCTTCTGTTACATCATTTGCGCCATAGCAATTTACCTTTGCACGCGGGCTTTCCGGATCCTTAGAATAGCACTTCCGGAATACTTCCTTTACTTCGCCAGTGTAATAATCCATTTCGGTTTCTACATAAGTAAAGCCGTTTACTCTTGCAATGATCTGCGCAGCATCTTTTCCAAGACCATTCAGAATAACACGAAGCGGTTCCTTCCGAACCTTATTTGCCTTTTCTGCAATTCCGATTGCGCCTTCAGCAGCGGCAAAAGATTCGTGACCTGCAAGAAATGCGAAACATTTTGTTTCTTCTTCCAGCAGCATTTTGCCAAGGTTACCATGTCCAAGACCAACCTTACGCTGATCGGCAACAGAACCTGGAATACAGAATGCCTGCAAACCTTCGCCAATTGCAGCAGCAGCGTCAGCTGCCCGCTTACATCCCTTTTTAATTGCAATTGCAGCGCCTACTGTATAGGCCCATTTTGCATTTTCAAAGCAAATCGGCTGAATGCCTTCTACCATTTTATATACATCCAGACCAGCAGCCTTTGTTACTTCAGCGGCTTCTTCAATAGAATTGATGCCATATTCTTTTAAAACAGCAAGAATCTGCTTTTCTCTTCTTTCGTATGATTCAAACAGTGCCATTGTTTCTTCCTCCTATCGATTTTTATTCCTGTCTGGGATCTACAAACTTAACAGCATCTGCAACACGACCATACTGACCCTGTGCTTTTTCAAATGCAGTGTTTGCATCATCGCCTGCTTTGATAAAGTCCATCATCTTACCAAAGTTTACAAACTTATAACCAATGATCTCGTCATCTTCATTCAATGCAATCTTGGTAACATAACCATCTGTCATTTCCAGATAACGTGGGCCCTTTGCAAGTGTACCATACATAGTACCAACCTGAGAACGCAGACCCTTACCCAAATCTTCCAGGCCAGCGCCAATCGGAAGACCTTCTTCAGAGAAAGCACTCTGGCTTCTACCATAAACAATCTGCAAGAACAATTCTCTCATTGCAGTATTGATCGCATCACAGACTAAGTCTGTATTCAATGCTTCCAGAATGGTTCTGCCCGGCAGGATTTCTGCTGCCATAGCAGCGGAATGTGTCATACCAGAACATCCTACGGTTTCTACCAAAGCTTCCTGAATGATGCCTTCTTTTACATTCAGTGTTAACTTACAGGTTCCCTGCTGAGGAGCACACCAACCAATGCCGTGTGTCAAGCCGGAGATGTCGCTGATTTCCTTTGCCTTAACCCATTTTGCTTCTTCTGGGATTGGGGCAGCGCCATGATTTACACCCTGTGTGACGCAGCACATTTTGTTTACTTCGTTTGAATAAATCATTTTTAAACTCCTTTCCGAATCGGAAATTTACTGTGTGATTTTTACACACTTTTTTATTATACAACATTTTTCGATTTGAATCAAGACTTTTTTAAAAATAATCCAGTTGTAATCCGTATGATAGATTCCTTGGAAAACGCTTTTCTTTATAGATACCACTCGTTTCTTCTCAACTGTGTATATGGGCGGTATTTTCTCACAATTTCGGCTTGCTGCAAATCAACATCTGCATAGAGCAGTTGTTCCGTATCATCTGCCATTACAAGTACTTCTCCATTGGCATCTGTTACAATAGATTCTCCGGAAAAATTCATACGATCTTCCGTTCCTACACGATTGCACATTGCAAGGAGCACACTGTTTTGAAACGCCTGTACTCGGATTTCCCACGCAAACATTTTTGAGGGTTCTTCCTTGGTGTTTACGGTTGGAATCAGAATTAGATCTGCTCCCATCAAAGCTTCTGTGCGGATGCTTTCCGGATAATGCCGATCAAAACACACCACGATTCCAATTTTTCTGAATGCAGTATCAAAAACATGAAAGCCATCATCTGACGGCATATAGTAATCCTGTTCAAAAAATTGCTCTGCCTGTGCAATATGCACCATTTTCTGCACACCGAGGATACTGCCATTTTTATCGATCAGAATACTGGCATCGTATGTCTTTCCGTTTTCTAACAAATATATATTCGGCACTGCCATGATGCAGTATGCTTTACAAGCTGCACAAAATTGTTTTATGATATCCGAGTCCAATGGAATCGCATATTTAGAGACATCTTTTCCCGGATACTGCGGAAAAAATTCTGTCAGCTGTACCTCCGGGAATAATACAAGATCTGCCTTATTTTCTGCTGCCGCTTTGAGTAATTGAATACTTTTACCGAGGTTATTCTTAACACTTCCTGCATTCGCCATTTGTGCCAATGCTAACCGCATCTTTCTTTTTTTCATTGCCATAATCCTTTGATTTTATCAATTAAAGTGGTGTTTATTTTTTATAGTATAGCATAATCCAACTCTATTTTCAAGACAACCTCTGCAAAACAGCACAATATTTTAATGAGTAAATACAGCATTAAGAAAAATCGGTTGATTGCTTTTGTTTTATGTACCTATTTGCTATCATAAATATTTGAAATCATGCTTTTCGCACGCTTTCAGAATAAAAAATGTCCAAATGATGTGACCTTTCGTCATGTTACCATTATTGAGACTATAACCCATATATCAAGAACAGCCACAGTCAAATAACTGTAGCTGTTCTCAATTGTATTTTTAAAGAATTTGACTAAACTCAATCACTTCATGATTCGGCCCTGTAATCTTGAAAAACTTTACACCATTCTCCCAGAAGGGTAGGAAGTGAATGGTATCCTTCTGATTGTTCAGTTCCAATGCACAGACTTCCTCATAAGCGGCTTCAATATCTCTGACGTCAATTGCCAAATGATCCCACGCCCCCGCCTGCATTGGTGCCTGATGATTTTCATAGATTTCCAGCATCAGGTTTCCAAGCTGCAAAAATGCAACCGCTTCGCCGGCTTCTTCGTTATAGGTGTGAAGTGCAACGCGAAATCCAAGCTTTTCGTAAAAAGCAATGGTTTCCTGCAAATCATTAGTCGGAAATCCTATGTGCTGAAATCCGGTCGCATTGTCCTGCAATTTCATGCTTCTAACCTCTCTTCTTTCAATTGTTCCATGACCTGTGTCATATTCGGCATTGCCGGAATTGCTCCGTGCTTCTGGACACAAACGCTTGCCACAGCATTGCCAAAATCTGCAAACTCTGCTGCTTCTTCTACTGCAATGGATTCTGGATTTTTCCCGCAGCGGCTGAACTGGAACAGAAATCCGCCCCAGAATGCGTCGCCTGCACCGGTCGCATCTATCGCCTTGTTCCGGAATCCTTTTACCAGCTGTCCGCCCTGTTTGGTCTGCACATAAGCACCCAGTTTTCCCAGCGTTACGACCACGATTTTCACACCACCCTGGATCAAAACTTTCGCAGCGTTCTGATAGTCACTCTCACCAGTGAGCAGAAAAGTCTCCTCTTCCGAAATTTTCATCAAATCCGCATACGGAATCATACTTCGCATTTGCTTCTTTGCAAGTTCCTCTGATTTCCAGAGCGAAGCACGATAATTCGGGTCATAGGAAATCACACAGCCAGCTTCTTTCGCTTTCTGTACAGCAAAGAAGGTAGTACTGCGCGCTGGCTCATCTGTCAGCGAAATGGAACCGATATGCAGAATGCCACTGCTGCGAATCAATTCCAACGGAACATCGCTTTTTTCCAGCATCTTATCCGCACCATGATTCCGGGCAAAGGAAAACTCCCGCTCTCCATCTGGCTTAACATCGACAAATGCCAATGTTGTGAAGTAATCATCACTCAACGTAAACCCGGTACTGTCAATTCCGCACTGTTCCAACGTCTCCTTGAGGAATCTGCCGTGCATATCATTTCCGGCTTTGCCGATAAATGCCGTTCTTGCCCCCAGCTTTGCCATAGCAGCCATGACATTGGCAGGAGCACCGCCGGCATTTTGCGCAAAAACACGCTGTCCCTGCTCATTTCTGCCCTGCATGGTGAAGTCGATCAGCATTTCTCCCAGTGCACACGCCAGAAATGTGGTTTTCTGAATCATTGGCCCTTCCGGACACAAAATCCCCAAATGTTCCAGCTCCTCCAAAAACAGCGTGCAGATGTTCGGGTCATCGGAATGTACCTGCAAAATACCGGTGTCCTGCTTCGGCAGTCCCAACACACCCAGAATGGACTTCGCATCTACCACGAAACTGCCAGACTGCAAGTCTACATCACATGGCAGTGATGATGCAGCAAGTACCAGATTTTTAATGGCCACAGCATCACACAATTTTACTTTTAATCGCATCTATGATTCCTCCTTTATACAAATATGGAAATGACCAGTGCACAGACAAGACCAACCACACCGATGATGGTTTCCATGATCGTCCATGATTTCAGCGTACTCTTCTCATCGATTTCCAGCAGCGAACCGACCAGCCAAAAACCGGAATCGTTTACATGGCTGAAAGCCGTTGCACCGCCATTAATGGCACAGACCATTGCTGCCAGTTCTACCGGAGAAAGTGCCTGTACTGCCGGCATGGAAGCCATGATTCCGGCAGACATGGTCATGGCAACAACCGCAGCTCCAACCGAAGAACGAATCAAGGCAGCAATCAAAAATGCAACCAGAATCAACGGCAGTCCACTCTTTTCCAGTGCTGGACCAATGATATCGCCCATGCCTGTGTTTTGCAGAACCCAGCGGATAATACCGCCGCCGGTGATGACCAGCAAGATCATACCAGTCGGTTTCAATGCCCGATCTAAAATTTTTTTCAAATCATCGCCGCTGTAGCCCTGCTTTTTCCCTAAGAAAAACATGGCGAATAATGTTGCAATGATCAAGGCAACAAACGGCGTTCCCAGAAATTCAAATATGGATTTTACAGCAATTGGCAAAGATAAATAATCGGTCACCGTGTTCAACAGAATCAGCATCAACGGAATTAAGATGATTCCCAGTACTGTTCCGAACGACGGCAGTTTCTGTTCTTCTCCAGTGTCTGCAATCTCCCGCATATTAGATGGCAGTTCTGCATAAATACGTTTTCCGCAGAATTTGCCCCAGAGCACGCCAGCACAAATCACAGCGATGACTCCAACCGGAACGCCCACTGCAATCATCACACCCAGATTCACACCAAGCATATTTGCAACCAGTACCGAACCGGCAGACGGCGGAATGAACGCGAATCCAGTTGCTAATCCTGCCAATAACGGCAGCACATAGGTCAGGATCGATTTTTTTGTCTTTTTTGCCAGACCAAATGCCAGTGGAATCAAAATGACAACACCAGCTTCAAAAAATACCGTTGTTCCAACAACCAAGCCAGTGATGCCCAACGCCCAGCCAGCTTTCTTTTCGCCAAACTTTCCGATCATCGTCTGTGCAACTTGCTGTGCACCGCCAGATACCTCCAGAATCCCGCCAAACATAGAGCCAAGCCCGATCAGCAGGACAATACCCTGCAAGGTGTTCCCTGCTCCATATTCTACAGTATCCATCAACATTGTAACTGGCATACCCGAACCTAAGCCGATCACCAAAGCTGATATCAACAAACTTAATATTGGATGAAGTTTGCATTTTAAAATCAAAATTAAAAGAATGGCAATTCCGGCAACAGCGGAAATCACCAGCCGAACTGGCTCTGCGGCAAAAACTGCTTCTGTCATATGCTCACCCCACTTTTATTTTTCCGGAGAAATGATGTATTTTCCGTTTGCCCGCAATTCCGGTTTTGCCAGAATGTCTGCTAGATGGTCCAGACCTTCTACGGCATAAACCATGCTGGAAACGTCCAGTCTGCCGGAATCAATCAGTTCCAGTGCACGCTTCTGGGTATACGGATTGATGTAAGATGCCTTCAGTTCGATTTCTTTCTGGAATACTTCAAACGGTTTCAGGGAAATGGTGTCATCCGGCTTGGTCAGTCCAAACATCATGACGGTACCCTTGTTTCCCACAATGTCGATCGCCTGTTCAATAGTGGAAGTTCTGCCCACACATTCAATCACGGTGTTGACCCATGTCATACCGGCAGAGGCAAGAGCTGCTTTGACGTCTTCGTGAATCGGGTCAATACAGATATCTGCACCCAATTTCTTGGCAACTTCCCGCTTGCTTGCAACTGGTTCTAACAAAGCTGTTCTGGCTGCTCCGGCAAGCCGTGCCAACTGAAGCATCAGCAGACCGATCATGCCGCCGCCAATGACTACCACACTGCTGCCCGGACGAATGTTGCACAGATCTATTCCATGCAGACAGCAGGCAACTGGTTCGGTCATCGCACCTTGTTCAAAAGTGGTATGATCACCCAGCTTGTAAACCTGACGTTGATTCACGCTGCAATATTCTGCAAAGCCGCCGTTAACGGTTGTACCATAACCGATCATATCTGTACAATAGTGTGCAATTCCGTTCCGGCAGAAATCACACTTGCCGCAATAGCAGTTCGGATCGATGCATACACGGTCGCCCACCTTTACATTGGTTACCGCAGCGCCAACTTCTGCAACCACACCAGAAAATTCATGTCCCAGAATGGTCGGCGGTGTCACTTCTGCAGCACCCTTGTCGCCCTCGTAAATGTGCACATCTGTACCACAGATACCGCACGCCTTTACCTGAATCAGGACATCTTCTGCTCCTACTTTTGGCATCGGAGATTCTTCCACTCTCATGTTATGCTTTCCATAAAATACTGCACTTTTCATTTGAAATTCCTCCATTTGATTAGTTTTGATTTACACTTATGCGTAACAGCTGATTACAAGTATATTCTAACAGATGGAACGTCGAAATACAAGTGGTAAAATAGCCAACTTTTTCTATATATATTTGTGCAAATTGCACCAATTCGGAGATTCTATTGAAAAAATAGAGAAACTATGTTATACTATCCCATAGAATTACTTTTCATCAAGACAAATCGAAAAGAGGTGCTTCATATATGTCAAATTCCGGAATGACGACCATTGAGGTCAAGCGAATTAACCGCAGCAAGGTCTATCAAATGATTTATGAAAAGCGTTCCATCTCCAAGCAAGACCTGGCACAAGAACTGCATATGGGACTGACAACAGTGACACAAAATTTAAAAGCATTAGAGGAGGATGGCTGGATTCATCGCACAGGTTATTATGAATCCACCGGCGGCAGAAAAGCACAGGCAATTGAAATTGTTCCAAATGCAAGGACGACTATTGGTGTTTTTATTCTGAAACGTTCCATTTTGCTGGTTGCAGTCGATTTATATAGCAATGTAATGCAACAAAAAGCGGTAACAGAAACATTTTCTGCTACCGAGACATACTATCAATTCTTAGGGAAAGAAGTCATGCGATTTGCCAATCATGTAGAATCCAATCCCGATAAAATCTCTGGCGTTGGAATTGCGATTCAAGGGATTCTCTCCCCAGACCGCAGCAAGATTCAATATGGAAAGCTATTACAGCATACCGGACTAAATACCGCCGATCTGACACGCTATATCCCGTATCCTTGTTTTACAGAACATGATTCCAAAGCTGCTGCTTTTGCAGAAATCTGGAATCAACCGCAGCTATCTGATGCTGTCGTTTTTTTGCTCAACAAAAATCTGGGCAGTGCATTGGTTATTCACGGAGAAGTGCATCAGGGAAAGTCCATGCATAGCGGAACCATCGAACATATGTGTATTGTCCCAAATGGAACACCCTGTTACTGTGGCGGAAAAGGTTGTTTGGAAACCTATTGCTCCGCTGAAAGTCTGCAAAGTCAAATTCATGGCAATTCTTTTGAATCATTTTTCCAGTCCGTACGGGAAAATGAACCAAAAAGCAAAGCCATTTGGGAGATGTATCTCTCTAAGCTGGCAGCAGCCATCCAAAATGTCAACACAGTCATAGACAGCGATGTGATTCTCAGCGGATTTCTTGTGCCATATTTGACAGAAGCAGATCTAGAATTTCTAAAACAGAAAATTACGGAGCCACCTTTTTTCGCAGAACGAGATATTACCATCCAACTTGGAAAACATGGAGAATTTGCACCAGCAATCGGTGCTGCACTGCCATTTGTAAAGAGAATAATAGATGGGATATAGGCAAGCAGCGTGCAGTTCCGATTCGGTTCAAACACAATATCTATAAATCCTTTCCAACTAGCACTTCTCTCCTTGCTATATTTTCAATTTTTTATTTTTATTATGTCATAGCCACGGAGAAACAGCAATTTACTTTACACATTATTCTATACTCATATTTTGTACAACACCTTGCACTTTTTTCGATACTATATAATAAAAAGAGAATCACCAAATGCTAAGAAAGCGCTGCATACCGAGGCTTATACTGATAATCCCGCACCAACAGCAGAATCCCAGCAAGATCGGTTTGCCGCCCATCTTGATTAGTTTCACAATGTTTGTATTCAGTCCGACTGCACTCATTGCCAGAACGATCAAGAATTTACTCAGTGTCTTAAACGGTGTGAAAAAGCCGGACGGCACGCCGAGGTGCACGCAAACTGTTGTTATGACAGATGCAAAAACAAAGTACAGAATGAAAAAGGGAAATACATTTTTCATGGGAATCGCCTTTCCGCTGTGCTTTGCCTTTCTTGTCTGCCACAGAGAAAGTACCACCGTGATCGGTATAATTGCAAGAGTTCGTGTCAGTTTCACCGTAACCGCTTTATCCAAAGTCTGTGAGCCGAGATGATAGAGAGAATCCCATGTGGAAGCTGTGGCAGTCACCGATGAAGTATCATTCACAGCTGTTCCGGCAAAAATGCCAAATGCTTCTCCCGTTTCGGTAGAGAATCCCAAAAGGCCGCCGAGCATTGGAAAGAGCAGTGCGGCGATCATATTGTAAAAGAAAATCACAGAGATCGATTGGGCAACTTCGTCATCATCTGCACGGATCACCGGTGCAGTTGCCGCAATTGCCGAACCGCCGCAAATGGAAGAACCTACACCGATCAAAATCGATGCATTGGACGGAATACGGAGTGCTTTGGACATCACAAATGCTGTGATTAGTGATATGGAAATGGTACTGATGATGATGGGGAGTGACTGCTTTCCCGTTTGGATTACGACGGTCAGATTCATACCGAATCCGAGGAAAATTACAGCACCCTGCAAAATGTACTTTGCGGTAAATGCGATGCCATTTTGAAACGGTTCTCTGTGCTTTAAGAAGCATGCAGTTACCATGCCAGCGAGCATAGCAAAAACAGCCCCGCCAACAACGGGAATCATGTTCCCCAAAAACCAGCACGGAACCGCAATTACCAAACACAACAGCAATCCCTTTCCGTCTTTTTTCATGAACTTCATAATTATTCCTCCTGTTTTTATTTGATCGAGGAATATTATACTGCACATTTTCAATAGCATCAAATTATGATTTTCTATCTAGTGATAAATTAAATTTATCAAGAATAAGAGGAATGCCATGCTAGATTATAAAACAACAACCTTTTTGGTCTTATGCGAACAAATGAATTATCGAAAAACTGCAGAGATTCTTCACATGACACAGCCTGCTGTAACACAGCATATCCATGCCTTGGAAGAAATTTATGGCTGCCCGCTGTTTCAGTATGATAGACGAAAGCTTTCTATGACACCGCAGGCAAAGCTGTTGGAACGGCATTTGCGAAAAGTACGATATGAGGAAGAGCATCTTCGGTTAGAAATGCAGAAGCAGTCTATCCCTGAATTGAAACTAGGTGCAACCAAAAGCATTGGGGACTACATGATCTCTGACAAAATCATCGCACTTGTGGAATCGAAAAAATGTCGTGTACAACTTCTGGTAGACAACACGCAAGCTCTTTTGCATCATATCCGAAATGGTTCTTTGGATATTGCAATGGTCGAAGGCGAATTTGACAAGAACACATTTGGCTCAACGCTTATGAAAACAGAAGAATTTCTGGGAATTTGCAGTGCGGACCATCCTTTTGCCGAAAAGGAAATTGCATTTGATGAAGCAGTATCACAAAATTTGATCCTTCGTGAACATGGCTCCGGAACTCGTTCCATATTTGAAAATCAACTGAACATTCACGGAGAGAGCATTGCTTCATTTTCTTCTATGACTTGTATTAGCAGCTTTGTTGTCATCAAAGATCTGGTTGCAGCAGGGCTGGGTATCACGTTTGGCTATCGCTCCATTGCAAATCAGGATCCACGGTTGGCTTTGTTTTCCTTACAGGGATATCCCAAAACCCACGACTTGTTTTATGTTTATCTGAAAGACTCCCATGCAGAGGAGTTACTGACCTTTCTGCAATAGCATTTCTATTGAAGGAAAGCCGCTTATCAATTACATAGTATCTTGATTTTAACGTGAAAAAGGTGTATGATAAAATTATCACACACAAAGGAGACGAAACAAATGAAAATTGCAGTGACTTATGAAAATGGAAATGTATTCCAACATTTTGGACATACAGAGCAATTCAAAGTCTATGAGATTTTGCAAGGAAAAATCGTACATACTCAAATTGTAAGTACCAATGGAACTGGCCATGGTGCTTTGGCTGACATGCTTTCTGAACAGAAGGTAGATACTTTGATTTGCGGCGGTATCGGAGCTGGTGCACAAATTGCATTGACAAATGCCGGAATTCGGCTATACGGTGGTGTTTCCGGAAATGCAGATGCAGCAGTGAAACAACTTTTGGCTGGAACGCTTGTCTATAGTCCGAATGCACAGTGTAATCACCATGACCATCACGATGCAGAACATCCTTGTGGTGGAAATCATGGAAATTGTCACGCATCATGAAAAACAAACACAACCCTTATGGCTATGATTCACGGAAACTGCCATAAGGGTTTCTGTTTTCTGCTATGGCTGTAATTTTTTAAAAAATTATCAAAAATATAAAAATAGTACTTGCAGCCCTGCAAGAACCTTTTCAGCCAGATGACACAGAACTGAGAACCTTAAAGACTGAATTTGAAGATACATTGCTACGTACACCAACGGTTTCACAGACGAATACCGAGAAAAGTATGAACACTTTGAAGAACTGCAGTTTGAACTTGGCCAGGTAAAAGCCGAATATGAATCAGTACAGGCACGAACAAACAGATTCAGAATATCAGGTGATGTGTTAACGGAGTTTGATGACAGTATCTGGAACGCAGTAATCGCAAATATTATTGTTTTCCATGACGGCAGTATGGTGTTCCAATTCAAAGATGGAACAGAAATCAAAGAATAATAATAAAGCCGGGCAGAAAAGATGCTCGGCTTTTTTGTGCCTGAAAATATGTAAAAATCCTATTTGCAAACGATAATAGGGGATATCGTTTGATTGCAAAAGCTATCGTTTGTTTTTACACAAAGAATTTCACCCTGCTTTTGTGAGGTGAAATTCTACATTGTATCATTACAGATACTTTAATAGTGGAGGCGATGCTTACAGTGGTAAAATCACTTATTTACAACTTTTCAAAATGGGAAAAGTTCCAAATTGCGTAGTTTTCTCGTTCTTTTCACTGAACCGATTTAACTGGGTTACGATGCTAATGGGTTTCACTTAGTTACGGCCATTCATTGGTTAGGCAAACCAAAAAGATCAATTCAGCAGTCCTACCACAACCTGTCGCTGTGTTCCGTCATCGGTACAGGTGATGATGGTGATTCTATCATCGCCGAAATCGTCAAGTACCCAGACGGCATTCGGATCGACGATTTTGCTTTCGGTCACAGTGTAATGATACGCCTGCTTTTGCTTGTCATACAACGTGATTTCCATGCCGATCTCCACATTTTTCAGATTGTTGAAATATTCTTTGTACAGTGTGCTGCTGTGCCCAGCAATGCAGTAATTGCCCTTGCCAAAATCGCCGCTGTCCTTGAAATGCCCTGCCGCTTTGGCGAGCGTTTCATTGTCAGTTCCCTCTAAAATGGGGGCTTTGATGTTTAAGTCTGCAATTTCCACAACCGGATTGTTCTCAAGCAAAACTTGCCTTTGATAAAGTCGGTAGCACTTTCTCAAACCGAAAAATCCAAGGATACTGACACCGATCAAAATCGCAGTCAGTCCTAAAAGGAACATCGCCCACTGCTTTTTGGTCTTATTCATTCTCTTTGCGTTTGCGAACACCAGATGCCTTTACCGCACCGAATCCGAATGCCATGAACAGTGCCGCCCCCATGCACAGGAGCCAGTTTGTCATGGAATTGTTTCCAGTCTGAGGCAGGTTAACTTCTGCGTTGGAAGAATCCGTACCAGTGCCGGTCTTCGGATCAACGGTATAAACGTCCAGCACATTGCCGTTTTCGTCAGTCAACGTAATTTCGCAAGCTTCCTCCGAACGTGCAGTGATTTCTGCATTTGCCGGTGTGACACCGGTTTTCTTCTGGTAGTCGTTGATTGCCCAGCCGCAAAGATCCTCGTCTGCAATGTTAGTCATGCTTGTAGTTGCTGCCGTTGTGATCGTGGTTGCCGATGTTGCAGCAGTAGATTCTGTGTTGGAAGCACTGGTAGTTACAGTTGTTTCACTTGCGGTAATGCTTTCCTTTGTCGTGGAAGTCGTTCCGTTTGTAGTAGTGGTAGTTGCCTTGGTCGTGGAAGTCGTTCCACTTGTGGCAGTGGTTGCCTTAGTTGCAGAAGTCGTTCCACTTGTGGCAGTGGTTGCCTTGGTCGCAGAAGTCGTTCCACTTGTAGTAGTCGTTGCCTTGGCCACAGAAGTCGTTCCGTTTGTAGCAGTTGTTGCCTTAGTTGTAGAAGTTGTTTCGCTTGTAGTAGTAGTTGCCTCAGTTGTTGCGGTTGTTTCGCTTGTGGCAGTAGTTC
>UMCX01000589.1_pt1 | contig 50847 bp, 60 predicted proteins | sample 1964341 | NCBI WGS metagenome assembly UMCX01 (sample SAMEA4835979, study PRJEB28245) | human gut metagenome | biome: gut microbiome; material: fecal sample | place: Denmark | collected 2008
TATCTTTAAGTCTAATTTCGTCAAAATCTTTTTTATAATATTTGTTTAATATATATATAATTGAAGTTCTGCCTACATTATATTGTTTTCCAATTTTTTCAGGAGATAAGCCACCTTTATATAGTTCTAAAATATTTGGATATTCAGAAGGCTCAATTTTTTTCTTTGGCATATCTTTTCTCCTCACAATATAATAATATTTTAGTTGCTTAATCTTTTGTATATTTAAATCCTCCTTTCAAATTTAATATATTAAAAGCAACACTTCATATTATACACGAAAGGTTACCTTTTGTCAATAAAAGATAAGAATATTTTTAATTTCAAAAATAAAATCCTATTAATAAATAGGAAAAAATGTTTTTTCTTACATCAATTACTACCGTACCTTTTGTCTGCATATTACCGTACCTTTTGTCCCTATATTGTTTGCGTAACCGTTGTGTTTGTTGGATTACAAGACATTGAAAAGATATAAAAAGAAGAAGATTTAAATTTCATCTTCCTCTTCATCTTCTTGTTGTTCATCAGAATAATAAGCATATTCTTCAATTCCAGTTTTTTGATCTAATACAAATCCAGAATAATAGTTGTTTAATTTCATTAAATTATTTAGTGTATTTTCTGCTTCATTTAAATCTGAAACTACATTATGTTGAAAAGGTTCACCTTGTTCATAATCTTCTTTTGTTTCGTATATTCCTATTTCATACCTACACTCTTCATCTCTTAATTTGTCTATTCCTTCGCCATTTAAATATCTAAGTGCTAAAATTCTATCTTTAAAATCTTCTGTATGTAAATTACCAAATCTATTATCTATCGTTGTATAAATTTCATTTTCTTTCATTAAAAACTTTCCTAATTCTTCTTTAACGAAAGATTGTTTATTTTCAAACTTTTGATATAAATTATTAAATTCTTCTTTTGTAATTAGTTTTACTTTAAAATACTTATTAAAAAACTCTTGTTGATCTAAACAAAAATTATTATATCCAACATTTCTTATATATTGAAAAATTCTATCTGGACTAACTCCTTTATTTAAATAAATATTACATAATTTAATGTTATTTTGTTTAAAAGCGTTTAACATATTTATTTCTCTATTTTCTCTATTATCTTTTGCATGATAATCATATCTAATTTCATTAATTAGATTACTAAAATTTTCTTTTGATATATTACTAGGTATCATATTTAATATTTGATTTTCTATTTTATTTAATTTTGTTTGTAATTCTTCTTGTTTAATTTTTGTTTCGTCATAACTTTTAACTTTATCTAATAATGAATTATATATTGTTTTAGTATTATCATATTCTTCTTCTGTAAGATAACTATAACTTTTCAAAAATTCATTTTTTGATAAGTTTTTAAAATCATTCATTTTTTCTTTATCATCAATAAAATTTTGCATTTATCTTCACCTCTTTAAATTTCATCTTCCTCGCTTTCTTCATTTTCATTAAATTCATTTCTTATATTGTTGATAATATTATTAAATCTATCTTTATTTATTGTGATTTCTCGTAAGCAATCTTGCTTTGATATATTATCTATATGTACTGAAATCTCATCTTTTTTATTTTCTCTACTATATTTAAAATGTTCAGTTTCTTTTAAATTAAAATTTTGATTATCATAAATTTTTATCTTGTGTTCATCATTGAAGAAATCAACCATAAAAAACATTCCTCCATTATGAAACACTAATAAATCTTCTTCACAAACAACATCTTTATCATTTTCTAAAATGTAATTAATATATTCATAAGCTTTTTTATCATAAAACTTTATGGATTCATTTTTCAATTTAAATTTCCTCCTCCTCATCTTCTTCTGCATTAGGACAATAATCTAAGTAAAACATTATATCTGCTTCTTTCGTTTTAGGATTAAATTCTATGTCATTTATTCTACTATCACTATTCAACATATTAATAAATAGATTTTCTTCTTTAGAATTCAATTTAAGCTGTTTTAAATCTATTACATAATTTCCAGACCATGTATCTTTTAGTCCATCAGTAATTACTTTTTCATAAATAGTTTCTACTTTCTTTTGAGTTTCTTCCATATTATTTGTTTTATATTCATTCATAAGATAACCAACTCCTTTAGAATGTTTTTCATCAAAAAAGTGCCAAATCTCTTCAACTGGTGTTCCTTTTTCAAAATCTAAAAACTTACCATCTAAAACAAGTTCTTTATCTTTATTTTCTATAAAAGGAACATCTTCCAGTTCTTCCCATAATTTTTCATATTTTTGATCTTTTAGTTTTTGAGGTGTCATTTTCACATTACCATTTCCATCTAATACATAACCATCTTTTAATTTGTTATATATATCTATTATTCTAATTTTACTTGCATGAATATATATTACGTCATCTTTTCTTTTTTCCTCATGATATTTTTCTCTTACTTGTTCACCATATTCGTTATATGCTTTTTTATTACTTGCTTCTATCGTATGATTAGAAACACGATATTTTTGCCCATTTAATTCAAAATAGTAACTATCGTTTGATGAACTTGCTATAATGTTATTATCATCACAAAATTTGTCTATCTCTTGCATTTTTTTTGCAAATTCTACTTTAGAACTTTTGCTAGGTTTCCATTTATAAGACATTTTAAATCACACTTCCTTTTAAATTTCATCTTCTTCCTCATCTTCTGTTTCTAAATTTTTTTCATAATTATAATTTTCTTTTAGCCATGATTTTATATTATAACCAGATCTTTCTTCATTAATTGGATTAAAATCGACTTTTACTCCATTAATATATAATCTATCATCTTCATCATTTAAATAGTTAAAAAAGTCATCTTCGTGAATTTCAGAGTTATTATATTCTACTAATACATCTAAATCGGAAATTTCCTTATTTGTTCCTTTAGTTCTTGATCCGACAAGTTGAATACCAATTATATCAGTATCAATATCGGCAAGTTGTAAGGATTCTTTTAAATAAGATTCAATTTTTCTATAAATTTCATCTTCTGTAAGATTTTCTATCATCTCTTTATCTTTGAAACTTAAAATATTATTTCTCTTTATTTCTTGGTTATATAAATTATTTTGCTCTTTTGTATTTTCATTTTGCAAATTATTTTTACATACATTTATATAATTGTCTAAAGATATATTATCTTTTCTATATTCTTTTAATGCTTCATCTATTAATTCTTGTTTTGTTATAAAATTAATTTTAGTCGCTATATTTAAATTTATATCTTCTGCCACTTTAATTTCTGCTCTGATATTTTTTCCCTTTTGATATATTTCATAATCATTACTAACATTATAAGAAAGAGCTACTTTTTGTTTATTTTGTTTTAAATCTTCTACTGTTATGTAAAAATAAGTTTCGTTTGTTTCTTCTATTTGATCGTATCTTGGTTCATCAACGATTTTGCCATATAAAATCATAACTCATCTTCCTCTCCATTTTCCTGTTCTTTTTGTAATTCTTCTATTGTTCCATCTAAACAATCACTAAATTCAATTATAGTTTCTACATCAGTATTTTCATTTATTGCTTCTTCAAGTATGTCATCATATATGTTTTCCAATTTATCATTTGTTATCAAATTAGGATTTATTCCATTTTCTTTTAATTTATCAATTACCTCATTTTCTAAAGTCTTATATGAATACTTATTTTCTAATTCTTTAATTTCATCTGAAAGTAAATGAATATCATTATTATCTATAAAATCATCATATATATTTTCAAGAACTTTTATATCTACATCATTAATTTCGTTTGACCAACTCTCATGTTCTAAAATAGCGAATACTAATGTTTTATTATCTACTTCATTAAATGTTTTAGCTAAACTTTCTAATTGTTCTTTTAATGGTAATGAATATTTTTCAAATAATCCAACTGCTGGCATAAGTGTTGAAAAACTTGATACTCTGTTCATATCTATTATTTCATTACCTTTTATATTGCTTTCTGGTGTTACACAATAATTTTTTTCGTTTTTAAATAAAACAAGAAGATTATTTCTATCAATTACAAGATAATTGTTATTACTTTTATCTTGTATAAAATTTATTGTACTCATAGTTCATCTTCCTCGCTTTCTTCATCATCTTCAATTTCTACTTTAAAATCTGCTTCTATTGAGTTCTTTTTTACATTTTGATAAAGTAAGAAATTTATTGCACTATTTTCATCTGGGAATCTTTTTGTAAAAAAATCTCCATAAGTATTGTCTATTGCTATATATTCATCACCAGATTTAGCAATAAATAATCCAATTTCTGATTTGTCAAATGGTATATTATTTATAAACTTATCCATTAATTTAGGATATTCAGAAATATCAATTTTCTTATACATAGATGTATCTTCAAGTATTTCTCTTTTAAAATCTTCTGTTTCCAATTTTAATACTTCTGATATAGGTTTATTCTTGATGATAATATCGTCATAATGGCTTAAAGTTAAACAAATAGTAAATCCTGTTTGAAACAATTTCTCTACTCGTTTATTTTTTTGTAATTGTATAGGATTAAAGCTTTTTAAATTATTTTGGATATTTAAGAAATATTGCTTTCTAAAGTCAAGATTATCTAAATTTTTACTTATTTCTTTTGTCATCATTGCTTTGAACACAACATCTTTTAGGCTATTATCTCCTATATTTTCACCAGTTATTGCTGAATATAGAATTTTAAATGATATTATAGTTTGTGATAAATCTATTTTTCTTGTTTCAACATCTGTCATTTTTATCCCTCCATATATTTAAAAAAGAGCAACTAAATCCAATAGTTGCTCTTTTGAAATTTAAATCTAATCTATATTAAAATCCTGTCTTTGGTAATTTCTTTATGCTTAATTTTGCTGAATAAGAAGTTGTAGTCCAGTCATCATGAGCTTTTAATTCTACTGTATTGTCATGATTAGAAGTATAAGTAGATTCTATTTTTGTATAGTTAGTCCATGTATCGTTTGCTTTAACTGTAGGTAAAACTTTAGCAAATATAAATGGTTTTTCTACTGCTTCAAATCCAGGTTTAACTGTACCAAATTCTAATTTAAAGTCTGTTATATAACTATCTTCTGTTTGAACTGTTGTAAAATCTATAAAGTGATTTTCATCTGTTGTATATGTTCCATCTTCTGAATCTGGATTTTTATATTCTTGCCATATTTCAGAATTATTTAGCTTATATAAAACTTTATAGTTTAGTGTTTCATTCCAAGTACCAGTATATAATTTTGTGATTCTAATATAGTCTGTTGGAAGTTCATCTGACCAAGTAAAGTTATCTACTGAAACGTTACTATCATTTCTTACAACAGGGAAATCATATCTTATTTCATCATTTGGTTGTGCTTGAACAATTCCTTCTTTTTCAATAGTAGTACCAAGTTGTACGGCATTATCTCCAAATGTTAAAGTAACTGGTTCACCTTGTTTTTGAATAGAGATTACTTGTTCTTTATCATCTAATAAATACCATTCTGGAGCTTTTACTTCTTGAACGTAGTATGTTCCATATCTCATTGTATCTTGAATTTGTCCGTTTTCATCTGTTGTAACTTTCTTTAACAATACATGATTTTTATCGTAAATATTAAATTCTGCACCTGCTAAAGGTGTTCCGCCTTCTTTTCCAGTTATTTCAGATTTGTCATTAGACTGTTTCATAATTGTTACTGGAGCTGTAATCGGACTATCATCTGATTTAACTGTAACTGCTGTTGTATTAGGAGTTACTTCAAAAGCTTGATCTACTGAATCTAAGTTATATCCTTCTGGAGCTTTTGTTTCTTTTGCTATATACATACCAGCTGTTAAATCAGTTAAAGTAACTTTTCCATTCTCTCCAGTTGTTACTGTTTTAACTGGTGTATCTTCTGCGTCATATTTTTGGTTTTCGTTAGTATCTCTAAATATAGTATATTCTGCTCCTTTAACACCTGTAGTTGTTCCTCTTTCTGTTTTTATCAATGTTGGAGCATTTATTTTTAATGTTAAATCTGCATTACTATTATAAAGTTCATAAGGATCGCCTGCTAAGGCATAATCTTGTGTTCCCGCAACAGTTGTATTTCCATATAAAATCGGATACGTTTTACACTTAACATTTTGAAGAACTAATTTTCCATTTATAGTTCCTGTAATTTCATCTTCTGGAATAGCAACCTTTATAATAGTTTCTCCAGAGAAATTTTTTTGTTCTTCATTGTTTTCATTCATCACTTTAGTACCTACTGGTAATCCAGCAATTACTGCGTCATAAGTTCCTCCCATTTCTTGAGGTGATGTTACTTTAAATGTTTGAACATAGTAATTTTTATTATTTAATTTTTCTTTAGTTAAATCTCCTTCTTTAGTGATGTCAACTCTTGCCTCTGAATATGTTTGACTACCATTATTACCAATATCAGTTAAATTGATTATTGCATTTACTATTTTATCTCCTCTAGCATTTGCACCTTTAAAGTTAGTTCTCGGATCTGTTCCATCTAATACGCAATATACTGCTTGTTTTGTAGCTTGAAATGCGTCGCCATCTGTTTCTACTCCAAGTTCAGAAGCTGATTTATATGGAAATCCATTTATAATTACTCTATAAACTTTTTGATTAGTTACTGCACTTGAAACATTTACAGTATAATCTGATGTTTCACCAACTCCAGGTAAATCTTTATTTAAGCAATAAGCTGGATATTCATTGCCGTTATAAGTATAAGTAACATAGTGAGTAATAACTGCTTTAAATGTACCATCATCAGCTTTATGTAAAAGATTTCTACCTACCTCGCCATTATCATGTAAATCTGCTGACGCAATCATAAAATCAGCATAAACTTTAGATATTGGTGAGAATACTCCTGCTATTAAGATTAAAATAGCCAAAATAGCAATAAATTTTTTAGAAATATTTTTTACCATTTCTAAATACCTCCCTTTTCTTTTTATTTTATAAAAATATTATAGGAGGGAAAAATCGTAATTTTTCGCAAAAATATTGCAAAAATATTGCAATATTTATTAAAATTTATATCTTTAAATATTTAAATAGGAATTTTAAAATAGAAATAAAAGTTATGAAAAAAATAAAACTCTTAAAATAGTTTAAATTACTACTTTAAGAGCTTATTATATTTATATTAAAAAGAGGGGTATTTAGAATAATAAATTTATAGCTCATCTTCTTCCTCATCTTCATCTGATTCTGCATTATGTTGTTCAAACTTATCTTCTGTTTCAATATCTGAAAAAAGTCCTAATTTATCAAAAACTTTTATAAAATCATTTGCTAACTTTTCATTATTTATAAGTTCATCTTTTTGATCTTTAACAACAAATTCAAATTGTTCTAATCCTTTATATTCAAAGGCAACCCTTAAAGAATTTCTTACATCATCTGATAATTTGTTCCAATAGTTATTGCAAATGAAACAAATGTCATATAAATCCCTTATTTTATCTCTCCCTGAGTATGCCATACTTTTCATTAGACATAGTTCATTTATATTATATACTAAAGTATTATTTATTTTTGTATATTCTGTTTCTTTTATGTTATTTCTTCTATAAGAAACTTCTACCTTTAATTTTTTAAATTCGTTATTATATTGAATCATAAATCGTTTCGTAGTATCTGTATTTTTTGGAATAGTATATGTATAGCTGTTTTTTTTACAAAAATCTTCAATAATTTTTTCAATATTTCTTTTACTTTTGCTATCTAAATCTATATCTTCTGAAAATCTATCCAAGTTATAACATGTCAATAAGGCTGTTCCACCTTTTAAGATGAATTCCTCTGATTTTTTATTTAGAAACTCTAAAAATGAATCGATAACTTTTCTATGTTCATCTCTCCAATCGTTATACATATACCTTAACTCCCTTCTTATATTCTACCCATTTTCCTAAATATTCTTTTGTCATAAATTTATCTATTTTATTAAAATGAGGTAAATCACACATTAACATTACTTTATCAAATATTTCTTTATCATATTTATCATTTACAATGTAATCCTTATTCATACCTTGAGCGACAGTAAAATTTCCTATATACAACAAGTCCAAAATCGCTCTAATATGGTTAGCTACATTGTATTTTCCAGTATGTTCAGGGATAGTTCTATTTTTTTCTATTCCATAATCTCCAAAAAGAGAATTTTCTGATTCCATGATAGAAGGATTTTTCCAATTTAAACTTGAACAATGCCAATCTCCACAAGTATCTAAATTACAAAGTAGATTTAGTGCATGTATTAAAGATATATATTTCATTTTACTCTCACCTCTTTTCCCTTTATATTATAACATAAATTAAGAATTTTATCAATTTATTAAACTATATCCTATTTTTTATATACTTCTAATTTTGTTTCTAAATCAAATCTATTTTCTTTTTCAAAAATCTTAGTATTTCCAGAACTTAACCCATCTGATTCTACACTACCTACTAGCTTTAAACCATTATCAGTAACACCGATTAGAATTTGATAAATATCATTTTTTGTGTCTTTCCAAAATAAGTTATTAATAGTAAAAATTATTCCATAGCCACTCATTGTTCCTCTTGATATTAAGAAACCTTTAGCCAAAAAGCTTAAATCTTCTTCATTTGCTATTATATTATTATTCTCTCTGGCATTTTCTATTATTTCATATAATCTATCATTATCTAAATTATTCATTTAAAATCACACCTTCTTTTTACTAATAAAAATTGTATATTCCTTTGCATTTATAGTAGTTGCAAGCTTTTTTCCTTCTTTTAATGCTTCTATTTCTTTGTCTGTAAGTTCAATATTAAAACTACCATAACATTTTCCAAACTCATTTTCTGCTTGTTCTATGTTTTCAATTATTTTTAATTCTTCCATTATGTTTTCACTTTCCTTTTATTATCTTATTTCTTATATACTTCTAATTTTGTTTCTAAATTTTTAATTTGTAATTCTTGAAATTTTACTAAAGATTCAAAAGTATCATTATCTTTAATATCTATATGTAACATTTTCTTATTTAAATCTACAATTTTATTAAAATTACTAACAAGAATTTGATTTTTTGCATTAATAATCATTTAATATCACCTGTCTTTTTATAAATATCTATCATTATTCCTTTTTATTTTTCTGTGTTTTATATCTGCTTCTGAAAGAATGAAATTGCTATGTTTAGCTAAATTAGTTCTTGTAACTGGTTCTTTTTCAAGATTGCTATTATACCAACAAAAGGTAGGTTCGTATTTTTCTTTTTTCTTTCTCATAGTTATTCTCCCTATATGTATTTAGTAATTACAAAATATTAATTTATTTTCATTAAAATCAAATGTTTTATTAATATAATTTAATTCTATTAAATTGTAATCTATTAATTCAGAATCTATTAAGTGTATTGAATTTTCATTCTGATTTAATATATTATGTTCCCATTCAAAAGCCCTTTGTTTTATATTATTTTTAATTTTATCTATTTCATTATTTTCTAATAAATTATTATAATAACTTGCTTCTTGCATACTTTCTAATATTAGAAATTTCTTCAAATCTAACTTAGTTACTTCTCTTGTATTATATTCTTTCATTAAAGAGCTTTTTAATATTCTATGACAATTATTTAAAAAGAAATTATCTGTTTCAGCATAACTACCAAATTCAAATATCATTTTAAATTTTCTTGGTATTTCAAATAAATCTTCTACTTTATAAAATTTTAAAATTTCTTTTTCATTATAATCTTTAATAATATTATATTCCTTTTTTGAAATAGATTTTAAATAACTCCTGTTACTCATTTGTTTAAATCTCCTTATTCTAATAAAGAGGGATTATTATATTTCAAATAAGCCCTCTCATTATCCCTCTCATTATAATTGATTTTATTAAGAAATCCAAATATACATTGCTACATCAAATGGAGTACTTGTTGGATTTCCGTTTGCCGTAGACATATATAAATCTTCTACATATACATATACTGTACCTACAGCACCTCCACTTACAGGAGCTTTTGCATTTCTTTCACTAAATGTTGAATAGTGAGAATTAGAAGGTCTGCTACTAGCATGTACTACTGTTGCATATTGACTAAATCCATTACTTTCTAATTCTTCCTTAATCCAAGCTATTGCTTGATTTTCTTTATCAGTTCTATGAACTTGTTTATATATTGTTAACGGTGGATATTGACCTTGATTACTGCTACTTGAACCTGATGAACTACTACTTCCACTTGAACTACTTCCTCCAGAACTTGATGATGAGCTTCCTCCACTTGGCTTACTTGAACTAGATCCTGAAGAACTACTTCCAGTATTTCCAGATGGTTTTGTACTTGAACTAGAACCTCCAGATGGTTTACTTGTACTTCCACTAGATGTTGAACCTTGATTACTATCTGTAGATTGTGCTGGTGTTTCTGGTTGTTGTTCAGCTACAGTTGTATCTGGTGTTGTATTATTTTCTACTTTAACATTATTTTTTTGTTCTTCTTGAGGTTTGCTTGCAATAGTTATTAAATCATTATCGTTAGTTTTTAAGTTTACTCCACCATTTCCGATTGTTCCAGTAGAATAATTTTTACCTGCTGTTTTTTCTGCGAATTTAGGATCGTTTTTTGCTATTACTTCAACTGTTCCGTCATCATTTTTAATTACTGCTACTTCTGTTCCATCTGCTAACCCATTCGTGTCAGTTTGCAATGTTATATCTTGTTCTTGTTCTTCACTTGCTTCATCAATAGTAGTGTTACCTATTATATTTTCTTCATTAGATACTTCTTCTGTTTTTCTATTAAAAGAAATTATAATCACAGCAACTATTATTAATATAACAAATATAATTCCTATACTAGAACTTATTGTAATAGCTTTATGTTTCTTACACATATTTAAGAACTTATTTAATTTACTTTCTGGTTTTACTCTTTTAATAAAATCAATAGGTTCTTTTTCAGATTTTTTTTCTTTCTTCATTTTCAATTCCCCCTTAATATCATATTTATTTTATTAATTATATTATAACATAACGTACGCACGTTGTCAAGAACCTTTTTAATTTTTTAAATAACTTTCTATATTTTTTATTATAAAATCAGTCATATCAGCATAATTATCATCTTTATCTATCTTTTCTTTAAATCTATTTTTCAAATTTTTATCAATTCTAATAAACATTCTATCATAATTTTCTTTTTTTCTATTTTCATAACGTTTATCTCGCAATTTTCTTAATTCTGGGTTTTCTGGCATTTAAATCATCTCCCCCTATTATTAATTAAATTTATATTTTTTTTATTATAGCACAAAAATTAAAATAAATCCTATTTACTAAATAATTTTATAAAAAAAGAATCAAGAAAATAAATTCTCGATTCCTTTTCACAACAAATATTACATTTTGCTATATTTACATTTTACATATAATATTGACACTAAAAGAATAAAATATAAAATACATTATTATTATAGTATAGAGATTTTATTTTTTCAACATTTTATTATATTTTTTTAATATTTCATTTTGTAGATATTCTCTAGTATTAGAATTTATTGGGTGTGCAATATCAAAAAATTTCTCTTTATATCTTTTATTAGGGAAAGCAATTAGAAGTTTATTATTTGATACTTCAACAATCCTAATTCCTGTTATTTCAAGTTCATTATCAAGAACTAAATCTACAATAGCTTTTACCCTGTTTCCACTATTTAAAGTTACTCTTACATCTGTAACTTGCATATTTAATCCTCACTTTCGCTTTCTTCGTCATCACTTAATAAATCAAATACTTCTTCTTTCTTATTTTCTTTTGGCTTAAAAGATTCTTTTACATTTGCTACTGCATTTTCAATAGCTCCAAATATTTTATCTACATCTTTTTGGGTATAAGAATAGCTAGTAGTATTGGCTAAAGGTTTTAAATTATTTACTTTATGTAATATATCTCCTACTCTTCTGTTGGCTATTTCAATAAATTTACTTCTTTTTTGTTCATTTTCCATAACAATATCTCTCCTTTTCTTTTTTATTTTAATAATGTAATTATATAGATAAAAAGATGTAGTTTTTGTTAAAAAAATTGCATAAATATTGCATTGCTTTATTTAATTAAAATATTTCTAAATATTTAAACAAGAATTTTAAAGATAAAAAAATAAAGCCCTTTAAGACTTTATTTTTTAGTAACTTTTGAGTTGATCATATAATTCTTTGTATTTTCTACTGGTGGAATACAGTTATTTATTTTATTAAGATTATCTTTATAATAATCTTCATTTTCATTATATAAATACAAGTATTCTTCTTTTAATTTATTATAAATTCTATTCATTTGTACTTTTAATACTTCTTTATCTAATTTATCAGTTACATATCCCATTTCTAATTCTTGATTTAATTTGTTTTTAGGAAATGTATAAATATATTGTTTTTCTTCTCCAAGAGGTTCTTTATCAGTAATATTTATTTTATCTAAAGTAGTAAATTCTATTTCATTTTCTTTTGTTATCTGTACTGCATGAAAATAAACAAATTTATTTTCAAAAGCATTTATTACATACAATACTTTCATCTTGAATACCACCTTTCTGAAAACATTTAAAGGTAGTATATCAAGATTTTCACATAAAATCAACTAATAGATTATAATTAAGTCAATCTATTAATCACTTAGTTAAACACTTGATTAATTTTGTTTAAAACTGGTTATTAAAATGCTTTAAATATTTAAAAAGATATTTTATTGTTTTTAAATAAAGTATCATTCAATTTTAAAATATAAGACTTAATACCATTTTCATTTTCATATATTGATATAGAAATATTTTTATTATTCATCTTTATTTCATATATTCTATATTTAAACTTTTCATTTTTTATCATTCCAATAAGTTTAGCTCTCTTATATATTCTCTTGGATAGTTCAAGATTTGTTTCTTTATCATAATTGAAATTCAATATTTTGGAAAGTTCTAATAGTAGTTTTTCATAGTTATTTGTTTTGAAAATCATATTTCATCTTCCTCTGTTTCTTCACTTTCTTCATTAGAAGTTATGTACGATTTTATATTTGCAATAGAATTTAATTCGTAATCATTTAAATCCTTTATAGCACTATTAAATTCCTCTACATTATCAGTATTTCTAATAATATCTATGTCATATAATTTTTTTGATAAATCACTTATTTTATTATCTATTTCTTTAATTCCTGTACCATAAGCTATACTTTCTAATTCTTCTAATTTTTTAATTGTTTTTAAATTAATTGGTAAATTTAGATTTACATTTTCATTGTAAATTTTACTATAATCTTCATTTATATTTTTTTCTAATACATCTAATCTATAAAACAATTTATCTTTAGGAGAAATAACTATTTGATTTATGATATTTTCTAAGTTTTTAGGTTCAATGTTTAATAGTTCTTTACCATAAGATAAACCTTGTAAATCTTCCAATTTTAAATTATTTATATCAATATTAGAATTTAATTTTTTTAATGAATTATATACTTTTTCTGACAATGACAATTCTATATTATTATGACCAAAATATAGAAACAATCTAAATCTGGGTTCGATTTTGGCTTTTTCACAGTTTTTAAATAATATATTTACAGAATTTTTATTTTGTAAAAAGTTATTAATTTCAATTAAAGTTGAAACAAATTTAGGAGCTATATTATCTTGCAATTCTAATTTTATTAAAGTTGCTTTTATTTCATTATTAAATCTTCCATTTTTATAAAAATCTTCTAAATTTAAAATGACTTGTGTGTAAGGATCTAATTTTATTCCATCTACTATTATTTTATTATCTTCTACATCTATATAAGAATCGTAAGTATGTCTTAAAGAAAATTTAGAATTTTTATCTACTGAAAGTATTTCACTTAAAGAAATATCTTTGTATAACTTATAACGTGAATATGATTCTGTTCTATAAATTTGTCTAGCTTTATCATTTATAAATCTATTTACAGCATTTTTTATTTCCATATTATAGTCAAGAACAAGAAAATTCTTTGATAATTTTCTTTCTAAGTCAAATTCTGAATAATTATTATATTTAAAATCATTTATTTTATCAAAATTATCTCTTGAACTTACATAAAGGGTATCTTCTTTTCCATCTAAATAGAAATAATTAAATAATCGTTCATCAATGTTAAGATATTATTAGAAGCTTTTTGAATATTCATAAATAGTTTTTCTTTTTCATAAATACTTTTGGCTTTGTTGAAATCTGTTCCCATATATATTGACATTCCTAAATCTTTATTTTGAATTTCCACAGAATATAAAGTTTCTCTGGATAAATATTTAACTAAAAAAATATCTTTGCTTTTATCAACAATGTAAGGTAAATTATTGTTCACTTTAAAACTCTTCCTCCTCTTCACTTTCTTTTGATTTTTCCTGTTCGATACTATCAAGTAATTGTGCTTTATTAAATACTTCATTAGAATTTCTTGTTACATAAAATTGTTCATCGCCTAATCCTAAAATATATAATTTTATTTCATTAATTTCTAAAGAATTTATAGTTTCTTTTTTATCCAAATTCTTTGTATTTTCATCAATCTTATCTCTTGCTTCTTTACTATTTATTCCTACATTACAATCACCTAAAATTCTATTTAATAAGTCTTTATAAGTAGTACATGGATAATTTCTATTATGACTTTTCATACATTCAAATTCTGTTTTTGCAATAGCTGATATTTCTGCTATGTTATCTAATTCGCCTTCTGTAATTAGGTTATCATTTAGAGCTTCACTAATTACATCTTGTCTTGCAATAGATTCAATATCATCTGTAATTGCTACATAACAACTAGAATTATCTTTTAGATCTATTCTAAAGTAATGTTCTTCATCTTTTCTATTTACAATATGAAATTCTTCCTTTTCCATAGTTTTATTTATTTCATCTTGTGCTTCTTTTGCAAGTGAGATTAATTCGTATAGCTCTTCTTCTGTATCTAAAATATGGAATTGTCCGTCCATTGGTTGAATACCCATTACAACATATTTTTCTTTTGTATTTTTTAATTCTTCAATAGTTTCTTTTAACATATTTTCAAAATTTTCTTTTTCTTCTTCATCTTCTTCATTAAAATATTCAGCAGAATGAGCAAATTCATTTTCAAAATAATCAATTATATCTTTTGCTTTTCCATATATGTTATCTTCACTAATAAAGACATCTCCAAATCTACTATCAAATCTAAATGCTTTCATTATTTTATCTTCATCAATATTTGCCATGTTTAAAAAATGATTAAAACATTCTTCTTTTATAGTTTCACTATTTTTTTTCATCTCATCTATAAATTTTAAAAATCCTTCTTCCTCATCTTTAGAACTAAAACTTTTTAGTCTATTCTTGGTATAAGCTTCATATTTATTTATAAATTCATAATATCTATTTAAATCTTTTTTATTCATTTTAATTTCCCCCTTACAACTTATATTAATTATTATTTTAAATTGCTTAGATTTGATTCTCGTGCGTTATTTTTTCAAAAAAAGCAACTACATTATTCAATAGTTGCTTTCATCTATAATTATTCAATTCTAACTTCAATATTTTCTAATTTGTCTATTATCTCTTTATTTTTTATCTCTACAATATTTTTAAATTCATCTTTAGAAATATTTAAGTAGGCTAAAATTTCTTTTAGTATTTTATTAATACAAATATTTTTAGTTAAAGGAACTGGTAATGGAGAAAATTTTATTTTACCATTATAAAATCTTGTGAAATTATTGTCATATAATTCTAAGTCATAAAATTTATTATTAGCATTTTTCCAAAATTTTATATAAGTGTCTTTTATCTTATAATAATATTTTTTCATTTGCTTTTCTCTCCTTTCCTCTATACTTCTAATTCATCATCAGTAAAATTTTCTGAATATTTATCTAAATATGTTAAACTGAAAATTCTTGTTGCTTGGATATATTCATTTGGTGAAAATCTATCTATCATTTGTTTCTTATAATCATTTAGTCCTTTTGAATTATTTTCGTAATAAACCCTAGCAAGTTTATATTCTAATACAAGTGGATTAAATTTAGCTTCTTCTGTTAGTTCTTTTTCTGTTTCTGGAGTAGCTAAATTGTTTGCGTCAATATAAAAATAGTGCAATAACTCGACTAGATTCATAAAATTATTATCTTTCTTTTCATCTGGATAATCCATAATTACATTCACCTCTAATCAATTAAATTTTAAATTCAATATCCTTATTTACAATTCTTATTTTCTTAGAAACATTAGTTAGTTTAATTTCTAAATCTTTTCCAGAAATCTTATTGTAAAGAGAATCTTTTAAAGAAACTTTATATAAGTTTGATGATGAATTAATATAAATCACACCATTTGAAACTTTACTATTACTACTTGATAGAGATGATAAATTTATTTTTGGATTATTGGTATTAATATGAACTTTCTTTACTAATTCATAATTTCCATTAGAATTTTTACTATAAATTGTAGCATTTCTTGATAAGAAATATAGTAAAATTATTAATAATACAATTCCTGCACCAGATAAAGTTATAATTATTGGTGTATAATTTGTTTTTTCCTCTACAGGTGCTTCAACAGGAATCTCTTTTTTATATGTTGCTGTATAAATATAATCTGGATTTTCTTTTTCTACTGTTCCAGTATAAGTTATTGTTACATTATATTGTTTTGGGTTAGAAAACACTCCTACTGTTTGGTAGTGCATAGTTCCACTATATGTTACTGGTACTTGACTTCCATCTATATTTTGAACACTATCTGGCTTCCAATCAACATTAATTAAAGTCCAGTTTCTTCCATTTCTAGTTATATTTTTTGATATATTATTTAAATCATTTTTAGAATAGCCTGAAAAAGGTATATTTAATGATAATAATCTTTCATAAGTTCCTGTATCTACTTCTTGAATTTCCATATTGCTATAATTTAAAGTACCAATATATCCATCTTTATCATAACTTAAAGTATTTCCTGCTTGATTTAAAATTGCTTGCTCATCATTAGTATTTAGGTTATTAAGTGTTTTTGTATCATTTACTTCTTTAGTGTTTGTATCACTTTTAGTTGATGTTACATCTTGAAAAGTATAGATATTTCCTTCTTCATCTTGATATGTTTTATTATTGTCAGAGTTTATAAAAGTTTTAAAATTAATTTCGTCATTTGATTCTACATAAAAGTTTCTTTTTAAAATATCTCCATTAATCTCTGATTTACTTTCTGTAAATGCAAAACTAATATTATTTAATGCAATAATTCCTAAACTTGCTATTGTTAGTCCTGTAACTATTGCTAAACCTTTAAATGTTTTCTTCATTTTCTTATTTTCTCTCCCTTCATTTTTTATTTTTAAAATATTATGCTTTTTACTAAAATATAAATAATTCCAATTATTCCACCAAGTGATACTGCTATTACATCAATAGAAGTTATAACTGTTATAAAACCAATTAATTTTAGAAGTATTAAAAATATAAAGCCAAAAATTGTATTAAATAATAATCCTAATATAATATTTCTATTTCCTCCTAGAATCCATACAATAATCATTAGTAAAATCAAAGGAATAATTGCTTCTAATATTTTAAATTTTAAAATCACATTAAAAATAATTGTTAAAATTTCTAACATATTAATCTCCTTCTACTTTGTTATAAACTTTTATATTTGTTTGTTCTCCATTTATAGTCAAATATGAATAATCGCCATTTTGGTCAGCTTCATTTATGCTTGAAGTTGTATTATCAACTTGATTATTATTAGTTGTTTCTTCCTCACCAACATTTAATTTAAAATCTTCTTGATAAGGAATTGAGCCATTTTCTATTGCTTCAAATGTTTCCATATATTTAGAATATACAGTAGGATTTAATAGAGGTTTCATATTTTCTATTTCTTTTTTAGTAAACCCATTTATTTTAACATCTTGCATATTTGTTTCATTTCCATTTAAATCTGTAACTGCATTTGTATTTAATTCTGTATTTGTTTGCTCTTTATTATTCAGAAAGATATTTACAAATACTGCAACAATAATAACTAAAGCTAATACTATACATAATAAAATTACTTCTTTCTTTAAATCTTTTTTATCCAATTTAAAATCCTCCTTTCTATCTATTTTTGATTCCACCGTTATATAATTCTGCAATAGGATCATGTAATGATGAAGTTTTGAAGGTGTTTTGTGGGTATCTTACTTCAAAATGGCAATGTATACCAAAAGCATTACCTGTTTGCCCAATTATTCCTAAAACTTGTCCTTGTTGAACTTCCTGCCCTGTGGCTACTTTTAGAGAGCCTGCTGTCATGTGAGCATATAAAGTAAAAAATTTAAATCCGTTATAATTATGTTCTATTACAACATGATTACCATAACTTCCAGCATTTATTGCTTGTACTACTTTTCCAGGATATACTGCAACTATATTCGTTCTAGGATTTCCAAATAAATCAAGTCCTGTGTGATACCCTAAACTCCATACCGAACCTTTTTTTCCAAAAACTGAACCGATACCTGTTAATTTTTGAACAGGCGAACAGAATGTATGATCGCTTCCTATCCAAGATAGACCATCTTGATTTATTATTTCTCCAGGTTGTGAAGAACCTGTGCTTTCTGAATAATCCCCTTGTATAGGATTTCCGTTTTCATCATAATCGCTATCATTTTTATTGTTGTTTGTATTTACAGCACCTATCATAAGTATTACAAAAAATATTAAATAGAAAACGCAAAATATAATAAAAATAATTATTTTCAATTTAGAACCTGCAAAGCTAAATAATGTACTAAATACATCAGTATTCTTGTTTTCTTCCATATTATCTACCACCACCGACTAAATAAGGCATTTCAAATTCTAAAGGTTTAACATTAATTAATTGATGTCCTGAACCTACGAAAAATAGTCCACGTCCTTTTTCTTTTTGTGAAAGTATTGCTTTTTCTTCTGTATTTAAATTATATAAATCAACTACTTCTTCAAGGTCTTTACCATCTATACCGAAGAAAAATTTATAGGTACTGTTATCCAGTAAAGCCTGTCCGTATTGTTTTACTTCTGGTGCTAAAAAGTCTACTAAACTTTGTGTAATTGTAACTAAACCAGATTCATATTTTCTTGCTCTTTTACAGAAGTTACGCATAAATTCTATTGATTGAGGAACTTTTTTATCTATTAGCAAATATGCCTCATCACAAAATACTAAATCTCTTTCTCTTCTATCTTTAAATGCCTGGTCTTGACAGTATCTTAAAATATTAAAATATTGACATCTTTTAACGTTTTCAGAAGCACCTTGTAAACTATAAACATCTAAGCAAATAAAATCAGAATCAAATTGTATTGTTGTATGTCCGTTAAAAATTTCGCTATTGTTTCCTATTGCCATTTGTCTTAAAACTGCTCTTAATTCCTCATATTCTTTTTGGTGATTACTTTTCTCCTTTACTTTTTCCTCTAATAAGCTATATAAATCTTGCATGATTGGAAATTGAATAGTTTTAAAATTAGAAATATCTGTATCATAATTTATTCCAAAACTTTTATATAATTCTTCTAAAGTTTCGTTAAGTAAACTCATCTCCAAAGATGTTATTTCTGGATAATATAGTTTAAAGAATGTAGTTAAAAAGTCTAAATGCAATGCTAAAGCTGATTTTGTTGTATTATATTCACTATCTTCTTCCTCATCTTCAAATCCTGCTGTAGGAACTGGATTTATTTGAAGTGGATTTATTCTTCCAACAAATTCTCCTTCTCCACCTGAACAATCAATCCATTTTCCACCTAGCAATTTACAAATTGGTCTGTATTCAGATTCTGGATCTATTATCCATATCTTAGTTCCGTTTAAATATTCATTTAGCATAATCTTTTTGGCTAAGAATGATTTACCGGAGCCAGAAGAACCTTCAATTATAATATTTGAGTTTGTTCTATCATTTCCCTTAAAGAAAAATGAAGGAGCTACCATTCTACCATTTTCATCTACTCCAATATAGTAACCTTCTGCGTCAATTAATCCAGAGCCACTAAATGGTAATCCTGAAAATAGTGCGTTTAAACTCATAGTTTTATTAGATATATCTGTTATTTCTTTATATGATGTGTCGTATGGTGCTGATTGTTTTAGAGCTTCTTTTTGTAAATATGCTGGAACTCTTGCCTTTAATCCCATACCTGCTATTCTATTTTTTATTAATTTAACATTGTTTTGAAATTCTTGTTCTGTTTCACCATTAGTCTTAAAGATAATTGAAAGATTAACGTATGGAATGTTATCTACAGTAATATCTTTTATAATTCTTTCAGCAGAAGCTATCTTAAATTCGCATAATTGTCTTGTTGCTTCATTTTGTGTAGAATTTAAAGTATTTCTTAATGCTGTAATACCTTTTGAAACACCATCTACATAAGCCTGAACATCTTCTATTGGTGTAACAGTTAAAGAAACAGTAGTATTTGGAATATCTTTTAAATTACTTAGCCAGCCTAAATTTACAGTAGAAGGATAACCTGCAACATATTGAAGTTTAGATGTAATCTCCCCTAGTTGTACTTTATTGTATTTTAGAACTATCCCCTGTGGAGTAATTAAGTTTAATAAGTCATTATTTATTGGTATTTGCTCTATTTCTACTTTTTTCACCTTTTTATTCCCTCCTATTTTTTATTTTTATAAAAAAATTATAGAGGGAATAAAATCTTATTTTTGTTAAAAAAATTGCATAAATATTGCATTTGATATTAAAATCTATACCTTTAAATATTTAAAGGATTATTTTAAAAGATAAAAAAATAAAGCCCTTAAAATAGCTTAATTACTAGTTTAAGAGCTTATTAAATCTATATTAAAAGAGGGGGTATTTAGAATAATTATTTTAAATCTCATCTTCTTCTGCTTCTTCATTATTTGCTTCTTGTTCCTTAGTTTCTTTATTATATTCTGAAACTAAATTATCTTTTATTTTATCTCTTAAATCTTTATCAAGATATACTAAAGGTTTATATTCTTGATCAATCTTTTTTTCTGGAACAGAAATTGATTGAAATTCATTACCTTCCTTTGAAATACCTTCATTTAATCGTACATTATTTAATGCTAAAACACCACCTACTAGTATTCTACCAGTTGCTTTTATATAAGGATTATTTTCAAAAGATAATGGTCTAATATAAGATTTCACATAATCTTTATCATATTCAATATTTGTTTCATGATTTATAACTGTCTTTCCATATTCATTAGTTTCGTTTGATGTTAAGGCTTCTAATAAAGCTTTTCTTATCTCTGGTATTAAGTTATCCTTTTTAGTATTTATGCTTACACTTTTTATGTATTTCATATTTCCTTCTTTATCTTGGTATTTATCAATATTTGGCATGTCAAAAGCTACAATTTTACCTTCCTTTGTAGGAATTTCTTTTACTGCAACATCTTTTATTGTAACTCCTGCTAGTGTTATATCAGCAAATCCTTTTAAATTTGAATCTTCTTTATTTATTTTTCTTAATTCTACCTTTATATTTAATTTATCCATATTAGTTTCCTCCTCTAAATTTTTACTTTTTTCATTTAAAAAATTTGGTCTATGTTTATATAGCATTTGTTCTGCTTCTTCTGGTGTTTCAAATGAACCAGCATTACTTTTATAATGTTCTAAATCTTCTGAATTATCATAATAATAATTAAAAAATTTTCCATTAGGAGCTTCTATTATCATCGACATAGAATCTTTATCTTTAAAGACTTTTATTATTTTTTTATTTATATTATCTTCATTAATTGGATTTATTTCAGATACTGCTACTTCTCTATTTTTAAAGTAATTTTCTAAAAAAGTAAATGCTTCATCTTCGCTGTTAAAAATCCCTGATATACGTTCTTCTCCATTTCTACCATTCAATTCAAATAATAAAGTACTATTTAAAGATAATTTGTATGTAGGCTCAAAAAATTCATGAATTGGCTCATATACAAATCCTATAATACTTATCACATCGCCATTATTAGTTAAATATTTCTCATCTCCACTTGTATAACTCCATGCACAATCTTTTACATCTTCAATAATTTTAATTAAATTTTCTTTATTTACTAACATAGAATTTCTCCTTTTTGCTTTTAAAATAGTTTTAAATATTTAAATTTATTTTAAATTTCATCTTCGTATGTGAGTTCATCATCTTCACCTAAATTGCTATCTTTTATATAATATTCATAATCTTCTAAGAAAAAGCTAAGATCTTTTATTTCTAAATTATCTTGAATTTCTTTAGGTAATTTTTTTAGTTCTTCTTCTAAATATTCCATATTAGAATCATAGCCTAAAACAAGACCACAAGTTCCTTTTTTAAAATTTTCACCATTCAGTTCAAAATCATGTAATACCTCTGATTTACATATACTAAAAACTGTACTATATTCATCTAGTAAATCAGTATAATTTTTTAGATTTTCTTCGATTTCTTCTGGTGTTAATTTTTTATTTTTTGAATACATTAAACACTCTCTAGCTCCCATCATTAAATTTCCTCCTCTTCCCTTTCCTCTGCCTCTAGGATTTCTTTTTCTGCAAGTAATAGTCCAGTTCTTAAATTTTCATTTTCTCTAATATCTTTATCACTTAATCCTAAACTCATTAGTGTATCTGTAATATCATTTGTATAGCTATACTCATGATTATTTAATTCATAAAGAAACATATTTTTTATAAACTTATCTCCTACTGTATCTTTAGCAATTTCAGTCCAAAATTCTTTAAAATGTTTTTTCTGTAATTCTTTATAAGCTTCTACATCTGTTTTTTTCATGAAGCCACCTGCTCCGATACCTACTATTTTATCTGTATCATTCTCATTTAATCCTAGATCTTTCATTCCTTGTTTAAATTGTTCATCTGAAAAAGCATATTTTCTTGGAATCTTTTTTAATTCTTCTTGTTGCCTTTTTTTCATTTCTTGATATGTTTCTTGTATATTATCGTTTTCATTTAGATTAATATCTTTTGTCATAGTTCATCTTCCTCGCTTTCTTCTTGATTTAGAATATGTAATTGTTTACAATGTTCTTTATAATTTTCATCTAGTATATTTAAACTATTTTGAATTTCTTTTTCATAAAACCTAATACTTTCCTTAATATTTCTTATAGTTTCTGTATCATCTTTATATATTTTTAGATTTTCTTTATTTCCTTCTATTAAAGAAATATTTTTAAAAATATAATTAATTCTATCCATTGTATCTGCCATATAAATATATTCTTTTGTTTCAAATTCAAATCGTAATCTAGGAATATTAGTATATATTTCAAGTTTTTTTATTAAATTTGTTAGATTCATTATTCTCCCTCTTAAAATTATGGCAACTATTTTTTAATTCAATAGTTGCCATTTATTAATAACTATTTATTTTAAAATCCAGTCTTTGGTAATACTTCCATTGTTGTAACAGGTTTATCAATTTTTAATTCTGCTATATCTAAAGTTGTTGTAAAATCAGCTTTTACTTCAAATGTAATATCTTTAGATAATTTATATCCTTCTGGGGCTTTTGTTTCTTTTAATAAGTAAACTCCTGTTCTTAATCCAGTTATATTTATTTTTCCGTTTTCATCTGTAGTATATTTACCAATTACTTTGTTTTCTGTTAGGTTAGTAAGTTCAAATTCTGCTCCTTGTAATGTTTTTTCTTCCTCTGAATCGTGTTTATATATGTCTACATTTCCTTTTTTATGTTCGTTAGTAATATTTACTGTCTTAACTTCTTTGTCCTCTGTAAATTGAACCTCATAAGTTTTATCACTTAGATAATAATTATCAGCTGTATCTATTTCTTTTATTGTATAAACATTATCTATTGGAAGAGCTTTACTTGTTGCTATTCCATCTTTATCTGTTACTACTGTATCTACTAAGTTTTGGTCTTTATCGTATATCTCAAACTTAACACCTTCAAGTTTAATATTTTGGTCATCTAAATCTGTTTTATTGATTACAATAGTTCCTTTTTGTTTTTCATCTTCTACATTTAAAATAGTAGTTTCATTGTTCTTTACTTCAAAATCAATAGTATCAGATTTATTATAAAATTCTGGAGCTTCAATTTCTCTTAATTGATATTTACCTGTTCTTAAGTTTTCTATATTACTTTCGCCTTTTTCGTTTGTTGTAACTGTATTTACAACTTTATCAAATTCATAAGAATATATGTCAAATTTTGCATTAGGTAAAACTAAATCTGGACTATCTTTATCTACTTTTGTAATTTTAACATTACCTTTCTCATGTTCATTTCCAATTCCTAATGTTTGTATTTCTTTATCTTTAGTGAATTGAACTTCTTGTGTTTCATTATTTAATATATAATTTTCTTTAGTTTCAACTTCCTTTACTGTATAAATATTGTCTATTGGAAGTTCTTTACTTGTTGCTGTTCCATCTTTGTCTGTTACTATAGTATCTACTAAGTTTTGGTCTTTATCATATATTTCAAACTTAACACCTTCAAGCATAATTTCTGGAGTTTCTTCTGTATCTGAACTTCTATTCATGTGTAATGGATAATCTTGGTCAAATTTATAAATTTGTATTTGACCTTTCTTCTTTTCGTTTTGTACTGTTAATTTTAAAGTTTGATTCCATGCAAGAACAAAAGGTGTTTCCTTAGTATTTAATCTATAATTATCTAATGTTTTTACTTCTTTTAAAATATATCTATCATAAGCTGGAAGTCTATGGCTTGTTGCAATTCCGTTTTCGCCTGTTGTCATAGTATCTATTTTTGTTCCATCTTCTTTGTATATTTCAAATGTAACTCCTTCAAGTTTTGTATCTGGATTATCTAAATCAACTTTAGTTACTTGTAATTGTCCTTTCTTTCTTTCATTTTCAAAGGTTAAATCTTTTATTTGATCTTCTTCTAATTCTATTGTTTGAGGTGTTTCATTTAATACGTATAAAATCCCAGTTTCAACTTCTTTTACTGAATAAGGGTTATACATTAATGGGAGTTTTGAACTAGTAGCTTCACCGTTTTCATCTGTTGACATTGTATCTACTAATTTTCCATTTTTATCATAAACATTAAATTTAACACCTTGTAATTTTATTTCATTGTTATCTAAATCAACTTTAATAATTTTTACTTGACCTTTCTTCTTCTCATTTTCTACCACTACATCAGTAGTTTTTTTATCTTTCACTTCAAAATCAACTGGTTCTGCTAATTTATAAAAGTTATTTGTTTTTGTTTCTCTTAATTGATATTTACCTGTTCTTAAGTTTTCTATATTAATTTCTCCGTTTACATCTGTTGTAACATGACTTATTACTTTATCAAATTCATAAGAGTAAACATCAAATTCTACAGCACCTAATTTTGTATCAGTGTCATCTTTATCTACTTTTGTAACTTTAGCATTTCCTTTTCTATGTTCATTACCTATATTTAATTGTTTTACTTCTCCATCTTCTGTGAATTGAACAGTATAAGTTGTTTCATTAGGATAATAATTATCTAGTGTTTTAGTTTCTTTTACAGTATATACTGTATCAATAGGTAATCTCATACTTGTAGCTTGACCATTTTCATCTGTTGTTAATGTTTGAACTTTATTTCCTCTATCATCATAAATTTCAAACTGTATTCCTTGTAATTTTATATCCGTATAATCTATATCAGTTTTATTAATTTCGATAGTACCTTTCTTCTTCTCATTTTCTATAGTATATTCAGATACTGGTTTTTCCTGTTTCCAAAATACTTCTACATCTGTATCTGGAGCTAAAGTATACCATTGATTTGTTTCTTTTTCTTTAAGAGTATAAGTACCAGTCCTCATATTTGGTATTGTAATTTCGCCATTTTCATCAGTTCTAACAGTATCTATAACTTTATCAAATTCTTGTGAATATACATCAAATAGAACATGTCCCATTTGAATTTTATGATTATCTTTATCAATTTTATTTACTTTTAGAGTACCTTTTTTATGTTCATTTGTTAAGTTCATTGTTGCATTTTGATTATAAATTATGCTTTGAACTTGTTCTTGATTATTTGGAACATAATTATCATTAGTTCTTGATTCTTTTACAGTATAGTTTCCTGCATATAAATCAGAAAATGTTACTTGTCCATTATTATCTGTAGTTTTAGTTTGTAAAATTTGACCATCTTTTAATAATTGAAACTCTGTATCATTTATTGGTTGATTAGTTTCTACATCTGTTTTATTTACTGTTATGCTAGAAACATTTCCTCTAAATTGTTCATTTATATTTGTACCTGCTACCTCGTATGGATCTCCAGTTAAAGCATAATTCTGCCATTCTTCATTTGGAGTTGCACCAAATAATATAGGATTTGTCCTACATCTAGCATTTTGTATTACTACTGTACCATTTACATCAGAAGTAATACTTGTTTCTGGTATTGAAACTTTTATAGTTTGTTCCCCTGTAAAGTTATACTGCTCTACATTTGACATATTAAAGATTTTTGTACCATAAGGGAAGTTTACTCTTTCTACATCATAGCTTGCAAGTTCAAAAGGTGATGATATTCTATAATTTTGTGAATAATAATTTGTTCCACCTATATTATCTTTATATAAATTTCCTTCTTTTGCAATATCTACTCTTGCTGATTGATAAGTATCTGTACCATTTCTACCTATATTTACTAAATTTATTATAGCTTGATTAATCGCTTCTCCTTCTGCGTCAGCTCCTCTAAAATATGTTACTGGATCAGTACCATATAACACACAATATACTGCTTGCTTTGTAGCAACAAAGGCGTCTTGTTCGTTCCAAACTCCCATTTGTTCAGGTGTTTTATATGGATAACTATTAGTAATAACCCTCCAAACTTGCTGATTATTTACAGCTTCTGTAACATTTACAGTATAAGCTGGAACTGCACCAACTCCATGTCTATCTTTATTTAAACAAAATGCTGGATATTCTTTTCCGTTTGCTGAATACACTACAAAATCAGTAATTATATAACTCCATCTACTATTATTATTATCCCAATATTGTAAATGTCTACCACATTCACCTTTATTGTATATATATGCTGAATTTACTGAAAAACTTGCATTAGAGAATGAAGGTAATATAATTTGAATTATCATAAAAAATATTAATAATAATACAGTTGTATTTTTTAGTATTTTTTTACTCATATTTTCTCTTTTTCCTCCTTTTATTTTACTTGAACTACATTATCCATATAGTCTTGATCTTCTAAATATGCTGTAATTGGATTAGTAAATCCATTTATAAGTTGAATAATTTGCTTATCATTTAAGATTTCTGTTTTATAAGTTGCATTTGATAAGTTTCGTTTCATTTCATTTAATCTTTTATCAATTTCAACTGCTGAATGGTCATCTAACTTATCTTCCCAGATAATTAAATAAATTTCGGATTCTTGGGCTTTACCTGTTGCTGATAACATACCAAAACTTTTCATACGTTGATTTAAAAGATAAAATTTAGTGGAGTTCGCTTCATTATCCATAAGCATTGCCTGATAATCCTGATTTTTTTGTAAGTCTACAGGTCGGTTCGCAAAATACAATTTAAATGGTTTTAATTCCGTTGCCATATTAGATGTTAAAACTCTTGCATGTGCTTTTCTTTCTTCTTGACTCATTAAGTTGCAGTTTTTTGGATATATCCTTAAAATTCCCAAAATTTTATTGTCTATTGTATAGATTTTTTCATCTTGCACGGTTCTAATATTTAAAAATGTATTTGCCGATATTTCTTCTTTTTGTTTTGAATTACTTTTATTAGAACGATTAAATAGTTTGAACTTACCCATTTTTCTCCTCCTATCTAAATAAAATTATAGTGATATTATAGGATTAAAAAAATGTAGTTTTTGATAAAAATATTTCAAAAATATTGCATTTATTATTAAAATTATCATTTTAAATATTTAAAAAAGATTTAAAGATAAAAAAATAAAGCCACGAAGGACTTTAATTTTCTAAGAAATATTACTTCTGTATAAAAATACCTGTAATAAAATAACTAATGAAATATATTATTAATAAATATCATACTTTATTAATTTAGTCAAGAGTTATTTCGTGGTGTCGTGATGTTTTGTAAATAGCTTTTATTTTCTTTATAAGATTTTCTATAATACTCACTTGAATTAAAAGATTTAGGTACAAAAATTTTTCTTGTCTTAGCTGTAATTAGTTTTTTTACAATAAAACTATCAAAATCATCACTATCTGATAATTTATAGTAGTATTTTGCTATATTATCCTTATGTAGTTTCCTACAAGTATTATAGATTGAAGTAGAAAATCCGTATGTTCCCTCATAATTCGTTAATTCTTTAAAATCTTTTGGAGAAAATTTAAAAAGTAATTGTATTTCTTTTGAAAGTTTTTTATAGAAGGATTTATTTAGTTGATATATATATTTATTTTCCATCTGTTACACTCCTATATTTTTATAGCACCAAATACAATATACAACAAATTTTGAAAATAATCAATTAAAGATTTTATTAAAACAGGATAAAAACATGAAAAAATTTTTTTATCGTGTGTATTTAAGTAATTTCAATGGTTACATAGCTTTTTTGTAGTAAAAATTGGCTGTAAGTACTGAAAAATTAGCATTTTTGAAAAATAACTATTTTTTTCAAAAATTGGGTAATTGATAATAGCGAGTTTCAGCGATTTAAATTTTTAAAATTTCTTAGTTGATAGTTTACTGAAAATTTGTTTCAAAAAGTCCATGTAACTCTTAATACAAGTATATTATACAGTTTCGAAAAGTAATTTCATGTCTTTATCCTGTTATTAAAACTCATTTAAAATACCTTAAATATTTTAAATAGTTAATTTTAAAACATTTATTTTTCAATAGTTTTAGCTTTTAAATTGTTTTAAATATTTAATAAAGTCTTGCTAGATAAAGCAAGACTTTTAATATATTTTATTTTAATAATCTTTTGTTTTTACATATCTAAATACTTTTTGACTTTTTATAAATATAATTATATTTTTTATTGTTTGTGCTATGCTTCCATTATTTTTATCTTTAATAACACAAGTAAAAGTCCCACCAGAGCAAATAGCAAAAATAAGTAAAGCAACAACATAATTATTACAAATTTTATAAATTAGCATTGCTAATAATAATCCAATACCTGCCCCTATTGCTGTATAAATTATTTCTGGTATTCCTACACCATCAAAAATTTCCATTCTTGTTTTTACATTACCAGGTATTTGTACTTTATAATTAGTATTTTCTTCCATATATAATTACCTACCTTTTATATTATTATTTATTTGGATCTGTATCATTATAAGCACCTTTAGATGTAGATGGAGTTTCCAAAATATTTCCATTTTTATCAGTTATAACTGTAAAAGCTAAATCTGTTAGTTGATTATAGTCATATCCTGCTAAAATATTTTCCCAAGATTCTTTAGATCCGTCTATTTCATCAGCTAAAGATACAGGAAAAATAAAATATTTTGACTTATCATTTAAATCTTCTAAATCATCACTAGATTTATAAACATAATATAATTTCTCGCTTGACCAACCTTTTGTAGCTCCTTGCGAATCATTAAAATCTCTATAAATGTCAACCTTTATTTTTATTTTGTGAAAAAAGCGACCTTCTTTTATTTCGTGATCTACGTCAGTTCTTACTAATTTTTGCCCATTATAATTAATAATTTGTCGATTCTGTAAATCTTTTGCTGTATCTCTTATATTAGAATCTGCTTTTCCTATTGCTATTGCATGATCTCCAAAATCTCCTATATTTGCTTCGCTTGTCCCTATATATGAATCTACTATAAGTCTAGTTACTGTTGTAACTGAAAAAATTAGTATAAATGCAATAATACCATTTTTAATTCTCCTTAAGTAAAGTTTTGCGTCCGATTCATCTCCAGTTGCAATTTTTATAACAGACATAACTATCATTCCTGCACAAGCCAAGCCTGCAATCCACCCCATTACATTTACTATGCTATAAATAATTGTTGTGCTAGAATTACCAAACATTTAACTTTTTCACCTACCTTATTAAATAGATTCTTCTTCACTTTCTTCTTGTTCATTTAATATTTTATCTATTCTATTGTTAAATTCTTCTGTATAAGTGTTTTTCATAAATGAATAGAAACTTTTATAATCACCAATATCTTCTCTATTATCTAAATAAATTTCAAAGTCCTTTCCATCATCTAAAATTACTGTAAAATCTACTTTGTCATAAGTATGAAATTCTTCTCCATATTTTTTGGAATCTTCTTCATTTCTTTGTTTTACTTCTAAAGTTGCTAAATTACTTTTACTTTCCATTTCTTTAAAACTTAAGACATCATCTTTTTTTAATTCTCTATTTTCAGAATAATTGATTAAGAATTTCACAGGTTCTTTTTTGTTCTCTATTTTATCAATGTTTTCTACAATTTTTTTATACTTATAAATATCTCTATATAATTGAAAAGTAGATGTTTTTTCATCTGGTAAAACTTTTAAATATTTATCTAAATATTTTGTTGGAATTTTATCCAATATTTCTTCTTTATAGTTAGTTGTTATTCTTAATCTTTGTCCTTGTTCCCATCTATCTGAAATTCTTTTATATAAAGATTTATCTGTTTTTTCTGAAATACTATATTTATCAAGTAAATTAATCATCTTTGGTGAAGAATTAATATATCCAACTCCTATACCTGTATTTGCCTCATTAAAAGCAATATCTCCTAGTACCTTATATTTCATATAATCAGTAAATTCTTCTTGATTTGATAAAACTGGTTTTTGCAAACCTCTTTCAAACTCTATTGACATATTATCAATAAATTCCATATATGCCATATTATTTTTAAAATCAATTTTTCCCATTGCAAAATCTCTTAAATCAATTCCTTGACTATCGAGGAATAATAAGTATCTTTCGTTTGTAATATATTTTTTTGGGGTTATGACTTCATTTTGTTCTCTGTCATAAATTTCTAACTTTTCTCTTTCTTCTTCTGAAAATTTGCTTAAATAAAGGAAAGCTGTTTGGAAATCTAAAGAAGAGTTACCATATTTATTGGCAATAGGAATATACTCTTTTGTTTCTTTATTTCTAATTATCATAATTCATCTTCCTCACTTTCTTCATTTTTTTCTGCACTTTTTTGTAATGTGAACATACTATCATTATTAAAATAAACTATTTCATCATATTCACCAGTATTTATCAAATTTTCTTTCCATACTTCAAAAGGTATTTTTTTCTTCGTTTCAATTAAATCTTCATTTGGCTCTAAATCTTTTTCTAATTCTTCTTCCCAAGCTTTTCTTAATTCTTTATTTGTAAAGATTAAATTAGAAGGTTTATAAACAAGTCCTTTTTCAGTATCAATTATATTAAATATTTCATTATTAATTTTCTCTCTATCTTCTTGATTCATAATTGCATTTCGATTAACAACATGAATCATTTGATTTTTCATTCCCTCTAAACTGCCTAAATCTTCAAAATGACAAGTACTGCAACCTATTTCAAACATTATATTTGCTAATCTTTTAGAATACATATTTCCTACATCTTCTAAAGTTATATTAATATCACCTTTATCACTATATTTTTTTATCCAATTTCTAGTTTCAGTTAAATTTTTTTTATACATACTTGTATATCTTTTAAAGTCAGAATTTTCTTCTTGTTCAATTAAATTAAACAAGATTGTGTTTTTTATTTCTGGTGTAATATTTTTATTTTCTTCTGTTATTTCCCATTTATAAGAGGGATTTTTCATATCGTAATTATGTTTTTCTGCTGTAATTATAATAGGTTTATCATTTATATTTATTTTTAAATTATAAACAGCTGTATCATTGTAACCACCAACTAAAGTTTTTCCTAATAATTTTACAATATCTTTCATGTCGGTTTTCTCCTTATTAAAATTCGTTTAAAAAACAATTCGAGGCTATTTTAAATTTTGAGTAGTATAAATTTTATAATTCATCTTCTTCTGATTCTTCATCAGTATTGTTTGTGCTTAAAATTTTTTCATTATTTTTTAGAAAAGTTTCATTAAAGTTTGGAAGATGTTTTATGTTGTTATATGCTATTTGCATATTTGTATTTTCAATTACTTCTTCATCTTTAGGGTTTAAATTTTTTCTATAAAATTTAATATTATTTTGCAAATTTTTAATATATCTTTTACAGCTTTTAATTACATTTTCTTTTTTAGTAGTATCTTTTAGATTAATCATTAAACTATTCATAACATTATACATGCACTTTTTATCATAAATGCAAGATATTACATTTAAGCCATAGTCTTGCTGATGTCTAATTATTTCATTTAAAACGTTTGGAACACTCATACCTCTTGCGTTCATTTGGTCAAACTCTGGGTGAACATAATCATACCAGAATTTTTCAAATAAGCCATTTTGAACAGCCCATGTTCGTTCTTCTTTAATATTAAAATCATGTTTTGATTTTAATATATGAAATAAATCAATTTGCTTCTTTAATGTTATAATTTTCCCATTTTTATCTATTATATTTAATTCAAATTTTTTATTATTATCAAAAAACTTCTTATCTAGTACAATAGCTGACATTTTTTCCTCCTAAATTTTATTAATGTTTCTTCATCATACTTGCAACTATTCCTACATTATGAACAACCTTTCCAGCTCTACCATCTGTTCCACCATAGGTTGTTAAGAATTGTGATAAAATTCCAGGTGTTTTTAAAGCCATAGTTGAAGTTGCTAATGCTAAAATAATATGGGTAGTAAGCAAAAACGTAATAGATAATCTAAGTAATGTAAGTTGTACTATTACAGTAAATGCAACTTTGACAAACTGTTGTATATATCCTTTAAAAACTCCACCGTCTGCATTTAATAATCCTACACAAGCAAATGGTATTCCTAATCTTAAAATCAATACCTCAATTCCTCTACTTAAGTTTTGGAAGTAAACTAAAACATATTGAATTGCAATAATTACATAGAAAATCATTCCCATAGAGTTTAATAAAGCATTTGCCCAATCTTTTTGAGTATTGAATAAATCTGCAAGACCACTTGTATCTCCAAATGCTGAATTTGTGATAGATTGATATAATGAGTTCATTATGTTTACAAATGTTTCATACAAAAATCCAAAAGATACCATTATAATTAAAGCTTTGACAAATCCTATAAGAACTTGAAATGGTGAATTATCTGGATCACCATTGCTCCATGAGAAATATGTTTCTACCATCTTTTTTACAAAAAGCATTATAAGTATTGAAATAGCAAAAATGTATATTGCATGATAAAGTTTTACTATATTAAATGCGTTCCTGTTTACCATATCATAAAAATTAGTTTCAACTGCAAAAGCGTCATAGAAGAAATTATTTAGTAAAGTAGTTACAAAATTCAAACACATTTGTATTACATAGGACATCAAATTATTTGAAAGCGAAAGTACTGAACTTGTTAGCATTGAACCTGACATTCATCTTCCTCCTTTGTCTTATTTTATAAACATAGTATCAATTAATTCTAATCCACCTTCTTCTTCCTCATCTTCTTCCGTTTCAGAAGATTTAGTTGTTTCTTTTAATACTGTAGTTTTAGTATTTGCTTCTTCTTTTTGTTTAATTTTAGAAACAGTTGATACACTTTTATCTAATAGTTTACTAAAATTTAAGCTTACTTCTTTTCGTAAATCTTTATTCTCTCTTATTTTTAAATAAGTATCAGATGATTTTAATAAATCTTCTAATTTTTCTATACTAACTACTTTACCTACTTTGTTTTGTATATTTTTAAATGACTGATTTATATCTGTAAAATTTTCTGATTTTATTGCTTTTTCTACTCTATCAGTAAATTCATTCTTTATATTTTTTTCTTGTAATAAATCATAAACAAGCATTATCATAAGACCAGGTATTCCAGCAATGCTACCACAGACAGCATATCTTTTTAATTCAGTAAGAATACTTTTAGAATCTTCAAATCCTATTTTTAATTCTTTTGATAAATCTCCTACCAATCCATCTTCTTTTTCTTTAAATAATTTTTCTTGTTCTTTTTGAAGTTCTACAAGTTCTGGTGTTTTTTCTATTTTTTTACCTTTTGCAATGTTTACAATTTCATCATCATTTATTTTTTCTTGAATTTCTTTAGGTAACTTCAAATAAGCTTCATTTAAAAAATTAATTCTGTTTTTTTCAGTATCTTTTATATAATTTTGTAATTTATCATCAAAATTCATATTCTTTTCCTCCTTTTAAACAAAGTACTTTGATATTAAATTAATTATTGTAACTGCTAATACACCAATAACTATACAAATTAATACTCTTATTATAGATTTTTTATATCTCATTGCGTCTTGTTCTTCTCCTGTTTGTATTCTTATTACATAGTAAACAATGAAGCATGCACCAACAACTGGTAAAATCCATTGTAATGTTCCTGTTACATCTTTTACTAAATTGAACATTCCTTGACCAATTTTAGAATCTCTTATCGAACCTCCACCACCAGCTTCCTCAACTACATCTGCAAAAACTGTATTTTGCATACCAAGTAATCCTAAAGTTACTAGGCTAGTAATTTTGCTAATTTTCTTTAAAAAAATTGTTTTTTTCTTCACTTTTTATTCCCTCCCATTTTTTTATTTTTATAAAAAGATTATAGAAGGAAAAAAATCTAGTTTTTGTTAAAAAAATTGCATAAATATTGCATTTCTTATTAAAATATATACCTTTAAATATTTAAAGGTATTTAAAAATGATTTTAAAAGTCAAAAAAATAAAACTCTTTGTATGTCAAGAGTTTTACTTTTTAGTTTTTAATTAAAATTGCTATTTATTAATTGTCTTTTCCAATTTAATTCTTTTTCTCTTCTTTTGTTTTCTTCTTCTTTCTCCTTTTCTTTTTTTATTTTTCTATCAATATCCCATAAAAGTGCTTGTGATACACTTCTTTCTGGTCTTTCATCTTCTCTAATCTGTCTAATTTTTGTATTCCATGCTGGATCTCCTAATCCTAATACTTTATTAAAATACCATTTAGAAAGGTCTGGAGCATAAGTCATACAAGGATTAATTCCAGAAATCATTGTAAGTAAATATGGTCTTTGGACTCTTAAAACCTCATCTGGTGTTAAAAGTTCTCTTTTACTTAAATTGTGAGATTTAGATTCGTTTACTGCACCACCACTAGATGAATTACTTTCTGACCACGTTGAAGTTGTGTATGTTCCTAATTTTTCACTAATTTTCTTTGCCGTATCTGCATTTGAAGTTTTAAGGTAAGTCCAAACATGACAGTTATCTAAGATATTTGGTGCTACTTTATCACCATATTTATCATTTAATTGTGAAAATGACTGTAAAAACAAATTAAAACGTATTCCTCTACCACCACCAACAGTTAAAAAGCCACCAAAGTTATTTATTGCACTAAAGTTACCAAACTCATCTAGGATAAAATTTACTCTATTATTTAACCTTCCACCTTGTGCGTCAGCAACCTCACATAGTTTAGTATAACATTGATTTACAAACAATGAACATAGTCCATAAAATGTTGTTTTTTCATCAGGTAAAATCATGTATAAAGCTGTTTTTTGAGTGTTAAAAGAAGTTACATCAATATCACTTTTTGCAAGCATATCAGCGATATATGGATCTGTAAATATTGAAAGTGTCGCTAAAGCTGATGTAAAGAATGAACCTCTTGTTTTGGAAGGTGCAATTTTAGCACTTTGAAACTGCGTTACAGCTGGGTGGTCTTGTGGTAATTTGTCTAGGAATGTATCTATTAGCATTGTTTTATCGGATTGCTCAACACACATTCTTGCAATAAATTCATATACATTTCTTAAGTTTTGAAGTTCTGGGTGTGGCTCTAAGTCTAATAAATTTTTCCAATTTGATACAATTTCTAAAATTTCATCAGAGTTATCTTCATTTAGTTCTTTAAATTTTTCTTGTAAATTTTCATAATTCTCATTAATGTCTTTATTTAATTCATTATTAAAATCTTTTGCTGTTAATAGAAAATCTAAACTTTCTGAATTAGTATTATTTTCAATAATATAATTTAGTATTTTTTCTTTAGCATTTTCAAAATATTTATATTTAATATTTTTCCTTTTCTCTTTAGATAATCTATAATAGTCTTTTTTATAATCTTCATACTTTCTTTTTCTAAAATCTTCAATAGTATCTGCTTCTATTTCTTCTCCATATTCGTTTACTTTTTTAGCTTCTGGTGAATTTAAATACTTTTGATAATCTTCACAAATTTTTTCTTTAAATAAAGTCCAAATTTTTTGGTCATTTACTCTATCTGAATTTTCCATTACAACTGCCATAATTCCACATTTTTCGACTGCTTGCTCTCCGTTGTACCAAATAGCCTCTTGATTACCTTTCTCACCAACTAAAGACTTTACAATATCAGAACAATAAGAAACTGCTTTTGGAATATCGTTTTTATCAATCATGTCAATAACAGGTTGTAAGAAATTGTATTTTGAACTTTTAAGTGGATTTTTAAAGTCTAATGTTACAACATTATAGCCTAATTCTCTAAGCATACCAGATGTATATTCAAATAGCTCCCCTTTTGGATCTGATAAAATCATACTTTCACCAGCTAAACCTGTATTTGCTATTGTTTCTAAAACTAAATTTCTTGTTTTTCCTGAACGTGTTGCCCCAACAGTTAAACTGTGCATATCATCTCCAATATAATAAATATCTTCTACTTTTCTAGTTTTTATAAAAGGAAATTGTTTTACAAAATTTACAACAGTTCTATCCTTTTTTCCTACAACAAGTCCACCTTTTTTAAATATTTTAGTTTCAAAATTTGGATTTTTTGGCTCTAAATTATCGGTAGAAAGTTTTGGAACAGGCTTTCCTTCATCAATTTCTTTCATTAATTTTTCTTCATCTTTTCTTTGAGTTTCAGACATTTTCATAAGTTTATGAATTGTTGGATTTTCTGGATCAAATGTATTTTTATACAATTCTTTTTGATTATCTATCTGTTTTTTAGTAAGCCACCATGACGAACCAAATTGTGTTTGATTTTTTACTGGATATGGTATTTTTATATCTGGTGTTACTTCATAGAGTTTAGATTTATAATCGTTTAATTTAAACAACTTAAATGCCGTAGATAATATTAAAATCATAAACGCAAGTAAGATAATTATAAACATTTGGATTCCATCTTGATTTCCAAATATCGTTTTAAACATATTACCAATATTAAAATTTAATAAATTTAATGGTGTTCTTAGGAATATTTCCATCAAGCAATATGCGATTATTACTGATAAAACAGAAGCAAGTATAGTAGAAATAATAATCATTGTAAGTTTCGTTCTAAATTTTTTGTTTCCCATTTTCTCTTTTCCTCCTTGCCATAAATGGTAAAACAAAAAATAAGTAATTTTTAACAAAAAAATTGCACAAATATTGCAATTTTCATTAAAATATATACCTTTAAATATTTAAAAGAAAATTTGAATTACAAAAAAATAAAGCCATTAAAATAGCTTAACTACTATTTTAATGACTTATCTATATAAAAAGGGAATATTTAGAATAATAACTTTAAACTTCATCTTCATTTGATTCTTCGTCAGAGTTTTCTTCTACATTAAACAATTCGTCTGTTTTTAATATTATGTCTGTTTTTATTTTAGTAATATCATCACTAGAATTTAAAATATTAGTATATTCTGATAATATATTGGAATCTTTTATGTATTGTAGGTATAAAGATATATCTTCTTTATTAATTGCATTACTAATAATGTTTTTAAATTCATCTATAAATGTAAGTTTTTTATTGTTAAATATATCTTCAATTTCAAGTTGTTTTAAAATTTCATCTTTCATAATTCCTTTCAATTTTAATATATCTGGAAATACCATACTTTTAATACCTTTGTTTACTAAAGATAATACTGTATTAGCTTTTAGGTTTATCTCTTTTTTTGTTTTATCATCTATTGAAACTAAAGCATTTTTTCTAAGAAAAGTATCAATAATATATTTATCAATTACAGGAAACATGTTTTGTATTAAAAATACATTTTCTTTTCCAGAAATTTTACCAAAAACGATAGTATCAACTTTTGGCTTTTTTATTCCTTTATTCTTTTGTTTTTGTATTTTATGATTATATATTTTTTTATATTTTTCAACTCTACTAGAAATAGGAACAAACCAAAAGATTCTATTATTATTACTATCTTTGAAACAATAATAAGCTGGTCTTTTTGTTCCACTTTCTTTATTTTGTAACAATTCTTTATCTTGTACTCTATCAAAATATAAATCTGAAATGAAATAAAAATATCCTTGTTGTATATTCATTATTTCCTCCTAAATTAATTAAGGAGATTCTGGTCTAAAAAGAATCTCCTAAAAAACTATTTATTCACTAGCCCATTTATCAGTCGCAAGCATAGGTTGCGACATACCATTTATTCACTAGCCCATTTATTAGTCGCAAGCATAGGTTGCGACAGACCATTTATTACTATATTTAATATAGCACAAATCCATTTAAAAATCAATAGATTTACTATTATTTTATGCAATTTTTTTAAAATTAGTCATTAAAATATTTTAAATATTTAGAGGTCATTTTCATCTTCATTTTCTAATTCATTTTTTAAATCTTCAAATACTTCATCTGAATTTCTATATAAATCATCAATTGATGTTTCGAGCCATCTAATACATTAATCTGGAGTATAATCTTCATTAAATTGAGCATTTAACTGTTCTCGAATTTGACTAGGAATAGAGTTCCATGTATTTTTTAAAGTTTCAATTTATATTCGCATTTTTTCATAAGTATCTTCTAGCCTATTTTTCATTTTTTTGTCTAAAGTAATATTACTCATAGTTCATCTTCCTCCTCATTATCTTTAGAGTTATTTTTTTGTAAATCAAAAAAATAATTAAATTTTGCATTTGCAACTTCTTCATTATATAGAGTTTCTTTTTCTATTATTTTTTCTTCTTTATTTAAAGAATCTGTTAAATATTTAAAAGTATATTTTGCTTCAATATTGGTTAAAGAAAGTACTTTTTTATTATTTAAATCACATAAGAATCCATCTACTTTATTTAAAGTATCTCCAATAAAAGTTGTCTTAAAAAAATATTCTTGTAATTTATTTATTAATGCTATTTGATATATTTTGAAAGTCTTTGTTTCCTGTAAAATATTTATATCATTTAATTGTTCTTTCAGTTCTTCTTTTAATTCTAAACTTAAATTATGTTTTTTAAAGAAATTATCAATAACAAAATCCTCTTTGTTTTTTAATGAATTAACAAAAGACTTAGCAACAATCATATTTTCTTTAATACTATCCATATATAAAAATACCTTCGTAATTTACATTTGTAACTGGTCTATGTAATTCATTAAACTTCTCATCTTTAATTTTCCTTCTTCTGTTACCAAACCTGTAGAAATTTGTTTTGCTTCTTCATAATCTCTTATATCTTTAATCGCATTTGTATAAGTTTCTTGTACTTCTTTATTTGATGGATCTCCATTTCTTAAAGTATTAAACAAATTAGTAAAATAATTTAAAAGTTCTCCTTTTTGCATTTTAGCAAGTTTTGAATCTACTTTCTTATTTTCTTCTTTTTCAAATAATAAGTTTACTAAATCTTCTTCACTATTACTTGTTTTATCTTTCTCAATTTCTATATTTTCATTCTCCTGTGTTTTTCTCTTTTTTCTTGTTTTTTTAGGTTTCTCTTCTATTATAGATTCTTCTTTTAGTTGTTGTTCTTTAATAGTTTCCAAACTACTAATTTCATTTAGTAACTTTTGAATTTGATCTTCTTGTTGTTTTATTACTTCATCTTTTTCATTTAACTGTTTTTTCGAATTTGTATATTCAGTTTGATAATTTAAATTATTGTCTTTAATTCTTGCTAAAAGTCCTTCTCTTTCATTTTTAATATATTTGTATATGTAATTTACCTTATCTGAATTTTCATTGGTATTATTGCTATCATCATTTAAACTATTTTCATATTCTTCTTCATCTTCTTCATAAAACTCATTTAATTCGTTTCTTTGTTTTAAAACTTTAACTATTAAAATTACATTTATAATTACTGATAAAATCAATAAAATTTTAACCATTTATATTTACTCCTCTCTTCATGTTTATAACATTTATGAAAAATTTATTATCTAATTTTTCTTTTAAATATTGAGTTAGTTTAACACCTTTAATTATAAATTCTGTAGAAGTACAAAATTTATCTACATTAATTTTTTCGTATTTATCATTTAAATTGTTAAAATAATATATTGTATCTTCTATTTTTCCAATATATAATCTTTCCTCTTTATCTTGATAAAAGACATCACCTTTATTATCAATTATCACTTTTTCTGGATTTACATTAAAAAATTTATTATCTACACAAATACACAAATCTTTCCATAGATTTTTATATGTAAATGTATCTAGCAAGTTAATTTCATTTTTAGAAAGATATTCTTTTCCTTCTAAAGCCTCTTTCTCTTCTTCTTTATTTTCAAAATTTTCTAAAAGTTCTTGAAATATATCTTTCACTTTTTCCTTTAAATTCATTCTTTTACTTCATCTCCCACAATACATAATCTAAGACTTCCTTTATTTTTAACGCAAGTAATTAATGTAATTTTATTTTCAGGAGTATTTTCGATTACATATACATCTTTATCTTTAATTGTTTTTATTTCTGATACTTTATATTTTTTAGTCTGATATTTAGTTTGATATGTAATTTCATCGCCTTGTTTTACTTTATCTAAATTTTCAAAATAATTTTTTTCATATCCTCTATTATGACCAGCAATAGCAACGTTCCCTTCAAGATAAGCTGAATCTGTAAAATGTCCTAAATAATTATTTAATGTTTCCATATCTGTACCTTCTTTAACTGGAGCATTTGTAAGTGAAATAGAAGGGATTGTTAAATATGCAATTACTCCTTGTTCTTGTTCTTGATTATCATCTGATGTATTTGTTATACTCATTGTATTAGTATCAATAATAGATTCATCTTTATCTTTATTATTAAAATAATTGACTAATAAAATACTTGTAATAGTAATAACTATGATTAACACTAAAATGGATATTGAAATAATGATTTTCTTCTTCTTTGATATTTTTCCTTTTTCTTTCTTCTCTTCTTTTTTGTTTTTCTTAAACAACTTCAAAAACCTCCTTTTCTTATTTACAATAAAAAAATTATAGTATAAAAAGTTAGTAGTTTTTGGTAAAAATATTTCAAAAATATTGCATTGTTTTATTTAAAAATATGTATATTGTTTAGAAAGATTTCTCTTGTATTTTCATTAATTAATACTGTTATACCAACAGTAACAAGAACTCCAACTAAAATAAAGAAGATTATTTTAATTAAAGTTTTAATAAATGTAATAATAAATTTAAAAATCTTTTCAATTTTTGATTGTTTATTAATAATGATTTTTTCGTTATTATTTAAATTTAAATTTTTCTTTACTGCTTCAACCTCTTTTTTTATTTTTAATTTTTCTGCTACACTTTGCTTTTCTTTCATTTTTTATCACCCTTTTTTCCAAATAAATTAAATTTAAATTTCTTCTTTTTTTCCTTTATTTCTGTATTTTGTAAGTAAGGTGTAAATAATTTTTCAAATATATTTGTATTACTATTTAGTTTAAATGGATTAGGAGTATTATCAATAAAGAAAGTTTTATTACTCCACTCCTCCCCAATACTTTCTTTGAAATTTTGTCTTTCTTCTAATTCTGTAAAATTAATTAAAAGAAAGGTATTTACATCTTTATTTAATACCATCAAGGCATTTATTAAATTGTCTGTTTCCCATGCTTTTGAACCAGAAACTAAGATTTTTAAATCAGATTTTACAAAAGAATTTTTTTCAATTTCAGTCATTTCATTATAGTTTCCGTAATCATATACATAAAAGTCATATTGTGTTGCTTGTATTCTTGCTAGTGTTTCAGAATTTGGCTTTTGATAATAGTTTATTCTATTGATAGTAATCTTTCCTTCTTCTTCATTTACTGCTGATTCTTTATAGTTTTCTAAACTTTTTATTGAATTATGATTATTATTTTCTATATAACATGCTGTAGTATTAGGTATTTGATTTAGCCAATTTACTAAATTTATTGCTACAGTAGTTGCCCCTAAATGTCTTTCGGTACTTGCTATACCAATAGATATGTTTGTTTTTACTTTTATAAAGTTATTTTTTATTACTTTTGTATTTTGATTTATATTTATTGTTGCCTCATCTACTCTGAAAGCCATTGTGTCAGAATAAGTCATACCTCCAGTTACAGCTTTTTTTAACAAGCTTTTTGCTAAATTGTCATCTCCTGGTGTTATACAATTATATATTCCAAGTTTAATGATGTCAGAAATTAATACATTTCCTTTCTTTACTCCTTGATCTACTACAATTATTTTACAAGTTTCTTTTTGAAGAAGTAATTTTAACATGCTTAATATCTCATCATCTTTAGAAGATCCTTTAAAAGCTTTTAGAACGATTACAAAATAGTCTATACCGTTTAAATTCTGTAATGTACCAGAAAAGAAATTTGTAACATTATAAATATTCATAAAACGTTGAGATAAAATAATTTTCTTTTCGTTCATTACTTCTTCTAGCCAATTTTCTTGCTCGGAAGATACATAAATATATTTTTCTCTTTTTTCAATTATTGCTTGACCATGTTCATCACGTTCAATCATTTTTAATCTTCTCCTTTCTTAATTTACCTATCAAATCCCCAGTCAAAACCAGATGAATTACGCATTTTTTTAATCCATTCTCTTTTAGCTTCTTTTGACATATTTTTAAAACTTTCTTTAAGTCTAGTATTTCTTGCTTGATTTACAGTATTTTCTTCGTCTAATGTAGAAAATACTGATTTAATTAAATTCTTCGTTTCATTTCTCTTTTTATAATCAATCTGACTTTGTTCCCTATTTATTTCATATTCTGCTTTTTTATTTACATATTCTTCTTGCCTTTTTTTCCAATTTTCTTCTCTTGCTTCGCTTTTAGTATTTTTTATAAATTGCAAAATTTGATTCCCTATCTTAGAATACATAGTATCTTTAGCTCTTTGTTTTACTCTTTCGTAGTCATTAGAATTTTCTATATCTGCTAAATATTTACTTGCTTCTATTTCGGAATTAATATATTCATAAAACATTTCTTTACATTCCATCGAAGTATTTAAAATTAATTTAGAAATATCATCTATTGCTTGCTTTACTTCTGGTGTTTGATATTGATACTTGAATCCTTTTTCAAAATTATTCGTGATATTTTTTAAATCCTGAAGTTTGCTTGATATTATTTCAAAATTTTCTTCTTTAAATCTATAATCTAAAATTCTTTCTGGTATTTCTTCTGGCATAACTTCTTTTAAAAGATTATTAATTTTTAAATCTTCTTCTGTTTTAATTTGTATTATTTTCTCAAGTTCTAAACTACTTTTTGCAATACCTATTTCTTTAAAATCTTTTAAAAATGAAGCTGTATCAGATAGATTATTTTCTTTATATAAAATTCCTTTTTTTCCGTTATTTTTAAATTCTAGTTTATCTTTATACCATTTCTTTATATTATTAAATTTTCTTGTTTCGTACCATTTTCTAACCTTTTTTATTTCTGTAAAATTATTTGGATTTTCTTTATCATATAAATATATTCTTTGCCCTACTTTTAAATTTTTTGTTAAATCTTTAATCAAACTTTCTTCTTTTGATGTATCTACAAGATTTAGTTCGAGATTTTTTAAATTTAAAGAATCTTTTAGAACTTTTTTATATCTTTCTAGCTCATCTTTTGCTAACATTGATATTTCTTTTTTTGAAATATTTTTTATGTTATACAATTCTTGTAATTTGTTAGAAAATATTTCTTTAGCAAATTCTTTTCTAACATTTCTATAATTAATAAATGGCTTTTTAGTTGTATTTTCATAGTCTTTATTATTCCAAAAATCTATATGAACATGAGGGTGTCCCTCTTTTGCATGAAAAGAAGCAACATACTCAAAATTTTCTATAGGAATTTCTGGCTTAACAGATTTTCTAATTTCTTCAATTTTATGCTCAACAAGTTCTTTCCACTTTTCTCTAGTATTATATTGTTGTTCTAATGCGTCATCACCTTCTAAACTTATAATTGTTTTGAATACATCACCATCATTTTGGGTAATCTCCCCTACTCTTTTTCTAATATCACTTAAAGACATTTTTTCTACTTCAAGAGGAATACCTTTTTTATCATAGATAGTTCCAAATAACGCATGTTCACCATATTCGTTTTTAACAGCTTCTGCTTTTGTAGCAATATAATCAATATGACATCTATCAATATGGGCTTGTAATCTATTATCTTTTGCTTGATTAGTTCTTTTACTATATATTTCTTGTTTATTAATCCATTTAAATACAACTGGAGCATTATTCATTAGCAACACTTCTTTCTAATTTTTCACCATTTTCATTTATAACTTTTAACTTGTCTTGTGCAATATATGTATCTAAACATATCTCACAATAGTTTTTATTATTTCTCTTATCATGATAAAAAATATTTAATGGTTCTATTTTATCTCCACAAAAACTACAAAAAATCATTTTTAATTTTCTCCTTTATCCAAATTTGCTAATTTTTCAAAGTCAGTTTTTATATCATAATTTTTAATAGCTTTATAACCTATTGCGTTTGCTTCCTTAATTGCATTTCTCATAAATTCTTTATCATCATCTGAATTAAATAGAACTGACAGTATTTTTGCCTGTAAATAAGAGTTCGACAAATTATTTTTTAGACCTTTTACTTCTAATGCAATTTGTCTTTCAAATTTACTATTTAATTCTTGTCTTATTACATTTCTTAAAATTTCCGTAATCATAGTAATATTGTCTTTATTAGCTTGCACGCTAAAATATTCCTTTAGAATATTGTTCATTGTTTCAGAAAAAGATGTATATTGTTTTTCTGATTGGTAATTTATTAATGTCTTATTTAATTTATCTGAAATATAAAAGGTTTTTTGCTTTGCTTTAGATTTTTTATATTTAGTTACTTTTTGTTCTTTTTTCTCTTCCATTATATTTTTGCCTCCCATTTCTTGATATATAGTATAGTTAAACGCAGGATAAACGCACCGTGTCGTGCGTATGAACATCTAGAGGGGCAAGCCCTCTACTATAATGTAAAACTTAAAAAAGCACATTGTTTTTACTGTTCAAAATGTTTATAAGGGAACATTTTGTATTAGCTATTTTTTTAATAAATTTAAAAATTTTTCTAATTCTTCATCAGTTTTAAATTTAAAAGATACAGTTTTTGATTTAGGTTTGGCTTGAATTTTAAGATTTTCACCAAAAATATTTTGACATTTTTGCTCTATTTCCATATATATTGGTGGTAAATTTTCCTTTTCTTCCTCTTGTTTTATTTCTTCCTCGGCTTTGGTAGAAGATACATCATTTTCTATTAATTCTAAGGCTTTTTGATACTGTTTTTCTTGATCTTTTATTGATAATAAAGTTTTGCAATGTTTATAGGTAAGCTTTTTTTCTTTAAGTAAATCTAAAACTCTACTATCTAAATCCAAAATTCTTAAAATATTTGTTACTGTACTTCTAGCTTTTCCCAATTTTTCAGCTAATTCTTCTTGCGTTAGTTCATATTTGCTCATAACATTATTTAATGCAACTGCTTTTTCTATTGGATTTAGATCTTTTCTTTGAAAATTTTCTATTAAAGATATAAAATCTAAATCTTCTTCTTCATTATTTATTATTTGACATTTTATTTTATCCAAATTTAAAGATTTACAAGCTCTCCATCTTCTTTCTCCAGCAACTATCATATAGTGATTATCTCCTGTTTTGGCTACAATGATAGGGCTAAGTAATCCATAGCGTTTAATAGAATTTGCTAATTCATTTATTTCAGATTCATTAAATTCTTTTCTTGCCTGTTCTTCATTTGCATATATATTGTTAATATCAATTTCTTCAAAATTATTATTTTCTTCCGAATGTTTACCTATAAACATTTCCTCCATATTGCCTTTTTCTTCTGTATTGATAGATTCTTCTTCAATTATTTCATTTTCAAAAGGCAATTCCTCTCTATTCTCTTCTACTAAATTTTCATAATTTTTATCTTGAATGTTTGTTTTTTGATTACCTTCTTTACTTTTTCCTTCAAATAATTTGTCAATATCTTCAACAAATAAAACTCTTGAATCTACCTTTTTTAAAACTTCATTATAACTTAATCCTTCATCAACAAATTTTTTAGCTTCGTCCATTGCAATTTGTAATCTTTGAAGATTATTTCTTATCAATGGAATAAAAGTTCCTCTAGGATTATTTTTTATTGGTGTTCCATTTTTTATGTTTTCCATACTAATCATTCCTCCTTGTTTTTTTATTTATAAAAATTATAAAAGGAAAAAAGCGTAATTTTCGTTAAAAATATTTCAAAAATATTGCATTTTATATTTAAATTTTTTTTTTAATATGAAAATTATCTTTATTGAATTTTCAAAAAAAGAAATGAAAAATGGCTTTTGAAAATTAATTCTAAGCCATTTTTAAAAAATAGTTGATGAATTATATTACTAGATTATTAATTTAAAAAAGAATTTAATCTTATTAGAATTATAGTGTTTACCTATAAACATTATAAATTTTTTAAAAAATAAGCACAAAAAAAGACAAAAATTATTTTTTGTCTTTAAAATTTTATATTTTTTTAGATATATATTCTACAATATCTAAAAGTTTATTTTTCTTTTTATAATCTAAAAAATGAATAATTTAACATATAAAAAGAAGATTTAAAATATTAGTATAAATCTTCTTTTTTTAAAATTTAAAATTTAAATTCAATTTTATTATTATTTAAACAAAGTTTACCTGCAAACTCTTTACCATTTTTGGAGATGAATCCATCTATATTTTTTGTTTCTCCATTTTTTAATAATTCTTTAACGATTGATTGCGTAATTGTTTTCCCTGCTATTTTACCACTAATTTTAAAATCACAATTAGAACATTTATAAAAAGTTCCATATTTTCCTTTTAAAGCAATAACATTTTTACCACATAAAGGACATATTCCAATTTCTTTGTTAGTATTTTTATTATTGGAATTATTTATATTTAAATTAGAAACTGCTACATTTTCTACTTTTTGATTTATAATATTTTTAATTTCATCTTTTGCTTCTTTTTCTACTTCATCTACAGTTGTTTTTGAATTATGTACTTCTTTTAGTTTTTGAGATAATTCTACAGTTTTTTCTTTCCATAAATTAATATTCAATTTTTTAAGTATCTCTATAAAAGCTCTTCCTTTATCTGTAATTGATAATTTTCCATTTTTATCTTTTGAAATATAATAAATATCTATTATTTTTTTTATTGTAGAAGCTCTAGTTGCTTCTGTACCAATTTCAATACCTTTTAATAATTTCTTATAATCTTCTGTATCATCTAATTCATCATCTTCTGTTTCTTCTTTATCAAAATTTTTAAATGGCTTATTGAAGAATTGTATTAATTCTGCTTCTGTAACTTTTCCAGTAGGAGTTGTTACTTTTTCTTCTAAATCTAAATGTTTAGGGGTAAACATTTCTTCTTCTTCAAATTTTGGTAAATCCTTTTCATTTAAATCATTTTCATATTTTAAATATCCTAATTGTTTTATTATTGTTCCTGTTAAATTACATTTATAATTTCCAAATTCAAAAGTTATTTTAGTTACATCTAATTTACATTCTTCTTTAACAAAGTTTGCTAAAAATCGATTTCGTACAACTTCATATAGTTCTTTTTCTTTTCCAGACAAATTATTTAAATCTGCTATTTTCTCTGTAGGAGTAATAGCACTATGGCTATCAATTTTAGAGTCATCAAAAATCTTCTTTGTCTTTTTTATTTCTACATCTGTAAATCCTTTATTATTTAATGCTTTTATAATATTTTCTGCTTTAGTAATTTCTGCTTCTGTCATGTATTCTGAATTAGTTCTTGGGTATGTTAAATATCCTGCTTCGTATAATTTTTGAACTGTATTTAAAGTATCATCTGGACTATACTTAAATTTCTTTGACATGTAGACTTGTAATGTAGATAGAGAAAATAGTTTTTTAGGCTCTTTTTTCTTTTCTTGTTTTTCTATTTTTACTACTTTTATTTTTCCATTTTTTAAGCTTCCTAAGCTACTTTCTGCTTCTTCTTTTGTATCAAATTTTAAATCACTAAAATTCAGTTTAATATCTTTATTTTCTTTTGTAATTGTTGGTACTACAACATAGTATTTTTTAGGCTTAAAATTTTCTATTTCTAAATCTCTATCATATACATATTTAACAGCTGGAATAATTACTCTACCCGTGTTAAATGTTGTATTAGCATTAGCCATTATAGTAACGTATCTTGTTAAATTTATACCATATAGCCAGTCTATGTGGCTTCTTGCTAATCCTTCTTGATATACGTTATTAGTATTTTTTATATCTCTTGCATATTTTAATTCTTGTAAAATTGTTCTTGCTACATGGTCTTTTATCCAAATTCTTTTTACAGGTTTTTGTATATGTTTACCCTCAAACACCGAATAGACTACCTCATTTACAAGGACTTCTCCTTCTGTATCTGGATCTCCTGCATTAATTATTTCATCTACATCTTTAGATGTTATTAGTTTTTGAGCTAAATTGTATTTTTGTTTTAAATAAGCTTCTTTTTTTACTTTTAATTTCCATTTTGGTGGAAAGAATGGTAAATAATCTAAATCCCAAGCTTTTAACTTTTCATCATAATCTTCCATATCATACAATGTCATAACATGTCCTAGTAAGCTCATTACAATATACTTATTATTTTCGTAATAGCTTTCTTTTTTGTTGTAAGAACAACCTCCTATGGCTGAAACAATATCTCTAGCCATACTATTTTTTTCTGCAATAATTAAAATTTTTCCCATAAATTTTTCCTCCTTTGAATGTTCCCTTATAAACATTTTAAGCATTAAATACACGGTATATTTAAAGTTTATACATTATAGTAGAGGGCTTGCCCCTCTAGCTGTTTCCACGCACGACACGGTGCGTTTATCCTGCGTTTACTACTTAACTACAATAAAAAAATAAGTGATAATATCTTAATATGTATTTTTAAATAAATATATTTAAAATATTAAGTATGATACAACAAAATATTGTTTTGAATACAATTTTAATAATTCTCTTTATTATATTCTTCATTTTCTTCACTCTTCTGTTATTTAATTAAATAGTATCTAAATTTACTTTGATTATGGTATTATAAATAATGCAAAAGCAAAAAGAATTACAAAAAATATTACTGTTGATATAGTTGTTACATATAACCAATCCTTTGCTTTTCTTTTGGATATTACTTTAGTTTTAAATCCTTTGTTTAATATACTTTTAAAATAAAAATATATTGTTGTTAAAAGTAATGTTAAAGTTACTGCTATATTAAATCTTAGAATAAATATAAATATATTATCCAATTTTTTCTCACTCCTTTTTTATACTTAACAATTTTTCAAATTCTTCTTTCCTAGATTATTCTTTTAGTTTTTTCTTGTAAAATCTCTATTTTCTCATCTTTTAAATCTACTCTAACTTGATTAATTAAAAATTTAATATCTAAAATTTTATTTTTTGCAAATACACTTTTATCTTTGTAAACATTTTCAAATTCATCATTTAATTTGTCTATCGCTTCATTTAGGTTCTTTAGATCTTTTTCTAATATTATTTGTTTCATCTCTTGTTCCTCCATTTAATTTATTTTGACATTTGATTCTAAATCTATTTGCTTTTTTACTTATATTAGATATTACAATTAAGTTTTTTTTGTAAAGTAAACTATCTAGTAAATCAAATATTGTATAAAAAATTCCAATTATTAGTTTTAATATTTTGTATGGTAAGTTTATTAAAATTTCTAAATATCTTATTAGATAATATAAGATAAAATCCTTAAATCCTAATTTTCTTATAATTTCTCTATATGTAATCTTCATTATTTTTAGTTCTTTCTATAAAATATTTTTCAAATATATTTTCGTTGTATGAATTAGTTGTATATTCATGGTATTTATGTTCAATTTGAGCATTTTTAGATTTTAATAAATTTATCTTTCCATTAAATTCTTTTTCTAAAAGATACATATTTTTAACATTTTCTTTAAATTGTTTAAAATCTTTATCATAATCTTCTATTTTTAAGTTTTCTATATCTTTTATTTTTTTATCTTTTTGTTTCTTTAAGAATTTTATATATCTTTCTTTTGTATTGTTATCAGCTATTATTTCTTGAATGACATAACTATATCCACCGTTATATTCTTTTTTAAATATGTCATCACAAAACATTCTATAATTACTAAAATAGTTATCATACCCATTATTAATAAAATTTTTATAAGTACTACAAGATGAGTTTTCTTTATTTATTATTTTTCTCTTTATACATTCGTCATATAATTTTCGTGCCTTCTCATGATTTTCTTTTGTTATTTCTATATAAAGATTAAAATACAATTCATTGTTTTCTTTGTATTTTTTTATAAAATCTTTTATTGAAGAAAACTCTTCTACTGTAGATTCAAT
>UMCX01067203.1_pt1 | contig 48034 bp, 30 predicted proteins | sample 1964341 | NCBI WGS metagenome assembly UMCX01 (sample SAMEA4835979, study PRJEB28245) | human gut metagenome | biome: gut microbiome; material: fecal sample | place: Denmark | collected 2008
GAGCCACGAGGGAGAGAACCTAAGAGATAGGGAGAGGGGGCGCCTAGCTCCATTGCCCTAGTCTCTTTGGTTCTTTCCCTCGTTCATATCGACAAGTGTACCCACTCGAATAGCGAACCCGAGAAGTGCTGTCAGGCAAAAAGAACTATCGGTAGCTTGTTATCATAGTCAAAGCAGAACGGTATTGCAGAAGTACATCAGGCAAAAGACTTTTTCTACAAGCAAGCGGGTACGGATTATGACAATCCGCACCCGTTACCTATACCCTCTGCCCGAACTTAAGCAATATCCTTGAATACAACTCCTTATTTATCTCATAATAATCGGTAGCCGTTGCCTTTCTGTCGTTTTCATAAAGCTCAAAACGCATAATTATCTCGCTGTAGTCCTCCGTGTAATAAAAAACGCACAGCCAGTAGCGGTTTTTCTCCGCATAATAATTCACTGGTTCAAGCGTCAGCACCGAGTTTATATCACCGTTTAAAAGCATATTCAGCTCATCGGGCTTTATATAGCAGAACTGCACCTTCTTTGTCATAGGCATAGCTTTCGCTTTTCTCTTAAGCGGCGTGTCTGCGGTGTCCTTACCGGCGGTTTTCTTTTTGAAGAAAAACATATATGCTCCCCCTTTTTATAAGCAATATAATTTGCATTCCGATGCTATTCTATCACACTTTAAACACTTTGTCCATATAACTGTGCATTTTTTCACTTGAAATAAAAATACAATTAAAGCAATTATCTGTCAAACTTCAAGGCTGTATCACAACTTTTTCACATATGAACAGTATACTTTAGCCATAGTCAAAAAACGATAAAGCCTACGGGCGTGAAAGGACGATAGATATGACAGACGGATTTGAACGCAATGATATGAACAACATGAACAGCGAAAACGAGCAGGTACAGAACAGCTTCTCGACTGCCGGCAATTCGCAGACAGACACATCTGCAAATGCAAACGGTTATAACGCAGGCTCTTCCTACACAAGCTCCTATGACGCACAGCAGAATACGTACAACTCATATTACAACTACGCAAACGGTGCAAACAATATGGGCGCAAACAACATACACGTTGCCCCCGGTGCAAACAACAAGCCGCCTAAGAAGAACGGCAAGGGCGCACTGGTCGCAGGTATCATAGCGGCGGCTCTGGTAGTCGGCGGCGGCGCAGGATTTGCAGGAACGGTACTCGGCAACAGTATAAATGCCACCATTCCCTTTGCAAGCTCGTCTGACGGTACATCTCAGGGCGAATCGGATGACAGCGGCTCAGAAAGCACAATCGCCGCACCGTCAACAACGCTCAACACCTCAAACACGACGACAGCCGCTCCCCTTGACGAAAGCAAGATAAACGACAGTTCAAACAGCACTCTGCTGAATGCCGAAGAACTTTACGAAAAGGTAAAGAACACTGTTGTGCTGGTATATAACTATCAGCGCCAGACAGGCTATGCCGAGCCTGTAAAATACGGCAGCGGCAGTGGCGTTGTATTTACTTCTGACGGCTATGTCATCACAAACGCACACGTTGTAGAGGGTGCGGATAAAATGACAGTAGTCGCTCCCGATTACAAGGACCCCGATACCACAAAGGAATATGAGGCTACAGTAGTCGGCAGTGATACCTATTCAGACCTTGCAGTGCTGAAGATCAGCCGTGACGATCCGTTTGAATATGCAACGCTCGGTGACTCGGACACTGTAAGAGTAGGTCAGGATGTATGCGTACTCGGCAACCCCAAGCAGTTACTCAACTCTCTTACTAAGGGTATCGTATCCGGTCTTGGCAGAGCCTCCGCTTCAAACAGCGCATACGGCACAAGCACAATACAGATAGATGCGGCTATCAACAGCGGTAACAGCGGCGGCGGACTTTTTGATATGTACGGCAATGTTATCGGTATAATCGACTATAAGCTGGTATCCAACACATCAGCGTCTATAGATAACATCGGCTTCGCCATTACCATAAACGAGGCTAAGCCCGTTATCAACGACCTTATGACAAAGGGCTATGTTACGAACCGTCCCGGTCTTGGCATAAACGGCGAGGAAATAAGCGAATACAGCGCATATATGCAGGGACTTGAAAGCGGCGGCGTATATGTAACATATATCTCGGAAGATATGCCGGTGGCAAAGAGCGGTCTTAAGGTCGGCGATATCATTTCAAAGGTAAACGGCACAGCGGTCACCACCGTAACAGATATACAGAATATCATTGCGGAGCTTAACATAGGTGACACCGTTGAGCTTACGGTTTACAGAGCGGGCGCAACAGGCAGATACACCACAAAGACTATCAACGTTGAGCTTGCCGAGATTGAGCTTAGCTGATAAATAAGCATAAAACAACGGCTGTGATGGACTTCACGTTTCATCACAGCCGTATTTTTATGTCCTCAGATTAAGCAGTACCGATGACATGAACATCTCGTCCTTTACCTCTGCGCAATATGTACCGCCGTACTTTTCCGCAATGCTCTTTACCGATTCCACACCTATGCCGAAGCCCTTGTGCTTTGATGAAAACAGCACTCCGCCAAGGTCTTTTTTAAGCGTACCCGTAAAAGTATTGTCTATGCCGAGGCAAAGAGTATATTCGTCCGTCATTGCCCTTATTACTATTCTTCTGTTATCTCCCTTTTCCTCCTTGCAGGCATCTGTTGCATTTTCGATAAGATTTCCGAACAGCACCGACAGATCCGTTTCGTCAACAGAGATATTTTCGGGGATGACCGCCTTTACATCATAATCAATATCCTCGTTTTTCGCCACCTGCGCAAAATACAGCATCACGGCATTCACCGTCTTGTTCTCGCAGAAGCTGATAAGCGTATCGTCGGGCAGGCTCTGCTGATAGCTGTTAAGATATTTTTCAAGCTCCTCATATTGCTTATTTCTGACGTATTCCTGCATAAGCGAGATATGGTGACGCACATCGTGCTTTGCTCGTCTTGCGTCCGCTATCTTTTCCTGCAGATTTTCGTACTGCAGGTTCTGCATCGCAAGGCGGTGGTTGTTGTCGCTGAGCCTTATGTTCTTCTCCTGCTCGTTTATCAGCATCGCTATAACATAATACACTATGCCGGCTCCCACGTTTATAAACAGCAGGAACACAGCGTTGCCTGCGTCAAGCGCAGTTTCAAGGCTGGACTTGCCGTTGTTGTTATAGAGCATATAGTACCATATCAGATAGAAGGTCGCAGGTATCAGCCACAGATACCGCCACTCGATACCGGTAGGCTCTTTTTCAACTGCGGGAGTATACACCTTTTTTGTGTAGATGAAAAGCGGTATCCACACCACCGCCAGCACAACCAGCATTATAAGCGAGAACGACCAGCGGTACGACTGTACTGCAAGCTCAGGAAAAATCTTCCCTTCTATGCACTTTGATGCCGCCACAACAAAATTCGCCGTGTTTGAGATCATAAGCAAGGTGAACAGTGCCTTGCCGAAATTTACTTTAACCGCAATAAAATAGAAAACCACATACACCGCAGTGCTTACCGCACTCGCAAGCGCCGCCTTTCCTCCCGAAAAGAAGGCCGCCCACAGCCCAAGCCCCATCTGGATAAACGATATAACAACAATAATGCAGACCGTGATTTTCACAGAAAAGCGAAGCCTTGAACGGAAAGGATAAAGTGCAAGCGCCATAAACGGCAGGAAATTCAGCAGCGAATAAACGCATATTTCCGCTATTCTGTATAACGGCGGCATCATAACTCACCGCCCTTTCCGTGCTTTATCCGTGGATAAAATATTATGACTGTAATCTCCGGTGCTTTGTAAGTAGTATTTATCATAGCCGACCTCCTACAATATAACCAATATCTATAATAGCACACAACAGACTATTTTACAATAAAAAATCAGAGTGATTACATCTGTATATTACGGTTTGTGCCGAAAAAAGCCCCGACGCAACTTGCACCGGGGTAAAGTTATCTCTGAGCATTTACCGTATCGGTCACTCTGCATTTTACTTTATCGCTTATTCTTCTGCTGTCCCTTATCTTCTGTGCCGCCGCCAGCTTGACAGCAATGCTTATCGGGCTGTGTTCAAGATATTCTGCGATAAGCTGAGGATACTTTACGCAGTACACCGATATACCCCACGCCACCGCCATATCCCGATAGTATTCTCCGCTCGGAAGCCTGTCGTATATTGCGAGAGCTTTTCTTACGGTCGGCTCATCGGAAAATTTCGAGAACATAAGAACTGTTCCGACACGGGAAACGAATTCTTCTTTCCTGTACATCAGCCTTTCGGCAAGACGGAGCAGATCGTCCTCTTCACTCTTTTTCACCTTGATGCAGGAGCAGAAGCAATCGCACTCGGCCCAGTTGTCTATCATCTCGGCGTAGCGTATAATATACGGCTCTTTTTCGCACAGCGGAGCGTCGGCAAAACCGACAGCCGCACCCTTTATGATTATTTCTTCAAAGCTGTCATACGGCAGTTCGAAAATCTCCTTATAATCCGCCTTATGCTCCTTTGCGATAGCCTTAAGGTCGGGCATACGCACACCAATCACTCTGTATTTGCTCGTATGCACTATCTTCTCGTTGAAAACACGGAACTTTTCTTCCGAAAGGCTTTCAAGCTCGATAAGCAGTTTTTCACGCTCGATCATTTATACCTCTCCTCTGTTTCAAGTAAAAACTTCTTTATATCTATACCCTGCGTACCCATATAACAGCCTATGCCGCCGCTTGCAGGGACTATCCTGTGACACGGTATAAGAATCGGAAGCGGATTTCTTTTCAGTGCCGAACCGCACGCACGGACAGCCTTGCTCCCTGCCATTTCAGCCGCCTGCATATATGTTACACGCTCGCCGTAGGGTATCTTCTGCACGGCGGTGAGTATGCTTCTGAAAAACGGCGTGCCTATGCCGCTTATGTCATACGGCAAGGAGAATTCCTTCAGCCCTCCGTCAAAATACGCAAGGAACTGTTCCTTAGCCTTTTCGCATATAGGGTCGGGGCGGTCGGGTATATTCATATCGAAAACGATATTCGTTATATTCCTGCCGTCCGTTATCACCGTTACAGTGCGGTCTATAGGCATATCAAAGGTTATGTTGCTCATTTGCCCCTGTTTGCCTTTCCGCTGACCTCTTTTACTTCAAGGCGGTATACCCTCGTCCTTGATGCACATGAGCTGTCGGGCTTATAGGTTTTCTCTCCGTACTGCTTAAGTATCAAGCCAAGTGCGGACAGCTTTTCGGACATATCGGTTATTTCCGTCATTACACCACAGCCTGCAACGCTTTCATAAAGACTTGTTATACTGCCTTCGACATAATCACGGCAGTTGTCAAGTTCAAAAGCGACTTTGTTGTTCTCGTCTAAAAGTCGGTTCTTTTTACCTTCGGTGGCAGTGTGTATATAAAAGTACATTCTGCCGTCCTTTTCTTCATATCCGAAGTTGAACGGCAGTACATAAGGATACTCCTCTCCCGTAAAAGCAATGCGTATTACTTTTGAACGGTCGATAATATCCATTATCTCATTCTTGTCGGTTATTTCACGGTCTTTTCTTCTCATTTGTAAACCTCCGCTTTTATTAAAACAATTATACGACAAGAAAAGAAACGTGTCAACCGCTATATAAGCACAGGCTGAAGCTGTTTATTCTCCAGTGCCGCACCTACCGCCTGCGGTATCAGCGAAAAATCCGCAACCAATGAGCAAGGCTTCTTCAGCGGATCGTCCTGTCCGAGCGGAACGAAGTAATAGTTTCTGCAGTTCATAAGAAATCCGATATTCTTAAGCGACCCTGCAAGCGCATCGTTTGTCGCACAGGCGACAAGCACAGGTCTTGCTCCTCTGAGGTGGCTTTTTACCGCCATAGTGACAGGAGTATCGGTTATACTTCTTGCGAGCTTTGCCATCGTGTTTCCTGTACACGGAGCCACAATCATTATATCCGTCAGCTTTTTAGGGCCTATCGGCTCTGCATCCGCAACGGACATTATGACACGCTTTCCGCAGATATTCTCCGCCCTTTTTATATGCTCCTGCGCAGTGCCGAAACGTGTATCGACAGTTCCTGCACTAAGCGACATTACCGGAAGAATATCACAGCCTGCGTCACGCAATGCCTCCATCGCCGAAAATGCCTTAGAGAATGTGCAGAACGAACCCGTCATACAGAATCCGACTTTTACGCCGCAAAGTAAACTGTCAAGCTCACGGCTCACGGTTACCGCCCCTTTCTTTATCGCAGTTGTTCTTCTTGTCAATATAAGTTTCGAGTATTTCCTCCACGCAGTCGGCTATTATCTCTCCTGCACTCACAGGCGCTGTCCGTGACGGCAGACCGCCTGCCCTTATTATCTTTGTCTTGCCGTCATAGTTTTTCATTGCCGTCTTATCAATGCCCCACTCTGACGCAAGCTCGATGTAAACAGCCTCGCTGTCAAATGCCGAAAGTTCGCTTTCACCTATCACGGCGCACGGCACTGTATTATATATCAGCGTTACCTCAGGCAACGTGTTACACAGTGCGTCAAAGCCGACAGCGTGACAGCCCGACATTCTGGCTTTTGCACGTTTTTCACGGCTTCTTGCCGCTACTGTAACCTCACAGCCCATCGCCGTAAGATACAGCGCAAGCTGTGAGGCGATTCTGCCAAATCCCAGTATAAGCACCTTCTGACCGAGCATCTGTACAGGTGTTGCGTTTATCCCGACAGCGAGCGCACCCTCAGCCGACGGCACCGCATTTCTCAGCATCACCGCCTCATCGGCATAATGATCCTCGCAGAAAAACTCGTTTTTTGCACAGAAATTTTTCACCGCAGGAGTTATCATACCGCCGATAACTATGCCGTGCGGCTTTAGTAATGCCGTCAGCAGTGAAAGCGGTATCGGCTCGTCGCATAGCGGAGCGTTTATGTTTATGCCGTCACGGCTTGCAGGGATACCCAGCACGGCAACGTCGCACTTCCCGTCGGGAAGCATATCACGATCGCTTTGCCCGTAGGTATACACCTCGTGCTTTCTGCTCAGCCTGTCGGCTGTGTAACGTAAGCGGACATCTCCGCCGAGTATAATAAGTTTCATATTCGTTTACCACGCTTTCTCAGGAATTTATATCTGCGCCGTATGACGTATGTATGCTTTATGAATATCGTGTATAATCTTTAGAAAACACCGATAAATCACCTTAAAACGCATATTACGCTGTTATCCGTTACATTTTTGCTATCATATTGTATGATTTTGCACTGTTTTTTGTGAAGAAAAGCGAAAAGACAATAAAAGCCCTTGTTTTTTCCAAATGTATATGGTATTATATGCAATAGAGGGGAACAATCCCCGTACACTTGTTGCCGACAGGCAGCAAATACAGAAAGGATCTAAGTGAAATGGCTACTAAGAAGACAAATACGACAGGAACTAAGACACCCGTAGCTGAAGCTGTAAAGACTGAAGCTGTAAAGGCTGCCGCTGAGGTAAAGGCAGATGCCGTAAAGGCTGTAAAGGCAGTTGAGAAGGTTGCTGAAAAGGCAGTTGAAAAGGCTACTGAAAAGGTTGCTGAAAAGGCACCTGCAAAGAAGCCCGCCGCTAAGAAGGCCGCTCCCGCTGCTAAGAAGCCCGCTCCCGCTGCTAAGAAGGAAGCTCCCGCTAAGCCCGCTAAGAAGGAAGCTAAGAAGGCTGCTCCCGCAGAACCCGACAAGTTCGCTCTTGCGGATATGGTAAGAGAAAAGTTTGCAAATAAGGACGTTTCAAAGGTAAACGAAAAGATCGCTATAGAGATCAAGGCTTACGGCGAGAAGGAATTCTACATTTATATTCTTATCGATGACGGTAAGGTAACAGTAGAGCCTTGGGGCTACATCGACAACGATGTACATATAGATATGCCTATCGCTGACGTTGTTGCTGTTGTAAACGGCAAGTACGATTTCGTTGCAAAGGCTATAAGCGGCGACTTCTACGCTATCGGTTGCTTTACAAAGCTGCTCAAGGCTTACGAAGCACTTATCAAGTAATTTTGCAAAACAGAATATAAGCGTTGACGCTTAAAATAATAATTGCAGGCGTAATTTCCATTGCGTCTGCAAATTATATTATATGTGGATATGAAGAAAAAACGGTAGGGAATACATCAGAACAAGGACAGGTACCAATAATGGAAAAAGTTAAAAAGGCAGTAATACTCGCCGCAGGCTTCGGAACACGAGTTCTCCCCGCAAGCAAGGCTATTCCGAAGGAAATGCTGAATATTGTCGACAAGCCCGCTATACAGTATATCGTTGAGGAAGTCATTAACTCAGGCATAACCGAGATACTGATAGTTCTGTCGAGAGGCAAGCAGGAGGTCGAGGATCACTTTGACCGCAAGCCCGATCTCGAGGCTCAGCTCCTTGCAGGCGGAAAGACGGAATTCTACAAGGTAGTATGCGACATTGCCGAAATGGGCAAGAACATCACCTACGTCCGTCAGCAGACGCAGAACGGCACAGGCGGCGCTGTTATGTATGCAAGGCAGTTTGTCGGAAACGATCCCTTCGTAGTTATCTACGGCGATGATGTTATAATCGGTGACGATCCCTGCACGGCACAGTGCTGCAGAGCGTACGAGAAGTACGGCAAGGCTGTCGTAAGCATGAAAGAAGTTCCGTTTGAGCTTGTGCTGAAATACTGCACGCTTGACGTAAAACCGCTTGAAGACAACCTCTACAGCATTTCGGATATGATCGAAAAGCCCAAGCCCGAGGAAGTGATCTCAAACTTTGCCATACTCGGCAGATGCGTTCTTCCTGCTAAGATATTCGATATTCTCGAAACCCTCCCGACAGGCGCAGGCGGCGAATATCAGCTTACCGACGCTATGAAACAGCTTGCAAAGAGCGAGGGTATGGTAGGCGTTGACTTTACCGGCACACGTTATGATATGGGCAACAAGCTCGGCATAATGAAGGCCTGTGTTGAGGTTGCACTGAATCACCCCGAGATAGGCGAGGATTTCAGAGCATATCTTAAGACACTGGATATATAAATATAACGACAAAAGCGGAGCGTGAAACCCACGCTCCGCTTCTTTTTATCATTACGTTGTTTTCTTTTTAAACCCGTATCCGCTCATATAATCTATCATCCCGTACTCGTCAATAAGATTGGCAACAGCAGGTATAAACTCATTCTCCCACTTGTATTTATCGGGATAGAGCGACCTTGCCACCGCCATATAGGATTTAAGCGTATTGTCAGGCTCAAAGCCAAGCCCATCCGAGCTTTTCGGCGCATTCGGGAACGGATTCTCATATAATCTCGTATAATGAGCGCACACGTTCCTGAGATCCGACAGGCACAGCATCCTGTCCTCTACCGTTCTGTAGTTAAGATCAAAATGCTGTGAAACCATATCCTTCTTATCCGCCGATTTCATATCTATCAGAAAATATGTCAGCGTTCCGAAGCTGAACAGCTCTACAGCCGCCCACACCGGCATTATACCGCCGTACTTTTTCTTGTGGTGCTTTACGAATTCCTCGTTCTCGTTTGCCTCGATAAGCCGCTCTATCTTCGACAAAAACGCCTGATGGTTATGATGCGGATCAAATCCCGAAGCATTGAGATAGCCCAGTGCCCCGTACTTCATAGCGTGATAATTTGAGATTATCGCCCTCATTGAGATCTCGATTTCCTCAAGATAGGTCATCAGCATACGGCGCAGTACCCTGTCAAAATCATAGACCTTCATTATCTGCTCAAAGGTCGTACCGTCCCTGTACTTGCCCTTTCGCTCCAGAAACGGCGCAAAGTAATAGGCAAGCCGGTAATAGTTGATATTTGTAAGGCACTTTCTTGCATACTCCTCATCATCTATTATACAGCCTCTCTGCCTCAGTATCTCGATCTGCTGTTTTATGGTAGCAGGCGTTTTGTTGAACTGCATTATTTGTTTTCCTCCGGTTTTTCAAGATCAATGAAACGTCCGAGCGTAAACGAGTATATTATCATCTGCTTTACCGGCACGGAAAATTCCTTCTCCAGTGCCTCTTTATATATATCAAGCTGTAACTTATAATCGTCCTTGTATTTCTGCTCATCGTCCGTTTTGTCTGTCTTGTAATCGACCAGCACAATACCGTCATCTTCGATAAAGAACATATCGGCTATACCCTGTACATAAGGCTCTGCGCCCTCAAGCATTTCACGGCTGTCCGCCCCGAATATCGCAGGATCGTAGCACTGCGTGTCAAGCCTGTGGAAAATAGGATACTCCCTGTACAGCTTTCCGTTCTTATTTGCCTGCACAATACGCTTCGCAACGTCATTTTTGTAGAATCCCGCTATATCGCCTGCGTCTATGCTGTTTTGCTCCGCCTTGTCAAGAAAACCTGCGGTACTGTTTTTGATATAGTCACTGATTTCGTATTCGCTTAGTATTTTCTCAAAAGGTATATGTTCCATCAGCTTATGATATGCGTCGCCACGGCGCTTTCCGCTGAGTTTGCCCGTATTGTTTTCGGTTAGGAATGAAGGCTTTCCTATAAACAGGCCGTAGTTTTCCTCGCCGTTTTTTTCTCTGAGATTAGCCGCAAGCTCGGTAGCTGTAAATTTTGCGGAAATTTTCGTCAGCGGCTCATATGCGTATGCCGCATTGAGCTTTTTCTCAAGCTCGCTTCTGAACTGTTCGTCAACGGCAATGTCGGTGCTGTCGTTATTTTTATCATCTGTATATTCATCGGCATTTTCCGCCCCCGTATTAAGTGCAGGAATTGTGAGGCTGTGTTCATCGCCTCCGTATGCAAGCGGATAAAAGATATATCTTACATCGCCGTAGTCGATTATACCGCTTTGCATATCGTTTACCTTATCGCACTCGGCTGACAGCGCCTCGATAAGCCACGAAAGATAACTGCTTCCGTTACACTTTCCAACCTTTTTTCCTGCCCTGTTTACGTCAAGCACAGACATATATTCATCACACGCCTTTGAAATATTGGCGGTGAATATCAGCTTGTTTTCGGCTCTTGTCGCCGCAACGTACAGCAGTCGCATTTCCTCGCTCTCAAGCTGTTTTTTTACCTCCTGCGCCGCCGCATGATATGCAGGCGACTGGATTTTGCTCATAGTGGAAATATCAACACTCTTTGACGCTACCGCATATTCCTCGCTTATCACAACATCGCCCATATAATCGTCAGTGTTGAATGACGATGCACAGTTTGCGACAAATACAACGGGGAACTGAAGCCCCTTTGACATATGCGTTGACATTATCTTTACTCCGTGTCCGCCTGCCGTCTGTGCCGCAGTAAGACTGCTCATATTTTCGAGGTTGAATATAAGGTCACCGAGCGTTCCGCCGTCCTTATAGTCCGAATACTCACGGGCGTATGAAACGAGCAGTTCAAGGTTTGCCTGACGTGTTGCCGGATCGTCACCGACACTGAGCAGTTCATCGGCTGAAATACGGTCATATATACTGCGGATAAGCTCCTGAGGTGAAGAAGAGGTTGCGGCATTTCTGAAGCTGTCAAGGTCATTTACAAATCCGGTACATTTAGCATCGGGCTTTATATCCTTTGTAAGTTCGTGGAGTTTTTCGTATTCCGATGTATCGTAGCCTCTCACCGCCTGCATAACACAGCTGTAAAGAGGTTTTCTCTTCATTCCGACAATTTCCTTTGTACCAAGACAATAATTTTCAAGTTCATCGGCACACTCCGCCCTGATTTTGCTTATGTCAAAGCCGAATGTTCCTGTCCTGAGCCGTGCCATATCATCGGCTGTAAAGCAATAAAGCGGTGACATAAGCACCTTTGCAAGTTCAGTGTCGTTATACGGATCGTTTATGACCTTGAGGAGCGACAGCATAAGTCTTATTTCAGGTCGGTCAAGCAGAACCGCCCTCTGATTATACGTTACGTTCAGTCCGTTGGCGGTGAGAACATTGACATAGTCGGCAATGCGGTTTTTAGGCGAACGCATGATGATTGCAAAATCGTCCTCGGTACAGGGTCGCTTGTCACTGCCGACCCTATAGCCCTGTGCTATCATCTGATTTATTCTTGCCGCAATATATGCCGCCTCGGTAACGACTGCGTTCTTTCTGTCTTTCTGCGAAACAATGCAGACCTCCGTCTTGTCCTCATCGGAAATCGGGCTGTCGCTGTCCTTTTCAAGTCCGCAGATAAGTCTGCCGTTTTCCGCATAATCAACACCGCCGTTCTCCTCTGTCATCATTCTGTCAAACAGCGTGTTTATTCCGTCGATAACGCACCTGTTACTGCGGAAATTTTCGTTCAGCGGCAGCTTGTCGAAATCGTCCGATTTGCAGATAGCCGAGAATACAGAAGGCTGTGCCCCTCTGAAGCCGTATATCGACTGCTTTATATCTCCGACAAAATACAGTCCCTGCTTGTTTTCGGTCAGCATTTTGAATATTTCGTACTGCAACCTGTTGCTGTCCTGGAACTCATCAACGATGATAAGGCTGAAGTCCGCTCTTTTACGGACCTTTTCGCCGTTTTCACGGAGCATACGATATACTCCTCTTTCCGCATCGGAAAAGTCGGCGCAGTTACGCCTCTGCTTTTCGGCGCTGTATGCCTTGTCAAAGCACAGCACAAGATTTTTAAGCGCAGTTACGGCAGGCAGGCTTTTTGCCATGTCGCTTCCAAATGAGGTTATCTTGTCGCAGGTCTTTATGAAATATTTCTCAAATATACTCTTTACGGCTTCTCTGTGGGCTTTTACCTGCTTTTCCGCACTTCTGTCCTGTGGCGCACGTTCCTTCGGGAACGAGGCGATATAGCCCTTTACGGTATTGTCTATGCAGAAACCGTTATTGACAAGAGCCGTCACCGCCTTGCCGTAGCTGTCCTTTATACCCTGTGCATAATCGCCGTGCTTCGTTATCGCGCTGTTGTTATCCTTTGTTCCGCCGTCATATTCCGCTATTGCACTGTCAAGGCTGTCCGCTTCGCTCTTAAAACGCTCCGCATACATTCCTGCAATGCCGATCAGTTTTTTCTTTATGTCCAGCATTATCTGAGGGTCGTCCGAGCGGTCGAGCCACTTTTCCGGCTCGGTATGGTTGATTGCCTTTTCGTGAACAGCAAGTATAATATCACGCAGACGGCGGTCGTCCTTTGCTACATAGTTTTCGACAATCACGTCCCTGTCGGCTTTGTCGCCGTTTGCGTAAAAGTCCTCAAGCACATCCGACAGTATATCTTCTTTCAGCGCTGTGCTTCTGGTTTCGTCTATCAGCGAAAAGCCTGCCGAAATGTCTGTAACAAGGTCTATATTTTCCCTGAGCAGTGAAAAGCAGAACGAGCTTATGGTAGAGATACGTGCTTTTCTGAGTTTCATTCTCTGATTACGCAGAAATCTCACGTCGGCGGAGCTTACAGCCTCGCTTATTCTCTGCCTCATAAGTGCGTCAAGTCTTGCCTTGAGTTCGTTTGCGGCTTTTTCGGTGAATGTTACCACGACAATTTTCGAGGGATCTATATTTTCGTTTTTGTCGCATATCAGCCTTACGACACGCTGAGTCAGAACGGCGGTCTTGCCGCTTCCTGCGCCTGCCGATACTATTGCCGGGTTTCTGCCCTGATTTATCGCCTTTATCTGAGCGTCGGTATATTTCATCACTTGTCACCCTTGCCTTTCTTTGCCTTTGCAACAACTATATCCTCACCGAATCCAACAGCCTCTGCGGACCCGACATCAACGCACGAACTCTGTTTCATTCCGCATATATCCTTGAAATCGCAATATTCGCAGGATAATGCCTTTCCGTCATCGACAAGCGGTCTTGCATCGACAATACCGTTTTTTACCTGTTCGGTGTTTTCTTTTACAACCTTTTCTATCCTGCTTTCGAGTTTTTTCAGCTTATCGCCGGCTATAGTCACAGCGGAATAGAAATTGGTGCTGACCTCCTTGTCCCTTTCAAACTTCACACCGCTGTATAAAAGGCGTTCCGCCTCCTGCTGAGTACCCTCAACGGCAAAGCCCTTCTCCTTATGCTCGTCAAGCCAGATACCACGCTTAAGTTCATCGGACGGCGCTTTTATATCCTTGAGAGAAGTCTTTCCGGACGGATGGTACAGTGCGGCTGACGGCGTAAAGCCGTTTGCTCCGTTGTTTTTTGCAAGTGTGAAAAGATACAGTAAAAGCTGCAGGTCAAGCCCGTAGTAGATACGGCTCAGCTTTGCGTCCTTGTTTCCGGTCTTGTAGTCTATTACTCTTATCTGACCGCCGCTTTTGTCATCGTTATACGCTATATCTACACGGTCTACCGTTCCGCCTACCGTTATCGTCTGACGGCTTTTGTCAGCAAGCTCTATGTCAAAGCTGTACGGCGAAATGTCAAAGCCGTTCTCGCTCTTTCCGCTTTCCAGCTTAAGTTCGAAATATGACGGCACAAACCTGCTCTTTTCAAGCTCCTGCGCCATATATTTTATAAGATAGAACGCAGTTACCGAAAGTGCGTTATAAAGCGTGTTGAACCTTGCGCTCATATTCTCCTCGGTAAGCAGATACTTTTTTCTGTAATCCGCAAGCGCCTGTTCGATAAGGTCCTTTATTCTGCCGTCGGGAATTTTGGGATTTCCGTTCTCCTTTGCGCCCACATACAGCCTTTCAAAGCAGTATTTCATTATGTAGTGCATTATATTTCCGTAGTTGCTCGCATTCATCGCAATGCCTGCCGATGACGAAAGGTTCATACCGTAGCGCAGGAAATACGCAAACTTACAGCCGTTCAGCTTTTCTATTGCCGTAGGCGAAAGCGCTGTCTGCGGAAAAACTATCGGCGCAATGTCGCTTATCCTGTGTATGTCGGAGTTTCCGCTGTTATTGCTCATTACAGCCTTTATCCTGTCGATTGAGCTTGATTCCTTTTCGTTTTCCGAAAGCACGGCTTCAACGGCTTTCTTCTGTCCGTCCGTAAGCTGTGCAGAATTTATTACATACTGCTTTTCAGCCGACTTCACGCTTTCGGTCATATAAAGTGCGTCAAGATTATCCGCATTTATGAGCTCTGCACCGAAGTGCTTAGCTATATCGGCAATATATTCCGATGCGTTTTCCTTTTCACCGGTAAACGTGATAAACAGCTTCTCGCCTGCAAGCGTCATAGCCTTATATGCGTCAAGCACCGCCGATGAATATCTCGCCTCGTCGTTTTCAAGTTCAATATCGTTTTCGGCAAGACGCTGTACATCATCGGATGTGAACACGCTGTTGCCCTCGGGATAAATGTCGGGGAATGCGCCGTCTGCGGCTCCCATCACAAATACCGCCTTAACCTCCCTGCTCCTTGTTCTTGCAGGATCTCCGAACAGCACGCTGTCAAGAACATTCGGAGTGCGTGATATGCTGATACGGGAGGCACAGCTGTGGATAAGTGCGGAGAACTCCGCAAGCGTAAGAGGAGTATCGTCAAGCGTTTCATACAGCGATGTCAGCATTTCCGACACAGTACGCCACAGCTGGTTATATTCCTCGGTAAGCTCTTTTACATAACGGAGCTGTCTTGTAGAGTTGTCCTGACACTTGCCCTGTATAGCGGCACTTATATCCACCTTGTCGAAAAGGAAAGCGGTAAACTTCTTTACAAGCTCCCTGCCGCCGATGCCACGCACCGACTCAGCAAATTCAACAAGAGGTGTAACCGTTGCGATTCTTATCTCCTCTACCCTCTGCTCCGATGCGTTTGTTATATGCGGCATAGGCTTATCCCATTTCTTGCGTTTAAGATCCCAGCACTCCGCATATTCCTCCATAAGATGCTGTTCTACAAGGTGTCTTTCCTTTAGCGTCATAGGGACTGTCTTGCCGTTATTCTTTTCGGACGGCAGACGCACAAAACCGCTTCTTATATACCGCAGTATATTTGTACCTGTAGGATTATCCGCCGCTTTGAGAAGTGCCTCAAAGAATCTCAGCATCGGCTTCTCCGAGATCGGTACGGGAAGGTCGGCGAATACAGGCACATCATATCTTGCCGCCGCCGAATTTACTGCGTCCTTGTATTTTGCGGGAGAAGCGCATATCACCGCAATATCCGAGTATCTGTAGCCCTCACAGCGTACCAGCTTTCTGATATTTGCACACACAAAATCAGCCTCGCCGCTGACAGAGGACGAATAAGCCATCGTTATGCCGTCACTGTCCGCCTTGCTATCCTTTACACCCGTCTGCAAAAAGTCACGCAGTGCCTTGAGATTGCCGTTTTTGTAACGGGGAGCCTTGCCGCAAAGACGGGTATATTTTATGTCCTCCCTGTTGCCTCTTTCAAACAACCGCTCTGTCCTGTCGCACGTTGCAAAGACCTCCGCCTTGTTTTCGTCCGTACAGAGCGCAACCACAAAGTTCACGCCCTTATCCGCAAGCGCCCTTAAAAAATTCTGCTGTGCTCCGCTGAAGCTGTCAAAGCCGTCAATATATATCGTTGTGTTTTCGTCAAAACTGTCGCCGTTTCTTATCACCTGTGCGGCAAGCGTAAGATTATCCTGCCTGTCGGCATATTTCTCGGTCAGCTTTTTATCATAAACGCTGTATACCGCCGCAATATCGCCTATCTTCTCGGCAAGATGGACAGGCAGCCGTTCAGCCGTGTTTTTTTCGGGAGAATACAGTGTTTTCGTCAGTTCATCAGCGGATATGCCTGCCGCCTTGAGTTCGTTTACTGCCGAAAGGCACATCTCTACAAAGCCGTTTTTCCTTGCGGCATTGCCGTAAAACTTAAGATCGCCGCACAGCCCTCTGACAGCACCGCTCATTATGGCTGTCTTTGCCGTGGTATCCGCATAGGTTTTCTGAGGGCAATGCTTTTTCAATATGCTTTCGGACAGCGACATAAAGCCCATTACCTTTATGTCCGAAGTCTTTTCATCGGTTTCCTTGGCAACACGTCTTTCGCTTTCAAAAACAAACTGATCCGGAACAAGAAGTATCCTGCTTTTGCTGTCGTTCTTAAGAAGCTCATAGAGTGCGGCTGTCTTGCCGCTTCCGGCAGGACCTGTGATGATATGTGTCATACTTTTTATTTCCCTCCGTAAAATATATTCCGTAAAACGAGATACGCCTTTTGCTATCGTTAATATAATAACATATTTGCTGTACCATTTCCAGTACAGGAACGATTTTATTCGGCAGTTACGGCACATTTTCAACAAATTCTTTACATCACGGCGAAAATGTAGTATAATATAAAGGCAAATACAAATCGACAGCCCCGTCCGACACGGAATTTATAACGGAGGCAGTATCATCACACGGGACAGCATCTGCCGTCCCTGCATTTTTGAAAGGAAACATCTTATGTCTGAATTAATGTTAGGTAATCAGGCGGTCGCAAGAGGTCTTTACGAAGCAGGAGTCAGCGTTATATCAAGCTACCCCGGCACACCCAGCACCGAGATAACCGAATTTTCGTCAAAATATCCCGAAGACGAAATGTACTGTGAATGGGCGCCCAACGAGAAGGTAGCCTGCGAGGTCGCAATAGGCGCAAGCATTGCAGGTGCAAGGAGCTTCTGCGCTATGAAGCACGTTGGTCTTAACGTAGCGGCTGACCCTCTTTTCACAGCAAGCTACACAGGCGTAAACGGCGGTATGGTACTTGCAGTAGCCGATGACCCCGGTATGCACAGCTCACAGAACGAGCAGGACTCACGCCACTATGCCATCGGCGCCAAGGTTCCTATGCTTGAACCGTCCGACTCACAGGAGTGCAAGGACTACGCAAAGCTCGCTTATGAGATTTCGGAAAAGTTCGATACTCCCGTAATTCTTAGACTTACAACAAGAGTAAGCCACTCTCAGTCGGCTGTAACAACAGCGGACAGAATTCCCCACACTATCCCCGAATACAAGAAGAATATCGCAAAGAACGTAATGGTTCCCGCAAACGCTATAAAGAAGCACGTTGTAGTTGAACAGCGTACGCTCGACCTTATCGAATATGCCGAAACATCGGGCATAAACACTGTCGAGATGAACAGTGACGAGATAGGCGTTATCACTTCGGGTATCTGCTACCAGTACGCAAAGGAAGCGCTGGGCGACAAGGCAAGCTACTTAAAGCTCGGTATGGTAAACCCTCTGCCCGTAAAGCTGATAAAGGACTTTGCCGCTAAGGTAAAGACGCTCTATGTTATCGAAGAGCTTGACGATGTTATCGAAACACACTGCCGAAAGAACGGCATTGACGTAAAGGGCAAGGAGCTGTTCACCCTTCAGGGCGAATACTTCCAGAGCAAAGTAAGACAGGTCGTTCTCGGTGAAAATGACGAATGGCAGACTCTCGATGCCGAGATACCCGTTCGTCCTCCCGTACTCTGTGCAGGATGTCCCCACAGAGGCGTATTCTACATACTCAAAAAGCTCGGTGTTATGGTAAGCGGCGATATAGGCTGTTACACGCTCGGCGCCGCCGCTCCTCTCAGTGCAATCGACACGACAGTATGTATGGGCGCAAGCATAAGCGGTCTGCACGGCTTCAACAAGGGCAGAAAGGGCGAATACGAGGGCAAGGCGGTAGCCGTTATCGGTGACAGCACATTTATGCACAGCGGTATCACGAGCCTTGTTGACATTGCATACAACCGCAGTAATTCTACCGTTATCGTCCTTGATAACAGCATTACAGGTATGACAGGTCACCAGAACAACCCTGCAAACGGCAAGAACATATACGGCGACCCTGCATCTGCCGTTAACCTTGAAGCACTCGCTCACGCTATCGGCATAAACAGCGTTACAGTTGTAGACCCCGGCGACCTTGCCGAAACCGAAAGAGTTATAAAGGAGGAGCTTGCAAAGGCTGAGCCTTCGCTCATAATCGCACGCAAGCCCTGTGCATTGCTCAAGACTGTAAAGCACAAGCCTCCGTTCCATATAGATGCCGACAAGTGCAAGAACTGCAAGTCCTGTATGAGAATAGGCTGTCCGGCACTGGTTTCAGGCGACAAGTGCATCACTATCGACAATACCCTGTGCGTAGGCTGCGGACTGTGCGAACAGCTCTGTAAGTTTGACGCTATCAAGGAATAAGCTCTGAAAGGAATATAGCTATGGAAACAAAATCAATAATGATAGTCGGCGTTGGCGGACAGGGTACACTTCTTGCAAGCCGTATACTCGGCAGTGTTCTCGGCACGGCAGGCTATGAGGTTAAGGTAAGCGAAGTACACGGAATGTCACAGCGTGGCGGTTCTGTCGTAACATATATAAGATACGGCGAAAAGGTATACAGCCCCGTTATCGAAAAGGGTCAGGCTGATATGATAGTAAGCTTTGAACAGCTTGAGGCCGCACGTTATGTATCATACCTCAAAAAAGACGGTACAATAATCACAAACACACAGAAGATAAGCCCTATGCCCGTTATCACGGGTGCGGCTGAATATCCCGACGGCATTATCGACAAGATAAAGGCTATGGGTATAAACATTATCGCAGTTGACGCTCTCTCAGCCGCAGAAAAAGCCGGCAGTGCAAGAGCCGTTAACGTTGTGCTTATGGGCGTTCTTTCAAAGGTACTTCCCGGCATCGAGCTTGACGCTTGGAAAAAGGCAGTTGAAAAGTGCGTACCCGCAAAGGTTATAGAGATAAACGAAAAGGCTTTCGATCTCGGCAGAGATCTGTAAGCGTTCAAAAAGGAGCTTTTCTTGAAGATTATTTCCGACTCAACGCCGCTCATTGACGGCTACCGTATGCCTGCGGAGTTTTCCTCGCACAGCGGCTGTATAATAATATTCCCCGAGCGGCCGGATTCGTGGCAGTACGGCGGAGTAAAGGCAAAAAAAGCGTTCTGCGAGGTTGCCTGCGCCATTGCAAAAAGCGAAAAGGTCACCGTTCTTGCCTCATTTGAACAGTATGAAAACGCACGCAGAATGCTCCCCCCTCATATCCGTGTTGTCGAGATGTCCTCTGACGATGCGTGGGCGAGAGATGTTTCCCCCGAGTTTGTCGTGAACGATAAGGGTGATATGCGTGGTGTGGACTGGTATTTCAATGCGTGGGGCGGTCTTGTTGACGGGCTTTATTTCCCGTGGGACAAGGATAACAAGATAGCACGCAAGGTCTGCGATATGCTCGATGTCGATGTTTATGACTTCAGCGACTTCGTTCTTGAGGGCGGAAGTATAAGCGCTGACGGCGAGGGTACGATCCTTACCACTGAAGCGTGTCTGCTCAGTGCAGGAAGAAATCCTCAGCTGTCCAAAGCGGAAATCGAAGAAAATCTCTGCGAGGGTCTCGGCGCAAAAAAAGTAATATGGCTTCCGGGCGGTATACTGGGCGATGAAACAAACGAACACGTTGACAATATCTGCGTGTTCGCCGCTCCCCACACCGTGCTTTTATCGTGGTGCGAGGACGAAACGAGCGAACAGTACAAGATGTGCCGTGCCTGCCTTGACGTGCTTGAAAACAGCACAGACGCACTCGGCAGAAAGATAGACGTTGTAAAGCTCGCTATGCCAAATCCGATATATATGACTGAGGAAGAAGTCGCAGGTCTTGACCTGTTTGACGGCGAGCCTACAAGAGATACCGTAAGCCCGCTCAGCGCAAGCTATGTAAATCTTTATATAGGCAATAGGACAGTGGTAATGCCTGCTTTCGGCGGTGAGAATACGGAGTATGACCTCAGAGCAAAGAGTGAAGTACAGAAGGTATTCCCCGACCGTGAGATAATACAGATATACGCCCGTGATATACTTATCGGCGGCGGCAATATCCATTGCATAACCCACCAGATACCGTCATTTGTCAGAAAGGAAACTCCCTATGATAAGTAATGTCAAGGTTGCGGCAGTACAGATGAGCTGCAGTGACGACCGTGAAGAAAATATAGCAAAGGCAGAGCGTATGGTAAGACAGGCGGCATCGGACGGAGCGAATGTGATACTTCTCCCCGAGCTGTTCGAGCTTCCGTACTTTTGTCAGGAGAAGAATTACGATTACTATTATCTTGCCGACAAAACCGAAGAAAACCCTGCCGTAAAGCGTTTTATGCAGGTCGCAAAGGAAACCGGTACGGTTATCCCCGTCAGCTTCTACGAAAAGCACGGAAACGCATTTTTCAATACGATAGCTATGATAGACTGTGACGGCTCGCTTATGGGAATATACCGTAAGAGCCACATTCCCGATGACCATTTCTATCAGGAGAAGTTCTACTTCACACCGGGCGACACAGGCTTTAAGGTGTGGAATACAAAGTTCGGCTGTATCGGTGTCGGTATATGCTGGGATCAGTGGTTTCCGGAGGCGGCACGCTGTATGGCTCTTATGGGCGCAGATATGCTCCTTTACCCCACCGCTATCGGCAGCGAGCCTATACTGGAGTGCGACTCGATGCCCCACTGGAGAAGGGCTATGCAGGGTCATTCGGCGGCAAACCTTGTTCCCGTTATCGCCGCAAACAGGATAGGTACAGAGTACGTTCACCCCACCCCGGAAAATCAGAATCAAAACTCATCGCTGACCTTCTACGGCTCGTCATTCATAACCGATGCTACGGGAGCGATAGTTTCAGAGGCTGACAGAACGGACGAGGCGGTTATAACAGCGGTAATAGACCACGAGCAGAACCGTGACCTGCGTCAGAGCTGGGGCGTGTTCCGTGACCGCCGACCCGAGTTGTACGGAAAGATTATGGAACATTAACTTAAACCGTTGTGTTCCTACGGTTTATTTATCCGGAGATTAGCATGACCTGTTTTTATTGTAAAGGCGATATGACTGAAAGCACAACCACACATTTTGCCGAGCTGAAAAACTGTATAGTTATCATCAAAAATGTACCCTGTTATAAGTGTACTCAGTGCGGTGAAACCGCATATACCGCCGATGTTGCCGAGCGATTGGAGCAAATTATTTCAACGCTCGAAAAAAATCTCACCGAAATAGCTGTGGTAAACTACTCTGCGGCATAAGCTATAGTTGCACTCCTTGACAACCCCCGACCGTTATGCTAAAATAACAATACAAACAATAAAATAATTCTGCCACCGGGTAGAGATGCGAAAGCACCGTAGTACATCGTTAGGTCTTTGAAGATGTACCTGCGGTGCTTTTTCGGTAAATTTACGGAGGATACAATGCTCAGAAAACTGAACAACTACTTCACAACCTTTGAAAAAATACTATGGATAGGCTCGTTAGTGCTGATAACAGGCTCTGCCGTTATGTTCGGCAAGGACGGGATACTGTCCGTCATAGCGTCGCTTATCGGCGCTACCTCGCTTTTGCTCAATGCCAAGGGCAACCCCATAGGACAGGCTCTCGGCGTGATTTTCAGCATACTCTATGCGATAATCTCCTTCTCCTTTGCCTATTACGGCGAGATGATAACCTATCTCGGACTCACAGGACCTATGGCGCTTGCCGCTTTTATAAGCTGGATAAGAAATCCGTTTGCAAAGGGCAAGGCTGAGGTAAAGGTAAATCATATCCACAGGGGCGAGGTTCTCTTTATGTTCATACTCGCCGCCGTTGTCACCGTAGTTTTCTACTTCGTACTCGACTTTTTCAACACGGCAAATCTTATTCCGAGTACCGTTTCCGTCACAACGAGCTTCATCGCCGTATATCTCACATTCCGCCGCAACCGTTTCTTCGCTGTCGCCTATGCCGCAAATGATATAGTGCTTATAATCCTGTGGTCGCTCGCCGCCTTGACCGATATAAGCTATATCTCGGTCGTAGTCTGCTTTGTGATTTTCTTTGTAAATGACATATACGGCTTTGTAAGCTGGAGCGCAATGCGGAAAAGACAGGCGGCTGAAATTCGGCCGTGAAATATAAGGCATAAAAAATGACGTTACCGACAAGATAGCGTCATTTTTAATATACAGTTTTTTCGGCATTCAAAGCTCCGCCCGCATATATTCACGGCAGGCAAGCCCCGGTTTATTTCTTCTTGGCTTTCTTTTTCGGCACAGGCGTTATCCGTTCGAGAATTTCGACCGCCTTTGCCGTAAGCTTCCTGTCCTCTATATCAAGTATATAATGCTCCTTTGCGCTGTCATACGGCACACCGCACTCAGCGCCCGACATAAGTTCTTCGATTTCGGGGAGCTTTTTAACATATACCGTATTGTCGCAGACAAGCAGGACAGGCTTATCATTGACATAAACCATATATTCGCCGAACATCTTTTTATACCGCACGTTTTCGATACCGACAAGCTGTTCACAGACAAATTCTATGTATTCCTGCGATGTTGCCATTTCTCAGCCTCTGCCTTCTTTTCTCTTTACAAAAAATCTTATTGCAAACAGCACCGCCAGCATAAGAGCCACCGAGAAGCCAAGCACTATGAATACGTTATGCACAAAGCCCGACAGCAGATAGCCGACAACGCACACCGCCGCAACTGTCAGCGCATACGGCAGCTGTGTCGAAACGTGATTGACGTGGTCGCACTGTGCACCTGTCGATGCCATAATGGTGGTGTCCGAGATAGGCGAACAGTGGTCGCCGCACACCGCACCCGCAAGGCAGGCTGAAATGCAGATGATGACCATTGACGGAATTTCTCCCGTCTGCGCAACATTCGCAAGCTCCGCATCAAACACGCTCGTAACGATAGGGATAAGTATGCCGAACGTTCCCCACGATGTACCCGTTGCAAAAGCAAGCCCGATAGCCACCACGAACAGTATTACAGGCAGAAGCACGCTAAGCGCCGTTGCACTCTGTACCACTCCCGAAACAAAAGCGCCTGCTTCAAGGTGGTTCGTCATCGTTTTAAGCGTCCACGCAAAAGTCAGTATGAGTATCGCAGGCACCATCTGCTTGAATCCTGCGGCAATAGAATCCATACATTCGTTGAACTTCAGCACACGGCGGAACATATAATATGCGATTATAACTATCAGCGCCGAGATAGAGCCGAGCGACAGACCGTAGGCCGCATCGCAGTTTGCAAATGCCGTCACAAAATCCGTACCGGAGAAAAAACCGCCGGTATAGATCATACCCACAACGCAGAACACGATAAGCACAGCAACCGGAAGTATAAGGTCAATAACCCTGCCACGCTCGGTCACCGGCTGTGCGTCCTGCTCATAAGTATTGTTTTGCGTCGTGAAAATATCACCGTTCTTTGCGTTATCCTCGTGTATTTTCATCGGTCCGTAATCCGTATCGCTCGCCGATATGAATATTACCATAAGTATCGTTAAAAATGCGTACAGATTATACGGGATAGTGTTTATGAACAGCGATATTCCGTTTACGCCCTCGACCGTACCGCTTACCGCCGCCGCCCACGATGAGATAGGTGCGATAATGCAGATAGGTGCGGCTGTCGAATCTATAAGATAAGCGAGCTTTGAACGTGATATGTTGTGCTTGTCGGTTATCGGCCTCATTACCGAGCCTACAGTCAGACAGTTAAAATAATCGTCAACGAATATCAGCACACCGAGGAAAAACGTTGACAGTGCAGCTCCCCGTCTGCCCTTGATATGAGCCGCCGCCCATTCACCGTAGGCACGGCTGCCGCCCGCCTTGTTCATCAGTACAACGATTATTCCCAGTACAACAAGGAACACCAGTATTCCGACATTGTATGCGTTTGAAAGATTTGTTATAAGACCGTCCTGCACGACCGCCTTGAACGTTCCCTCAAATCCCGTTCCCGATGCCGCCGCATAGATTATTCCTCCCGACAATATTCCGACAAACAGCGAGGAATACACTTCCTTTGTGATAAGTGCAAGTCCTATCGCTATGACCGGCGGAAACAGCGACCACAGCGTACCTTTGGCTTCGGTTATCGGTGCGGCAATAATACAGCATACCGTAAAAGCCACGATGAGCAATCCGAACACCGCTTTGCTCAGATAAGATTTTTTCTTCTTTTCCATTGTTACTTCCTTTTCGCCCGTAAGCCTGTCACACGGGCGGATTTACGTTTTAAGATACTTTAATGGTACATTATTTCGGCTCTGTTGTCAAGCGTTTATAGATTAAAACCGCCGTAAAAAAGCGTATTTCCTGCACTTGCAACCAAAAATTCCGCCCCGATAACCCGGAACGGAAAAAATCTGTATTCAATATGCTATCTGAACCCGTCAATCTTCCCTGTACTCCATAGTATACAGATACTGACCGGATTTCAGTTGCTTTTTAGCGGTATTCTTCATTCCGCACTTAGTGTATTTAGCTACCTTAAGCTCAGTGTCGGTATCAAGCACGCAGGGTATACCCTCCCTTGCCGCTTCGGAAAAAGGGTGTTCCAGTATCTTTTTCATATATCCTTTTCCCTGATATTCACGCAGAACTACCACCATCGACACCGCTACATAATCCTTTTCCTTTTTGTAAACTTTGGCGTAAAGCTCCTCGCTTGAACCAGCCACTATTCTCACACTGCGAAATGACATCTCCCTGAGCATTCTCCCGACCATATGTAACGCAGGCTTCAGCTTTATTTTAGTGCTTTTGCGCCAATACGCAAGAAACCCCTCGTGATTGTCGGACGTAGTGTACAAAACCCCCGAATTGTAGAAATACTCCGTCATTATCTCAAACGCCTTTATAATATCCTCACGAGGCGCAGTTGTAGCAATACCGTCGCCCTCTGCGGCGAAGGCTTCGCCGATAAGCGTTCCGTAATGCGCCAGCTCTTCCTTTGTCATATTACTTACTTTCTGCATGGTTTTTTCGCTCCTGTTTCAAAGTTAGTTATCGCTAATTATATTATAACCGATTTCAGCCCGGCAGTCAACCAAAAATTCCGCAATTTCCAAAGCAGACCGCTTTATATCAAATACAGCGTTTTATCTTCGTGCCGCAAACCGTCAATAAAATCAGCCGTATATTATGCAAAAACTGTTTTCGCATTTTTTATTTCGGCATTTTCCATCCTTTCCGCATTTTTTATTTTGCTGTTTTACTCCTTTTCCGCACTTTTTGCAATACCCATCCCCATTTTTGCATAAAAAACCCCGCCCCCGAAATCACGGAGGCGGAGTGGTATATGTTTAATCATTTTTACTAATAATCTTACTTGCCAATTCACCTATTATTTTAGTCAATTCATTTTCAAAATCTCTCGAAACATCATCTGCATAACTTATTGCATGAGCACACTCGTGCAATAACGTACCAGCATAGTCAGTAATACAGCTAAGCTGATTTCGCTTAATGAGAATTTTTCCTTCTTCCTGTATCCAAAGTCCTAAAGGTTCATAGTAAAATCCATGTTCGTATATTTTTTCTACTAAAAGTATATCTTTTACAGCCTCTGGTTTTCCTCCAATTAAGCTCAATATATCCGAAGTTTTATTATAAATGTTTCGTTCATCTACTGTAAGTTCTGAAACATCCACAACAGTTGGTGTAAAATTGCTTTTCTCATCTTCTATATATTGCCTTACTGTTGTTAACGTGTTACCATTTTCTGCAGTATCATTATACTTATTCATTTTAATGATTAAGCTATCAGATACAACTATCGGATTCTGTCCGTTTCTCTGCATTTCATCTATTATTGATGGAGCTTCCATCATTTCTTGTGCAGTAACAAAAGTTGTTTTAGAATCAATTTCACTTAGCTTTTTTGACGCATATATAGCAACATCATTCCATGACAATTCATCGTGCTTATCGCCTGAAGTGAAGTACTGCAAATCATCGACTAATTCTTCTATCACATCTTCCGAATCACAACTCAGCAATATATCTTTTATTCTGCTCGTATATGCACTTCTGCCTACATTAGTTCGTTCTCGATTCAAAGCCTTCTTTATTTGGCTGTTAAGTAAAGTGATGTTGTATGAAAATAAAAAATTATCTTCTTGAGCGACTTTAACGCCATTAATATAAATAATACTATCGACACCATTTTTTTGAATTACTTGTCCGTATTTGGTTGTTTCCAATATATCATCATTTGTGAAAGACAAGAAAAGCGATTTTGCTTTCTCAATGTCATCTGCAGCACATCCAAACAAGCAAAAATCGGTTCCAATCATATTCTCGTTTTCGGGAGGTAAAATTTCTGCATGCAAAGTAATTATATCTTCAAAACCAACTTTTGATGTAGCCTTTAATGTAATATCACCATATTTTGATTTGATTTTTACTTTTATATTGTGCCGATATAATGTAGCTAAAGCATCTTTCAAACCAACACCAAATCTACCAATGAGTTTATCGTTATTCAATTTTTCGTCATTTTCATTCTGCGTTAAATGATGATAATTCAAACCACGTCCATAATCTTTAATATGCCACCAACTGCTATCATCTTGGTAGATATCGATGTTTTTGGTTCTTGTAAGTATCTGCTCATCCAATGCGTTTGCAATAATCTCTCGTATGGCATGATAAACTTCCCAATTTTCAAGTATTTTTTCAATGTTTAAATCGAATTCTCTGATTTTCTCCATAGCAATTTGCTCCTCATAATATTTTGTAAGGTCAAAAAATTACCGCTAAAAACATATTACCATTTATTTTTAATTTTGTCAACACCATTGAAAGCTATACAAAAACCCCGCCCCCGAAACCTCGGGAGCGGGGAAATCGCCTATATCTATCGCTTCACTTACGCATTCTTGTCAAGACCTGTGATTTCAAGTGTATCACGAGCAATAAGAAGCTCCTCGTTTGTAGGAATTACCCATACCTCAACCTTGCTGTCGGGAGCAGAAATCTTTGTGAGCTTGCCCTTTAAGCCGTCGTTTACAGAGTTGTCGAGCTTAATGCCGAGATATTCCATATTCTCGCATACGCCCTTTCTTACTTCCGGAGCGTTCTCACCGATACCGCCTGTGAAGATAACAACGTCAAGACCGTTCATAGCGGCTGTGTAAGAACCGATGTACTTCTTTATCTCGTATGTCAGCATATCTGTAACAAGCTGTGAACGCTTGTCGCCCTGCTGTGCGGCGCTTGTAATATCTCTGTTGTCGCTGAACTGACCCGAAAGTCCGAGGAAGCCCGACTTCTTGTTGAGATAGTCGCTCATCTGTGCGGGAGTGAAGCCCAGCTTGTTCTGTACGAATTCAACAGCCGAGGGGTCAACACTACCCGAGCGTGTACCCATGATGATACCGTCAAGAGGAGTAAAGCCCATTGATGTATCTACAGACTTTCCGTCCTTGATAGCTGTTATGGATGAACCGTTGCCAAGGTGGCAAGATACGATGTTAAGACCTTCAAGGCTCTTGCCTGTGACCTCGCCGTACTTCATTGATACAAAGCGGTGTGATGTTCCGTGGAAGCCGTACTTTCTTACGTGGAACTGCTCATAGCACTCATAAGGCATACCGAACATATAAGCCTTGGGAGGCATTGTCTGGTGGAACGCCGTATCGAATACTACTACCTGAGGAGTTGTTTCGGGGATAACCTTCTTGCAGGCTCTCAGCGCAAGTGCGTGTGCGTGGTTATGTACGGGAGCAAGGTCTGCAAGACCGTCTATCTGATCTATAACCTCGTCTGTTACGATTGTTGTCTTTGTGAATACCTCAGCACCCTGCACTATTCTGTGACCTACAGCGCCTATCTCGCTCATATCCTTGATAACAGCGGCGTCGCCCTTTGTCATTACCTCAACCAGCTTTTCAAAAGCCTCTGTGTGAGTGGGGAACGAACATTCCTCTACATATTCCCTGCCGTCAAACGTCTTGTGAGTGATCTTTCCGTCTATACCGATACGCTCGCAATTTCCCTTTGCTATGACCGACTCATCCTTCATATCTATAAGCTGATACTTCAGTGATGAACTGCCGGCATTTACTACCAGAATTTTCATTTAAATAAGATACCTTTCTGAATTTATTTTTGCTGAACGCAATATCATTATTATTTTAAACCAAACCGCCCGAAAAATCAAGTGCTTTGACGAAAAATACGACTGCTTGCCGATATTTTTACACCGTGAGGAGAAAACAAGAAAAACCGCCCCGATTAAAAGGCAGTTTTCCGTTTATCCGGTTTTCCTCACAGGCCTTATATACTTCCAGTATCTCCTGCAGTCGTGATAGAAGTAAAATACCCTGCCCTGCGTTTTGTCAAGCTCATAGCCCGACTTTTCATAGTCAAAGTCCTTCATAGCCTGTTCTATCTTTGCTTCAACCGCACTGTTTTCGGTCTGAAAGTCAAACGGTCCGTGTTCAAATACGATATACTCGCCCTCAGGCACGTCTATGATCTGCATCTGCCTTGGTATCTCTCCGCTGTAGTCGGCAGGAAGCCTTACACCGTAAGCCTCAGCCAGCGGAATGCCCCAGCTGCATATTCTTCCCTCAGGCTCATTAATGAATGCCATCACCTGACCGCTTCCGCTGTTCGCCTCATCGCCGCCCATATCGTCGAGCTTGCCCTTGATACTGTCAAGCAGTCCGCATATAGTTGCACAATCCTGTCCTGGAATACGGCTCTGCTTTTCCCAGAAGTCGTAATACTCTATACTCTCGTAGTTTCTGATATGCAGGAATTTATGAGCCGGTATCGCTACGAAATACGCCTTAATATCACCGTTTGTCTGTGCCATACCTGTTCCTCCTATGCCTAAAAGATAGCAGTCGAAAGGCCTTATAGCCGTGCGGAGAATTACAGGTACAGGGTGTAAGCGGTAAGCGCTCGGAGTAATTCCGTATGCCGCTTTGAATGCCCTTGTGAACGCCTCGTGAGATGTAAAGCCATAGTCAAGAGCTATATCAAGTATGCCCTTGTCGGTATCTCTCAGTTCCCTCAGCGCAAAAGCAAGCCTGCGGTATCTCATATAATCCCTGAGCTTCATTCCCGATATTTCGCTGAATTTCCTTGAAACATAGTATTCCGAGTAGCCAAGCGTCTGCGACAGCCTGCCGAGTGTCAGCCTTTCGTCCTCGCCTCTTTTTATACACCTGTCTATGTCGTCAACAATATTCTGAATATTCATATACCATTCGTTTATCCCGTTCATCTGTTTTTCTCCCGTACAGCTTTCTTCCATCTTTTCGACTGTATTCATTTTATCACAAACGAGAAAGCCGAAACTTGATACGGCTTGCTGTTTTTACTGAAGGCAGCACAGTATTTTCATATCAGATCAAGATAAGTCTTGAGATCGCCGACAAACTGATTTCCGCACCGTGCAAGCTCACCGAGCACTCGATCGGTTCCTTTTTCGGTCGTATACCAGTTTTCTTTGGTGATGTTATAGCAATGTACGGGGCAGACCGTCATATCAACATTCGGGAAAGCCATTTGATACAGCATTAAGCATCGGCGAGCATGAAAGGCTTTACAAACAATTATACCGCTTTTTATCATTATGCCCTTTTCATCAACGGCTTTACGAGAGAGAAATGCGTTATCACGGGTATGCCCCGACTTGCTTTCTTCAATGATCGCAGTCTGCGGAACGCCGTTTTTTACGAGTACATCTGTAAAAAACTCGCAGTCTGACCGGTAATCGCCACTATAAATTTCCGCTTTTGAGCGGACGCCGTGCCATTTTTCCTCTTTAACGCTTACTCCTCCTGACGGGACTATCCAATCAGTCAAACCTTGTCGGTATAATTCTGCGGCATATTCGGGCTGTTCAGGGTGTGAGCCGCCCGGCAGAAAAATCGCATCGACCTTTTGAGGTTCTCCTGACACAAAGATATAATCTGAAATATCTGTGATGATCCGGTTTGGCATAGGGGTTCTCCTCTTAGTTTTTTTGTAAAAGAAAAATGCGTGATCAATACGGCTTGCCGTCCTGCTTATTCCTCCGGCGTAAAGAACACATTCCCGTCATCGTCTGTCGTAAACACCGTGAAGCCTGTATAGCACACGTTTCCGTAAATGTCGTTTATAACAAAACTGTATCTGTAGTCGCCTGCAGGCAGATTGACAAACTCTATCATATTGTCGCCGCTGTAGGTGCATTCATCGCCCTCCGCCTTGCCTGCAAAGTTACCCTCGCTGTCATAAGTATTGAATATCGGCACTATGACATCTCCCTCTTTAAGCGGAACAACGCTTCTTGCCGACTCGCCGTTTTCGTTTACGCCGTCCCATGTTCCAAGCGCCGTTATGTCATACGCATTGCCGTCCTGCGTCATAGCTATACGCAGATTTGTTTCCTTGCCGTTGAGCTTTACTGGAGATGTGTAAACCGAGCTGTTTCCGTTCTTCTCCACTATGAACATAGGGATAAGATTATTCTCGATCATATACCACTGACCGCTGAAATTATCCTCGACCAGTCCCGATGAGAAATCGACCTTTGTGCTTTGGTCAACGCCGAATTCGATAAGCTCACCCGTTTCTTCGTCAACACGGTAAACCGAGCAGTTTACGCTCGCAAGGTTGTTTATAGTATCGTCCGTAACATTGAAGTAGAACGTTCCCTCATCGTCAAGCACAGGTCCGACATCTATCTGCACACTGCTCTTATCACCGCAGAAGCCCATGTTGTCGGTCTTGTTGTTGTAATGCTCCCAGTTGCTCTCGTAGTCGGAATAATCCCCGTCGCTCCAGTACACCGCACCGTCCGCAAGCCATGTTTTTTCACCGCTGTACCCGTCCGTACTGCCGTTTTGTGCGCCGTATGCGATTCTGTCAACAAACGTCATATAGTACGGACTTACGCACACCTTGCCGAATGTGGCAAGCTCGGCAGAGCCGGAAACGCCGAACGGATAGTAGGTCGAAAGCCCTGTTGAGCCGTCCTTGTCCTCGCCGTAGATGTTATACACTACCGCCTTTTCAAGCGCCGACATAACCTTGTCCGCCTTGTCGCCCGATACCGTAGCCGCTATCATAGAGCCGAGATCCACCATGTTGGTATATCCCTCTGTATCGTTGTTACTGCCGTATGCTCTTACGGTATAGATGCTTCTTACCGCATTCGCAAGCAGTGCAGGGTCGGAAGAAATATCGTTCATTTCCTCGGCGGCATCATTCACCGCCTTTACAAGTTCGTCTATTCGGCTGAGATCCGTTATCGAAAGCGTAGCCTCGCCGCCTGCACCGATAGCCTCGCACGATGCCATAAAGCTGTCAGCGACCGTCTTTCCGAGTTCGGCTGTATCCGCTGTCGGATTACTTTCCATAAAGCCTGCTATCTCGGTATAATCCCAGCCGTATCCCGGCTCCGTTTCCTCAGACGCAAACATATAGTCAGCGTGCGGAACAAGCATATTCGCCGTTTCGACCGTTGCCATAAGGCAAGCGTCAAAGCCGATGAACGCAAACTTATCCGTCATCTTGTCATATACAGATGTAAGCGCAGTGTCTATTTCCTCAAGCGACAGCGAATCGTTCTCGTTAAGTTCGTCGAAGCACACGCCGCTTATACTTCCTCCGCCGTGATTCCAGAAGATAAGCCCCATTTTAGCCGCCGCATAGTTTTCTATACCCCAGCTTAAAAAATTGACAAGCACATTCTCCTTGCCCATATTGACAGATTCTTTTTCTTCGATAAGGCTTATTTCTCCGCCCGTTACAACATAACGCTGTGTCTTTTCGGCAGAGATGCCGTATGTATCCGCCCACGCTCCCGCACCGCCCGTCTGAATGACGAATTTCACGTTCTCGCTTTGTGACCCTGCGATCATTTCCTCAATGTCGCCGCTTGCAAGCCCGTTCTCGCTTTCAAGGTCGCTTCCGCACATATAAACGAATACCGTCTGTGTGCCGTCCTCGCCCATAGGTTTTTCGGCTTCACGCTGTTTTCTTGCAATGCTTATCCCGTCCGAACCGCTGAACGTCAGCTTTGACGCACGACTGCCCGTAACACTTCCGTCATATTTATTATCACTGTCTTCACTGCTTTCCGCATTGCCGCCGTCACTCGTCTGCCTGTTGTCGCTTGCCGTGCTGTCGGAAATCTCCTCCTCATCGTCAAGGCAGCCGCTCGAAAGCACAGCCGTTGCAAGCACCGATACCGCAAGCAGTGTCCGTAATATCTTTTCGCTTGTTTTTCTCATAAGCTCTCCTTTTCTCTTAGCCGTAATTATAACCATATTCTCACATATTAATTATAATCGTTTTTCTCGGCAATTGCAACGAAAAGGCACAAACGGTATTTAATCGGCTGGAAACGGTAATTTTCCTCCCAAGCCGCCCGCTCCCCTACGAATATTCCTACAATTCATCACAACCGCATATAAACTGCAAACACCAAACTTGGCTTATAAACACTTTGCCGGTTTCGCAAAATGTAGCAAATCGCTATCACCCTTGCCTCCCCTCGAAAAAGGGGAGGTGGCTTGACGGCAAGGCACAAGCCTAATTTTACAGCGTTTTTATGCGATATATCCGACTTTTATAATTACTAAGTCGGTCTGCCGTCAAGACGGTGGGGATTGAAGTTGATAGAACTTCTATCCCTAAAACTTCTAAGCGTTCACAATCACAACTCGCCCCACACCAACCCTTCCAAAACCTCACCCTTTTTAGTAAGTCCTAACTAACCTAATTTTTACAAAAAAATTTTCAAAAACCTCTTGACAAACGCCGAAGTATCGGTTATAATAAAACCAACAAATCAGTAAACGTTACTGATTTCGCTAATAACAATAAGAAAATAATGATTTTATCACTATGAAAGGATAGGTAATTTACTATGAAAAAGTGGGTATGTCCGGTATGCGGTTACGTTCATGAGGGAGATACACCTCCCGAGTTCTGCCCCCAGTGCAAGGTTCCCGGCAGCAAGTTCATAGAGCTTAAGGAAAGCGAAAAGCTTGTATTTGCAGACGAGCACAAGGTAGGCATTGCAAAGGCAGTTGAGGATGAAGAGATTCTTGCAGGTTTAAAGGCTAACTTTGAGGGCGAATGCACAGAGGTAGGTATGTATCTCGCTATGGCAAGAGCCGCTCACAGAGAAGGTTACCCCGAGGTAGGTCTTTACTACGAAAAGGCAGCTTGGGAAGAGGCTGAACACGCAGCAAAGTTCGCAGAACTTTTAGGCGATGTTGTAAGCGCATCGACTAAGGAAAACCTTGAAAAGAGAGTTGCCGCAGAGCACGGCGCTACACAGGGCAAGCTTGACCTCGCTAAGAGAGCAAAGCAGTTGAATCTTGACGCTATCCACGACACAGTTCACGAGATGGCTAAGGACGAAGCAAGACACGGCAAGGCTTTCGAGGGTCTGCTTAACAGATACTTCAAGTGAGCCGCACCGGATTCGCCTTTTTCAAAATTCTGCTTACCGCAGGACAGCAAAACGGCGTATCATAAAAAGCAATAAACAAACCAAGCCGTAAGCACTCTAGCTTACGGCTCAGTTTGTTCTTATAGTAAAAACGCATCCGATACACAAAAAAGAACACCGGTCGCCCGGTGTTCTCTTTTTTACTGTCAGCTTATTTGGCTGTATTCACATTCGCATAAGTAAAAGTGCTTGTATTTGCACCCTTATAAGACGCAATCCTTACCTTATACACGCTTCCGGCCCTGAGTCCGCCAATAGTGACAGTAGCATTCGTACTGCCCTTTAACGTCTTTTTGACCCACTTGCCGCCTTTGTAAATTTCAACCTTATATCCGTCTGCACTGGCGTTTTTACCCCACTTAACGGTTATCGAGTTGCTTTTTGCCGATACAACCTTGATATCGGTTACCGGTGAAAGCACCGCACTAACAGTAGTATAGCTGTAATCGCCGTACAGATTGCCCTTATACGCTCTTACCCTTACTTTATATGTGCTGTAAGGTGTAAGTCCGCCAAGCACAGCCATTGCTGTCTTATTATCGGTTATGGTCTTTTCGACCCACTTACCGCCGATATAATATCCTACGTTATATCCGTCAGCGTTTGCATCCGCATTCCATATAACTACTGCCTTTGAGTCAACCGCACTCTTTACCTTAAGACCGCTGACCTTTGTCGGAGCGGTAGTGATATAAATATCGTCGAATGCACTCTGAAGCTCACCCTTATAAGCCTTTATTCTGACCTTGTAGGTTTTGTAGCCCTTAAGCGAGCCTATTGTAACGGTAGTTTTGTTATTGCCGGTCAGCGACTTTTCGTTCCACTTACCGTCTGCATAGTACTGAACGGTATAACCGTCCGCACTTTCGTTCTTATCCCATGTAAGCGTAAACGAAGAAGATGTTACTGTCTGCGTAATACCCGTAACTTTTGACGGGAGCGTATCAATATAGCCGTATGTATACGGGCTGTAAAGGTCTCCCTTATATGCGCTTACCCTTACTTTATATCGTGTTCCTGCACAAAGTCCGTCTATAACCGCCGCTATATTATTGTTGCCGGTAACAGTCTTTACGGACCACTGATTATCAATGTACCACTCTACCTTGTAGCCGTCCGCTCTGGTGTTTCTGCTCCAGCTTATTCTTACCGTTTCATCGGTAGCCTTCACCGTATTTATATTCCATACGGGAGAAGGAACGGTATCAACATAGAAACATCTGAACTTGCCGGTGAAGCTTCCTGCATAAGCCGCTATCCTTACCTTATATTTAAGGCCTGCAGAAAGACCGCTCAGCTTTGCCGCTACTCTGTCGCCGTCCGTGCTGAAGCCGATCTGCTTCCACTGATTGCCGACATAGCATTCGACATAATATCCGTCAACACCGCTTATATTCTTCCAGCTTATATCGACTTCATTGTATGTCGTCTTTTCAACCGCTATTTCTTCCACATCGGGAATAGGCTTTACGGGAACACGGTTTCCGATATATGAATCCTTACATCTTGTGCATTCAAATACGCTGTAGCCTTCGTTGCGATAGTCAGGCTCAACTACTTTGATTACAACATAGTCGTGACCGAGAGGTTCGCCATACTCCGCACCGCATATTTCACACTTTGCCTTTTTGGTGCAGGTAGCCTCTCCTCCGGAATGCTCACATTCGGTTATCGTAGCCGTTACAACGTCCGACTTCATCGAAACTCCCGCCGTTGCAGCATTGCTGTAGGTAAGACGGCAGTAGTACCTGCCCGTTGTGAGATTTTCGAGCGACAGCTTTCTGTCTGTAGCGCCCTCTATCACTGTTTCGTAGCCGTTTTCATCAATGGCGATCCACTGATAAGCAACTTTTGCGTCGACCTCGCCTGAATACCACGGCACTGCACTTATTTGAAGTGACGGTATACCGTCTGGATAATAGCCGTTGGTGTAATATACAGTATCAATCGGCTTGATTATCTGCATCGGACACAACCGTACCGTAAGTCCGTTTGTCGATGATGCCGTTGCCTTATTAAGACTGTATATATCTATCCACTCTTTTGTTCCTCTGTCCTGTACCCAGAAGCCGGGATCGATATAATCGGCTATCACCTTATTCGGGGCATTAGTTATGATTTCGGCAAACCCACCTGACGAAATGGATACATTACCGCCGTTTATAGTAAGGCAATTTATGTTGTTGGCAGTCATTGTAACATTTCCGCCGTTTATGGTCACATTGCTGCCTGTTGCAAGCCCGTCAAATGTGACATCACCGCCCCTCACTATGAATGCGTCTTGATTCTCAAACGCTGTCACCGCACAACGTCCCGTAACCGTCAGCTTTGCCTTGCCGTTTATGATGATCGGACGTGAGAACGCTGTACGAACTGCGTACTTGAGCGTGAAGTTACCTTCGGTTATGACTAACTGACCGCCGTATCCGTTCTTGTTATAAAGCGGATATAAGGTACAGCCCTCGTTTTCGCTCTTCTGAGCGTCTTTCGCAGCCTCGTCAAGATCGTTATAATACTTGACATCGTCGCCCTTTGTTATCTTTGCATTGAACTTGCTCTCGCATATCTCGCAATATGTCGGCTCGGTAATATTACCTGCGGTTTCCTTGTCCGCTGTAGGATCGACCACCTGAGAATGATCACAATCAACAAGGTCTATGCTTACAGTGTTCGACTTTATTTCATAGCCGTCATCGGTAATAACTACGAAGTATATCTTGGCAGCAACGCTGTTGCCCGCCTTATCAATTATTTCGTCTGCCGACAATTTAGCGTCCTTTACAAGTGCGCTTAAGCTGCTATAAATTATATCTCCGCTTACATAGGAGTTTATACCGTATCTCTTACTTACATACGAGTCGTTCAGGTTCGAGCCGTGAGCAAGAGCAAGGTTGAACTTCAGCGTGGGGTTTGCGTTGCTGTTGCGATACAGCTTGTTTATTTCTGTGCTAAGCGTTGCGCTCTTTATCGGCGCTTCTTCTACATTCACCGGTTTATTGTCGTTATTCACACTGCTATAAACGCTCTCTGCACGTTCTGCAATTGAAAGCCATGCACCGCCGTCCTTTTTATATGCATAACCGTCAGCCAGAACAGATTCAAGACTGCCGTTTGCTATCTCGATGTTGTAGAATTTACCGCCGCTGATTTTTGCTTTAGCGTTACCTATAATGGTCAGAGCGTCTATAACGCCGCCGCCTATTTCTGCGTCGCCGTCTATGTAAACCATCACCGATGTGAATTCACCGCCGTTGATGATTAACTTTGAGTTTGCGTAAGCTTTAATAGGCATCCGCATTTTGCCATCGCCGCCTACGGTAAACATACCGCCGTCGGATACTTCTACAGGTGCGTTGAAAGCAAAAGTGCCACCCAGTTTTTTACCGTTCAGTGCAAGCGTTACATTGCCGGTAATGGTAACGCCCTGTGTAAGTTCGCTGTTTTCAATATCCTTATACAGCGTTACAGTAGCCGTACCTGCCTCGTTAGCCTTGTCAAAAGCGTCATAAATATCGCTGAACAGATCTGTCATTTCGCCGCCGTCAGCCGTATAGCTTACAGTTGCGGCGATTTCCTCATTGCAGTAAGGACAAAGGTTTCCGTCAAGCGCATAACTGTCGTTTTCGTCCTTATGGTCGCACTTTATAACATTAAGATAATTGGCTTTGGTCATGCTCTGAATTTCAGCATATTTGAAACCTGAACCGACAATCGCATTTAAGCCTATAACTCTGCTTCCGCTCGCAATTGCCCTGCCTAAAGTATAATTGCTTTCATTTTCGCAAGTGAAGATGTTGAACGTACCGCTTACTATAGAGACATTATATCCGCTTCCACCGGTCGTGTCTGCTTTCATGCTTAAATAATCGGCATTAACATCATTGATGACCGTGTCTCCGCCGTTTATCGTTATTGCGCCGATATTAGCACCATCGGCACTAACCTTTCCGGAATTTACAACTAAATAATTCAATGTGGCTTTACTGTCAATTAAAACATTGGCATTCTCACCCGATACCGTTACACCGGTAAGTGAACTTGAGGCTGCTTGCGATGCCGTAAACGTTATATCTCCGCCCTTGACATCAAACGCAAATGTTGTGGTGCCGTCATTTTTATTTAAATCAACGGTAAATCTACCCTTGCTTATGTCAAATATTTCACCATCATTAACACCACTGTAGTCTAACAGCTTTAATGTACAGCCTTCGCTTTCCTCGGCAGCGCCGATAGCGTCATTCCAGTTTTCGTAATACGATAACGTGCCGTCAGACAGCTCTACCGAAGCCGTTAGTGCTCTGTTGCATATACCGCACACACAACCGTTATCGTCACATTTTACGCTTTCGCCGGGGTGCTGGCAGGTAGCTACTGTAAGCGTTACCACATTCGACTTATAATCATATCCGTCATAGGTAAATATGCAGTAATATTGGATTTCTCCGTCTTCTGCCACCACTTTATCAACTTGATCACCAAGTAAATAACTGTAACCGTTTAATAATTCTGTTTTTTCGCTTATTACCGTTCCGTCAATTAAGCATCCGGTAATATAGAGTGTTTTATCTCCCGAATATGTCACATCGGCCGCGAAAGTTACAGCCTTTTTACCGTTACGGTATATTATCGGTGACTCGTCATTAGCGGTAATTGTTGCGCTCTTTATCGGCGCTTCCTTTACTTCTACATTAGCTATATCCTGCTTTTCACGTTCTGCAACAGTAGACCAGAAGCCGTCGAAATTCTTATAGGCATGGCCATCCGCAAGAAGCTGTCCTACGTTTCTGCCTTCACCTGAAACCTTTATGCTGTTGAATTTGCCGCCATTAATTACAGCGTTACCGCCGTCTTCAATTCTGAAGTCAGAGAAAATACCACCGTTGATTTCCGCATCGCCGCCGTTGCGAACGACAACACATTTTATTGTACCACTGCCGTTAACGGTCAGCTTACCGCTCTTCACTTCTATGGCATAGTAGGGATCAAAACCGGAAGTTGAGAGCTTTTTACCGTTAAGTTCAAGCGTAACATTGCCTGTAACAGCTATCGTATCTGTAATATCGTCCGTGATATCCTTATACAGCGTTACAGTAGCCGTACCTATCTCATTAGCCTTGTCAAAAGCGTCACATATATCGCTGAACAGATCTGTCTCTTCGCTTCCGCCGGCAGTATAGCTTACAGTTGCAACAATTTCCTCACTGCAGTAAGGACAGGGATTACCGTCAAGCACATAACTGCCTTTTCCGTCCTTATGGACGCACTTATCAACAAAAATTCTATCGGTTTTGGTCATGGTCTGAATAGCTTCGTATGTGTAAACAGTAATGCCATTCATACTATTACCGAAAACTACGCTTCCACTCGCAATTGCCATACCTAAAGTATAACCGCTGTCTGTTTTGCAAGTGGTGCTGCCGAACTCGCCGGTTACGATAGAGATGCTACCGGACCCGTTGATATTAATGCTTAAAGAATTAGCTTCAACACAATTGATGACCGTGTCTCCGCCGTTAGTTTGCAGTGCACCGATTATTGCATTGTCTATAACAGCATTTCCGCCAATTATTGACAGTTCTTTAATATAACTCTCGGCACTGTTTACTGCAAGCGCACCGCTTGTTAATGTTACACTTCCCAGCTTGATTTTACCGTCAATTGTAACCTTAGCGTCAGTTCCGTTTACTTCGATTCCGCTTATCAGAGTTTCTACATCGGCTTGTTTTACCGAAGAAGTGAAAGTCACGTCACCGCCGTTGACATCGAACTGATAAAATACCTTCTTACCGTTAAAGTCAACAGTAAACCTGCCGCCTGTCACGGTAACGGACTCAGATACTCCTTCCGACATCAGCTTTACAGTGCTGCCCTCGTTCTCCTGTGCCAGCTTTATGGCACTCTCTATATCCGCATAGCCTAACGACTTGCCGTCAGCATCTACTACCTCGGCTTCTATCAATGCATCACATATACCGCAGATTACAAAACCGTCGTTTTCGTATGAAAAGCTATCCTTCGGGTGTGAGCAGGTCGCAAGTGTAAGCTTAAGCACATTCGACTTATATTCGTATCCGTTGCACTTAAGTACAATGTAATATTCAACCTCGCCGTCTTTAGCCGCAAGCTTACCGATTTCATAACAGTGTACCATATATTTATTGTACAAATTATAATCTTTAATGCGATTATTGCCGTTTACAAAATCCGAATAGGTTGCACCCCTTGAACCGACCGCCAATTCGTATGTAATATCGACGTATAAATATTTCTCTCCGTTACGGTATATAACAGGCGCTTCTTCGCCTACCCACGCAATACTTGCGCTCTTTATCGGCGCTTCTTCTACACTCAACGGTTTATCGTTGTTATTCAAACTGCTATAAACGCTCTCTGCACGTTCTGCAATTGAAAGCCATGCACCGCCGTCCACTTTATAAGCATAACCGTCAGCCAGAACAGATTCAAGATTGCCGTTAAATATCTCGATGTCGTTGAATTTACCGCCGCTGAGTTTTACGTTACCGCGAACGGACAGACCTTGTATAGTGCCGCCGCCTATTTCTGCGTTGCCTCCTTTTTTAACTGACACAGAATTGAAGTATCCACCGCCGTTAATGACTAATTTTGAGTTTTCATTAACGTAAATAGGTGTATCCATATCACCATCGCCGTTTACAGTAAGCGTGCCACCGTCAGATACCGATATACGCGCTATGCCATAACGACCACCCAGTGTTTTACCGTTCAGTTCAAGCGTTACATTGCCCATAACGGTAATCTCCTGTGTACATTTGTCTGTAATATCCTTATACAGCGTTACTGTAGCCGTACCTACCCCATTAGCCTTGTCAAAAGCGTCATAAATATCACCGAACAGTTCTGTCTTTTCGCCGCCGTCAGCTGTATAGCTTACGCTTGCGGCAAACTCAGAGTTACAGTATTTGCATATACCGCCCTCATTAAAGGCATAACTGCCGTCCTCATTCTTATGCTCGCACTTGGTAAACAGATAATAGCTTACAGTGTTGTTTTCGGAGTCAAAATTATTTTTTTCGGCTATATCGCTGTATAATAAAGCCTTTGCTGTTTTCTCAGCAGTCGGATCTGTCGGATTGTCGTAGCTTATCACACGCACACCGCTTGCGATTACGTCCTTTAATTTAAACTGTCCGAGATAGACATTGCCGTAAGTACCGCCGCCTATAGTAAGCTTTGCGTCAATTGCGTCTTCGCTTACAAATAAATTATCAGCACCCGCATTATTGTCAACATTGACGCCTTCGCTGACAGTTACGGTACCGCCTGATATAGCAATACTATCAAATCCGGCGCTTGAGCCCTCAGGTAATGTAAGAGATCCGCTCTTCACATTAACCTTGCACTTGATGAACATATAACCTTCAGCAATAACATCTGCACCGTCAATAGTTATTGTCTGGTTGTAATCATAGATAGTACCATAATTACTTGTGGTAATAGTAAACTTACCGTTTGACAGCGTAACCTCACTATTGATCTTACCGCTTGTTACAAGAGTGAAAACACAGCCCTTGTTTTCAGCCTTATCCGCATACCGTAAGCCCTCGGTTATGTCGTCGAAATACTTTACCTTTCCGTCGGCAGTAGTTACCTTTGCGTAAATTTTCGCACCGCACTCACTGCACACCTTGTTGGCGCTGTCTTCATCTACCTGACCCTCGCCGTCATGCAGACACTTATATCCGCAAGCGCAGTTGCCGTGTTCATCGTATGTATGCTTCGGGTGAGCCGTAACAAATATATTATCGCCTGCTTTGTATATTTGTTGTACGCTTGCATTCAGTATTTCTCCGCTTTCACTTGCAAGCGCCTTACCGCTACCCAGTATTTCAATTACACTTCTTCCCTGAACATAAATGCTCTTGAATACTCCGGCATTGATCAAAGCGTCGCCGTCTTCAAATGTTGCAAAAGTATCGAATTCAATATCTCCGTTTACAGTTACCATTCCATAGGAATAAACGCCGGTGGCGTTTATAACTGCACGGCTGCTTCCGCTGTTTTCAAAGGTTACATTTCCGTAAACCGCTACTGCGCTTATTTCCTCGGTACCGATCGAAACATTCAGCGTATGACCGTTCATGTCGATCGTTTTATTGCCGTTTATTATTATGCCCTTAACAATACAATCTACATCGCCTGTCAGCTTTAATACACCGTCAGCCTCATTTTCCGCAATATTTTTAAACTGTGTTTCGCTTTCAATAAATGTATAAGTTTCAGAGCTTTGTGTTGTCTCGGTAAATATAGCAAGCGCACAAACGCCGCACGGACACTTGCCCGTTTCCACGTTGTATCTATGCTCATGCGCTACAACCATGACATTTGTAAGTCTTCCGCCGATCGTCTTCGCACTGCCGTCAACTATACTTTCGGGGAGATGTGTGACACTGTTTAAGGTTGCAAATGCATAGCCCTTTGCAAGCAGATCGTTTACAGGTGTGTTATCAGTCAAAGATCCGCAAATTATATCGTAGTATCCGCCGTATAAAGCTATACCGCTTGTGCCGTTTTTTATTGTTAAGTATGTACAACTGCCGCCGTAGAACTCCACACATTCAGCCGCATCGGCAGTTACAGCGAACAAGGAAACGGCTGAACTGCTGTCATCCGCAGTACCGTTTATAAGCGTACCGCCCTTATTCACGGCCATTTCCAGGCCTATACTGCCGTTTTCACCACTGTTTTTAAGATACAGCACGCCCCCGTCGTTTACGTCAATTCCTCTGATTTCCGGTGATATAGAATGTCCGTTCACATCAACAGTTAACGTTGCATTGCCGATCACTATGTTCTGCGAAAGCTCACAGTCCTTATACAATGTCAGCGTACAACCGTTGTTTTCCTCCGATAATGCCGCAGTAAAAGCGTCGTCTATATTATCGAAATACTTCGCTGTTCCCGCGCCCGAAATGCCCGCAGTAAGCTGATATTCGCAGGTAAGGCATACACCCGTTTTGCTGTCAACATCCGTATGACCGCACCGCTTACCGCAAATCGTACACTTGCCCGTTGTGCTGTCGTAACTGTGACCTTCATGTGGTATTACAATAACAGTTGTTGCAAAACCGTCTTTCAACAGTGTTTTTGAGCCGTCTATCGGCTCAGGATTGGGAGACTTCATAAACATACGGTTCTCAGCCAACAAAGTCAGTATTTCTGCGTTTGCTCTGTCCCCGCCGCCGTTATAGCATATTGTTTTGAAAGCTCCGCCGTGAAGAATTACGTCACTGCTTGCATCGTTTATATTGAGTGTTATAGCAAATGTACTATAGCAGTCAAATGTACCTGCACCTACCGACACAGTTCCCATAGCGCCGCAGTTTTCGTCAAATGTCAGCTTACCGCCGTCCACTACATTGAAATCGCCATAAATACTATTATTTTTTCCCGATCCCGTAACGGTTATATCTCCCGAAACAGTTAACGTACCTACATTGGCTTTCTCAGCGATCCACAGCGTGAACTTACCGCTGAGTGTTGTATAGCTGCCTGTATAATTCTTGTATACTTTTAATGTACATCCGGTGTTTGCGTCACTGTCAGCCGCTTCAAAAGCCGCTCCCATCTCAGTTTCCTTATAAACGGAAGCTACAGCCCCGTCCTTTACGATAACAGCCGCATACTGATATTCACACTCTGTACACTTACCCGTGTTAATGTCAACATCGCTGTGATGGCAAACATATCCGCAACCGCACTTGCCGTCAACATAGGTATGGCTGTGGTCTTTGACTATCAGCGTTACACTGCTTGATATTTCCTTAACGCTTGCATTGAAAAGGGTTCCGTCAGCCTTGAAGAAAGCCTTACCCTCGCCGAGCATATCATATAATGTCTTGCTGTCCCTGGCGTAAAGTCCGGCTTGATATGCACCGTCTTTCAGTATAACCGTACTCGAATCATATACATAGATCGAAGTGTCTAAAACTACATCGCCGTCTATTATAAGCGTACCGCCGGCGTATGAAGCGTCGTTTGTCGGATATACATTACAACCGAGCATAACCGGATTGCCGCTGTTTTTGATCGTAAGCTTTCCGCTTTTGCAAGGAGTAATACTCCGGATTTTAAATTGGCGTCCGTTTAAGTCAATTGTAAGTTCTCCGTATAAGTCATACTGAGCGCTTGGTTTAGAATAATCCTTAAACAGCTTTATCGTACCGCTTCCGTTGTATTCATTCAGTAAAGAGTCAAGCTCATCGGTATCTACATACTTTAAGCTTCCGTTCTTGTCTGTATAGAGTGCGACAGACACAACCGCACCGCAAACAGAGCAGATGCCGGTGTCCGTGTTTATATCACCGCCATGCTCGCAGGGCTTTCCGCACTCCTCGCACTTGCCTGTTCCACTGCCGTATTTGTGGTCAGCGTCAGTATGCTCAACAACAGTAAGCGCAACGGAATAACCCATACTTCCATATTCTTTATAAAGATCAAGATAATTGCCGTTATCTTCACGTCGCAGTGCCTGCCGGGTAACATCAAGAAGATTGCCTAATTTCAGAGCGCCGGAATTGTTTTGGCGATGATATGTCAGCCCACCTAACTTCATTCCCGTAGCGAGCTTTACAGATGTCGTTGTAGTTCCGTCATCATTCACGGATGCTATCACAGTCAACTGTTCTGCAGTTACTTTTGCGCCATCGCTTACAGCAAGCTGTGCACTGTCCTCAACAAAAATTGTATTAAATCCTGCATTTGCATCGCTGTCAATTACGAAAGATCCGCCTTTGCGAACATACACCTGCGTAACATAACTGCCCGCTGTGCCGGTTAATGCAAGCTTGACGTCTTTGTTGACCCCAAGCTTGATATTGTTCAGCTTGTGACCGTTAAGGTCGATCATAACATTGTGTTTTACATCTATAGTATCTAAAGTTGCAGTTGCCGATGTATCGCCGATATCCTGATAGATCTTAACATAGTTTCCGGTATCGGCAGTAACACTGTCAAGGCAGTCTGCGAGCGTGTCATAGCCTGTCGGCGCACTGCCGTCTGTGCTGATTGTAGCAACAAACTGATGCGCACACTCGTTACACTTACCCGTATCAATATCAATATTGCTGTGATCACATAACGCTCCGCAGTTTGTGCATTTACCGTCGGAATAACCGTTTTCATGTGCACATTCTTTATATGTAAATGTAAATTTTTCTGTAACAGTTTCTGTGCTGTCACCGTCTGAATAGGTTATATCGCAATACAGAACATAATTTCCGGCAGGAATATTATCCGCAAGCTTGAATTCGCCGTTGCTTCCGGATACTGCCGCACCGAGCTCATCTGCACTATATGCACTGTTCGTACTGTACCAGTTATAGCTTATGCTTTCACTGTCAACCGTATAGGTGCTTACAAGCTTGTAATTGTCCTTCTCTTCCTGCGAAGTGTTTGTATAGAAAACCGTTCTGTTTGTGTTGTCACCCTGTGTAACCTTGTTGAAACGGTTTGCATTCGACTTTACCTGAACGGTATTGGATACAATATCTCCGCACTTTATTGTAAGAGTATTATCAGTGTCGTATGTAGTCGAAAACTCGGTATCGCAGACCATGCACACCCAGCCGTAATCGGTCTTGATTATGCTTGCTAATAAATCGGGTTCATCGCCGCCGAAATAGCCTCTTGCGTCTGCAAACTCTTCATCGCTCATATTCTTCAGAGTAATATCAAAGTAAACCGTACCCTTGAGCTTGGTATCAGTCATGTCTATGTCTTCAATTATTTTATACTCTTCCGTCTTGAATATTCCTGTCTGCTTTCCGAGTATTATACGGGGAGAAGTATCAGGCTTTATAACTACCGTCTTAGCGTCCGCTCCGCCAATCTCATAATAGCCGCCGTTAAGCTTGACCTCGCCTGTCACAGCACTTTCCTCAGCCTTGAACTCAGTCGAACCCTTTACTACAAATTCGTCCTTGTCTATTGTCGGTACAGTTTGACCGATAGCGTATGAACCGCCCGTAGTATATACCGAGCCTGTACCGCTCATTATAAGGTTTACTTTGTAAATGCCATACTTAGCACCATAAGCAGTGACCTTACCGCCGCTTATTTCGGCATCCATTCCGTCGCCGTTGTTTCCGCCGTAGTATATTCCGACTTTCGCTGCATTGCCTTCAGGCACAGTAATACTGCCGTTTCCGCTGACGGAAATTTTGTCGAAATTACTGGTAAGCAATATTGCACTGTTTAACGTAGATTCATTAGCACAACCTACTGCAGTAAGACTGCCGTTGCCGTCAACAGTAATGCCGCCGCTGACATTGACAGCCACACCCTCAAAAGATGCAGTTGTCGCATTTGCGTTCAGCACACCGTCATTATGTATTTCAAGCGAATTTGTCTTTACAGTACCTGTTGCGTTTACTGTACCGCCGTTCAGGATTATTGATCCGCCGAGAGAGCGTGCCATACTGTCTGTAGAGCGGTTCTCTGCATTCAGCACACCGTCGCCGCTGATCGTCATTGTGCCGTCACAATTGACCTCTTTATTATTTACGGCACTGAGAACGTATGTATCGCTTTCGAGGGTATCGGTCTGTACGATAGTGTTTTCACCGTTCAGCACTATTTTCGTACCGTCGGGGACTGTTACGACGCTCATCATATTCTCTTCTGTTGTCGCCTGAATGTTCACTCCGTTAAGCGTCAGCGTCTTTGTGTCATGATCCCAGCTCCAGCCGGCACCGTTTTCGTCCGCCGTCTTTTCTCTGAAATCAAGCGGTGTCGTGATGACATTGCTCTCGCCGTCATGCGTATGTGCCTCGCCCTCGGCAAATGCCGATAACGGTACAGCCGTCAGCGTCATTGCCGCAGACAGCACCGCACTTATGAGCCGTACAAATTTTTTCTTCATGTTTTTCCTCCTGTAGATTTACCCGTGCTTATGCCATGCACCTGCACTTATGCAGTGCCTCCTTCAGCTTTTCAAGCGGTATCGGCTTCTTGTGGAAATAGGTACAGCCAAGCCTGTATGACTGCGCCCCGAATCCCTCATCGTCCGACAGCCATATTACAGGCGTATCCCTGTCGGCATTCTTCGCCGCAATAACGCCCTCCATACCGTCCGCTCCATCGGCAAGCACGATTATAAGGTCAGCCGTCTTACACTCCGTCACAAAGCTCTCATACCTCTGACATACCCTGTAGGCAATTCGTCGATATGCCGCCGTTGCGATCTGTGTTATTTTCGCTTTCAGTATCTCCGCCTCGTTTGCGGTATCGTAAACGCAGATGAGCATACCTCTCCCCCTTATAATTTTATAATTATATCATAACTCATTCGCTTTGCGATTTCAACTTTTTGGCACGAACGGTTGTTATAACGGCGCAAACGGTCATAAATGCGGCACATAATACAAAAAAACGCACCCTACACCCACCGGTCAGGTGAAATATATCACCAAGCACTACCCCACCGCTCCGCACCACCACCCTTGCCTATTAATGAACGCTCTGTTGGTTTCGCATCCGCATTATCCCACCCACTTTTTGTAGGGGAGCGGGCTTGCCCCTCCCGTTGCACCTAACCTCTCTATCCCCACGACCATCGCAAAAGGACAATAATCCCTCGCCCCACCCCAACCCTCCCAAACCCCCACCATCCCTCTTTCATATCGCCAAGTGTATTAATTTGAACAGCGAACCCGAGAAGCACTGCCCCATAAACAGAACTATCGGTAGCCTGTTGTCATAGTCAAAGCTGAACGATATAACATAAGCACATTAAACAAAAAACTCTTTCTACAAACTGACTGACCGGTGCCCTACAGACACCGGTCAGCTCAGACTGTCGATAAACCTCTTGATTATATAAAAATGGG